>Ga0247768_1000279_pt1 | contig 18699 bp, 20 predicted proteins | sample UWRJL016104C6_FD_179944 | JGI IMG/M metagenome (GOLD analysis project Ga0247768, IMG submission 179944) | Plant litter microbial communities from Arlington Agricultural Research Station in Wisconsin, United States - UWRJ-L016-104C-6 | ecosystem: Environmental > Terrestrial > Plant litter >... | reverse complement strand
CTGGGTACTGACCGGCGACTCCACGGCATTGGAACGCGCCGTGCTCAACCTGCTGGACAACGCGGTGAAGTTCTCACCCGAAGGAACAGCTGTCCAGGTGCGCCTCTACCCGCTCGGTGATGGCACCGCGGTGCTCGAAGTCGCCGACGGCGGGCCGGGAATCGCCGATGAGGACCTGCCGAAGGTTTTCGACCGCTTCTACCGCTCGACGGAGGCGCGGACCCTGCCTGGTTCCGGCCTCGGGCTGGCGATCGTCAAGCACGCGGCCGAGCGGCACGGCGGCGCCGTGTACGCCGCGCGCGCACCGGAAGGCGGCGCGCTGTTGACCATGCGCCTGCCTGGCACTCCCGGCTGAGCTGTTCCTCTCGTTCCCGCCGATCCGCATGTTTGATCGTGTAGGATTTTGTGTAATTGGCGGGTGATCTCGGGACGGAGTTGACGGTGCTTGCGCGGCAGCGACAGGCGATGATCCTGGAAGAGGCGCGCCGGACGGGTGCGGTCCGGGTCAGTGACCTTGTGGGCAGGCTCGGCGTGTCCGATATGACCATCCGCCGGGACCTCGACGTACTTGCCGGGCGAGGGCTGGTCGAGAAGGTATACGGCGGTGCGACGTCGATCATCGGCAAAAGCACCGACGAGCCTGGCTTCGAAGCGAAATCCGGCCGTCAGCGGGTGCAGAAGGAAGCCATCGCGGCAGTGGCCGCCGAACTGGTTCGGCCCGGCACGGCGATCGGTATCTCCGCCGGCACCACGACCTGGACCCTCGCCAGAGCGCTCGATTCGGTCCCCGGGCTCACCATCGTCACGAACTCGATCCAGGTCGCGGACGTCCTGCGCAGTTCCAATCAGGCCGAGCGCACGGTCGTCCTGACCGGCGGCGTCCGTACTCCGTCGGACGCGCTCGTCGGGCCGGTCGCCGTTGCCAGCCTTCGCACACTCCACTTGGACGTCGTCTTCCTGGGCGTCCACGGAATGGCGGACGGCCCCGGTTTCACCACCCCGAACCTCACCGAGAGCGAAACCGACCGCGCGCTGGTCGAGGCCGGTCGCAAGCTGGTCGTTCTCGCCGATCACACGAAATGGGGGACGGTGGGCATCTCCACCATCGCCGACTTGAACGAGGCCGATGTCGTCGTCAGTGACGACGGCTTACCCGAACACGCCAGGGAGATACTCGCCGAACAGGCGGGGGAAGTCCTGCTTGCGGAGACAATTGAGGCGGAAGAGGCGTGAGGCGAACCCTGCGGCACCTGGCCGACGGCCGGGAGATCATCTACTTCGACGCGCAGCCCGACGCACCTGAGCGGGCCGCCGTCGACACGCGGGACCTGGCGCCGGTCGCCGCGAGCTCGGAGATCCGGCTCGACCCGCTGACCGGCGAGTGGGTCGCGATGGCGGCACACCGCCAGACCCGGATCTACAAGCCACCCGCCGACCTGTGCCCGCTGTGCCCGAGCAAGCCGGGAAAGCCCAGTGAGATTCCTGAGCCGGACTACGACGTCGTCGTCTTCGAGAACCGCTTTCCTTCGTTCTCCCAAGGTGCGACGGGTGAAGAATCCACTTTGGATGGTGCCGGACTGGTGCCGACCGCGCCAGGACGAGGCCGCTGTGAGGTCGTCTGTTTCACGAGCAACCACGACGGCTCGTTCGCCGGCTTGACCCCGGCCCAGGTGCGAACCGTTGTCGACGCTTGGGCGGACCGTACCGAGTTTCTTTCCGGGCTTGAGGGTGTCGAGCAGGTCTTTCCCTTCGAGAACCGGGGCGAAGAGATCGGCGTGACCCTGCACCATCCCCACGGCCAGATCTACGCCTACCCGTTCGTCACGCCCAGGACCTCACGCATGATCGAAGTTGCCCGTGCTTATCAGGAGGAGCACGGGCGTCCAGTGCTCGGAGACGTTCTCGCGGCCGAGCGGAAGGTGGGCACGCGGGTCATCGTCGAAGGTGAGTACTGGACGGCGTTTGTGCCGCCGGCCGCTCGCTGGCCGGTGCAGGTCCAGGTCGTTCCGCATCGTCAAGTGCCGGACATCCCGGCGCTGACCGAAGCCGAACGCGACGATTTCGCCGTGGTCTACCTGGAAGTCCTGCGGCGCTGTGACGCGTTGTACGACCGGCCGCTGCCCTATATCGCCGGTTGGCACCAGGCACCGGTCAATCGTGACCGCGACCTGGGCTGGCTGCACCTCGAACTGTTCTCCGTCCTGCGATCCAAAGACAAGTTGAAGTACCTGGCGGGCTCCGAATCCGGAATGGCCGTCTGGATCAACGACGCCACTCCGGAGCAGATCGCCGAACGGCTTCGCGCAGCGTTGTAGAGCGGTCAGGCCGGTTGCACCGCCATACTCATCAGTGATGCACAGGTTTCATTCAGGAACCTCTCAGGACCGACGCGCATGGTGGTGTCATGACCGAGAACGACCCGAACGCCCACGAAACCGGCGGCGTTCAGCCCACTCCGGCCAACCCGGCGACGGGTGAGCGCAGCGGCTGGTCCACGGCTTACGGCAACGATGCGGAGCACACGCCGCCACGGGGGAACCCGCTCGGCGCGAGCCAGTCTTACGGCACGCCGAACCCCTGGTCATCACAAGCTCAGCAACCGTCGACGCCCTACGGTGGCCAGCACGTCCAGCCGGGCGTGCACGGCAGCCAGTACGGCGGCACGGCCGTTTATCCGCCGGCGCCCCAGGCTCAGCCGAAAACAGCCAAGTCCGGTTCGGGCAAGCTTGTCGCCGGAGTCGCTGTGCTCGCGCTCCTCATTGGCGGTGGCGCGGGCGCTCTCGGCGGGTATGTCGCGTCCGGTAACGGCGCCGGCAACAACTCGGCGGTCAACGCCCTCGACGCGCCGAAGCCCGCTCAGCAGACGGGGAACGCCCCGGCGGGTTCCGTCGAATCGGTGGCCGAAAAACTTCTTCCCAGTGTGGTCGAACTGCAGGTCTCGGGTAGCAGTGGAGCCGGCGAAGGCTCCGGTTTCGTGCTGAGCCAGGACGGCTACATCCTGACCAACAACCACGTGGTCGAGGTGGCCGCCAACGGCGGCAAGATCCAGGCCGTCTTCCGTGACGGCAAGAAGGTCGCCGCGAAGGTCGTCGGGCGTGACCCGACGACGGACATCGCCGTGGTCAAGGTCGACGGTTTGAGCGGGCTGACCCCGGTCGAGCTGGGCCGCTCCGACGACCTGAGGGTTGGTCAGGGTGTCGTGGCAATCGGCTCTCCGTTCGAACTCACCGGCACCGTGACCTCCGGGATCGTCAGCTCGCTACACCGCCCGGTGCGGGCAGGCGGCAGCCAAAACGACCAGACGACGGTCATGGACGCCGTGCAGACCGACGCCGCGATCAACCCCGGCAACTCGGGCGGCCCGCTGGCGAACACCGCGGGCCAGGTCATCGGTATCAACTCGGCGATCTACAGCCCGCAGTCGTCCTCCGGCGCGCAACAGCAGCAGTCCGAGGGCGGTAACGTCGGCATCGGCTTCGCCATCCCGATCGACCAGGCACGCCGCACCGCGGACGACATCATCAAGACCGGTCAGGCCGTACAGACCTTCATCGGCGCACAGGTGACGGATGCGCCTCAAGGCGGTGCTCAGCTGGGTGACATCACGCCGGGTAGCCCGGCGGAAAAGGCAGGCCTCAAATCCGGCGACGTGGTCACCAAGATCGACAACAGGGTGATCGACAACGCCGACGCGCTTGTCGCGGCGATCCGCACCAGGGCGCCGAACGAGAAGGTCAAGTTGACCGTCGGCAACTCAACAGTGGTCGAGGTAACCCTCGGCGGCCAGCCGGTCCAGCCCAACTGACCGTGTTCAGACGCTCGGTCGCAGTGCGCGACCGAGACCAACTCCGGCTCGTCTCCCCTTCGAGCCGGTACCCGACCGCGCGTGACCGGTTCCCCCTTCCGGTCACGCGCGGTTCTTCGTATGCGGCCCACTCATTCCCGGACGAGTTTCGCGAACCACCGATTTCCATGGCGCTTGGTCCAGTCGACTCGTAGTGCGGCTTGACTCGCGAGGTCGGGGATGACGTCCACGCCGACCCAAGCCCAGGAAAACCAAGTCTCGCCATGCTGCGCCGCGTTGGAGTGGGGCAAGAGCCTCACATGGTCGTTACGCAGACCGCGTCCGGGCGGATCAAGTTCGATCAACGCGCTTCCTTGGGAACTGAGCAGCCCGGAGACTCGCCGTAGTAAGGCTGCCGGGTCTCCGCCGATGCCGATGTTGCCATCTGCGAGCAGCACGTGGTGCCAGCGGCCTTCGCCGGGCACCCGGTCGAAAACGTCACGTCGCAGGGCGATCGCGCCGCGTTGACGAGTCAACCGCACGGCTGTCTGCGAACTGTCGACGCCAAGGGAAGGCACGCCCCGCCTGGTAAGGGCCGCGGTGAGCCTGCCTGGGCCACAACCGATGTCCAGCGTCGGACCATGACACGACCCGAGCAGAACCTCGTCGCCGTCGCAGGAGTCGTCCGTCCAGCGGTCGACGGGAAGTTCGACGCGTTCGCCGTTCGCCAGTTCCAGGCTGCAACGATGGCCGAGCAACCCGGTGTCAAATTCGTTGCCCGTGCTCACCAAAAGGTTCATGCCGCACTGCCCTGTTGATCGACGCTGCCTTGCTGTTGAACAGCGGCAACGGCTTCGGAGAATCTGCCGAGCGGGTTGAGCTTGGCGACTCGGTGAGCATCGGCCATGGTGTCCACATCGGATAACGTAATGAGCGACCCAACGTTCAAACCCTTGTCCACCAAAGCTTGTCGGGTCAGGTCACCGGTGTCGGTCTGCGACATAGGGACGTCGGTGAGCGCCCGCGCATGGTGGGGGTCGCGTAACCCAAGCGCCCACCAGCCACCGTCTTCGGCCGGCCCGAGAACGGCGTCGTGGTCTGGCTGAAGGAGCGCTTCCCTCGTGGAGGCCAGGATCTCCGGAGTCACCTGTGGTGTGTCCATACCGATCTGGACCACTGGCAGGCCGGGATGCAATGTGCCCGTGTCGATATGGGCATTCGCCAGTCTCGCGGCGAAATCCCGACCATGTTGGGCGAAGACCGCGAACTCGCGCAGTGCGCGGGAGATTTCGCGGCCCCGTGCGGCATTGGCCAGGTCACCGGTCATCGCGACGACGGGGATCGCGCCGGGCGTGTCCAGTACGGCTCCGAGGGTGTCCAAGAGGGACGCCGCAGCGATGTCCGCGGCCTGTAAGGCGGATGCAGGCGGACACAGCCGAGTTTTGGCAAATCCCGGAACCGGCGCTTTCGCTACAACCAAAATACAGAATGACAGATTCATCCGGCCAGCACCCGGCTCATGTCCCGCACGGCCCTCATCGTGCCGCGTACCGACCCGGAGACTTTCGATTTCGTGCCTTTCGCGCGCTCCCGATAAGAGACATCGACTTCGTACACTCGCCAGCCTGATCGGTGCGCTTTGACCAGCAACTCCAGCGGATATCCGAAGGCGCGATCAGCGACCCCGAGATCAAGCAAGGCCCTACGGCGCACGGCACGCATCGGCGCGATGTCGCGAACCGGTAAACCACGTCGTCTTAACAACAGCGACAACAGCAGGTTCCCGAGTCTGGCATGCCATGGCCAGACCCCGTTGCTCACCGGAACTCGGCGACCGACCACGAGATCGACGTCGGCACTCAGCAGAATATCGACGAGCGTGGGCAATTCGGCGAGGTCGAGCGACCCGTCGGCGTCGCAGAAACACACGATCTCGGCTGTCGCGATTTCCAGTCCGGTGTGCACGGCAGCGCCGTAACCGCGCCGGGGTTCATGGACCACTTTCGCGCCGAGTCCGGCGGCGATCCCTGGCGAGTCGTCCGAGGAGCCGTTGTCGACCACGATCGCGCGGTATCCGGGAGGCAAGGATTTGAGTACGCCGGGCAGGGCGCCTGCTTCGTCAAGGCAAGGAAGAACGACGTCTACGGAATCATCCACGCCGATGAACGCTAGGTCCCCGGTGGATAGTGGGAAAGCCTTGTGACGATTACCGAAATCTGACATCGATCGAGTTATTACCGAGTCCTGACGGTTCGGTTATCCGAGTTCCGTCAGCGTGCGAACGCGAGTTATGGTGCCCCTGATGAGCGAGTCGACCTCCGGCACTCGGCTCGCCGAGCCGCCTGCCACGCTGCCCGCGCCCGACGACCGAGGACCTCGTGGCAATCTTGCTGCGAGCAGGGGCACTGTTGGTTGCCGGCGTGTTCAAGCTGGCCGGGTTTTGGCAGTTGGGCGACGACCACCTGGTGGCGCGCCGCCATCGCTACGGAAGCGCCAGCACTCGGCCGTACCCGTTTCCAGGCGCGCCGGACTTGGTGTCGTTGGCGATTTCGGCCGATCCGGTGCTCCTGGTCGGCAGTGCTGGTGTGCTCACGGTCGCCGTCGCGAATCATTTCGGGTTGTCGAAGGCCGAGGTCGAGCGGATTTGGCTACTGTTCGCCGTGTGACTCCCTCTAGCGACTTCGCTGCTTCCCGCCGGTGTCGACAGCGCAGGCGGTGAACGCACTCCTGGTGAACCATCTGGTGCTGACGATTTGGTGAAGACGGAAACCGGTAAGGACGGAAATGTGAGCGAGCAAGCCGGGCGAGTGCTGGTGGTCGACGACGACGAGACCGTCCGTGACGTGGTCCGGCGCTACCTCGAGGCCGCCGGGTTCACCGTCGACGTCGCCGGAGATGGACCAGGCGGCCTGAAGAGGTTCGCCGCACAGCCACCCGACTTGGTGGTGCTCGACGTGATGATGCCGGGGATCAACGGCCTCGAGGTGTGCCGGCGGCTGCGCCAGGTCAGTCAGGTGCCGATCGTGATGCTGACCGCGCTCGGTGAAGAGGAGAACCGGATTGCCGGTCTGGAACTCGGCGCCGACGACTACGTCACGAAACCGTTCAGCCCGAAGGAATTGGCCCTCCGGGTCGCTTCGGTGCTCCGCCGGGCGCGGATGCCACGGCAGGAAGTTGTCTTCGCCGAACTTTCGGACGGCAACCTGAGACTCCAGACAGGTGCCCGCCAAGCCACTCTGAATGGCGCCGATCTGCCGCTGACCACCAGGGAGTTCGACCTCCTGGCGTACTTCCTCACCCATCCCGGGACAGCGTTTTCCCGGGCTGATCTGCTGGAGAAGGTTTGGGGCTGGAATTTCGGTGACCAGTCCACCGTCACCGTTCACGTGCGACGGCTACGGGAAAAGATCGAACGCGATCCGGCGAAACCCGCCCGGATCGCCACCGTGTGGGGCGTCGGATACCGCTATGACCTGGGGCAGTCGTGATCGATCCTAGTGAGCCGGCCGGTGCCATGATCGAGCACGCGTGGCACATCCTGCCGCTGGTCCTCCTTTTCGCGTTGCCGGTCGCGTTGCTCGGCGGAGTGGTGCTCTACGCCCTTCGGCGAGGGTCGCTCACCAGCACACTGACGGTTCTTGTGCTGATCCCGGTTCTCGCGACCTTGGTGGGCGTCCTCGGTGTCAGCGGGTTCATGTTCACCCCCGCGCTCACCACGATGTTGTTCGTCTGCCTGCTCGTCGGATTGATTACCGTGCCCGCGGCTATCCTGCTGGGCAGACTGATCGCCCGTCGCAGTGTTTGGGAGCGGGAGGCCCGTGACAGGGAACGAGCGGCGGAGGCTTCACGGCGTGAACTCGTCGCGTGGATCAGCCACGATTTGCGCAGTCCGCTGGCCGGAATCAGGGCGATGGCGGAGGCACTCGCCGATGGCATCGTGTCGGAACGCAGCGAAGTCGCCGATTACGCACAGCGCATCAGCGGGGAGACCACCCGTCTTTCGGCGATGGTCGGGGACCTTTTCGAGCTTTCCCGCATCACCGCCGGCGCGCTGCAGCTGACCATGTCGGCAGTGCCGCTGAGGGACGTCGTCAGCGACGCGATCGCCGCTCAGACAGCAGTCGCTCACCAAAAGGGTGTCAAGGTCCACGCGAACGCGGAGGCCTGGCCGATCGTCGCGGGCAGTGATCCCGAGCTGGCGCGAATCGTGCGGAACCTGGTCTCCAACGCGATCCGCCATACCCCGCCCGATGGCACGGTCGCGGTCCAGATCGGCATTGAGGACGGCGACGCGTTGATCTCGGTCGACGACTCGTGCGGAGGCATCCCCGAGGACGAGATCGGCCGGGTATTCGACGTCGCCTTCCGAGGTACGCAAGCCCGTACTCCCGAACGCTCGGGCACCACGAGCGGTGGTGGCCTTGGCCTGGCGATCGCCAAGGGACTCGTGGAAGCCCACAGCGGCCGGATCGGGGTCCGCAACCGCGGTCCCGGCTGCCGATTCGAGGTCCGGCTTCCACTCGCGGTTCCTTGACGGACGCCGGAAGTCGCCGAACTCGTCGGCCGAGCCAAGATTCGTGCCTGGTGCCCACCGACTACGGTGGGCGTTATGGAACGGAGCGCACAGCGCCTTGGGCGGGCCCTTGTCGTGATCGTGGACGACCGGGTCGCGCACGGCGAGCACGATGACACCGCTGGACCCCTGGTCACGGAGCTGCTCGAGGAGACAGGCTTCATCGTGGACGGCGTCGTGGTGGTGTCCTCGGACACCGCGGCGATCCGCAACGCGCTCAACACCGCGGTGATCGGCGGCGCGGACCTGGTGATCACCGTCGGCGGCACCGGCGTGTCACCACGGGACAACACGCCGGACGCGACCGCCGGCGTGCTCGACAGGCCCATCCCCGGGATCGGTGAGGCCCTGCGAGCCTCCGGCCTTGCCGCCGGCGCCGTCGATGCGGGCATTTCGCGCGGCCTGGTCGGGATCTCCGGCAGCACATTGGTGGTCAACCTGGCGGGCTCCCGCGCGGCCGTCCGGGACGGCATGGCGACCCTTTCCTCGCTCGTGCCGCATGTCATCGAACAGCTTTCGGGCCTCGAAGAGGCCTGAGCGCCGCAGCCCTCATGGCCCACCAGCCCGCGCACGACACGCGGCTGGTGAGACCATGGGGACATGGCCGACGATAAGACCCCTGAGCATCCCAGCGAACCTGCCCGGCGCCGATTCGACGAGGTTTTCGGGGACGTTTTGCCCGAGACCACCTCAGACGAGCGTAATCAGCAGTCTTCCGGTTCCGACGATTCCTGGTACCTCGAAAACAGGCCGCCTCACCACGATCGTTAGTCCCGGTTGTGCGGCCTGCCGATGTGCTGCTGCTGGCTGAGCAGATCGCGGATCTCGATCAGCAACTCCACGTCGGTCGGCTCGGATGGGCCGGGTTCCTGGCCCCGCTTCCGTCGCTCCTGGACATGCTTCACCGGCAGTACAAACGCGAAGTAGACGACGGCCGCGACGATCACGAAGTTGATAACGGCGTTGATCACCCCGCCGACATCCATGAACGTCGCGTCGTTCGAGCCGAGGATGTTGAATCCCAGCCCCTTCGCGGCGTTCGTGCCGCCGATGGCATTGATCAGCGGCTTGATCAGGCCGGTGGTGAACGCGGTGACGACGGTGGTGAACGCGGCGCCGATGACCACGGCGACGGCGAGATCGACGACGTTGCCGCGGAGCAGGAAGTCCTTGAAACCCTTGAACACCGATACTCCTCCGAAGTGGGGACTGGGTTTAGCGGAGGGTAACGGTCACGGGACGCTCTAGCGACACGGCGGCAACCTGCGTCGCTCTATCGGAGGGCAGTTCGAGTAGTACCAAAGAACCGTCTTTACGGCTCGCCCCATGTGAGGGCTCGGTATCCGGTGCGATCACCGTGACCACGGTGGCCATCTCCGCCAGTAACTCACGACCTCCGTCCGCCGGTGCCGTCACCACGTCGACCCGTGCGCCGGGGTGAAGCAGTGTCGCGACACCCGCGTCGGCTAGCCGGACAGGGACTATCGAGCTCCGGGGAACACCCGGGCCGGTGGGACCGGCAGCCGCGCCGACGAGCCGTGCGTCCGTGATCGGCTCGCCGGCGCGCGCGGCTCCGGCCAGCAACCGTCCGTCCACGGACTCGACCGCACTTAAGGTTCCCGCGGGCCGCATCGAGTCCGGCAGCCGCACGACACGGACGTCAGCCGGACGCAGAACGCTTCCGGCGGCGATATCCCGTGCCGAGACGATCACAGGCGACTCAGGGACACTCTGCGCTGCAGCGGGACGCATAGCCAGCATCGCCGCGGCCAAAAACAGCGCTGCGGCCAGGATTCGCCGGAGCATGGTGGCCGGGCGACCGCGAACCCGCGGCCAGCGACCGATCAGCCTGGAAAGAGGTTTCATGACGTTTCCCACATTCGTTCGGGTGAGGGCTACTGAATCCTCACCCGAACGACGGTAGGCACCGTCAAGCCGCGGCGAAAGCGGAACGATCCCGGCCTGTGGATAACCGGGTTTTTGTGGATAACTCGCTCGTCAGGAAGCGGCTTTCGCCGTCTTGACGGTGCTCGACGACGAGCTTGAGGTACCCGAGGAAGCCGTCGAACTAGCGCTCGACGTGCTGGAACTCGAGGTCGAGTCCGACTTCTTGGTGTCCGACGAACTCTTCGACTCGCTCGACGAACTGGAAGCCGAGGTGTCCGTCGTGGTCGCGGCCACGGTGCTCGACGACTTGGCGTCGGAACGCGCGTCGTTGCGGTAGAAGCCACTGCCCTTGAAGATCACGCCGACCGAACCGAACAACTTGCGCAACGGGCCTGAACACACCGGGCACACGGTCAGGCTCGCGTCGGAAAACGACTGGACCGCCTCGAAGCGGTGATCGCATTCCTTGCAGGCGTATTGGTAGGTGGGCACAGCTGCTCCTTCGCGCGTTGGCACTCGGTACGCAAGAGTGCTAACCCAATTGTGCTTGACGACATTCCCTCAGCGCAAACCCTGCTTGCTCACATCGGCAACCGAACCAGGCCCTGACCTGGGATCAGCGCCCCGGTCATCGAAACGTCGTGCGGTTGGGCGGGGAGCCGCCCGACCAGTTCGGAATCGCGGACCACGGCCACCAATTCGGTGCCGGGTGAGACGAACACCAAAGATCGATCGTAGTGGCCCGCGCCGCGGCCCAGTCGGACGCCGCCGTGGTCCACTGCCAGGGCGGGCACGAGCACCAGTTCAGCGGCTTTGACGGCGGTGACACCGAGCCGTGGTCCGGTCGGTTCGAGAATTCCGCGCAGACGCCCCGCGGCCAGCGTCTCCGGTCCGGAGTACTCGGCCCAGTCCAGCGGGCCTGCGACGGGCGCGATCACCGGAAGCAGCACTCGTGTTCCACGTGCGCGGAGCCTGTCGAGCATCGCCAGGGAACCTGGTTCAACCCCGAAAGGGACATATCCGCAAATCGTGTCGCCAATCAGCCGCGACGCGGCTTCAGCCAGCGAGAGGGCCTCCTCGGCACGCTGTTGTGGGGGTATCGAAGCCCGCTCAGCGGTTAGCCGCGCGCGCCACTCCGTCTTGCTCGACCGCTCATTGCCCGACCCGTGCACCACACCAGGTTAGGCTTTGCGCCCATGACGGGCGCCGCATCCAAGAAGACGTTCCGAACCGCGATCGTGCCGGCCGCAGGCCTGGGCACCCGGTTCCTGCCGACCACCAAAGCCGTGCCCAAAGAACTGCTACCGGTCGTCGACACGCCGGGGATCGAACTGGTCGCCAGCGAGGCCGCCCAAGCCGGTGCCGAACGGCTGGTGATCGTCACCTCCCCGGGCAAGGAAGCCGTGGTCGACTACTTCCAGCCACAGCCCGAGCTGGAGGAGACCCTCGAGCGCAAGGGCAAGACAGAGCTGCTCGAAAAGGTCCGTCGGGGCCCGGCTCTGCTCGCTGTCGAGGTGGCCATCCAGAAGGATGCCCTCGGTCTCGGTCATGCCGTCGCGCAGGCGGAGCCGAACCTCACCGACGAAGACGAAGCCGTCGCGGTCCTGCTGCCGGACGACCTCGTGTTGCCGGCGGGTGTCCTCGACAGGATGTCCGCGGTCCGAGCCGAGCGTGGCGGAAGCGTGTTGTGCGCCTTCGACATCCCCAAGGACCAGATTTCGCCGTACGGCGTCTTCGATGTGACCGACACCGACGATCCCGACGTCAAGCAGGTCCACGGCATGGTGGAGAAGCCGGCGCCCGAAGACGCCCCTTCGACTTACGCGGCGGCGGGCCGGTACCTGCTCGACAGGGCGATCTTCGACGCGCTCCGCCGGATCACCCCTGGGTCGGGCGGGGAACTGCAGCTCACCGACGCGGTGGCACTGCTCATCTCCGAAGGTCATCCGGTGCATATCGTGGTCCATCGCGGCGGGAGACATGACCTCGGCAACCCCGGCGGGTACATCCGTGCCGCCGTCGATTTCGCGCTCGAGCACCCGGACTACGGGCCCTCCCTGCGCGACTGGTTGACGGAGCGGATCGGAATCACCAAGCCATGACAGAGCCCATCGGCGAGGAAGCCGAGACCGAGTCCACGGCCGAGTTCCGTTCCGTCGACGAGCAGATCGCGCTCACCCTGGATGCCGCTGTTCGGCCACGGCCGGTCAGAGTGGCGATTTCCGAAGCCCAGGGGCTGCTGTGCGCCGAGGAGGTCGTCGCCGAGCACGCGTTGCCCGGATTCGACCAGGCCGCTGTGGACGGCTACGCGGTCCGGAGTGTCGATGTGCGGACTGCCGGTGACGAGCCGGTGCAGTTACCGGTGGTTGGCGAGATCGCCGCAGGTTCCAGGCAACCGCGACGGCTGCAGCCGGGGCAGGCCGTGCGGGTCGACACAGGTGCGCCCCTCCCGACACTGGCCGACGCTGTCGTGCCTACCGGATACACCGATGGCCACCAAGCGAAGGTGACGGTCCATCGAGGTGTGCCTTCGGCTGGCTACGTTCGCCGGGCCGGCGAGGACGTGCAGATCGGCGACGTCGCTGTCCGCAAGGGCGACACCATCGGATCCGCCCAGGTAGGACTGCTCGCCGCAGTGGGCAGGGCCAAGGTCCTGGTCTACCCGAGGCCCCGGGTTTCGATCGTTTCGGTCGGCGACGAGCTGGTGGACATCGACCGCACGCCGTCCATCGGCCAGGTCTACGACGTGAATTCGTACGCGCTCGCCGCCGCGGCTCGCGACGCGGGCGCCGAGGTCAGCCGGGTCGGCATCGTGTCGAGCGACCCGAAACGCCTGCGTGAGATAGTCGAGGGTCGGCTGCTCATGTCCGAGATCGTGGTCGTCGCGGGTGGGGCCGGCGGCAGCGCCGGTGACGAGGTGCACGCCGCACTCTCCGACCTCGGCCGGATCGACATGACCAGGATCGCCATGCATCCCGGGTCGGTCCAGGGTTTCGGCAGGCTGGGCCCTGATTCGGTGCCCACCTTCCTGATCCCCGGCAACCCGATGAGCGCGCTCGTGGTGTTCGAGGTGCTGGTCCGGCCCCTGATCAGGGCGGCTCGTGGTGTCCGCAATCCGCATCGCCGGATGGTCGGCGCCCGGCTGCTGTCCTCGGTCACCTCGACGAAGGGACGTAAGGGCTTCCTACGTGGCCAACTCCTGCGTGACGAAGGCAACGGGGAGTACCTAGTCCAGCCCCTCGGCACCTCGGGCGCTCACCTGCTCGCTTCATTGGCCGAGGCGAACTGCTTGGTAAACGTCGACGAAGATCTCACGGAAGTATCGGCTGGGGAGCAGGTCAAAGTCACGTTCCTGGCTCAGCGGGCGTAACGGGGAGCGGATGAGCCAACCGGCGCAGGGCGCGCCCTATCAAGTGGAGAGCCGTCACCCAGGCTGGCCGGCGAAACTCGGGCCGCTACGGGTCGGTGCCGGGGTTGTCGAGCTGAGACCGGTGCGGCTGCGCGACGCCGGCGAGTGGAGCCGCATCCGGGTACGTGACCGCGCACATTTGGAGAAGTGGGAGCCGACGGCGCCAGGCGCCTGGACCGACCGGAACGCGCTTTGGTCTTGGCCGTCGCAGTGGACCGCTTTGCGCTCACTGGCTCGTCGTGGCCAGTGCCTGCCCTTCACCATCACCGTCGACGGCAAGTTTGCGGGACAGATCACTGTGGGTAACATCATCCGGGCTTCGCTCCGCTCGGCGTGGGTTGGCTACTGGGTGTCCTCCGAAGCGGTCGGCGGCGGCGTCGCCACCGCGGCCGTCGCTCTGATCGTGGACCACGCCTTCCTGTCGTCCGGGATGCACCGGATCGAAGCGACCGTCCGGCCCGAGAACGCCGCCAGCCTGCGGGTCCTCAAAAAGGCTGGTTTCCGCGAGGAAGGGCTGTTCCAGCGCTATCTGGACGTCGCGGGCGGCTGGCGTGATCATCTGTGCTTCGCGATCACGGCCGAGGAATTCCCGAACGGCCTGGTCGCCCGCTTGATCAGCGCCGGGCGGGCCGAGCGCGTCTAGCTTCGGTTACCGCCTCCACGCCGTAGCCGCGATACCACATGGCATTTGATTCACCTAATCTGGTGACGCTTTTCCTTGATCCAGGTCGGCGTGCCTCCGCCCGTTCTGTTACTCCTGTGACTAGCGTGACGACAGGAGTGGATCGGGGGAGGTGACGGGAGATGCCCAGTTCGTTGATCATCGTCGCGCTGGCGGCTGCATGGCTCGTCGTTCTAGTGCCCATGGTCGCGCGCAAGCGTCAGCAGGTCGCCAGGACTGCGGACTCGGCGATGGCCGCCAGGGTGGTGCGTAGCGGGAGTACACGCAGTGAGGGACGGGAGGAATTTTCCATGTCCGACAGCGCGATGTCCAACAGTGCCGTATCCAAGAGCAGTGCCGCGGAACCGTCGGTCGAAGACGATCTCGCGGAGCTCGAGGGCGAGCTTGACGAGGACCTCGAAGAGGAGGAGTTCGAGCCCGAGCCTTTGCCGCAGCCGTCACGGACGGCGGCGCCCCGCGGCAGGTCGGCGCGCACTTATCGGCCGGGTCGAGGCGGGTTCGATCCCGAGGCCGCGGAGATCGCCGCTAGGGCGAAGTACTCCTATCGGCAGCGTGTCGTCGTGCTTCTGCTGGTGCTGGTCGTCGCCACGGCGGCTGTCGCCGGTTTCGTCTGGGCGATGTTGTGGTGGGCCAACGGGCTCGTCGATGTCGGCCTGGTCGGCTACCTTGCCTACCTGCGGCGACAGGTCCGTATCGAGGAAGAAATCCGCCAGCGCAGGCTCGCGCGTTACAACAACTCCCGTCCCCGGGCCCAGGGGCGCGGAACGACCGACGAGAACGTCGAGGATGACGTCGAAGTGGTCCCGGCGCCGCCACGTCGTGAAGTCGTCGAGCGCAAGCCGTCGCCGACCGCACGTCTGCGCCATCACGCGGTGGTTGTCGACCTCGACGACGAGGACCCTGCCTTCCACGAGCTCGACGAGCCGGGAACAGGATCTTTCCGCCGGGCGTCCGGGGAGTAACCCCCTCTCCGGACGCCCGCAAAGCGGCTGATATGCTTTGCGAGCTTCACAAGGGGCTGTAGCACAGTTGGTAGCGCGTCTCGTTCGCATCGAGAAGGTCAGGGGTTCGATTCCCCTCAGCTCCACCCTAGGGGTCTTACTAGAACACGGGGCCGAAACAACGCCACGTAGTAGGACCTGAAGACTGTTGGTAGCCACGGGGCCGCCTCCCTTTTGGGAGGCGGCCCTTTTGGCATTTCGGGGCAGGGTGTCAGTTCGTGGCTCTGGCACGGTCACGTCGGTGGTCTGCCAGTCGCTCTGGACGGCGTGCAGGTGTGCGAAGGGCTCCCGGAGGCTGTGGTCGGCGATCTGGTCGTCATCGACGTAGATGCTGTGGAAGATCGCTTGGTTGAGCATGCGGCGTTGCTGTTCGTCGCATCGGCGGTAGAGCTCTTGAGGGTTCTCCAGCAAGGTGAGCGCGGCTTCGATGAGCCGGGCGCTGTCCGAGAGGTTCTCGGTCGTGGTTGTGAGGCGTTCGCCGAGGCGTCGTCGCTGGCGGGCGATCTCGCGGAGCTTGGTCTTGATCTTGTCCTGCCCGATGGTGGAGTCGGCCGCCAGTTCGATGAGGTTCTCTTCGCGGGTGTCCAGCGCCGTCAGCTCGGTTGTGAGTTGCTTGTGGAGCAGTCGCTCGGAGGCTTCTTGCTCGTCGATGGCGCGGGCGACCTCGGCGCGGACGGTAGCGATAAACTGGGTGCTGAAGCGGATCGTCGCGTAGTGGTTTTCCACGGCGTCTTCAACGAGGGCGACGTTGATGTGCGGAGCTTCGCAGGTGCCGTTCTGCTTGTTGCGGCAGAAGAAGTAGGTGTATGCGCTGCCACGGGAATTGACGGTGTGCTGGACGATCATCCGCTGGGTGATGCCCGCTCGCTTGCAGCGTCCGCAGAACAGCGAACCTTTGAGGTAGTGGGGGTGCTCGCGGCGGCGTTCTCCTGCTGTGGAGCGGGATTCGAGGAGATCCTGGACGCGGTCGAAGAGGTCCTCGTCGATGAGTGGCTCGTGGCGGCCTTGGACCTCCTCGTCGTCGACCTCCACGTACCCGAGGTAGTAGCGGTCCCGCAACATCATCGAGAGCTTGTTGATCGACACCTGCTTGGCGGGATGACGGCCGGTGGGCCGGGTGCGCAGTCCGCGATCGTAGAGCTCGTCGGACAGGTCTTCCAACGAGTAGTCGCCGGTGATGTAGAGCTCGAAAGCAAGCTGGACAAAGGGTGCACGCTCGGGGTCGACGTCGATGGTGCGGATCTCGCGGCCGTCGAACCGGTCGCGGACGTTGAGGTAGCCCAGCGGGGCGCGGCCGATCGTGCCGCCGTTCTTGGCTTTCTGCTTCATTTTGTACGCGATGTCGGCACCCGACTCCCGCGACTGGTACTCATTGAAGGTGGCCAGGATGCCGTGCATGAGCTGGCCGACAGGTGAGTCGTCGATCGATTCGGTGGCCGACACGAGGGTGACGCCGCGTTTGCGGAGATCAGCCATGACGATGGCGTCGTCGAGCCGGTTCCGCGCCATCCGGGAGAGCTTGTAGACGATGATGTAGTCGACGTCGCCAGCGTTCCGCACTCGCGTGAGCATCCGCTGGAACTCGACTCGCTTCGACATCTCGGTCGCCGTGCGACCAGGCTCGACGTATTCATCAATGATCGTCAAGCCGAGTTGCTCGGCCTTGCCCCGGCACTTGACGCGCTGGGCGGGTATCGAAATGCCTTCAGGATCGTAGTCGTTCTTGACCTGGCCAGCCGATGACACCCGAAGATAGATCACTGCCCGACTGCCCGGCTCCACCGCCTCGGTGACCGTCGATAGGACGACCGGAAGAGCGTCATCCCCTAGCAGTTCGTCGAAGAGATCTTCGTACGCGCTGGTCATCGCACACTCGTCTCGGTCGCCGAGTGCGCGGGCTCGATGAACACGTCAACGAGGTGCAGGCCGAGCTGTTCGATAAGGCGTTGGCACGCCGCGCGCTGCGCGTCTAGGGATGCAGTCGTGACCGGGATGTCTGACGCCACGCGCCGATAGGTGGCGACCCGAAGCTTCGGCTCCGCCGCGGTGGAGGCTGCCGGTAGCGCCGTGGGGAAAACACCCTTGCACGAGTTGTCGGAAGGTTCTGCGTTCGCGCCCGTCATCCCACGCTCTTCTCGTCTAGTTCGGAATGGGAGAGCGCCACAAAATGGCTACCATCCGAAAGTTGGAATCTCCGTTTGTTCAATTCAAAATATTACCTCGATATGCCGCGATTCTTTACGCCGCTTCGGGATGGTCGATTCGTTGCCCTTCTGGCGCGACGATTGATTCTCGTGCGCTGAACGAGTCACTTGAGGGCACCTCTTCGTCTTGCGTTGCTGTTGTTGCGAGACTCACGATGACTTTTGCGAGCTTGCGAATGTCTGGCGGATCGTGGCGAATTCCTCGGATCGCAACACGCCGAGTATTGGCGGGGTGGCCTTTTCTCTGCCTTCTCTTTCTCTGCGGAGTCACAGGTCACCCCGAACCGGAACTGCTGCCACATCGTCGGCCGGGCGCCCTCGTTGTCCGCTGGGCCGCTGAGGGCTCCGGGCGGAGCCACCTCCGGTCGGTTGCGACCGCGTTGGCGAGCCGCCGGTTCGTGGTGACGAGTGGCCAGCCTGGAGCCTGTGGGCCGGGGCTGGCCGGACCGCCCGGAAAGCCGGCCGTACTGGCTGAACGGGGTAGCCCTCCCGCCGAAGTTCGTCGTTGACTTCCCGCTGCAGTGCGGTGATGGCTTCGATCGTCAGCCCGTCTGGGTAGTGGTTCGCGGCCATCACGCGGCCCGCCGTTGGTCAGGCGGCAGCGCCTTCGCGGAGAGGTCGTTGGCCCCGGCCGAGGCTGGGACACCCCACGAGCGTCGGTCGGCGACGGCGAACTCCTCGGCGGTCACCAGCGGTGGGTGCACCCACACCTCCGACCAGACCCAGTCAGCTCGCGGAGTCGGTTTTCCGTGGTGGGTGCGCCCCCAGACCTGGCGGCCGAGGTACTTCGGGTTGCGCAGGATCGCCCGCACAATCGCCACCGTCCACACACCGGGCTCGCCCGTCTCGGGGTCCAACGGCGCGGGGTAGCGGGACGCGGCGAGTCGGCGACGGATCTCCGTGGTGGACAAGCGATCCTCGCCCCTCCACACGAAAATCATCCGCACCGTGGACGCTTCGACCGGTTCGATCAGCAGCCGGGTACGCCAGCGCGGTTGTCGGCCCACCGGGGCGACTCGGACCCGCCGGGCGCGATAGCCGTAAGGCACGTCCCCGGTGTTGAAACCGGCGCGCACCAACTCCTCGGACACGGTGCGAGCCGCAGCGAGATTCGTGCCGTGGTAGTCGCGCAAAACGTGTTGCCGCACCTGCCACGACG
>Ga0247768_1000273_pt1 | contig 18894 bp, 16 predicted proteins | sample UWRJL016104C6_FD_179944 | JGI IMG/M metagenome (GOLD analysis project Ga0247768, IMG submission 179944) | Plant litter microbial communities from Arlington Agricultural Research Station in Wisconsin, United States - UWRJ-L016-104C-6 | ecosystem: Environmental > Terrestrial > Plant litter >... | reverse complement strand
CTCCGCCTGCGCCTCCGCCTGCGCCTGCTGCGCCTCCGCCTCCGCCTGCTGCGCCGCCGCCTGCGCCCGCTCCCGCTCCGCCGCCCGGGCCTGCTGCGCCGCCGCCTGTTCCGGCGCCTGCGCCCGCTCCGCCGCCGCCTGCGCCCGCTCCGCCGCCGCCTGCGCCCGTTCCGCCGCCCGCGGCGGGGCCCGGCGCCACCCCACCCCCCGAGTACTACGTGGAACCGGGTTTCGCCGCGCCTGTCGCGGCCGCTGCACCCGGCGGCCCGCCGCCAAGCGCAGGTCCCCCTCCCGGCTCACTGCCAACCTCGCCTTACGGCGTGCCCATCTACGATCCTCCACCGCCCGGGTTTTATCCCGGCGATCCGGAATCCGACCCGCCGCCTCCTCCCGAGCCGCATCACTTGGCACCGCGTACCGCGCTGTGGATCGGAGCGCGCGCAGGTTGGTTCATTCCTTTCGGTGACGTGTGGGCCCGCACCACGCGCTCGGGCGCCAATGGCGTGCCCTGGAACAACTACGCAACCTCGGGGCCCACGTTCGAGCTCGATGCGGGCCTGCGGCTGTCGCGCAACTACAGCGTGTTCGCGATCTGGGAGCGCGCCAATCTCGGGCCGGGAAAGGGAGACCCACAATCTACCAGCCTGAGCGGCAAGGCCCAGCGCGGCGACACGGATTTCTGGGGCGTGGGCGTGCGCGCCACGTCGGACCCGGACAACATCGGCTTCGTCACCGAGCTTGCCATCGGCTACCGCCGCGCCCGCAGCGAGTACGAGAACGGCGATCAAATTCAATTCACGGACGCGCCATTCGAAACTCGGCTCGGCCTAGGCGTGGATTTTCGTGTGGGCCGCGCGTTCACGCTCTCGCCCATGGCCACGATCGGCCTGGGCCAGTTCGGGACGATCGAAAGCGTCTCGAACGGTGAGATTCGGGATCAAACGACGCACGGCCAGCCCGATGCGCACGCCTGGGCCACTTTCACTTTGGGCGGGCATTTCGACCTGTTCGGGAGCCGTGACTGAGCCCATGCAAGAGCTGTTGACGATCGTGCTTTCGACCTCGAACCACGGCAAGCTCTTCGAGCTGCGCGCGTTGCTTTCAGACCTGCCAGTGCAATTGCGATCCGCCGCGGAGATCCTGGGCGAATCGCCGAGCATCGTCGAAGATGGAGCGACGTTCGAAGAAAACGCGCTGATCAAGGCGCGCGCGATCGCGCGAGCCACGCGCATGCTTTCGCTGGCCGATGACAGCGGGCTCGAGGTCGACGCCTTGGGCGGCAGACCCGGGGTGCGCTCGGCGCGCTTCGCGCACGAGCGCGCGACCGACGCCGAGAACAATGCCGCGTTGCTCCGCGAGCTCGAGCAGGTCGACGAAGGCGCGCGCAGCGGGCGCTTCCGTTGCGTGCTGTCGCTGGTCGATCCCTGGCACGAGTCCGACGTGCACGTGGCCGAGGGCAGTTGCGAGGGCAGCATCGCGCGCGCGCCACGCGGCAGCGGCGGCTTCGGCTACGATCCGCTGTTTTTGGTCAGCGGCCAAGGCGGTAAGGCCATGGCCGAGCTCTCGGAAGCCGAAAAGAACCAAGTCAGCCACCGCGGCCGCGCGGTGCAGGCCTTGCGCAGCGTCCTATTCGAGCTGATCAACGCGCGGCTCGACGAAGCCGAGCGCATCGCGGGCTAGCGCAGCAGCGCAGCCGGCACGGCAGGCGACCCTGGCCGTGCGCGGGCATGGCGGCGATGAAGCCCACGCGCGCCATCAAAAGTCGGTGCGGAGCGCCGTGTAAAGCTGATCGTTGTTCGCGTAGTACCAACCGAAGGACCGGTTCTCGCCGGCGATCAGCAGGCCGCCCAGTGATACGGACCAATTGCCCTGCTGCCAGACGAGCTCGCCGCGCGCGACGCCGTTGCGCGGTCGGATGCCGAGCGGTGCGCGCAGCTCCGCGCGTAGCCCAGCGAACAAAGGCCAGCGCGCCAGCACGCCGACTCCGACCGACGTGCTACGCCAGAACAGCAGCGTCCCCGGATAGGGGTCGAACAGGTGCTGGTAGTAAGCTTCGATCAGCAGGACTTTGGCGGTATCGCCGGTTTGATATTCGATCGCTCCGGCTAGCTTGAGCACGCGGCTTTCGTGCGTCAGGAAGTCGTCGCGAAAAAACTCCTCGCGGCTCTGATAGGCAGCGTCGAGTCGCCAGGCGAAGGGACCGAGCAACGCGGACCAATCCAGACCCACGTGGTGACGGCGGACGTAGCTGACGTCGAGCGTGCCCGGGACCGGTCCCAAGGCGACCTTGGGGCCCGCGTAGCCCAAGTGGTAATAGAGGTGAAGCTCGAGGCGATTGCCAGACCAGCCTAGCCTGGCCCCGAACGATGGCTGCCCGAAGTCGGCGCTGGGCAAGCGCGTCTGCTGGAGCAGGCGCTGGGCGGGATCGAACACCGATCGGTCGAACATGCCGACCGTCTGTGCGGCAAGCTGGTTTATCGCAGGCCCCGCCGCGGGCTGCACCGCCGCCCAATTCGTGCCGTACACGTCGTAGCGATCAGGCACAAACACTGGGGAAACCGCCAATTGGGCCGACCACGCCCCGCACTCCGCGTCCACGCGCGCCATCGGAGTCGGTAGGAAGCGTAGCTCTGTCGGCCCCACGAACGGATCGCGCCAATCGCGCGCGTTGAGCACGTCATTGGGACTCAGAAACTCGGTATTGCCCCAAGCCAGGCGCTGCTGCCCGACGCGCAGATCGAGCGCGCTCGAGTACAGTCCCACGTACGCATCTCGCAGCAGCGCCTCGAACGAGCCACGAAAGCCGTGCGCGTCGTGCGCCCAGGACTGGTTCAGCTGTCCGCTCAGCGCGAGCTCGAAGTGCTTCCCTCGGGCATAGCGCCCACGCAAGAACAACTGCAGCTTGTACAACGAATCCGTGCGCCCAGGGTCGGGCGGAGATTCTTCTGGCCAGTACTCCGCCGCGAGCCGCGCAAAGCCACCCGCGTCGAGGCGCGCGAGCTCCGCGGCCAGCGGGGCCACGGGCGTCGGCGTCGGCGTCGGAGTTGCCGCAGGGCCCGGAGGCGCGGTCGCGCCTTTGGCCGCGTCGAGATCGATGTCCTCCACGACGTCGGGGTCGGGGCTGCTCGCGCTTGCGGCTGCAGACACCAGCCCAAACGCCAGCTGTAGGAAAGCCCCGACCGTGCCCCGCATCGGCCAGCGGCGCTCAGAGCTTTTCCAGGTTGCGGGGCGTGAACTCGTCGTCGGCGATCTGCGCGTCAGCGTCGATTACATCGAGAATCAGCACGGTGGAATGCTGGTTGGCGAGCGTCCTCATCTTCGAGCGCGTGATGAACCAGCGCCCCGAGGTTTTCTTGATCTGCTCGATCTGGAGCTCTTTGAGTGCCACGTTCGAGGCATCGTAGGAGATGCTCTTGAGCGGCAGGAAGTTGTCTCTACGTACGAACAGCTCGAGCCGCGCGTAAGGCGAGTCATCCCGCGCGGGCACCACTTCTATGTGGTAGCAGTCGAAGGCTGCGAGCTTCACGTCCGGTAGCCGCGTGACCCGCTTGGTCTGCCGCAAATCACGACGGTCCAAGTCTGCGAAGGAGAAGTCCGTGCCCATGAACGAGGTGCTGCGCAAGCCGCCGCTGATGCGGCGCGATCGCTTGAGCTCGGGCAGAAACAAGAAGCGGTCGTCGTCAGCACCGCGATTTTGTATCTGCAGAAAGCCGGCGCCAGCCAAATCCGGCGGTGCCGAGAAGCGTACCAGGCTCTTCGAAAAGGGCGGATCGTGCTTACGCGAGCGCGCCTCGAAGCCGAGCTCCTTCTGTTTGCCCTGCTTGTCCGAGAGCACGAAGCGAGCCTTCACGCTGCCGCCGCTCAGACCAAATGGGTCGTTTTCCAGCACACGAGTGATGATCTCCGAGCCAGTCGGAGCCTCGCTCTGCGCCGGAGTGGCGCTGGCCAACAATAAGGCCGCGACCATCACCGTGAAGCCCTGGCTCGGCCAACTCATCGTCATGGTGCAACCTCCTCCAAATGTGCGACGCCTGGCTGCAGGCGTGGGCGCACCAACAGCTTCAATAGTGCGGGGGTGACGGTCACGTCGGCAAAAAAACCGAACACGAGCGTCACGGCCGAGAGCAAGCCCAGCGTTTGCAGCCCAGGAAAACGTGACAACCCGAGCACGGCAAAGCCGAGCGAGAGGATCGCTGCGGTGTAAAGACTGGCTGGCCCAACGCTGGAGAGCGCGCGCGAGATCGCGAGGTCGATTTCCGTTTCGCCACTTTGGACCTGCTGCGCAACGCGCGCGACCAGGTGGATGGTCGTGTTGAACAGGCCACCGATGGAGATGCTCGCTACTAGGGTATTTTCGATCTTCAACGGTTTACCGAGCGCTCGCACGACCAGGAAGCAAACTGCCACCGGCAGCAAATTGGGCAATAGCGTGAGCAGCGCGAGCCGCAGCGAACGAAACAGGACCGCCTCGATCAACAAGATCATGGTGAACGCCGAGACGAACCCCCAGAGCAAGACGTGGACCACGTGGTCCAGCTCACGGTAGGCCACGATGCCATTGCCGGTAACGGTCGCCTCGAGCCCGAGCGCTTCGAAGCGAGCCTCTGCGACCGCCGCCTTTAGGCGTTCGGCAAGAGCCCGTGAAGCGGCGCTGCCGTGGTCCGCGACGAGCACGGCGATGTGCGCCTTGCTCTCGTCCCCGTTCACGAACGGCGCCTTGTCCGCGAGATCGGTCAGAGTCAAGTACTGAGCAACCAGCGCAGGCGAGCGCGGAACCTGGCGCATCGCCGCATCCCCACCGGAAAAAGCCTGATTGGCTTCGGCGACGTAGTCAGCGAGCGAGGTCGTCGAAGTGACGAGCGGGTCCGCTGCGATCGAACGCTGCACGTTAGCCATCGCAGCCAGCGCCGCGGGTTGGCTGATGCTGCCGGGCGCGCCTTCCAAATGGACAATCAGGCGGATCACGCCGCTCAGGCGCTGTTCCAAGCGCCGAACGTCGTCTTGCACCTGGCCGCGGGGTAGCCCACCCACGTATTGATTGGACACGAGCTGCCTGCTGGCCAGCGCGCCCGCCGCGATCAAGAGCGTGCAAGCGACGAGCACGACCAAACCGGGTCGCGGCCGCACGCGTGCCCAGGTGCCTGCCAAGAGCGCCATGATCCCATGCGTGACGCTGAGCGCGGAGTGACGCTTGGCAGGCAACTTCACGCTCGCAAGCAGCAGTGGCAGTACGCTCATCGTGGTTGCCCAAGCCGCCAGCACGCCAATGGCGACGGTGAGCCCGTAGTAGCGGACGGTGGGCGCGTCGGCGAGCACGAAGCTCGCGAACCCCACGGCGGTGGTCAGCGACGTGACGAAACAGGGCAGTCCGAGCTCCTGAAATGATTCCAGGATGGCGTCCTCGCGCAACCGTCCGGCGTCGAGCTTTTCCAAAAACCGGGTGAGCACGAAAATCGGATCGACCACGCCGTACACGAGCAGGGTGGTCGGAATGACCGAGGCCAAGATGTCCACCGGGCGCCCAAACGTGCCGAAGATGCCGGTTGTCCAGATCAGCGCGACTGTCACCGCGCTGATGGCGAGCAACACCCCGTGTAGCGCCCGAAACGTCCACAACAATGCCAAGACGATGACCAGGATCACGCCCGGCAGCAGCGTGAGCTGATCGCGTAACAACGAGCTCGTGGTCTCGGTCTCGACCAGCGGCGCGCCCGTGATCGTCACCCGAGCCCCGGGCGGCGGCGACCGTTTCGCGATTGCTCGGCGCGCCGCGGCTACGGCCTGCGCCTGCTCGTCCACCGAGGCGAAAGTGGCAGGAGTGCGCATCTCGGCCAAGATCCCCGTGGCCTTTCCGTCGCGGGACAGCAAGCGGCGCAAAAACAGCGGGCTTTGGGCCAAATAGGCCTTCACTCGTTCGAGGCGACCGGGATCGGCGTCGGCGCGCAGCAGCTGCCCCGTCACGACCTCGTCGCCATCTGCGTAGATGCCACTGGCAGTGGTGATGCTTTGCACGCGCGAGAAAATCGCATCGGTCGCGAGCGTTCTCGTTATGTCGGTAACGTAATCGAGCACCGCTGGTCGCCACAGATCGTTGGCCTCGATCAGCACTACGACGTTTCCAGCAGGGTCTCCGAACTCCTCGTTGTCTTGCCTGAAGAGCGGCAGGTCGACGTTGGCCGGGTAGTCGAAGAAATCACGGAATTGAAACTGAAACCTTATCCGCCGTGCAGACGCCAACGAAAGCCCTATGCTGAGGCACAGGATGCCTGCCATCATTGCGCGGTGGCGGAGCAGCCAGCGGAGGTAGGCCGTGAGCACTGTTTTGGGGTTAGCTACACGTTGCATCTTCGTCAATGTGCGCGCGATGCGACGTAAAAATTACCACGAGCGTTGGAGGCATGAATAAGCCACAAATCCTTGCTGCGCCCTGCGTCCGCTAACGAGTGTGCGATGGCCATCGAGCCGTCGAAGCTTTCAAATAGACTATATCGAATTCTGTCGACGAGAACGTAACAGTCGACCTGTCACAGAATCTTGCGGAGCACCTCGAATGTTGAGTCCCGATCCGAACTCGCTCAGCTCGCTCAGCTCGCTCAGCTCGCTCAGCACCGCCCCGGCAGTCTACGTTTCTCATTTCGGGTACGCGCTCGGTGACCAGGCCTTCACCGTGGAGCAGACGGGCGCAGATGGCCTGCTGGTTTCCGAGGCCAGCGCGCTTCGGCGGGCAGGCTTCGAGCAGCACTATCGCGCGGCGCCGGGCACCGGCTCGCTGGAGTTGGCGCGTCGTGCCGTGTCGCCGATCGAGGCGATGGCGCGTCGAGCGAATGCGTTGCTTTATGCCACGGCTCTACCCGGCAACGGCAGCGCGGGCGGCGAAGCCGAATTCCGCGCGACGAGAGACGTTCGACACCTGATGCGATTTCCGGCAGGGCTTCTGCAAGCAGAGCTCGGCCTGCACGACGCGCTCGTGATGGGCCTTTCGCAGCAGGGTTGCACCAGCCTGCACGGCGCAATTTGGCTGGCGCGTCGGCTGCTGTGCGCCGATCTGTCGCTCGATCCAATTCTGTGCGTCACTGCGGACCGGATTCCTGAAGGCGCGCTCTATGAAGCCGCCCACAATCTTGTCTCGGACGCTGCCGCTTGTTGCATTGTCTCACGTCAGCCAGGCGGCTTTCGGTTACTGGCAGAACGCGGGCTCACCAACGGCGCCTTGATCGCAGCGAGCGATGAAGAAACCGTTGGCAGCTTCTTCTCTTACATGGTTCGGATCATCAACGAAACACTGCACGAGGCGCAGCTCGGCATCGGTGACATTCATTGGATCATTCCCCAGAACACACACCACGTGGCCTGGCGTATCTTGTGCTCACTGCTCGGATACGACAACGAACGCGTGCTTTTTCCGACGCTCGCGAAGGTCGGGCATGCGCACAGCGCGGACTGCATCATCAATCTAGACGCAGTGCTCGCGCAAGGGCGACTGCAGCCCGGCGAGCGAATCCTGGTACCGATGGCTGGCTTCGGCCTGACCTGGCAATGCCTATTGCTCGAAATGGTAGCCCCATGATGGTCGCCGACGGCGCCGTGAAACGCCTGTGCAACTTGTCCGAGCGTCCCCAGCTTGGTCTCGCCGACGTAGGCGAAGGGCCTGCAACTCTGAGCCCCGAGGACGACGGCGTCGGACGACCGGCTCCACCCGCTCGTGCGGCGCATCAATCTTCTTCATCACGCCGACGAAGTGCGACATTTGGCCTTTCGACGGCTGATCGTCGACGGGCCGTACAAGCAACACGCTGGAAACTGGCGCGAGACCACACGTCAACGCGTGGGCGAGTACCTGAACCAATATCTGCTCGCTGCGCTGCGCGAATATTTCAACAAGGACTCCTACGGCAATGGCTGACGCCGGTCGGGGCTCGGCTGAAAGAGGAGCCGTCTCGATGAGTGAAGAGGAAGTCAAACAGCAACTCAGGGCCTTCATCGTCAAGACCAGCGGCTATACGTCAGAGGTGGCGCTGGCCGATGATTTGCTCGTTTGCGTCGAGCACCTGCGCGGCACGCCACACGAGGTGGAGAACCTGCTGCCCGGCGTGTTTCGCGACGTCAACAGCATCTTCGCCAATTTTTTCTCAGAGACGAGCAGATGAGCACGACGCGAAGCGTGCTCACGGGCAACCAACTCTCCCAGCACTTCGGGCTCGAGCCCAAGGCCCGGCCGGCGGCGCTCGCCAGGAGCCTGGCATGACTCGCGCGATCTTGATCACGGGTGCCGACGGCTACGTCGGCAGGGCGTTGGTAGAGCAGCTGATCCGCAGCACCGAGAGCGAGCTCGTGCTGTGGATGCGCGCTAACGACGAGGCGGAGTTCGCCCGCAAATGTCGCGGGCTTTCTAGCTTGGGGCTGCCCGCCGACCGCGTGCGCTACGCCCATGGAGACCTACGCGCTGACCAGCCGTTCGCGGGTGTTTCGCCGACCGAGATTAGTCACATCGTCCATTCGGCGGCACTCACCATGTTCAACGTGACGCAAGGCGACGCGAGCGCGGTCAATCTCGAGGGCACCCGGAAAGCGTTGGCGTTCGCTCAGCGCTGCCCGCACCTCGAGCGTTACCTGCAAGTGAGCAGCGTGTACGCCTCTGGCTTGCTGCCAGGTACGATCGCCGAAGCTTCGCTGCCGCACCATGAACAGTTTGCGAACTTCTACGAGTGGTCGAAGGGTCACTCCGAATGGCTGGTGGAGGCGACAGATGTGCCGTGGCAGATCGCACGTGTGGCCGCCGTGGTCGCCGATGACGACAGCGGGGTTTGCACTCATCCGAGCGCGGTGCATCGCACGCTGAGCATGCTTTACCGCGGCATCTTGCCGGTGATGGGCGGAAACCCGGACGTACCAATCTATTTTGCTACGGCGGATTTCATTGCCCGTGCGCTGGTTCGCGTGCTCAGCGTGGGCAGTACGCGAGCGCACTACAACCTGTGCTATCGCCGCTCGGAGAGCCCGCTGCTGGGCGCGATCTTCAAAACCGCATACGCCGTCTTCAGCGCCGAGGACAAGTTCCGGCGCCGGCGCGTGATGCCGCCACCCTGGGCGGACGAGCGCACCTTCGGCATGTTGGCGGATGGGCTCGGACCGTTCGCCGGTGTCGCGACCCGCGCCAGTTTGAGCGTGATCCGACCCTTCGTGGCGCAGCTCTACGTGCACAAGGACGTCCGCAACGACGAGCTTCGCGGCATTTTTCCCGGCTACGCGCCACCAGAAGCCGAGGCACTGGTCGCGGGAGTCTGTCGTTACGTGTTGCAAAATGAGCTCGCACCCGCGGCCACCACACAAGCGGTTGGCACGTGACTCAGCTCGCGCTCCGCAACCGCACGCGAACCTCCGAGTCGATCTCGGCGCGTCTCTGGCGCGATGGGAAACCACGACACATGGGCGGCGCATGAGCGAGAGCATTCAAAGCCACTTTCTAGCGCTGTGCCGAGAGCACGGCCTGTTCATGGCTGCCATGGATGAACGCTTGGACGTCGACCTGATCGAGTCGGGCGAAATCGATTCCATCGGCCTGGTCACGATCCAGCACGTGATCGGCGAGTACTATCGAGTGCGAATTTCGGAGGAGCTATTCGTAACGAGCCTGCGCACCCTCAACCAAGTCATCGCCTACTTGGAGCGAGCGCTGACGCCGGAGCTCAAGGCCAGTCTGACGCCGCCGAGCGGGGGCGAGATTCCGACGCTGTGGAACGTGCTGTTACAGGAACAGGCGACCCTCGGCAAGCCGCCGGGCTGGCACTTTCCCGAGGAGAACTTGACCACGGACACGCTGGAGATCCGCAGCGCAAGTCTGCGCTATGCGGGGGCACTGCATGAAAGTGGAGTGGGCCCCGGCGATCGCGTCGGCATCATGCTCGACAACTGTTCGGAGTACATTTACGTGTTGCTCGGCCTGTGGGCATTGGGGGCCACCGCAGTCCCGCTGCGTCCTCACGCCGGGTTGCGCTTCGATATGCGTGAATACCTCGAGCGCATCGATCGGGTGTGCGAGCTGGCCGCGGTGATCTTCAACGATGACGCGGACGCCGGCTTGACGAACCTGTTCATCGCGCAGGGCCGACCTGCCCTGACGCGGAGTGGGCTGCGCCAATTGGCCGCCTCGAGCCGGCCCATCTTCCCGCGCAGCAGCGTGAACGAGGCCGAGATTGCGCTGATCCAATATTCTTCGGGCAGCACCGACCATCCCAAAGGCATCATCGTCACCCAGCGAATGGTGATGCATCAGGTCCAGCAGCTGGACGCTGCACACCGCTTGGCGGGTGCGAGTGCGGGCGCCAGAGTCAACGCCTCGTGGCTGCCTTTTCACCACGACATGGGCCTGTTCATGGGCATCCTCTTTCCGCTTTTCACGCGGACGAGAAACATCCTGGTCTCGCCGCGCTATTACATGATCAAGCCCAAACGCTGGTTTTCGCTGCTGGCGGAGCAGGCCGTGGAGCTGAACTTCACGACCAATCTGGCGATGGCTAGCTCGCTCAACGCACTCGAACAGCTCGAGCCAGGCAGCATCGACCTATCACGGCTCTATCTCTGCTTCGGAGCCGAGAAGGTGGCGCCGGATCTGTTGCGCAAATGCGCTGAAGTCCTCGGTCGCCAGGGCCTGCCCGTGGAGCAAATCAAGGTTGGCTACGGCATGGCCGAGAACGGTCTCGGCGCCGCCTCAACGCGCCTAGGCAGCGCCAAATTGCTGATGATCACCGTGCTCGACGAACAAAATGTGGCGCTTGCCAGCCCAGAAACAGCAGGCGCGATCGAGATCGTCTCGCTGGGTGAACCGCAGCCCTTCACCACCATCAGTGTGCGAAGCGAGTCCGGGGCAAAGCTGCCCGATCTCACGATTGGCGAGATCTGCGTAGAGGGTCCGTCCGTTACTCCCGGTTACTACCGTGACCCGGAGACCACGGCGCGCAACATCAGCGACGGCATGTTGAGGACACGTGACTTGGGCTTTACCCACGCGGGTGAGCTCTACTTCTACAGCCGCAAAGACGACCTGCTGATCGTGGGCGGAGTAAATATCGCACCCGACGACATCGAACATTCCGCGGAGCGCGTTGCAGGCGTTGCCGTGGGTGGCACAGTGCTGATCGACGTCCCCTCGCCGAGCATTGGCAAGGCCGACCTAGTGTTGCTCGTGGAGGTCTCGAAAGGCAGCGCCCGGCAAGACCTCGAGGCGCATAAGGTCGAGATTCAGGCGCGCATCCTGAAGGAGCGCGGGCTGCTGGTGAACCGCATCGTCTTCGCGCTGAAAAATGCCATCGAAAAGACCTCGAGTGGCAAGAAGCGTCGCAGGGTCATCCGTGAACGCTTCTTGAAGCAAGAGCTCGCGCTGCTCTGAGTCTTGGCTCGAGGCGGCCGGCTCGGCTCGCGAAGCTCTCGCCAACCCATCAATATTGCTCGGCATTACTCACAGCGCAAAGCCGTGAGCCGTACCGGCGGCCATCGGCCACTATGCTGACGCGGGCGATCCGCATCACGACATGGCCAGCACCAGCAAGCTCATGCGCGTCATACGCGGCACCGGGGAGACGAGCGAGCGTCCGCGCGCCATCGATCCCGATGAGCTGGTTCGCGGCCTGAAGGCGGCCGAGCCCTGGGCAGAGCGAGCGCTCTTGCAGGCGGAGGCCGTACGCGTCGAGCGCTTGCTGACGCGTATCCTTGGTTTCTGCGCCGAGCTCGATGATCTGACTCAAGAGGTGTTCATTCGCGCTTTCGCTCGCATCGCCGAGCTGCGCGAGCCCGAATCGCTGCGCGCATGGCTCGGCTCGATTGCCGTGTTCGTGGCCCGCGAAGCGATTCGACGTAAGCGGCGGCGGCGCTGGCTTTTGTTCTTGTCCGCGGAGCAATTGCAGGAACCGCCAGCCGCGGCGGCCTCCCTGGAGGCTCGCGCGGCGCTGCGCGTCTTCTACGAGGTGCTCGACGGCTTTGCGGCCGATGAGCGCATCGCCTTCAGCTTGCGCTTCGTGGAAGGTATGGAGCTCACGGAAGTGGCCGACGCATGTCAGGTCTCGCTGGCGACGATCAAGCGCCGCTTGAAGCGCGCCAGTGACGAATTTTACGTGCGCGGCCGGGCCCGCGCCGAGCTCGTGGATTGGTTCGAGGAGGGCAGCCGATGGCGTCGAATCGAGAGCTGAGCACACTCGGGCGCACGCTCGCCGAGGTCCAGGACGATGCCTTGCAAGCCCGCGCTCGCCCAACCACCAGCGCGAGATTGGCCGTGATTTATCAGCTCCGTGCGCGGCGTGAGCGAACGCAGCGGCGCTGGTCGCGGCTCGGCTATGGCGCGGGAGCGGCTGTGCTCGCTGCCGCGCTGATGCTGTTCGTGATGCGTCCACGCGCGCTCGAATTCCGCATCGGTGATGGCGCTGGCGCGGGCCTCGGGCAGCTGGGCGTATTGGTTGCAGCGCCCGATACCGGCGGGCAGAGCTTGAGCTTCTCCGATGGCAGCCGCTTTCGGCTGCACGGCGGGGCACGGGCACGCGTCGTCAGCAGCAGCGAGCACGGCGCACGAGTGGTGCTCGAGCGTGGCCTGTTGCGCGCAGAGGTCGTGCCGCGTGCGCACAACGATTGGTCGCTGTTCGGCGGGCCCTTCGAGATCCACGTCACCGGCACCAGCTTCGATGCCAGCTGGGATCCCCAGCGTCAGCAATTGTTCGTGAAAATGCTGGAGGGGCACGTGCTCGTCTCGGCCGAATGTCTGTCGGCAAAGCGCGCGCTCAAGGCCGGCGAATCGGGGACGTTTTCTTGTGTTTCCGAGCCAGTGGCCGAGTCCACGCCGATGCCACCCCCGACGGCAACACCACCGAGCCCGGTTGCGGCTGTGGCAGCCATGAGTGCGCGTCCGGTGCAGTCGCATCCGGGCACGAGCAGCGTTTCGCCGTCTGTCGAGTTACCCGCCATGCGTGCGCCGGGCTGGCGCGAGCTGAGCGCGAGCGGTGACTATGCCGGCTCACTCGCAGCAGCGGAAGCCCAAGGTTTCGAGCGCCTGTGCGAGATGCTGCCCAGCTCGGAGTTGCTGGAGCTGGCGAGCACGGCGCGCCTGGCTGGGCGGTTCGAACGAGCGAACACCGGCTATGCTGCCGTCCGCCGTCGTTTTGCTGGCTCGGAGAACGCCGCCAGCGCAGCGTTCCATCTGGGCCAGCTCGCCTTCGATGGCTCGCACGACTACCGAGCAGCACGGCGCTCCTTCGCGGCCTACCTGAGCGAATGCCAAGGTTGCGCCTTGGCGCCCGAAGCGCTCGGCCGCCGCATGGAAGCGGAGCAGCGCCTGGGGGAGCTGGAACTGGCGCGCGCCTCGGCAAGCCTCTACCTCGAGCGCTATCCAAAGGGCGCCCATGCCCGGCTGGCACAGAGCCTCAAGGAGCCATGAATCCGCAACTGGCGAGGCGCGTGCTCTCGATTTGCTCCATCCTCACTGTGTTTGCCCTGTCGCAACCCGTTCGGGCAGAGTCCGTGCGTGTCCTGTTCGTCGCTCACGAACAGACGCCCTTCAGTGCTCGAATACGCGCCGAGATCGAGTCGATGGACTTCCAGGTCGTGCTGGCAGACACGCTCCCTGCCGATGACGGCGCGCTGGCCAGCGCAGCCGCACGCGTAATCGAGAGCCCACCGCCACGTCGCGTCGAGCTCTGGCTGAGGAGTGAGAGTACCGGGCAACTTGCCCTCAATCGCGTGCTGGAAGCCGAGCAGGGGGAGTACGGCGCGAGCGCGCCAGACGCCACCGCCGCGGTGCGAGTATCCGAGCAACTGCGCGCCTTCTTTCAGCCGCTGCGCGAACATGCCGCCGCGATCGAGCTGATGCCGCCGCGCCCGCCTCCGCCGCCATTGACAGCGCGAGTCGCGCCTCGACCGGTCGCCCCTGCCCCTGCCCCGGCCGGGGCGGTGTCCCCACCGGACGAGGGCCGAATTTTTCAGGAGCTGGCCGCGGCCGTTCCGCTAGAGCCCGGTTCACTCGGCCTGGATGTGCTGCTCCGCGCACGCTACCGCTTCGGCGCGACCTACGGGCTAGGAATCAAGCTCGTCCTGCCCATCGTGTCGTCGACCGTGACCTCGGGCTCGAATTCGGCCGAGGTGTCCAGCTCGCTGTTCGGTGTAGAGGTCTCGGCACTGCTCATGACGACTCGATTGGCAACGCTCGGCGCGCATGCCGGGCTATCACTGCTCTTGCTCAGCGCCAGCGGCAATGCCCAGCCCCCCTATACGAATCGCGTGGATCACCAGCTCTCGGCGTTCCCCAGCTTGGGCAGCGAGCTCGGCTTCCGTGTCACGCAGCACCTGCGCTTGTGCCTAGGTGCGGAGCTCGGCCTGTCCGTACCCGAGTTGGAAGTCGCGTTCGCCGGACAGCGAGTCACGTCGTGGGCTCGCCCCCTGGCCTTACTTTCCGCGGGCGTGGCCGCGGCGTGGGGCAACCCGTGAGCCGTGAGCGGCGCGAGCGGCCACCAAGGGGGAGGAGGGAATGATGAAATCGAATTACTTCTGTGCGGGGATTTCCTATGGCGTGCTGTTCGTTGCCGCGTGCAATCCGAGCATCGTCGATCCGATCGCTGGGGGGCCGGACGGACGTGGCGGGCAAAGTGGTGAGGCGGGGGTCGGTAGCGGTGGAAGTCCCACTGCCATTGCCGGTCAGGGGGGTGACGGCGCCGCAGGCAAGAATGGTGATGGCGGCGCAGGCAAGGGCGGTAACGGCGCCGCAGGCAAGGGTGGTAACGGCGGCGCAGGCAAGAGTGGTAACGGCGCCGCAGGCAGCAGCGGAGGCCCTGGTGGCAGCGCGGGCGAGAGCGGTGCAGGTGGGGCAGATTGTGGCGCGCTGCGAGACGCGGCGGCAGAAGCGCTCGAGAGCCATCGAGCGTGCACCCAAGATAGTGATTGCGAGCTGCTCCAAGGTCAGTGCTTGTTCCCGAAACTCGATTTGTGCGGCAATCAGTTCGGGTTCTCGAAGGCTGCACATGTGCAGGTGACGGCCGCATACGACGCTCTCTCGGCGTGCGTTGGTCAGTGCAGCCCAGGCAACGATACCTGTCAACCGCAGCCCGTCGCGCAATGCAGTCAGGGAGTATGCCTGAACGAGCCTCTGCCGGCGAATTGTGCAGCCACGGCTGCGCAAGCCACGGCCGAGGTCGGGGATGCGGAGACCTGCAGTTTGGTGGTGCGCGTCGATTCCGTCTCACTCGCGGTCACGGGTCACACACTCGTGTGCGGTCCACGCAATGCCGTCGATGAAACCGGCGCGCGCGCCTCGGCCAACGCCGCGGTCACGTTCCCCTCGACCGGGCTCGGCGGCGGTTCGGGCGATCTCCTTTCCGGCCCAGCGCCAAGTGATGTCTGGCTATTCCAGCAGATTTATGGCGACTTCGGCCACATGTCTGCCGTCAGCGCACAGAGCGGGCAAACGCTGTTCTGGGGTCAGCTCGATTATGGAGGGAATCCGTTCAATGTAACTCTGGCGGGGTTCCGTGCTGGCTTCCCCACGGGAGCGGTCCCGTGGGCCAAAACCGAGCTCGGCAGTGGCTGCTATTCGGCTCCCTCAATCGCCCCTCGGAGTTGGGATCTACGTGAGGGGGGCAACATACCGCCGGCATCCGAACTGGAGGCTGCCGACCGCGTGATGTCGAGCGCCTTCGTCAAGGGGCTGGCTGTGAACCTACCTTTGACCAGCTTGGTGACGATTCACTATGGAGAAGGAAGTATGCCAGTGCCAGTCAGCGAGTACGTCGTGATCGTCAGCGCGGCGCGCTAGGACGAGCCTGGCCCGGGCTCGCCGCGCCCGGCATTGTTTAATGCAGGGGCGCGGCCGTGGCCGAGCGATCGCCCAAGTGGATCCAGATCCTCGTGCCACGGGGCTGCTTCGGCTCGCACGCGATACTTCCGCCGTGGGCTTCGATGATCTGACGGGTGATCGCCAGGCCGAGGCCCGTGCCGTTGCGCTTGGTCGTGAAGAAAGGCTCGAATAGCCGCGCGCGCGTGGCTTCGTCGAGCCCCACGCCTTCGTCTTCCACGACCACGTCCGAGCCGCCGCCCACGCCGGCGCTGACCGAGACCGTGATGCGTCCCCCACTCGGCATCGCTTCGCGCGCGTTACGCATCAGGTTGTACAGGGCTTGCTTGATCTGCGCTTCGTCGACGGTCGCGGGCACGGCTTCGGTCGCGTTGTGAAGCTCGAGCGAGACCCCCTGCAGCTCCAGCTCACGGCGCATGAACTCCGCGGCCTCGCCCACGACCTCACGCAGATCTTCCACTTCCAAGCGCTGCGGGCCGCGGCGAGCGAACGACAAATATTGGCCGCTGAGATCGGTCAGTCGCTCGACCTCGCGGCGAATGGCCCGCAAAAGCTCGCGCGATTCCTCACTGGCGTCGGCCAGATCGTCCTCCAAGAGCTCAACGTTGAGCGCCATCGACGAGAGCGGATTGCGGATCTCGTGCGTGACGTGGGCGGCCATCTTGCCGATCGTGGCCAAGCGCTCGGTCGCGAGCAGCTCCTCGTTGGCGCGCGCAATCGCGGATACCATGCCTTCGAAGGTCGCCGCCAGCTCGCCAATTTCATCGTTCGAGGCCACCGCTTGGCGCGGCTTCAGATCCCCGCTAGCCACGGCCTTGGCGCGTTCTGTCACCTGCCCGAGCGGCTTCAGCACGCGCCGAGCGTACAGGGCCATGGCCACGCCGACCAAGGCGGTGAGCGCCGCCAGCGCCACGAGTAGCCGAATGGCCGAGATCTCTCGCGCGCGAGCGCGGTCGAGCAACAGATCCACGTTACGTAAGGCGTGTTGCTCGAGTTGATTGAGCCGTTTCGAGCTTTGCGAGCCGCGGGTCACGAGCTCATCGCGCAAAGCCTCCGCGCCGGCGTCGTCGCGCCGCTCGAGCGCTTCGAATAGGCGGCTCACACGCTCGGAATCGCCCAACAGATAGCCCTCGATGCCGCTGATCTCCGCGGACAGGTCCGCGCCCGCAGCGCGCGCGCTCGGGTCGCTGGAGGCCGCGAAGGCCAACGCAATCGCCGCGCGCACCTCGTTGAACATGCGCGGCCGGCCGATGCGCAGCGCCAAATCGAACCAGATGCGGATGTCCCTCGGGTTGCGGGCGGCGGTGGCATGGTTGAGCTGGGTGTTCCAGGTGTCCTGCTTGGCCACCAAATCGTGGACGGAGAGCGCGAGTGGGAAATAGCCACGGCGCATCAGGCGAGCCTCGGCCGCCGCGTTGCGTTGTGCGACCACGCTCCAGCCCGCGGCCAGCGCGAAGGCGATCATGATCAGCGCGTACGACCCGAGCACGCGCGTTGCGACGGTGCGCTTGCGGTCACTCATGCGGCAGATCGAGACTTTGCGCGACGATGCTCGCAATGTCCACGGCCGGCGTGCCCTGCGCTCGAAAGCGACGTAGGCTCGCCGCGCAGGCCGTGACCAAGGTGCCGCCGCCCGCCTGCTCGTGCGCTCGCAGGCGCAACTCGGCGATTTTTGCGGAGCTCTCGGGCATCGAGATGGGCAAGAGCCCGCCCGCGCCAGAACACTCCGCGAGCTCGCGCTGCTCCGGGAACTCGTCCGGATCTCGGCCAAGCGCGCGAGCCAGCACCACGCGAGGCGCCTGGTACTCGCCCAGGCCGCGGCCGAGCGCGCAGGGGTCGTGAAAGCGCACGGGCGCGGTGCGGCCAAACCCCGGGATCTTCCGCAATCTATCGGCATGGTCAGCCGCAAGGCGCGCGAACGGCAAGGCGCGCGTGTCGGACAGCACGAGCGCGCAACCCGGGTCGCCGACCACGAACGTGCGCGCGCGCTCGACCTGCTCCACGAGCTCTGCGCGTGCAGCGTCGAAGCCCGCGCGATCGCCCGCGTGTAATAGCGGTGCACCGCAGCAGCCCCCGAGCAAGCGCACGGGGCCGAGCAGTGCCACGACCGCACGCACCATGGCCCGCGCCTCCGGGCGCGCCTTGCGCAGATACGCGCAACCGACCAAGAGCGCGACCGGGGCCCGCTCTTGCACGCCGAGCTCTCGCGAAAGCACTGCCAGCGTCGCGGCAGCTTCCGCGCTGCGCAGCCCGTGGCGACGCGCGCTCGCCTGCACCGCCTCGGGCACGAGGCCCGCATCGTGATACTCGGCCCGGGCCGCGTACAGGGTGTCGGCGACCGGATTTTTGTGCTCGCAAAAACCGGTGCATTGCAGGCAGCCGCTGCAACCCCAGCTGGTCTGCGCGGTGTCCAGGGAAGCGGGCAGGTCACCCCGCGCGCTCAGCCAAGCGGAAGACATTTTCGCCCATGGAATCAGGGCTTCGCGTGCTTCCACGTTCGACACCGGGCAGGTGCTACGGCAAAGCTTGGGGCAATAGCCGCAGGTCTCGAGCGCTTTCCGAGCGCTTTGCAAGAGCGGCAGGCGCACGGCGCGACTCATCTTCGTCACCTGGCCGGGCTCTTGACCTGAGTTCCCTTACTCGGCCGGGTCGACTTGCGCACGTTCGGCCTTTTGCCGGCGTTCTGCTTTTCCGAGCCCGGCTTGTCAGGGCTCGGGCTGGTCTGCGGCAAGCGGAGCTCGAACGTCGCGCCAGCGCTCGAGGAGGTGACCGAGACGCTGCCGCCATGCTCCTCGACGATCTTCTTCACGATCGCCAGGCCTAGTCCGGTGCCACCCGCCTTGCCCATGGTCACGAACGATTGAAATAGTCGACCTTCGATCGCGGCGGGGATGCCGGGACCGGTGTCTTGCACCGAAATGACCAGATCCCGTGCGTCCATGCGTGCGGCAATGGTGAGCACGCCGCCGTTTTCACCCATGGCTTCGATGGCGTTACGCGACAGGTTGTGGATCACGCGCGCGAGACGACCTTCGTCGAAGCGCGCCACCAGCTTGGTGTCGACCTGAAAC
>Ga0247768_1000265_pt1 | contig 19368 bp, 19 predicted proteins | sample UWRJL016104C6_FD_179944 | JGI IMG/M metagenome (GOLD analysis project Ga0247768, IMG submission 179944) | Plant litter microbial communities from Arlington Agricultural Research Station in Wisconsin, United States - UWRJ-L016-104C-6 | ecosystem: Environmental > Terrestrial > Plant litter >... | reverse complement strand
CGCCGGGCGATGCGCGGCCAGCAACCGCAGCTCGCGCACCTCGGCCTCCAGGGAATGCGCGCACTCGATCGCGTCGACCCGTTCGGCCAGCGCGACCATCTCCCGGATCCGCCCGCGACTCTCCGATCCGGTGAAGTACTGCCGGACACGGCGACGCAGGTTCGACGCCGTGCCGACGTAGAGGACTTCCTCGCTGGGCCCGCGGAACAGGTACACCCCGGGGGTGGTCGGCAGGTCCGCCGCCATGCCCCGCTTCCGGCGCTGCGCCGGAGTGACGTCGGGAAGGTAGTCGAGCAACTCTTCGAGGGAGTGCACGCCGACGCCGCCGAGCCGCTCCAGCAGGGCGTGCAGCACGTCGACTGTCGCGCGGGCGTCGTCCAGCGCGCGGTGGTTCGGCGTGGTGCGGGCGCCGAGCAGGGCCGCCAGCGCGGACAGCTTGTAGCTCGGCGTCTCCTCACGCGGGATCACCCGGCGCGAGAGCCGGACCGTGCACACCACCGCGGCACGGGGCCAGAGGTACCCGTGCTCGTGGCAGGCCGCGCGCATGAACCCCGTGTCGAAGCCGGAATTGTGCGCGACGAGCACCGCTCCCGAGATGAACTCGAGGAACGCCGGCAACACCCTTTCGATCGGCGGGGCGTCGTAGACCATCGTCGTGGTGATGCCGGTCAAGGCCACGATCTGCGGCGGGATCGGCATCCCCGGGTTGACGAAGGTGCCGAACTCGCCGAGCACCTGCCCGCCCCGCACCTTGACCGCGCCGATTTCGGTGATCGCGTCCGCTCCCGGCCGGGTGCCGGTGGTCTCCAGGTCGAACACCACGAACGTGGTGTCCCGCAACGGTGTGCCCAGCTCGTCGAAGGTGAGTTGTGTCTCCGGCAGCAGCCCCGCATTCATGATCGGCACCCTAAGCGGGGGTACCGACAATCTCGGGCGGCGACGTCGCGCGGCGGCCGAATCCCAAACGTGACACTTTGGCCGCCTACGCAACACGTCCCATCCAGCGCACAGCGACGGCCCGGGGCCTACGCTGAGCGGATGCACCCGCAGCCGGCAGAGCACGACCAGCCCGAGGAAGCCGTAACCGGCCCTTCGGGTGCTCTCCCGCGAGCCGAACAGGCGTCCGAAGCGGAACTGGTCGACTGGGCCGGGCTACCGGAGGCGGTCCGCGACAGGATCGCCGAGCTGGCCGCCGCGGCGCTGGGAAAACTGCCAGTGGCGGATATTCCGCGGCAACTGCGACCGGTTGCGAAATTCGCCCCCGCCAAACGCGCCAAACTGGGCGGAAACGCCCTGATCTCGACCTTGGGTGAATCCTCGCGCTTTCGTACCGCGGTGCTCGAATGGCTGCGTGACCACCGGCAGGACGCGCTCGACCCGAACTCGGGCGACTCCGTGTCGAGCGCGGCCGCGGCCGTGCTGCTCGGCGAGTCCAGCGCCACCACTCGTGTGCGGCTCGTGGCGAAAAACGCCGAGGAGACCACGCTGCGCGCCGAGCGAGACGCCGCGCTGGCCCGCAATCAGCGTCTGGAGGCCGAAGTCGAACGCCTGCGGGCGGAGCTGGCCGAGGCGCGCGCGGCGGCTGAGAACGCACGTGGCGACCGCGAGGCCGAACTCGACAAGCTCCGTGGCCGCCTGCGTGAGCAGGGCGTGCTCCTGCGTCAGGCGAAGGACGCCGCCGCGCTGGCCCGTGGTGAGGCCGACCGCGGTGGGGTCGAGCGGACGAACGAACTCAAGGCGTTGACGCTCAAGCTCGAGCGCGAACGTCAGCGCGCGGCCAGCGAACGGGTCCGGGCCGAGCGTGCCGTGGCCGAGGCCGACATGGCCCGGCAGTCGGCCAGGGAAGCGCGCCAGGCCGACGAAGTGCGGCTGGCGCTGCTGATCGGCACCATCGACGGCGCGGTCAACGGGCTGCGCCGCGAACTATCGCTTGGCGAAAGCGGCCTGCGGCCCGCGGACACCGTCCGGGGCGCCAGCGTCGGCATGGCCGAAGGCGGCCGGGTCCAGGACGTCGCCGCGCTGGACAGGCTGCTCGCGCTGCCGACGGTGCACCTCATCGTCGACGGCTACAACATCACCAAGACCGGCTATCCCGAGCTGGCGCTCTCCGACCAGCGGGACAGGCTGGTCAACCAGCTCTCCGCCCTGGCTGCCAGGACAAAAGTCGAGGTCACCGTCGTGTTCGACGGTGCGGGCGTGCTTTCGGTACCGGCGGCGAACCCCAAGGGGGTGCGGGTGCTGTTCTCCGATCGCGGCGTGCTCGCCGACGACGTCATCAGGGACCTGGTCGCCGTCGAACCGCCCGGGCGGCCGATGGTCGTCGCCACCTCGGACCGCGCTGTCGCGGACTCCGTGCGCCGCCACGGCGCGCACCCCGCTCCCGCCGCCGTGCTGGTCAGCAGGCTCGCGCGGGTTTGACGCGGGCGCCTGTCACGGCGGAATTCCCGGGCCGGGTTCCCGGAATTGTCGGTGGTCGAACTTAATGTGCGTTCCGACAGGTCAACGAACTTGAGGAGCGGGACATGGAGCTCAGGTCGGACGCCGTGGACATCGGCGATATGGAGATCGACGGCGCGCAAACCCTGCTTGTCGATTGTGATCGTTGTGCGGTCAGGGGCGATTCCTGTGCCGAATGTGTGATCGGGGTGTTGTTCGGCGCTCCGGCACTCGATTGGGACCCGGACGAGCGCCGGGCGATCGACGCGCTGGTCGAAGCGGGCCTGGTCCCGCGGCTGGGCGCGCTGCCGATCGTGCCCGCCGAGACGGGCCGCGGCCGTCATCGGAGGCCCGCTTGAATCACCCATTGTGGGGGGTTCGTCGAGCGGTCGCTCCGGCCGGGTGAACGGCCGGTAATCGATTTACTCTTTTGTTGTGCCACCACTCACACCCTTCCGTCAACGCTGGTCTGATGGTGTTTGGGCGCATTACCGAGCGTTTCACCGGGGTGCGTGGTGGACGTACCGGCTGTCGTTTCGTAGCCTTGCCGAGATCTCGTGAGGTGAAAAGTCGGCGCACAAGCGCGGGCGGCACGAGATTGCCATCGAGACGGCTTTTAGTCGGGGAGCCGTACCGGAACCACCGCGCTAACCACCTGCGGTAGAGCTGTGCCTCCTGGGCAGTGGATCCGGTCGTTGGCCGAGAACAAAGGAGACACGCGCGACGTGCGGTCGCTTCAAGTCAAGCGTGTGGTTTCGGGCGCACTGACAGCTGTAGCCGTCGTAGCGGCCGTGAGCTTCGTCCAGCCTTCAGCCACCGCTGCCCCCGTCTCACCGGCTCAGCCACCCGCCAGTACTTCGGACGCCTTGGCGCAGTATCGCGATCTCGCCGCGCAGGCCGAAAAGATCAACGAGGACTACCTGAAGGCCCAGGACGACCTCAACGCCAAGCAGGCGGAGTTCGACAAGGCCACCCAAGACCTGACGGCGGCGACGGACGCCGGCACCAAGGCCCAGGGCGACGCAGAGCGGTACCGCGTCGACGTCGACAAGTTCGCCAGTGCCTCGTTCACCAGCGGGGTGGAGCTCAACAAGCTGTCCGCGCTGCTGGTGGGCGGTTCGGCGCAGGACTTCCTGGACCGCTCGTCCGCGCTCGACGTGCTGGCCGCGGACCGGAACAGGGCGCTGAGCACCTACTCCGGCGCGGTCGACAAGACACAGCAGGCCGCGAAGACGGCGGCGGACGCGCAGGCGCGGGCCGCCGCGGCCAAGGACGCCGCGGCCAAGCTGAAGGCCGACATCGAGGCGCGCCAGAAGTCGCTGCGGGACCAGATGGAGCAGCTCAAGGCCGTCAACGCGAAGCTGACGTCGGCCGACAAGGCGGCCCAGAGCGACAAGGGTGACGCCGCGCCGAATGTGAAGGCCCCGGGGGCCGCGTCGCAGACAGCGATCAACGCGGCTCTGTCGAAGCTGGGCAGCTCCTACGTCTGGGGAGCCACCGGCCCCAGCACGTTCGACTGCTCCGGGCTGATGGTCTGGGCCTACGGCAAGGCCGGGATCAACCTGCCGCGGTCGAGCCGTGAGCAGGCCAACTTCGGCACGCCGGTCTCCCGGAGCCAGCTCCAGCCGGGTGACCTGGTGTTCTACTACTCGCCGGTCTCGCATGTCGGCATGTACCTCGGCAACGGCCAGATGGTGCACGCGCCCACCACGGGTGACGTCGTCAAGATCTCGCCGCTGCTGAGCGACTACAGCGGGGCACGCCGCCCCTGACGGTGAGTGGTGCCGCACCGCTGCCCCGGTGCGGCACCAGTAGCCTCCGTGGTGTGCTGCGGACCCTTCTCGTGACCAACGACTTCCCGCCCCGGCCGGGCGGGATCCAGAACTACCTGAACTCGCTGGCCACCCGGCTGCCCTCGGACGAGCTGGTGGTCTACGCGCCTTCCTGGGAGGGCAGCTCGGGTTCGCACGGCGAGTTCGACGCCGCCGCGCCGTTCGAGGTCGTCCGCCACCCGACTTCCCTCATGCTGCCAACGCCGGACGTGCTTAAGCGCGCGAAGCAGATCATGCGGTCACGAGAGTGTGAAGCCGTCTGGTTCGGCGCGGCGGCGCCGCTCGCCCTCCTGGGGCACTCCCTGCGTGACGTCGGCGCCCGGCGGGTCATCGCCTCCACCCACGGTCACGAAGTGGGCTGGTCGATGCTTCCCGGCGCCCGGCAGGCCCTGCGCCGCATCGGCGAGACGGCCGACGTGCTCACCTACGTCAGCAAGTACACCCGCACCCGGTTCGCGGCGGCCTTCGGCCCGATGGCGGGCCTGGAGATGCTGCCTTCCGGCGTCGACACCGAGTTGTTCCGCCCTGATCAGGGCGCCCGTGAGGAGATCCGCGCGCGGCACGGCCTCGGCGACCGGCCCACCGTGGTGTGCGTGTCCCGCCTGGTGCCGCGCAAGGGCCAGGACATGCTGATCAAGACGCTGCCCGAGCTGCGCAAGCAGCTGCCGGACGTCGTGCTGCTGCTGGTCGGCGGCGGTCCGTACCGCAAGCACCTGACCGGGCTGGTGGACGAACTCGGTGTCGGCGACAACGTCGTGATCACCGGTTCGGTGCCGTGGCAGGAGTTGCCCGCGCACTACAACGCGGGTGACGTCTTCGCGATGCCGGCCAGGACCAGGGGCAAGGGCCTCGACGTCGAAGCGCTCGGAATCGTCTACCTGGAGGCCTCGGCGACGGGCCTGCCGGTGGTCGCCGGGAACTCCGGCGGCGCGCCCGAAGCCGTGCTCGACGAGGTCACCGGGCACGTCGTCGACGGCCGCGATGTCGCCCAGCTGCGGGAAACCCTCGCCGCGCTGTTGTCCGACCCGGTCCGCGCGCGCCGGATGGGCCAGGCCGGGCGTGAGTGGGTCAGCGAAAACTGGCGCTGGGACGTCATGGCGGAGCGGCTCTCCGGGCTGTTGGCCGGTGATCCCGTAGCAGCCGTGCGCTGACGAGGTGGCTGCCGGGATGTCCTGAACGACGCGTTGAGGACGTTCAGGACATCGGCCGCGCGTCCCTCTGAATAAGCAGGTCAGCGCACGGTTTCGGCGTAGCGCTGGGCGGGGTGGTTCGGGTCGTCGACGCGCACCACGACGTCGGCGATCTCGGCAGGCGCAACTTCCTCTTCGTAGCGCTCGTAAGTGGGCAGCGCCCAGTGCTCTTCGGCGGGCAACCTGCGGCGCAGCGCGCCGGGGGAGAGCCACAGGTGCACGGTGAGATCGAAGTTCAGGCCCTGGCCCAGAAGCAGTTCGCCGTCGAGCAGCAGAACGCCGCCTGGCGCCAAAGCGACGCGTCGCGCACGGGTCGCGCGATCCGTTGTGACATCCCACAAAGAGGGCAGCACCTCACCGCTTCCCCCGGGTGAAAGCGGGTCGAGGACTTCTCGCCGCAGCGCGCCGATGTCGAGCCAATCGGTGTAGCGCGCGTCGGGATCTTGTTTGCCGTGCTCGAAACGCAGGGACGCGGGCCGCAGGAAGTCGGTCGCGGAGACGCGCAGTGTGTCACGGCCGTTGACGCGCAACGGTTCCACCAGCGAGTCCGCCAGCGACGCGGTGTCCGTCGCACCGGCGGTGCCGTCGACGGCGACCGTGAGCCAGGGGCGTCCGGTGATGTCCAGCGTTCGCTGGGTGAGTTCTTCGGCCAAACGGGCGAACGAAACAGGGCGGTAGCGCACAGGGAGATCCTGCACCCCGGGCTGCCGCCGGAGTGTCGGTACCCGGTGCGATAGTGGGGGCATGGGTAAGGAAGTGGGACGTACCGCGGATTCCGGTTGGCAGATCGGCGTTTCCAGGACGGTGTCGTACCCCGCCACTGAGCTTTGGGAGTTCCTCGTCAGCCGCGAGGGTGTCGAAATCTGGCTGGGGCCGTGCCCTGAGCTGCCGCGCGAGCGGGGCGCCACCTACGAGACGGCGAGCGGCACGGTCGGCGAGATCCGGAGTTTCCGGGCCGGGGAGAAGATCCGGTTGACGTGGCGCCCGGAGGACTGGGACCACGATTCGACGATGCAGGTGACGGTGAGCCCGGCGGGCGCGAAGACGACCCTGAGATTTCATCAGGAATGGCTCGCCGGCGCTGACGAACGCGAGCTGCAGCGGGCATATTGGAAGGACGTGCTCGATCGTGTGGTCACCGCGTTGAAGGAACGCTGAACGAAAGGTTGGTTCGTATGCGGGTTGCCCAGGTGCCGCTGAAGCTTGGAGACGAGTTCTTCCAGGACACGCACGCGGCGGTGGAGCTGCTCCGGGCGGAGGCGCCCGCGCGCCCCGTCGTCACGCCGAGGGGGATGCGAGCTTGGCTGGTGACCTCTTACGAGGACGCGCGGTCAGTGCTGGCCGATCCGCGGGTCAACAAGGACAGTGCCAAGGCACAACAGCTTTTCGCGCGACAGGCCCATGTCACGCCGGACCCGGACGCCGCGGGGCCGTCGCTGGTCAACCACATGCTCAACGCCGACCCGCCGGACCACACGCGGCTGCGCAAGCTGGTCAACAAGGCGTTCACCTCGCGGACGGTGGCGCGGCTCCGGCCGCGGATCGAGGCCATCGCCGACGAGTTGCTGGACGCGATGGACGGGCACGCCGAAGTCGACCTGATGGCGAGTTTCGCCTCTCCGCTGCCGATCACCGTGATCTGCGAGCTGCTCGGGGTGCCCAAGGGCGAGCGTGAGCAGTTCGCGCGCTGGTCGAACGCGATCCTCTCGTCGTCGGTGACGACCGAGGAGATGCAGGAGATCGGCATGCTCATGGTCGGCTATCTGACCTCGCTCATCGACTCGAAGCGCGAGCTCTCCAGCGAGGACATGCTTTCGGACTTGGTGCACGCTTCCGAGAACGGCGACCAGCTGTCCCAGGGCGAGCTGTTGTCGATGGCGTTCCTGCTGCTGGTGGCGGGGCACGAGACGACGGTCAACCTGATCGGCAATGGTGTGCTGTCCTTGCTCAAGCACCCGAAACAGCTCGCCAAGCTGCGCAAGGACCCGGCCCTGCTGCCGAACGCGGTCGAGGAACTCCTCCGCTACGAGGGCCCGGTCAACATCGCGACGCTGCGGTTCACCAGCGAACCGATCCAGCTCGGGGACGTCGAAATCCCCGAGGGCGAGTTCCTGATGGTCTCGCTGCTCGGCGCCAACCGGGACGAGGAACGTTTTCCCGGCGCGGACCGGCTGAACATCAGCCGTAAGGCCACCGGCCACCTCGCGTTCGGCCACGGCATCCACTACTGCGTCGGCGCCCCGCTCGCCCGGCTGGAGGCCGAGGTCGCGATCGGCCGCCTGCTCGCGCGGTTCGGCGACCTGTCCCTGGCCGCGGACCCCGAAACGTTGCGGTGGCGGCAAAGCACCCTGGTCCATGGGCTGGACAAGCTGCCCGTGCGGCTTTAAAGCTCGTGAGTGTTTCGCGGGGTTCTAACCCCGCGAAACACTCACGACTCCGGGGCTGTCGGGGGCGGAGGTTAGGGTGCGGGGATGGACTCCGTGGAGCTGCTGGCCCTCGACGCGCAGCATGTGTGGCACCCGTACGCGCCGATGCCGGGGCAGGTCGAGCCGCTGCTGGTGACCGAGGCCGGCGGTGTGCGGCTGAAGCTGGCAGACGGCCGCGAGCTCGTCGACGGGATGTCTTCGTGGTGGGCGGCGATCCACGGCTACCGCAACCCGGTGCTCGACGCGGCGCTGACGGAACAGGCCTCGCGGATGAGTCACGTGATGTTCGGCGGGCTCACGCACGAGCCCGCGATCACGCTGGCACGCACGCTGGTGGAGATGACCCCGGACGGGCTGGAGCACGTTTTCCTCTGCGACTCCGGTTCGGTTTCGGTCGAGGTCGCCATCAAGATGTGCCTGCAGTATTGGCAATCCTTGGGGCGTAAGGGAAAACGGAAGCTGCTCACCTGGCGCGGCGGTTATCACGGGGATACCTTCCAGCCGATGAGCGTGTGCGACCCGGACGGTGGCATGCATTCGCTGTGGCGCGGGACGCTGACCGAGCAGTTTTTCGTGCCGGAGCCGCCCGCCGGGTTCGGCACCGAGGTCGATCAGTCCTATGTGGACATGCTCGCGGCCGAAATCGAGGCACACGCGGACGAACTCGCCGCGGTGATCGTCGAACCCGTGGTGCAGGGCGCGGGCGGGATGCGGTTCCACAACCCCGGTTACCTGCGAGCGCTGCGTGAGCTGACCGAGGCGCACGGCGTGCTGCTCATCTTCGACGAGATCGCCACCGGGTTCGGCCGGACCGGGGCGATGTTCGCCGCCGGGCACGCCGGGGTCACGCCCGACGTGATGTGCGTGGGCAAGGCGCTCACCGGCGGGTATCTCACCATGGCCGCGGCGCTGTGCACGCCGAAGATCGCGGACGGGATCTCCCGCGGCGAGATGCCGGTGCTCGCGCACGGGCCGACGTTCATGGGCAACCCGCTGGCTTCGGCGGTGGGCAACGCTTCGCTCGGGCTGCTGCGCGAAGGGAGTTGGGTCGCCGACGTCCGGCGCATCGAGGCCGGGCTGATCGAGGGACTGGACGAGGCTCGCGCGCTGGATTCGGTCGCCGACGTCCGGGTACTCGGTGCGATTGGGGTGATCCAGCTAGACCATCCGGTGGACATGGCGGCGGCCACGCAAGTGGTGACCGAACACGGCGTGTGGCTGCGCCCGTTCCGGGATCTCATCTACACGATGCCGCCCTACGTCAGTACCGCCGATGACGTGCGGACCATCACCCGGGCGATGGTCGCGGCCGCCCAGAAGGCTTGATTTCCGCGAGTTCATCCGAAAGGGTGTGACCGAGACCTCTTATCACTTTGTGTTGATACTCGAACACTATAAGTAGCTTCGGCTGGGCTCGGCTTACGCGATCGGGCGATGGCTTACCCAGGATTTCACGTCGCTTTTGTCTTATTTATTCTATTTATCCTTGTTCAGGTTTTCGCAGGAAAACATGAGAATCGCTTGCATAGCGGACATTTCGCCGGTTGTTCGGTTTCCTACCCCCATGATCATCCCGAATGACGAACGAACGACCGGCCCGCCAGGCAAGAACCGCTGGTCGACGCTGCTCGAGAACCTGCGCTACGACGTACCCGCCTCGCTGGTCGTCTTCCTCGTCGCCGTCCCGCTTTCCCTCGCCGTCGCGCTCGCCGCCGGTGCCCCGGTGGTCGCCGGGCTGATTTCCGCCGTCGTCGGCGGGGTGGTGGCCAGCGCCTTAGGCGGCTCGGCCATGCAGGTCAGCGGGCCCACCGCTGGGCTGACCGTGGTGATCGCCGAGTCCATCACGACCTTCGGCTGGCCGGTCACCTGCGGCATCATCGTCGCGGCCGGCGCGATCCAGGTCTTCTTCGGCCTCAGCCGCGTCGCCCGGGCGACGCTGGCGATCTCCCCGGCGATCGTGCGCGGCCTGCTCGCCGGGATCGGCGTGACCATCGTCGTCGGCCAGTCGCACGTGGTGCTCGGCGGCACGTCGCACAGCTCGACCATCACCAATCTGCTCGCCCTGCCCGCTCAGGTCCTCGGCCACCACGGCGAAGCCGTCATGATCGGCGCGCTGACGATCCTCACCCTGTTCGCCTGGCCCCACCTGCCTCGGTTGCCGCGCCGCGTCCCCGGCCCGCTGGCCGCGATCGCGGTCGCCACCGTCCTCGCCACGGCGACCGGGATGGACCTGCCCCGCGTCGAACTCCCGACCGACCTGATCTCCCTCGATTTCGTACCGCGCCTGCCGTCGGGCGGCTGGGCCGACGCCGTGGTCACGGCCGTGACCATCGCCCTGATCGGCAGCGTCGAGAGCCTGCTCTCCGCCGTCGCGCTCGACCGGCTGCGCGACGGGCCGCGCACCGACCTCAACCGCGAGCTGATCGGCCAGGGCATGGCCAACATGGCTTCGGGCGCGCTCGGCGGGTTCGCGGTCACCGGGGTGGTCGTGCGGAGCCTGACCAACGCCGAAGCCGGTGCGAGGACGAAGGCGTCCGCGTTGCTCCACAGTGGCTGGATCCTCCTGTTCACCTTGGCGCTGGCGGGTTTCCTGCGTGACATCCCGCTGGCCGCGCTCGCCGGACTGCTGGTCCATGTCGGCTTGAAGCTGGTGAACATCACGCACCTCAAGGAAGTGCGCCGCCACGGCGACCTGCCCGTGTACGCGGTGACGCTGGCCGGGACCGTCGCCGTCAACATGCTGACCGGCGTCCTGCTCGGGGTCGCGCTGTCGCTGATGATGATGCTGCGCCGGATGATGTGGTCCGGAATCCACGTCGAGCGCGGTGCCGCCGGAGCGCGTGTCGTCATCGAAGGGGCACTCACTTTCCTTTCCGTGCCAAGGCTTACTCGCGTCCTGGGGGAAATCCCCGAAGGCGGTGTGGTCACCCTCGAACTGCTTGTCGACTATCTCGACCACACCGCGTTCGACAGCCTTTTCAGCTGGCAGAACGCCTATACGCGCTCGGGCGGCCGGGTCGTGGTCGACGAGATCGGGCATCCGTGGTTCGAGCACGGCAAATCGAGCTCGCCGACCGTCCGCCGGAGCGTGGTCGGCAAAGTGGTGCCGCGCTGGCTCGCGCCGTGGTCGGAGTGGCAGGCCGACCACGCGGGCGTGCCCGCCCAGCGGACCGGCCCGACCCCGGCGTTGTGCCGTGGCACCTCGGAGTTCCAGCGCCGCACCGCGCCGTTGCTGCGCAAGACGTTGAGCAAGCTCGCCCACGGGCAGAACCCGCACACGCTGTTCATCACGTGCGCGGACGCGCGGGTCGTGCCGAGCTTGATCACGACGAGCGGGCCAGGGGACCTCTTCACCGTGCGGAACATCGGGAACCTGGTGCCCGCCAACGGTTCCGTGGAGGACTTCTCCGTCGGCGCGGCGATCGAGTACGCGGTCGCGGTGCTGCGGGTGCGGGAGATCGTGGTGTGCGGGCATTCCGGCTGCGGCGCGATGAAGGCGATGCTGAGCGGGGCGCCGGACGGCATGCCGAGCCTCGGCAACTGGCTGCGGCACGCGGAGCCGAGCGTCCACCGGCGCGGCGCGAGCCGGCCGTTCCTGCTCGACGGCGGCCGTCCCGTTCACGAATGGGATCAGCTGGCGCTGCACAACGTCATCCAGCAGCTCGAACACCTGCGCCGGTACCCGGTCATCGCCGCGGCCGAGGCGCGCGGCGACCTGCGGGTGTCGGGGATGTACTTCGACGTCGGCGCCGCGCAGGTGTACCTGTCGGACTCGGCGGCCCTGGCCTTCGTGGCAGCCGATTGACGGCTTTGTGAGCGTTTTGTCCGGTTCGGGCGGGGCCTACTGCTATGAACGGACCGTTCATCTCATTTTTTGCGAGGAACGGTCCGTTCATAGCAAGGGGGAGCGCGGGGCGGGGGCGGTGGGGGTCGTATTCACGCGCGGACGATTCCGTGGGTCGGCGCCGGGCAATCCGCCGTGATCGAGTCCTGACCGAATCCAGCGGCGCCGCTCGCGCTGCTAAGTTCAATCGACGTGAGCATCCTGGTGGTAACCGGTACCGGAACCGGCGTCGGCAAGACGGTGACCACGGCCGCGGTGGCCGCGCTGGCCCGTGACCGCGGCGAAAAGGTGGCCGTGCTCAAGCCCGCCCAGACGGGCGTTTCCCCGGGGGAAGCGGGCGACTTGGCCGACGTGGTGCGGTTGGCGGGTGAGGTCACCACCAGGGAGCTTCGCCGGTTCCCCGATCCGCTCTCGCCGGAGGCGGCGGCGCGGCGCAGCGGCATCACGCCGGTGACACCCGGCGAGGTCGCCCAGGTCGCGAGCGAACTCGACGAGACCCACGACATGGTGCTCATCGAGGGCGCGGGCGGCCTGCTCGTGCGGTTCGACGGGCAGGGCAGCACGCTGGCCGACGTCGTGTGGTCGCTCGGCGCGCTGATGATCATCGTCGCGGAGGCCGGTCTCGGCACGCTCAACGCCACGGCGCTGACGGCCGAGGTCGCCACCCGGCGAGGGCTGAACGTCGGCGGGGTCGTCATCGGCTCGTGGCCCGCGGACCCGGATCTCGCGTCGCTGTCGAACCTCGAAGACTTGCCCGTCGCGGCCGGATCACCGCTGCTCGGGGCGTTGCCGGCCGGGGTGGGCGACGCCGATCCCGCCGAGTTCCTCAAGCAGGCTCGCGCCGGGATGTCGCCGTGGTTCGGCGGCGAGTTCGACCCGGAATGCTTCGCCGGGAGCGCCTCGGCCCAGAAGTGAGGGTCTCGAAGGTGAGTGACACTTGTAACTGTGTGCCGGGACGCATTTGAGGCACGATGGTGCTGGATCACACCGTGCCCCACGAACAGGAGAACCCGTGACTTCAGCACCGGAGAAGACGAGCCCGCCCGTCACCGAGACCGGTGTGCTCGCCGTCGCGCGGGAGCAGGTGCTGGAAGGCGGCGTCGGGCTCACCCAGGAGCAGGTGCTCGAAGTCCTGCGCCTCGGTGACGACCAGCTCACCGACCTCCTCGCGCTGGCCCACGAAGTGCGGATGCGCTGGTGCGGCCCCGAGGTCGAGGTCGAGGGCATCATCAGCCTCAAGACCGGCGGCTGCCCGGAGGACTGCCACTTCTGCTCGCAGTCCGGGCGCTTCCCGACCCCGGTGCGCTCGGCCTGGCTGGACATCCCGGGCCTGGTGAAGGCGGCGCGGCAGACGCTCGTCGCGGGCGCGTCGGAGTTCTGCATCGTCGCCGCCGTGCGCGGGCCGGACGAGCGGCTGCTCAACCAGGTCCGCGAGGGCATCAAGGCGATCCGCGCGGACGGCAACGACATCCAGATCGCGTGCTCGCTGGGCATGCTGACCCAGGCGCAGGTCGACGAACTCGTCGAGATGGGCGTGCACCGGTACAACCACAACCTCGAGACGGCGAAGTCGCACTTCCCCGAGGTCGTCACCACGCATGAGTGGGAAGAGCGCTGGGAGACGCTGCGGATGGTGCGCGCGGCCGGGATGGAGGTCTGCTCCGGCGGCATCCTCGGCATGGGCGAGACCGACGAGCAGCGCGCGGAGTTCGCCGTCCAGCTCGCCGAATTGGAGCCCGACGAGGTCCCGATGAACTTCCTGATCCCGCAGCCGGGCACGCCGTACGAGCACTACGACGTCGTCGAGGGCAAGGCCGCGCTGCGGATCGTCGCCGCGTTCCGGCTCGCGATGCCCCGCACGATGCTGCGTTTCGCCGGTGGGCGCGAGCTGACGCTGGGTGACCTCGGCGCGGAGCAAGGCATGCTCGGCGGGATCAACGCGATCATCGTCGGCAACTACCTGACCAACCTGGGCCGCCCGGCGAGCCAGGACATCGAAATGCTCGCGGAGCTCAAGATGCCGATCAAGGCGCTCAGTGACACCATCTAGTCAATTCTGCGTCCACTGTGGACAGTCCGTGGCGGGCGGGGAGCACGCCGCGTGCTCCAACGCGCGCACCGCGCTGGAGCCGCCGCGGTTCTGCGCCCAATGCGCGCGGCGGATGGTCGTCCAGGTGACCCCGACGGGCTGGTCCGCCAAGTGCAGCCGGCACGGGGAACTGGCCGCCTCGGCCGAGTGAGTTGTCCTGCCCGGCCTTGTGAGCGTTCCGGCCGGTTCTAACCGGCCGGAACGCTCACAAGGCCGTCGGGTCAGGCTAGTTCGCGCTGCTTGGCCACAAGCGGTTACTCTCGGTGGACACAAGCGAAGGGGGCCGCGTGGCTGAGTCGTCCGCCGGGGCACACCAGACCGGTGCCGTGGAAAACCCGTGGTCGGCCCTGCCTTCGTACCTCGTCCCCCGCGAGGCGCCGAAGGTCCGGATCAAGGCCGACCTGCTGCCCGCGCTCAGTGTGCTGTCCTCCGCCGGGCTGCTGGGCATCCCGCTCGGCTGGCTCTGGTCGCGGATGGCCCCGCCGCAACGGGTCCGGGTGGTTTCGACGACACCCGGCGACCAGCCGATCCCGCTCGAACTCGAGAGTTGGCACCGCTTCGACGACTTGGCGATCTACGGGCTGCTGATGTTCGGGCTCGGTATCTCCATCGGCGTCACCGTCTGGCTGCTTCGTCAGCGACGCGGTCCTGTCGTGCTTCTCGCCGCAGTCGGCGGAGCGGCCCTCGCCGCGTGGCTGGGGACGCAGATGGGGTCGGTCTTCGCCAACAGCGCCTACGAGATCACCGGCACGCCCGCGCTCGGAGCGGTGGTTTCCCAGGCGCCGGTGCTGGAAACCTCCTGGGTGCTGCTCACCGCGCCACTCGGGACGGTGCTGGTCTACGGCCTGCTCGCGGCGTGGAACGGGCACGACGACCTCGGCAGGCGGCTCGGCTAGAACGGCTGATGTTTGGCCAAAGCGCCGTCGCCGCGTCGCGCCGCGGCATAGGGTGGCGGGGACCTTAAGGGGGCGGCAAAGTGCCGGAAGAGATCCAGGTTTCCCAGTCCACCAGCCGGGTTCGGTTCCCGGGCATCAGCCCCAGGGCCTACGAACACCCCGTCGACAGGGGTGCGCTGGCGACGCTGCGGGCCGTCCCCGGTTTCCCTCAGGTGCTCAAGGCCATCTCCGGGTTCTACAGCGAACGCGGCGAACGCCTGATGGCGCTCGCGTCGACGATCCGCGTCGGCCCGACGCAGTACCCCGAGCTCGACAAGCTGCGCCACGAGTGCGCCGAGGCCCTCGACATCTCGCCGGTGCCGGACCTGTTCGTCGAGCGCGACCCGGACGTCAACGCCAAGACGATCGGCATGGACGAGCCGTTCATCGTGCTGACCACCGGCGCGGTCGAGACGATGGACAACGAGGCGCTGCGCTTCGTGATCGGGCACGAGATGGGGCACGTGCTGTCGGGGCACGCGGTCTACCGGACGATGCTGGTCCGGCTTATCAGGATGCAACTGTCGATGTCGTGGACACCGGTCAGCGCGCTCGGCCTCCGCGCGGTCGTCGCCGCGCTGAGCGAGTGGTTCCGCAAGGCCGAGCTGTCCTGTGACCGCGCCGGCCTGCTCTGCGCGCAAGAGCCCTCGGCGGCACTGCGCGCGCACATGTTCACCGCGGGCGGCATCGACCCGTCGAAGATCGACGTCACCGCTTTCCTGCAACAGGCCTCGGAGTACGAGACCGTCGGCGACATCCGTGACAGCTACCTGAAACTGCGCAACGTCGAGGTGCAGTCGCACCCGTTCGCCGTCGTGCGCGCCGCGCAGCTTCAGAAGTGGGCCGCTTCCGAGGAGTATCGCGGCATTCTCGCCGGGGACTATCCCCGCCGTGACGACGATTCGCCGACAGGCTCGTGGTCCGAAGACGTCAAGTCGGCCGCGAAGTCCTATCGGGAATCGTTCGCCACCTCCGGCGACCCGCTGACAAAGGTGTTCAGCGACGTCGGCGAAGCCGTCTCGGGTGCGGCGGGCAAGGTGTGGAACAAGCTCGGCACCAAGGACTCGTGAGCGTTCCAGCCGCTTACTGTGCCCTGCGGGATACCCGCACCCGGGCGTGCCGCAACGCTCACGAGTCTCTCACTAGCTGGCGGCGTAGAAGGCGTAGACAGCTTCGTAGGGCGAGCTCGTCTGGGCACCGGCGGTGCACGAACCGGCGGGCGCGAGGCCGCCCTTCGTGGCGAGCCGCTGTACGTAGGTCACCTTGCCGAAGACGCCGTCGCCCCGGTTCGCGGTGGCCTTGAGGAGCAGCTCCGGAACCGCGTCGGGGTGCGTGACCGAGGCGCCGGGAACGGCGGCGGCGTTGACGGCACTGCCGTCGCGTGTGGAGACCCAGACCGGGCCCCGGGTGTGCAGGGCGACGTCTTCCTTGCCCTGCTTCAAGGTCGCGGCCGGTTCGAGCAGCGTCCAAGCACTGTCGGTGCACTGGTACACCTGGACGCCCTTGGCGGGGTAGGTCGCGACGAGCTTATTACCGGCGGGCACCGCGATCTGGGGTGGCACCGCCTGTGCTGTCGGCTCGGCTTGCGCTGTCGTCGCGAACGCCGCGATCGTTCCGGCGACGGCTACTCCGGCAAGGGCTGCGGTGACGACCTGCAGGCGCTTCATAGAACACTCTCCTGGGTGTGTTGGTGGGCAGACATCAACCAACACGGAGGAACCGGGCGAACGGTTCAGTTTTCTTCGGGACGAAGTGTCACGCAGCAGGCGCCGGGGCTCGGGGCGAGCACGGCGCTGACCGTGCCGGCCTCCAGCCCGGCCAGGAATCCGGCGATAAACGCCTGGTTGATGCCGCACACCAGCTCGGGCGCCTTCGCGGTCAGCGGGTGGAACGGGCAGTTGCGCAGCCGCAGGGTGGTCGCCGTTTCACGGCTGGGCTCGAAACCGTGCCGGGCGAGCACGGCTTCGGACAGGGTCAGCGCGCGCTCGGTGCCGAGCCTGCCCGGGCGGGTGTCCTCGCGTTCGGCGACGCCGAGATCCCTGCCGCGCTCGCCGGCCACCCGCGTGGCGGCCTGGCTCGCGGTCTCGTCGCCGGACTCGGTCACGACCGCTTCGAGCAGGATTTCGGCGAGCACGTCGTGCTGCCGCGGCGGGATGCTGACCCGGATGTCGGCCTCGGCGGGCTCGTAGACCTTGGGGGCGCGGCCGACCTTGCGCACGCTGTCCACGCTCGGGCAGCCGACCCGCAGCAGGCCGGTCTCGACGAGCTTGTCGAGGTGGAAAGCGGCGAGCTTGCGGGAAATGCCCACCGCGGCGGCGGCTTCCTCGCGGGTCACCGGCCGCCGGGCCTTGCGGATGAAGCCGTACATCCCGCGGCGGAGGTCGTCGTCCAGCGCGGCGACGGCCCTGATGCTCGAGTCGCTCACTCGCTCAGGATAACGCCCAGAAAAGTTTCCACAACTCCCGCTCTGCGAGATATCACCAGCTAGCTTGACCTTGGTTGAAATAAGACCAATACTCGTTGGTGAATCAGTGATCAAGAGAAAGAGCCGGTAGATGCGTCCTCCCTCCGCTCTCCACGTGGTTCACGAACCCGCCGACGAAGTCGACCTCGTCGCCGCCGAGCTGGCGGCCGAGCAGTTCCTGCGCGCGCTGGGGATCTCACTGGACTCGGAAAGCCTGCAGGGCACGCCCGGACGCATGGCCCGCGCGTACGCCGAGCTCTTCTCGCCGCGGGAGTTCGACCTGACCACGTTCCCGAACGAAGAGGGCTACGACGAGCTCGTGCTCGTCCGCGACATCCCGGTCCGGCCGGTCTGCGAACACCACCTGCTGCCGTTTGTCGGGGTGGCCCATGTCGGTTACCTGCCGGGGGAACGGATTCTCGGGCTGTCGAAGCTGGCGAGGATCGTCGAGCACTTCGCGAGCCGTCCGCAGGTTCAGGAGCGCCTGACCAAGCAGGTCGCGGACTGGCTTTCGGCGCAGCTGCTCCCGAAAGGCGTCGGGGTGGTCGTCGAGGCCGAGCACAGCTGCATGACGTTGCGCGGCGTCAAAGCCGTCGGGTCGGCCACAGTGACGTCGACGCTGCTTGGCACGCTTCGCGAGGATGCCCGTTCGCGCCAGGAGTTCTTCGCACTGACCGGGGTCAACCGCTAGTTCAAGCTCGCGGGCTCGGAGAGTTCGGCGGGCGGGGCCGGGACGGCGCGCAGCATGCCGAGGAAACCGGCTTCCCTGGTGAGCATCCGGCAGATGATTCGCAGGCGCCGCAAGGGATGTGTCTCTTCGAGCAGTTGCTGCCTGTCTTCGATCGGCAGCAGGCAATCGGCGGAGAGCAAGTACGCCAGTGCTTCGACGGCCGCGTCGGGCGACGGAACGTGCCAATCTTCGCGGTCCCAAGCGGATTCGCAGTAGCGCGCGTGCGCCGAACGCGCGACGGCGGCGAGCCGTTCTGCCGCTTCGCTGCTGCCCGTGGGCAACGGCTCGTCGGGAACCCATTCGACCGTCCCGACAAGATAAGGCGCCGCCCGGGTGTCGATGTCGAGCAGCCGGAACCGCCGCTTGCCCGTGGTGACGACGTCGAACCGCCCGTCCGGCAGCCGTTTCGCCTCACGCAGCAACGCGGTGCAGCCGTGGCCGTGGACCTGGTCGAGCGTCTCGATTTCCCGGATGCTCGAACCGCGGATGGTGACCACGCCGAACTCGCGCCCCGGCACCGCGTCGGTGACCAGATCGACCGTCAGCTGGCGATAGCGCGGCTCGAAGATGTGCAAGGGAAGATGCACTTCCGGCAGGAGCACGGTCTGCAAAGGGAACAACGGCAGCGTTGTCGTCTCGCCGCTTCTCGCTCCTCGTTCGACCACGTCGTCAACCGTACGGGCAACACCTTCGGCGCGCAGCCTGGTCAGCGCCGGGCCGGCGGCCGGAAAACGGCGAACGGGTCGGTGACCAGCACCGCGTCGGCGGCGAAGGAGAACAAGGCCGCCGGCCGTCCGCCCGTGCGCCCGGGCGGCGAGGTGTGCCCGGTGGCGGTCAGCAGGCCCCGCCTGGACAGCACACGCTGCAGGTTCGTCGCCGAAACGCGGTACCCGAGCGCGGCCGAGTAGATGTCGCGAAGCGCGGAGATGGTGAACTCGCCGGGCGCGAGGGCGAAGCCGACATTCGTGTAGCTGAGCTTGGACCGCAGCCTGTCGCGGGCGCGCAGCACGATGGCTTGGTGGTCGAAGGCCGTGCGCGGGAGCGCGGCGACGTCGTGCCACTCGGTGTCCTCCGGGACTTCGGGGTCGACGCCGGCCGGGATCAGCCCGACGAACGCCGTCGCCACCACCCGCGGCCCCGGCACGCGGTCGGGTGCGCTGAAGACGGCGAGTTGCTCGACGTGCTTGAGCTGGCGGACGTCGACCTTCTCGGCGAGCTGGCGCCGGATGGAGGTTTCGACGTCCTCGTCGGGGCGCAGCCTGCCGCCCGGCAGCGACCAGCGGCCCAGGTGCGGATCCAGCGCCCGGCGCCACAAAAGCACCTTGAGTGTGTCGGAACGCACCTGAAGTACCGCCGCCAGAACCTCGTGTGCCAGGGGGGCGTGGGTGTTAATATGGCTTCGCACGGTTTTCGATTATAAGG
>Ga0247768_1000261_pt1 | contig 19487 bp, 15 predicted proteins | sample UWRJL016104C6_FD_179944 | JGI IMG/M metagenome (GOLD analysis project Ga0247768, IMG submission 179944) | Plant litter microbial communities from Arlington Agricultural Research Station in Wisconsin, United States - UWRJ-L016-104C-6 | ecosystem: Environmental > Terrestrial > Plant litter >... | reverse complement strand
CAGCTTGAATTGCTCGTCACTCAGGTGCTTCTGCACCGATTCCGGCGTGTACTCGAGCGAAGTCGGGCGAATGGCTTCGTGCGCCTCTTGCGCATCTTTGCGCGACTTGAAGACGTTTTCCTTGGCCGGCAAATGCTTCTCGCCGAAGGTGGTCTTGATGTATTCGCGGAGCTCGATGATCGCGTCCGGGCTGATGCGCACGGAGTCAGTACGCATGTAAGTGATGAGGCCGACGAGGCCGCCATCCTTCTTGAGATCGATGCCCTCGTACAAGCGCTGAGCGATGTTCATCGTGCGCTTCGTCGGGAACCGCAGGTGGCTCGTGGCATCCTGCTGCAGCTTGCTGGTGGTGTACGGCGCGGGCGCATTGCGCTTCTGTTCGCGCTTGGTGACCGCCTTGACCTTGTACTTCGCGCTGTCCAGATCCGCCTTCACGGCCGCGGCTTGCTCGCCGTTGGTGACTTCCAGCTTCTCACCATCGGCCTTCACGAGCCGTGAGTGGAAGCTTTGCTTGGCCTTGCCGCGCAACATCGCCCCCACGTTCCAGTACTCGTCCGGAACGAAGGCCTCGATCTCACGCTCGCGTTCGACGATCAGTCGCAACGCGACCGACTGCACGCGGCCCGCGCTCAGACCAAAAGCGAGCTGTTTCCAAACCAAGGCCGACACGTCGTAACCAACGATGCGATCGAGCACGCGCCGGCAGCGTTGCGCGCTGTACAGATTCGCGTCCAAATCGCGAGGCGAATCGATGCCGCGTTGCACGCCCTTCTTCGTGATCTCTTCGAACTCGACCCGCCGCACCTCGAGTTTCGGGCGCGCCAGCTCCTCGGCGATGTGAAAGGCGATCGCCTCGCCCTCGCGATCAGGGTCGGTCGCTAGTAAGAGGACGTCGGCCTTTTTGGACTCGGCCTTGAGCTCGGCCAACACCTTGGCCTTGGTCTCGATGACCTCGTACGTCTCCTCGAAGCCGTTCTCTATATCGATGCCCTTGGTCTTGGGCAGGTCTTTGACGTGGCCCTTGCTGGCCACGACCTCGTAGCCGGCGCCCAAGTACTTCTTGATCGTCTTGGCTTTGGCGGGGGATTCGACGATTACGAGAGTCTTCGCCATGGCGGGTTGAGCGTGCCTTTCGATTCCCTTGAGTGCGAACGGTTCGACCGCTGTGCAACCCCACTGGGCTGCTCATGCGCCACAAATCCTAATTAAATCAATTATTTATGAATTTGCAGTCGCCCCGAGGGGTCGGTTACTAAGACTCCTTCCAGGCGCAGCGTCAAGATCAGTTCTGAAACACGCCCCGCCGCGAGGCCCGTCCGGAAGCAGATCTCGTCGCTCGAACCGGCGCCCTGGCGAACCACTTCCAAGACCGCCGCGCGCGCCCGCGCAGGCGGGGATGTTTCGGTAAAATCAAAGCTTTCTTGTTGGGGCCGCGGTTCGAAGAGGGCCTGCACGGTCGGCTCGACCGCGTGCAGGTTCTGATCGCGGAGCGCCCTCAACAAATCTTTTACTGAGAGGAGGACCTTTGCCCCCCGGCGGAGTTCGGCCAATGAGCCGAGCGCGTTGCCTTGCCAGGGCGGCGCAGGAACTACGAACAGCGGCCGGCCCAAGCGCCGGGCGTGAGCCGCCGCGTTGAGCGCGCCGCTCTGAATCGGTGCCTCGACCACGACCACCAGATGGGCCAGCGCAACGAGACACGCGTTGCGAGCAAAGAAAATACCGCGTGTAGCCGGGCAATCTGCCTCGGTTAGCGACAGGTAAGCGCCGCCGGCCGTGACGACTTGACGAAACAGTTCCGCGTTTTGCTCCGGATAGGGCCGGTCGAAACCGGCCGGGGCCACCACTACTGTAACGCCGCCCGCCGCCAACGCCCCCCGATGGGCCTCGGTATCGATGCCCTCTGCACCACCGGAAAACACGGCCACGCCTGCCTGCGCCAGGTCGCGCGCCAGCTCGAACGCGAAACTCGCGTAAGCAGCAGTTGGATGGCGAGTGCCGACGATCGCCACCGCTGGCCCACGCGGCAGTTCGCCGCGCAGAAACAGACGCTCGGGCGGCTCCGGCAGATCGGCGAGCCGCCCGGGCAATGCGCTACCAGACAGGCCGCGATCGGCGAGTTCGGACATCGCCAACCAGTCGGACGCGGGCAGTTTCAGTTGCTGCGTTTTGGCAGCGCGTTCGGAAAGCGCGCTGCAGCTCGGCGAGCCCGTGGTAACACGCCGTATGCTTTTCGTGGTGGCGAGCCATGGCCATTGTTTCGACGGCTTGTCGAGTGCCGTGCTCTTCACGCGTTTGATGCACGAACGCGGTCTCTCGCAAGCCAAGTACGAATACAAAGCGTGCGGCTATGGCATGAACCAACAGCGCAACGACGAGAAGCTGCTGGTCGGCGATGAGAACGCGATCCTGGATTATCGCTTCAAGAGCTCACCCAAGCTCACCTGGTACTTCGATCACCATCGCACCGCGTTCCCCTCGGAAGCCGATCGCGCCGCCTTCGAAGCCGCCCACAATCCACACTACTTCTTCGACGCGACCTACAGCTCGTGCACCAAGCTGATCGCCGACACCGCAAAAAAACAATTCGGCTTCAGCGATCCGCTCCTGGAACCGCTGGTGCGCTTCGCAGACATCGTCGATTCGGCGCGCTTCGATAGCCCCGAGCAAGCCATCGACCGCTCGGACCCCACCATGCGCCTGGTCAGCGTCGTCGAACACTACGGCGACGACGGCTTTTATGCGCAGCTAGTGCCCGAACTGCTGCAAAAGCCGCTCAGTGAAGTGGCCGCCTCGAGCGCCATCAACGAGCGTTACAAGCCGCTCGGCAAAAAGCACGAACGGTTCGTCGAACGCGTGCGCGAAAAGAGCGAAGTACAAGGCCGCGTGGTGTTCGTGGACATGACCGACACGCTGCTGGAGAGCGTCGGCAAGTTCGTGACCTACGCGCTCTATCCCGAAAGTGTGTACTCGGTCTTGGTCGGCGTGTTGAAGGGCGGACCCAAGATCTCGGTCGGCTACAACCCGTGGTCGGGAAAGCCGCTCGATGCAGACATCAGCGCCATCTGCGCGCGCTATGGCGGCGGTGGGCACCCAGTGGTGGGCGGCATTTCGTTCGCCGCGAACGAGGTCGAGCGAGCGCGCCTCGTCGCTCGCGAGATTGCGAAAGAGCTTGCTGGCTGACGCACTGCGCGCTTGGCAACGGCCGCCCGGTGCTCGGCCATTCGTACTCGGCCATCGCGGCGCGCGTCACGCGGCGCCCGAAAATACCTTGGCGGCCTTCGAGCTAGCGCGAAAAGAAGGCGCCGACGGCATCGAGCTCGATGTACGCCTGGACGGCGACGGCCAAGTGATCGTGCTCCACGATCCCACGCTCGCCCGCGTCACCCAGAATGCAGACACCCGCCACGCCGAAGACATCCCGAGCCGCGAAATGGCGCGCCTGGACGTCGGCAAAGGCCAGCGTGTCCCTACCCTCTCCGAGGTATTGACCTGGGCGCGCGAACACGAACAGCGCGTGAACGTCGAGCTCAAGTCGGACGTGCGCAATCGCCTGCTCTTGCTCCGCCAAGTCCAGCGGGTGATGACCCGCCAAGCGTTGCCCAACGTGATCTTCTCCAGCTTCCACCCCTACTTCGTGTGGTGGCTCGCGCGTCGCCTGCCCGAGCTGCCGCGCGCGTGGTTGGTCCACAAAAAGCAGCACATTCTGAAATACGCGCCGGGGCTACGCAGGCTGGGCGCGAACGCCTTGCACCCCGAGCACGTGCTCGCCGACAGCGCACGAGTGGCACGCTTGAAGAGCGCTCATTTCCTGGTCAACACCTGGACCGTAAACGACCCCGCTCGAGCGCGCGAGCTTTCGCGCATCGGCGTCGACGCGATCATCAGCGACGTGCCCGGCAAGATCTTGGCCGAGCTCACGAATGCGCCGCTCGACGCGCTCGGCGCGCGCCAAATCGGCAGCAAGTAGGACGGATAGGTCGCGTCGCAGCGGCCGAAACGCGGCTCACTGCACACGCCGGCAAAACAGTCCAAATCGCCGCAACCAGAAACGCAGGCGTCTCCCACGTGCGGCGCGACCTGACAGGTACCGCGGTCCGTCTCTCCGCGGCACAGATCTCCGTACTTGCACTGACTATCGAGCTGACAGGCGGCGCCACGCGCCGCGCCCACACGACACCTCGGTGGCGACTCCACGCCCAGCGTGCAGTTGAGCCCGTCGGACTCGAAGCAGGCGACGAAGCTCTCCCCGGCCGGCGTGTTCACGTAGAACTCCGGGCGACCGTGAGCGGCTGAATACTCGTAGAGACACTCTTCGCCCTCTTTCGCACGCGGGATCACTTGGCAAATCCCCGCCGTCGAGCTGCCGTCAGTTTGGACACAGGTCAGATCATGGCGATCCCCCCCACACTCAAAGCCGAGGTCGGCGGCGTCGCAAGGCTCCCCCACACGCTTCGTGCCGCTGATCACCCCGCGGCACGCCTGCTCCACGGGACGCAACGTGCACGCCGTGGCCGCGGATCGAAGCGCGACGACGCAACCGGCGAGCTTGCCGCGATCGACGACCGCGCTGCCCTGACTGACGTAGCTGAATGGGCGTAGCAGCGGAAGTCGCGATTCACATTGATCGCGCGCGGCCGCGCCGGCCAGACTGGGCTCGCAGCAGCTGCGCACGGCCGCGCAATAGGCCGCGATCAAGTTCGTCACGTCTGCTCCTGGCTCGGAGCCCTGCGCGCCAGCCGCCGCTGTCCCCACGCCTCCGCTCGCGCCGGCGTGTCCGTTCGTGCCAGCGCTCTCGCTCGCGCTACCTCCCCCTACGCTGCTCCCGCCGTTGCCGTTGCCGTTGCCGTTGCCGTTGCCGTTGCCGGCCGCTCCGCTCATTCCCCCGCGACCTTCAGGCGCGCCGCCCGGATGATCCGCACAGCCCAACGCGAGCACTAAATTCAGCCAGATGAGTGCCTTGGCCATTCGGGGGTCCTAAGGGCACGAAAGCCGACGGCACTCGTCCGTGAGGTTACACCCATTCGAAGGAACGCCGCTGAACGCACAGTCCTCGTACTGACCCACGGTCGCCGTCTTACAAAAATGAGGGAACACCGTGAGGACACACGTGTTCTGGTCCGGCACCACGACCATCCCCATTCCACAATTGCTGACATGCCCGTAGCCGCCAAACAAACTCGCGTACCAATCGCAGAGCGCTCGCCTTTGCGCGTCGTCCAGACTGGAGGTGAGCGCGCTCCGAGGAATATCGGGCGGCGCCGCGTTCGCACCACCCGCCATTGCGCCGCCCGCGCCCGCGCCGTTCGACGCGCCCGCACCCGCGGGGTTCGACGCGCCCGCACTCGTTTCACCGCTGCTCCCGCCGCTTCCGCTGCTCCCGCCGCTTCCCCTGCCCGCTGCCGCGCTCATCCCCGCGCCTCCACCCTGCGACCCGATGCTTCCTGCAGCAGACGAGCCCACAGCGCCGGCCGTTGCTGAAGCGCCACTCGCCCCCGGGCTCTCGCCCCCCGCACCGGAACTGTTCGCGTCAGAGCTTCCGCACCCCGGCAACACCGAAAGCCCCAGCCACACCCAACAGATACTGAATCTCACGCGCAGGAGCGTGCACCAAAGCCACGCGAATCGTCAAATCCGCTGCTACGACTCAGCTCTACTCAGCCGATGAGATCGGACAATCGCGTGGTGACCCCGCTCGAGGCCCAGAATCCGAGCGATTCCGAGCGGCGATCTTGGCCGCCAAGTGCATCGCCCCGAAACAGTTCCGCGCGTGCAATACGTTATGAGCCCTACACAGCAGGCGCAGGTTCGAAGTGTCAGCCGCACCGAATTTGGCGAAGGGTTTCACGTGATCGAACTCGAGCAACCCCCTCGCGGTGCAGCGCCGGCTATCGGGCGAGACAAACGCGCACCGACCGCCGTCCCGAGCATGAATTTCGCGCCGCACCCGCGCGGAAACATGGCGCGTGCGCTTTTCGATTTGTCTGGACCGCGCCGCGCGAGTCGGCGCTTCGCAGGTGCGTGGCGAGGCTGACGCTCCGCCTGGTGGAGCCACCGGTTCTGCCCCGCTCGCCGGCTTCGCTTCGGCAGGAGACCGACGCGGACGAGTCCCAACACCGAAGCGTCGCTTCTCCTCCTGCTCGACGAAGCGCGCCACCACGAGCTTCATCAAACCGGCAAGATCCCCGTTTGGGATGCGGTGACTTGCGAGCGCGCGGGCGCGCTCAATCAGCTCGCGTAGCTCGGCATCCGCAGTGAAATGCACGCCAAAACGCGCTGCGGAAAGAGGCTCGATTTCGCGACCACGCGAACGAGAGGGCGTGCTTGGCAGTGCGGAATTCATCGCAACGACGCGGACTTCCGGATCAGCCGCTCGCGAGCTTGGCTCTTCAGCGCTTCGGGCATCGCCAAGCCCGTCGAGCGCGCCAAGCGCGTCGAGCGCGTCGAGCACGCGAGGCGCTGGCGACGGTTGCGAAACGGCCTCGACTCGCACGCGACCAGCCGCCGGCAACCGGCGGATCTGCTCGCGAACGTCCGGCCGCGGAAACCGAGTTGCGAGCAGTTCCTCAATCTGTCGCCGCGTCTTGCCTGTACACGCCTCGAACAGCTCAGTCGCATTCGCTTCGTTCAAGTGCGGCCCGAGCGCGCACAACGCACACAAGTGCAGCTCGCCGCGAGCAACGCGCTCGAATGCCTCGGGGAATCGTCGACACACCCGCGCCGCCGTGACTCGCCGTCCAGCGCTGCCTTCACTCATCGCCAGCGCTTCTACGCAGTACGCAAACAGCGACGAAAACCCCAGCTCGAGATGCAACTTACGCTCATCGAGCTCCACCAGATGCGCGAGCAACTGCCCAATGAGCACATTGCTCTGCTGAACCAACTCCGACAATCCCGCCAAGAGCTCCGAATTCTCCAACTCCACCAATCGATATTGGTTGCTCATCACTCATCTCTAACACGCAATATTTCGAGCCTCACATTCGCCCGCGCCGCTCGTTTCTTCGGTAAAACGTTTGCGAACTCGATCGCGCGCTCGAAGCGCATGCCTCACCAAACCTCGTGCCCGCAAGAAGCCAAGTTCAACGCACACTCGTCAGAGGCGCAGACAGACGGCAAAAACCTGTCCACAAAAATCGTCACCTTTGTCAGAGCGAATTGAAAATGTCACCCCCTAACTGCTCAGTGAAAGTGTCATCCCAGTTGCTCGTCCTTGTCGTTGTTTTTGCCTGTTGAAGGCTTCGGTCGAGAGCCGCTGGCCCACGCAATGCATTCTTCCCCGTGAAAGACACGGTAGTCGCCTGAGAGCAGGTGTTTGACGACGACCTCTTTCCCCGCGTAGGTCGCGCGTGCCGCATCGGGCCGTTTGGGGATGTCGATGACGCGCACGCGGCGACGCGCGGCGTGGTTCTCGTAGACCTTCCTCACGTAGTGCAGCGCGCACAAGTCGAGCAGCTGGGTGTGCCCTGAGGGTGCCTACCGCCATGCCGGGTACTCCTGGCTCGCGTATTGCCTGTGGTAGGCCCCTGCCGGGCCTGGAGCACCACACGGACCGTGGTTGCCTGCACGCTTAGCCCTCTGCTCTCCTCCTTATGAATGCGCGTCCGGCAAGAGCACTCCGTTCTCGCCTGCGTCGCGGTATGCGTCGAACTGTCTCCCGCGCTAGCTCAAGCCCCTCGACCTCCACCAGCTTCTCCGTGAAGTGCTGGTCGTTGAAGCCTTCGTACTTGCCTCGGCGCAGCATCACCACTTGCTCACGGACCTCCTGCGAGGTCCTGTGCTTCGGACTTCGACCGCGTTGCCACGAACCAGACCCTCCGCGCCGCTGCCGGCAAATCGCGTCCGCGACCCAGACGCTCCAGCAGGCTCAAAACTCGCCGCTGCCGCTCGCTCATCTGCATCCCCGCTCCTACGTGAAGGGGGGTGACGTTTTCACTGTGCAGTGAGGGCGACGCAATCACTGACCCGAAACCGTCGAGCAAACCTTCCCTCGGCGACGCTCCACGAAGGCCTCGTCCTCGCCGTCCCCAACGCACGTTCGTTCAGACGGCTCCACCTGGCGAAGTCACTCGTCGCTTCGCACGATCTGCGGAATGATCGGGCGATCGCGAGCCAGCTTCGCACCTCGCGGTGCGCGGGGTTCCGCACTCGGACGCCGAAGGCTGAGGGCGACGCGACGGGCGCGTGACCATCAAACCCAAAACTCTCGCTCGTTCAGGGCGACAGACGGCGGCCGCGGCGACTCGGGGTGTGGTGGCTGGAAGGCGCGGGGCGACCGCTGCGACGCGTGTCGGCGAGGGCTGCCAGGAGCTCGTGGAGGATCGACACTCCGGCGAGGGCGGTGATGCCGGCGGGATCGTAGCTGGGTGCGATTTCGACCACGTCGAAGCCGATGATCTCGGCGCCGACGAGCGCGCGCAGGATCTGCTGCAGCTCCCAGGTGTTCATGCCGCCGGGCAGCGGGAAAGCGGTGCCCGGTGCGTGCGCGGGGTCGAGCGCGCTGACATCCACGCTGACGTACAGCGCGCCTTTTTGGACCAATTTGCGCACTTGGCTGACCACTGAATGCAGGTCCCAGCGCACCTCATCCATGGTCACGACTTCGAAGCCATGAGCGAGCGCGAAGGCCAGGTCATCGGCCGCCGAGTACGGGCCGCGCACTCCGATCTGCAGCGTGGAGTCAGGGCGGATCAGGCCTTCTTCGAGGGCGTGGCGGAGCACACTCGAGTGATCGAGGTGCGCATCTTTGGCGGCGCCCAGACTGTTGCTCTGGGCGTCGATGTGCAACATGCCAAAGGCTTTTTTCTTGGCGCGCTGAATGCCACGCAGGGCGGCCAAGGTCAGCGTTTGATCGCCGCCGATCAAGCCGCAGATGGCGCCCGAGCGCGTGATCGATTCTGCGCGCGCCGTGACCGCGGACAGGGCGCTGCCCAGGTCCTGCGCGAAAAATGCGATGTCTCCGCCGTCTGCGGCGCGGAGCTCGTCGTACACGTCTACGCCCAGGGCGGCCGAGAAAGAGCGGGCCAGCGCGGAGGCCTCGCGCACCGCGCGCGGACCGAAACGCGCGCCGGGTCGAAACGACGTACCGCCGTCGAAGGGCACGCCGCACAAGAGCACGTCTACTTCCGGCACGTGGTCCGGGTCATCGTGCACCGGCAGGCGCAGAAAGCTGGGGATCCCGGCGACGCGCGGTAACTCGTTCGAGCTGGGGGCTCGGAACTTACGTGCCTCCCGCGCACTGCTCGGCAGCGTGGACGCGCGCAGCGAAGTTGCTTTCGGCTTCTTGGCGGCTGCTGGTTTGCGCAAGGATCACGCCTCTCGCTTTCGGTCGCGGCAAAGAATTGCGTCAGTTAGCGCATGGAGAGTAGCGCACATCCACGCCACCGGGGGGTGACTGCTGAAACACCTGCGCGGCGAGCGGCGGATTGTGGGAAACGTCGACATTTTCCAGGATCACGTCTTGATCGCCGTCCGGTACTTGCAGCCGCAACCGTCCCGGAACTTCGGACTGGCAACTCGGACCGCTGGGCGGCACGGGCGGATCGAGACCGTCCGGATCGATGCGCGCGGTCGACATCTTGGCCGGGCGATGCCCGACCAGCTGCGCTCGGTACAGCTCGATCCCTTGCTGAGCGACGCGTACCTCGGTCACGCGCACGCGCTGCGCATCGAAAGGCAGCGCGTAATCTTGCGCGAGCGGCTGGAGATGGATCTCCTCGGTCGCGTCGCGCGTGCTTTGGATGCGCACCACGTACTCACCCGACTCCCACGCGATGCTGGCCGCAGTGGGCGTGTGCACGAGCACCGGCGCTTCACCGCGCAGGAGCTGCACTAGCGCCGCGGGCGGCACCGGAACATGGGTGAAACGCCCCAGATTGCAGGCGTTGGCGGGGCCACGCAGAAACTGCTTTTGGCGCAGATCGAAGAAGGCGAAATCCTTACCGTCGGAGGTCACGGTCGAAACCGTGGCGCCGAACGGGCTCACCACATCCAGCCGCAGCTTGTCCGGCACCGCCACCACGTACAGCAAGCTGCCGCGGATGCGACCGGCTTCGCCGAAGTAGTCGATCTTGGCGTCACTGGTCAGCGCGCGACTACACGAGGTAGTCGCGCGCATGCGATCGAGCGCGGCCTGCGCGTTCGGGAACTGCGAAGCCGGAGGTGGCGAAGCGCAGCCGAACGCGAGCGATGCCAGCAGGGCCAGCGCCAGAGGAGCTTCAGCCACGCAGCGCGTCCAGCAGATCCAGGTCGGGGTGCGGCAGGGACAGTTTGGTCGAGATCAGGCCGATCTCGTGCTCCTCGCACAGCTTGGCCAGGCCCAAACCGTCGATCACCGAGACCGGGGTCGCGCCGGGCGCGGCCGCCTCTTCACGGGCTCCGCTCAGCACCTGACCGGTGGTCATGATCAAACCCGCGAGCGCGGGTCCGTAGTGGTGCAGCGCGCCGCGCAGCTCCGTGACGCGCTCGCGTCCGACCTCGCGACCGTCACGACGAATCACCACGGCCGTGCGCACGTCGCCCGAGGGGCCCCGCGCTTTACCGGACAAATGCAGCTCTGCGCCGTGTAGCCCCGGGCGCCGGACCTGGTTCAGATCGGAGAAGCCCATGCGCTCGAGCACGAGCGTCAGCAGATCGCCGAGGCCGCGATGTGACAGATCTTGGAGCGAGCGCGCGAACGAGCGGCGTAGGACCTCACGATAACGCTCAGCCGTCTGCAGCAGATCGCGCTCCAAGCGCGAGAGCTCGCCATCGAGCTGCCACTCGGTGAGACCAATGCGATTGGCGGAGATGCGGAAGCGGGGACGCTGACCGCGCGACAGGGCACGGATGTTGTCCGTACGCGCCGCCGCCAAGAGCAGCCCTTGCGACGCCGCTTGATCACCCACCAAGCGACCGCGGCGCTGGGCCGCTTCACTCAAGGTCGCGGCCGCCACCGGGCCACGGCTGCGATCGAAGCCGAGCAGCATCGATTCCACGGCGTCCGCCAGATCTTTGCCGACCAATTCGTCGATCGGGCCTTCGCGCTCGGCGGAGCGCTCGACACGCACCGGCGCGCGCTCGTCGCGTCGCTCATCACGGCGACTGCCACCGCGATCGCCACGGTCGCGATCCGCACCGCGGTCACGGTCCGCACCGCGGTCACGGTCCGCACCGCGATCGCGCTCGGGGCTGCGCTCTTGGTCCCGCGAACGCACGCGCTCCGGCCGTGGCTCGGCCGCGCCGCGCGCTTCGATTTCTTGCGTCAATTCCGCGGGCAATACCGCGGGTGCGTCAGACACGGTGTAGGACGGCAAATCATCACCGCCACGCTCCTCACCGGGGCGGCCACGACCGCGGCGACGGCGACGGCGACGCGAGCCATCCGCGCTGGCGGCGGCGGACGCTTCGACGGGCGCGGCGTCAGCCGCGCCGCCGAAGATCGGCTCATCGTCGTCGTCTTCGGAAGCGAACAGCTCGGTCGCGTGCGCCGCGAGCTCGGCGCGTGAGCGCTCGCCTTCGTCCGGCGCAGACGTGCCCTCTTCGTCGTCGAAGGTGACGTGCGAGGCGTGCGGCGAGCTCGCGGCGTCAGCCGGTGCTTCATCGGCGGTGTCCACCTCTGGCTCACCCGAGTAACCCTGCGCGGCCAAACGTTCGAGCGCGGGCGTGCGATCTGCCAAGCCCTTCTCGATCATCGCGGGATCCCACTCGCGAAGCGCGAACACGCCGGGCTTGATGCGCACGAGCGGGTTTTCTTTGTCGCCCTTCTTGACGAGCGCAGCGAGGCGCGCGCCCATCGTGACCTCGGGACTCTTGCCAACGTGACTGAGCAGATTCTTCTCAATCGCTACGTCGGTGATTTCTTTATAATGGAGTGGTTTACCTACGAGGCGCAAAACCTGCGCCGCGGCTTCCGTGAACGTCATACGCTGTCGATTTCTTTCGCTGGGAGAGAACTTGCGGTTCTCACTGCCTGAAGGTGCCTCCGGGGAAGCGCACATTCGCTCCCGCCGTCGGCAGGACACCTTCCACAATCGGGAGATAGCACGCCGACACGGGTGGGCGAAAGCGGCGTATTTGCGGGCTTTGTCCGGTTGGGCTCAGCTTGTCGAGTCTTTTTCGGGTAAAATGGGCTCGTGGACCCAGGACGATTGTTCGACGAGCTCTTGGGAGTTGCGGCCCGAAGCGGGCTCGAGGTCCGCACGCGCGCCTTCCGGGGCAAGGTGCAGGGCAAGATCCCATTCGCCGGTGGCCTGTGCACCGTGCTCGGTCGAAAGCTCGTACTCCTCAACGCGAATGCAACAGCCGTGGAGCGCTCCGTCGCGTTGGCCGACGCGCTCGCCCGGCTCGAACTCGTGGAGCCCACGATGAGCAACGACGCCCGTCGCTTTTTGGCCGAACGCGCACGCTCGCAGTCCGGCGTGGTCGAGCCCGAGTTCGCGCCCAGGCCCGGCCTCGCGAAGACGGCAACCCCGCACAAGAAAAAACCCCACCACCGCTGACCAACCGCTAGCGTAGCCGATTGTTGAAGATCGAATCACGAGTCGCGCTTGCGCCCCTGACCACGCTCGGCGTGGGCGGCAGCGCTCTGCACTTCGTGCGCGTCGAGCATGGGACCGAACTCGGCGAAGCACTGGCCTGGGCCAAACAGCGAGCGCTCGAAGTGCGCGTCCTCGGCGGCGGCAGCAACGTCGTCGTCGCAGACTCAGGTTTTCCCGGCCTCGTGATCGACATGGGGTTACGCGGGATCCGCATTCACAACCAGGGCACGGATGTAGAAATCCGGGCCGCGGCGGGCGAGCCTTGGGACGAATTCGTATCCGCCATGGTTTCGCGCGGCTACCAAGGGCTCGAATGCCTGAGCGGCATCCCGGGCCGCGTCGGCGCCACGCCGATTCAAAATGTCGGCGCCTACGGGCAAGAGGTCAGCGAAACCATCACCCGCGTCGAGACCATCGATACGATCAAGAACACGCCGCGCACCTTCTCGGCGCAGGAGTGCCAGTTTTCGTATCGGGATAGCTGGTTCAAGTCGCGGGAGCCGAGTCGTTACATCGTCACCGAGGTCACATTTCGACTTCACCCGCTCGCGCCTCCGTCCCTGCGCTATGCCGAGCTGCAACGTCAGTTTCCACAAGCGGGCAACACCGTGCCAACGCTGTCGGAAGTGCGCGAGGGCGTGCTCCAGTTACGCCGCTCCAAGTCGATGGTGCTGGACGCGAGCGATCCGAATTCGCGCAGCTGCGGCTCATTTTTCGTGAATCCCGTGCTCGACGCCGCGCAGTTCCGCGCGTTCGCGGAGCGCGCGGCGCAAGCCGGCGATGTGCCGCAATTTCCCCAAGTCGACGGCTCCGTGAAGCTCTCGGCGGGGTGGTTGATCGAACACGCCGGCTTTCCGCGCGGAACTCGCGACGGCGCCGTGGGGCTGTCGACCAAGCACGCGCTGGCGTTGATCAGCTACCGCGGCGCCCGCGCGGCCGACGTGACCGAATTCGCCGCGCGCGTGCAACGCGGCGTACTCGAGCGCTTCGGCGTGCAGCTCGAGCCCGAGCCCGTGTTCTGGGGAACCTAACCGACGCTCGCGTAAATCGCGTCGATCGCTTCGTCTAGCCGCGCGAGCTCGGTGCCGCCCGCTTGAGCCATGTCCGGTCGTCCGCCGCCGGAACCGCCGACGATCTGCGCCGAGTTCTTGATTAGCTCGCCCGCCTTCAGGCGACCGGTCAAATCTTTGGCGACGGTGAGCACGAGCTGCGCTTTGCCGTCCGCCACTGAGCCCACCAAGACCACGCTCTGCCCGAGCTTGTCGCGCAGTTGCTCGGCCAGCTCACGCAGCGCGGCGCGATCGGTGACCTCGGTGCGTACGCCCAGGACCTTGACGCCCGCGATGTCGCGCGCTTTTGCCAGCAGCGCATCCAAACCGCCACCGCCGCCGCCGGTTGCGAGTTTACGCTGCAGCTCGTCGATCTGCTTTTCCAGCGCGCGTTCGTGCTGCAAGAGCTTCTCGACCTTGTCGGCGACGTTGGCCGGCGTGGCCTTGGCCAACCCGATGACCTTGGCGAAATTGGCTTCGACCTCGCGCAGGTAAGCGAGCGCGCCATCGCCAGTGACGGCGATGATGCGACGCACACCCGCCGACACGCCTTGCTCGCTGACGATCTTGAACAGACCGATGTCACCCGTGGCGCGCGCATGGATGCCACCGCACAGCTCGGTGGACTCCGCCATGCTCAGCATGCGCACGACATCGCCGTATTTCTCCTCGAAAATCATCATCGCGCCGCGCGCGCGCGCCTCGTCCATGTTCAGCACTTCCGTTTGCACGGTGTGGTTCTGCAGGGTGCGTTGGTTCACCAGATCTTCGACCTTGGCGATCTCTTCCGGAGACATGGCGCGTGGGCTGGTGAAGTCGAAGCGCAAGCGATCGGGGCCGACCAGGGAGCCCTTCTGCTGAGCGTGCGAGCCGAGCACGGTGCGCAGCGCCCAATGCAAGAGGTGGGTGGCGGAGTGATTGCGGCGAGTGCGATCGCGGCGCACGCTATCGACGTTCAGCTCGAGCTGATCGCCGACGCGCAGCGAGCCAGATTCGACGCGGCCACGATGCGCGACCAAGCCGGTGATCGGTTTGTGGCTGTCTTCGATCACGACCTTCGCCGATTCGTTACCGATCGTGCCGCTGTCGCCGACCTGTCCACCGGACTCGCCGTAGAACGGGGTTCGATCCGTAACCAGTTCGACGTTGTCGCCCGCGTGCGCCTCTTGGACCAGCGCGCCATCTTTGACGATCGCCAGTAATTTGCCTTGATCGCGGTCCTTTTCGTAGCCCGTGAAGCGCACCGTGCCGCCCGGCACCGCGGACAGCGCTTCGCGGTACACGCCTTCCACGGCTTGGTTCTGGGACTTGAACTCGGAGCGTTCCTTGGCCGCCTCCAACGCTTCGTCGTAGCCGGCCTTGTCGACCACGAAGCCGCGCTCGCTGCAGATCACGTCCGTGAGATCGAGCGGAAACCCGTAGGTGTCGTACAGTTTGAACGCATCGCCACCGGGGAGCGTGGTTTGGTTGCTCTTGGCCATCACCTCGAAGCGCTCTTCGAGCAAAGACAGCCCGCGCTCGATGGTTTGACGGAAGCGCACTTCCTCGTTCTCGGCCACCGAAGCGATGTGATCGCGGCGCTCACGCAGCTCCGGATACTGGTCGCCCATTGCATCCACCACGCGCAGCGCAACCTCGTGCAAGAACGGCCGTTCGATGCCGAGCCGGTGCCCATGGCGGATCGCTCGACGCATCACGCGGCGCAGCACGTATTCCTTGCCGCTGCGATCCGGCATCACGCCTTCCGCGATCAAAAACGCGGTCGTGCGAGCGTGATCCGCGATCACACGCATGGATACGTCGTCTTTGTCCATGCTGCCGCCGTAGCGCTTGCCGGACAGCTCACTGGCGCGGTCGACCAATTGGCGCAGTAAATCCGTATCGTAATTGTTGGTCTTGCCCTGCGTGACGCACGCGAGGCGCTCCAAGCCGGCACCCGTATCGATGCTGGGCGCGGGCAGATTGGCGAGCTTGTACTCGCCGCCGACGAGGCTGCGCTCGAACTGCATGAAGACCAGATTCCAGATCTCCATCCAGCCGTAGCCTTCGACCGTTTGCTCGTCGGCGAACTTGCTCGGGTCGACGTTCGGACCGTTGCAGAAGAAGATCTCGCTCGAAGGCCCGCACGGGCCGGTCTCACCCATTTGCCAAAAGTTGTCGCTGCTGCCCAAACCCCGCACCCGGTCGGGCCCGAAGCCGGTGATCTTCATCCACAAATCGCGGGCAAAAGCGTCCTCCGGGACACCGTTCTCGCCCTTGAAGTAGGTGAAGATCAGACGCTCCGTCGGCAGTTGGAGCTCTTTGGTCAAAAAGTCCCAGGCGAAGAGGATGGCTTCTTCTTTGAAATAGTCGCCGAAACTGAAATTCCCGAGCATCTCGAAAAACGTGTGGTGGCGCGGCGACGGGCCGACCGCCTCGAGATCGTTGTGCTTGCCGCTGATGCGGATGCACTTTTGGCTGGTCGTGGCACGCTTGTAGCTGCGCGTCTCGCGCCCGACGAACACGTCCTTGAACTGAACCATGCCGGCATTGGCAAACATCAACGTCGGATCGCCGGACAGAACCACCGGGCCGCTCGGACAGATCTCGTGGCCGCGGCCACCGAAGAAGTTCAGGAACGCTGCGCGAAGCTCGGAAGAAGTATTGCTGCTGGAAGCCATGGCTGAGGCGGGAGGTGTAGCATGGGATAGTCGGCCGCGAATACTGGGCCGGAAGCTGCCTCTGGTTTGGCTTGCTCGAGCAGAATGAGCGATACATCCCTCGAATTTGCGGAAGAACGCGGCCTGGGCAAGGTGCTCCAGCGCGTTCGGCTGGACGCCAGCATCCCCATTCCGGACGGCTCGCGCACGCGCGCCAACTTGCTCCTGAGCGAAAGCGGCCTGTGGCTGGTGGCCGCCCGCGACCGCTTCCACGGCCAGCACATCGACCTGCTCACGCATGGCGATCTGCGCCTCGTCGCGGGGCGCATCCGGGATCGGCTGTGCTTTGGCCAGGAGGAACTGACGATCCCCGCGGGGCGCCGGCACGCGGTCGAACGCCTGATTGCGCTCGCGCGGTTGTCGTCCGGGGCCAAGCCGTCGAGCGCCGCGGTCAAGGCCTCACGGCTGGTCCAATCTCCGGACGAGCTCGGCCAGGCGTGGCTGAAGCGTGAGCTCGCGAACGACGAGGTGCTCGTCTGCTGGCTCCGCGGTTCGAACCCGGTGCCGCTCAATTCGCGCGTGGTGGGCGAGACGCGCTGCACGCCGTATCTGTTCCTGAGCGATCGTCGCGCAGCGATCGTCGCCTGGTCGGCCGTCGGCGACGTCAGCTACGTGCCGCTCCATGCCAGCGTCACGCGCGTGAGCGCCTTGGATGACAAGACCGAACTCTCGTGTCCTGCGGCCACCTTCGTGAGCCGGCGCAGCGATGCCCAGGTGTGCCGTGATGCGTTCGAACTGCTCGGCCTCGAGCCGGGCAAATCACGCCTGCTGGAGGCCGCGCGGAGGTTGTGGCTCGCGCGCGATCGAAATAAGGACGACGCGCATGCCAGCTTGTGGCTGCTGGACTCAGCCATCGAGCACGGCAGTCAAAGAGCCCGTTTTGCGCGTTTGCTCGCTGCCGCAGAGGTCAGCGAAGAACCTGCCATCGACCAAAACGCGGTCCTGCGAGCGCTCGACGCGGACCGCCTCTCCCCCCCCGAGCTCGGCGATCTGTGGACCAGCTTTCGCTTCTCGGATCGCGCGGGCAGCTCGCTGGTACGCGCACTGCTGGAGGTCGGTCCGCGGGGCCTGCCGTTTGCGCTTGCTCTGCAGCGCCGCAGCCACGACACCCCGGGTGCCGACGCCGGCATCGCGAAGGACGAACTGAAACTGGCGACCTTCGCCGTCGAAACGCGCCTGGCATCGGCCGCCCGGAAAGACGAACGCGATCTCGCGCTGAGGGAGGTGTTGCGCGCGCGTGGCCTCACGAAAAGCGCTGCCACACTGGTGGAAGCTCGCAGCCCACTGTCGACCGAGCTGATCGAAGGCGCACTCAATCATCCACTCGCCCGCGGACAGAACTCGCTCGTGGCCGGCGCGCAACGGCTGATCGCGCTCAGCCCCGAACCGGACCACGCCGCGCTCAGTGACTACTGTGAAGCGCTCGACAGCCACGAACACCCGACCGCGAAACGCGCGCTGGATGCCGCACGGCTCGCCTTCTCGCTGCCCCATTTGCGCGCGTACGTCTCGCGCGGAAAAAAGTCGATCGGCATGCGCGGCTACGAGGGCAAGGCTCCTTACATCTTGCTCGGCAATACGCACCTCGATCCGAGTTCGCCGTTTTTCATGACCGAAGCCGAGCTCGGCTTTGCGATCGGCGCGGAAGCGCTGCACCTGAAGCTGGGTCAGGCGCGCCTGACATCGAACGAAGTCTGGGCGGGCGCCTTCGCCCACACCAAAGGGGGCGTCGAGCTGGCCCTCGGCCTGTTACCGCTGCTTAGAGGGCTCCCACTGGCCGCCTCGGTCAGCAAAGTGTTGGAAAAGATCCCCGAGCCGGCGCTGCGGCGTGGGCTCGAGGCCCTGGTTCGCTTCGAGTCCACTCAGCGCCGGGCGCCGATCGAGCCGGGCGGCCCCCCGAGCGCGCTCTCCCACATCAACGAGAATTTGGTCGCTGCGCATCGCCTGATGCAGATGAGCGCAGATCGCGCGGGGCTCGTCCTGAGCGGTGACTTGCACGCCAGCCTGCGCGGCCTGCTTTTGGTCCGCCCCGACACGCGAGCCCTGCTCGACGCCATGGCCGAGCGCGATCTGGTCTCCGTCTTGCTCGAGAGCGAGATCGAACCCGCCCTGCGCAGCGACCTGATCGTGCGCGTGTCGGCGCTCTTGCACTTCTTCGTCGGCGAAGATTATCTCACTCTGCGGCGCGCGCTGAGCGTGGGTTAGCGTGCGAGCTCGAGGTATAACTCCTCGTAGGCGCGCGCCACGACCGCCGCTCGATGACGTTCAGCCAACGCCGCCCTTTGGCGCGCGGCAATCGACGTGCAGCGCTCCGGGTCGGCGAGCAAGCTCCGAACCTCGGTGAGCCAACTCGCCGCATCCAAGCTCGCGACCTTGACCACGCCTTCGAGGTCACAAAGCGGGCCTTGGTCGAGCACCAGCACGGGCACGCCCAAAGCCATGGCTTCCAGCAGCACGATCGGCAGATCGACCTTGCCCCACAGATCATCGACCGGGAACACGACCGCGGCCGCCCCCGCCAAAAGAGCCAGGATATTGGGTGCGTTTTCCACAAAACGCGTGTGCTGGGCCGGCAACCGGGCGGCCAGGCTGGTCGCGATGCCCGCCGCGCGCACGGACTTTCGGCGATACGCAAATACGGTCACGACATCGGGCAACACCGCCGGCACGCGTTCGGCGAGCTCCGCCGTGGCATTGGCACCCGAGCTCGTCTCGAGATCTCCGGGATAGAGCAAGTAGCGTTGCTCGGGTGCGAGCCCGAGATCGCGGCGTACCGCGGCAACGTCCGCGGCGCTGGGCGGCACGAGGTCCGGCACCGGTGGCGGGATCACGGCGATGCGCGGCACGCGCAGGCCCGCGCCCTCGTAGCTGCTCACGATCGCGCTTCGCGTCCAGGCGCTCTGCGCGACCAGCACGTCACCAAAGAACAACGCTTCTGGATCGGCAAAGCTGCGCGGTGGCGACGCGATGGTCTGCACCACGGGCACTCGCCGAATGCGTCGCAGCAGCTTGCCGGCAGCGCTCGTGCGGGCATTGGGCGCGAACACGAAATGCCAGCAGCTTGCGCGGGAGGCCAGCAGTACCCAAGCCGCGGCGCGCAAATTTGCTGAAAATGCTGGCGTGAAGCCACCCGGCGTGCCGTACGCGGCCACCGATCGCACGGGCAAGGCGCCCGCGGCCGCCGTGAGCTCGGGCGCGCCAGGAGTCGCGAGCACGATGGGCGC
>Ga0247768_1000260_pt1 | contig 19524 bp, 16 predicted proteins | sample UWRJL016104C6_FD_179944 | JGI IMG/M metagenome (GOLD analysis project Ga0247768, IMG submission 179944) | Plant litter microbial communities from Arlington Agricultural Research Station in Wisconsin, United States - UWRJ-L016-104C-6 | ecosystem: Environmental > Terrestrial > Plant litter >... | reverse complement strand
TTCGTGCGCCGGGATGTGGGGGCCGCTGATCGGCGGGCTCGTCGACCTCACGGTGCCGCTGGTCCCGATGGCCCACCAGTACGCCAAGACGTCACCGCTGCCGATCCTCCACGGGCACAACGACGAACTGACCGAGGCGAGCAAGCCGATCCTGCGGCACCAGGACGCCGATCTCTACTTCCGTGAGCACGTCGACCGCGTCGGGGTCGGGGCGTACGGGCATCGCCCGATGCCCATCGACGCCTCGGAGATCGGCGATCCGCTGAAGGGCCCTGGCATGCCCTCGGAGCTCGCCTTCACCCCGGCGGACTTCGAAGAATCCTGGGCCGCGGCCGTCGAACTGCTGCCGGTGCTCGGCGAGTCGAAGGTCGAAGAGGGCATCAACGGCCTGTTCTCGTTCACCCCCGACGGGATGCCGCTGCTCGGCGAGCATCCGGACCTGGACGGGTTCTGGGTCGCCGAAGCCGTCTGGATCACGCATTCGGCCGGGGTCGCGAAGGCGATGGCCGAGTGGATGGTCGACGGGCAACCGGCCCTCGACCTGCACTCCTGCGACCTCGCACGGTTCGAGCAGGTCCAGCTCGCGCCCGATTACGTCCGCGCGCGCAGTTGCCAGAGCTTCGTCGAGGTCTACGACATCCTGCATCCCTTGCAACCGATGATGGAACCGCGGCCGTTGCGGACAAGCCCTTTCTACGAGCGGCAAGCCGACCTCGGCGCGTACTTCCTGGAGGCGGGCGGCTGGGAACGGCCGCACTGGTACGAAAGCAATACGAACCTGCCCGAAGTCGAGCAGATCCCGCCGCGCGGCGAGTGGGCGTCGCGGTACTGGTCGCCGATCGGCGGAGCCGAGGCCCTGGTGGCCCGGAAGCGGGTGGCGATGTTCGACATGACCGCGTTGAAGCGGCTTGAGGTCACCGGCCCCGGCGCGCTGCCGTTCCTGCAGACGCTGACGACGAACCAGCTCGCCAAGAAGCCCGGTGCGGTCACCTACACGCTTTTGCTCGGCGAAGACGGCGGTGTCCGCAGCGACCTGACCGTCGCCCGGCTCGGCGAAAACCGGTTCCAGGTCGGGGTGAACGGCAACCTGGACCTCGACTGGCTCCGACGGCACCTGCCCGGCGACGGAACCGTGCAGGTGCACGAAACCACGCCGGGAACCTGCTGCGTCGGCCTGTGGGGGCCACGGGCGCGCGCGTTGTTGCAACCTCTGTCCAAAACGGACTTCTCGCACAGGTCGATGGGCTACTTCCGCGCGAAACAGGCCTATATCGGGCAAGTCCCGGTCACCGCGATGCGACTGTCCTATGTGGGCGAACTCGGCTGGGAGCTGTACACGACGGCCGACCTGGGCCGGAAGCTCTGGGACACGCTCTGGGAAGCCGGTCAGCGCTTCGGTGTCATCGCGGCCGGGCGCGACGCTTTCAACAGCATGCGGCTGGAGAAGGGCTACCGCTCTTGGGGCACGGACGTCACCGCCGAGCACGACCCGTACGAAGCGGGCATCGGCTTCGCCGTCCGGATGGACAAGGGCTACTTCATCGGCCGCGACGCGATCGAAGGACGATCCGCCGAGACGGTCACCAGGAAACTGACCTGCCTGACCGTCGACGACCCGCACGCGGTCGTGCTCGGCAACGAGCCGGTGTACGCCGACGGGCGTCCCGCCGGTTATGTGACCAGCGCCGCTTATGGCTACACGATCGGGAAAAGCATCGCCTACGCCTGGCTTCCGGTGGCCGCCGCCGTGCCGGGACGCCCGGTGGAGATCGAGTACTTCGGGGAGAAGGTGCCCGCGACCGTCGCCGAAGAACCGTTGTTCGACGCCGGGATGAGCCGGTTGAGGAGTGCTGAATGACCAGCTTCGACACGATTGTCATCGGGCTCGGGGGCATGGGCAGCGCGGCCGCGTACCGGCTCGCGCAGCGGGGACAGCGGGTGCTCGGCATCGAGCAGTTCGCCCCGGTCCACGACCGCGGCTCCAGCCACGGCGGTTCGCGGATCACGCGCCAGGCGTACTTCGAGGACCCGGCCTACGTGCCGTTGCTGGTGCGGGCGCACGAACTCTGGGCGGGCATCGAGCACGACTCCGGACGGCGGATCTTCACCCGTTGCGGTGGTGTCATGATCGGCAAGCCGGACTCGCGCACGGTCGCCGGAAGCCGGCTCAGCGCCGAGAAATGGGATATCCCCCACGAGGTGTTCGACGCCGCGGAAACCCGGCTGCGGTTCCCGGTGATGCACCCCGGCGACGACGAGATCGCGTTGTTCGAGCCGGGCGCCGGGCTCGTCTCGCCGGAGGCGAGTGTGGGCGCGCATCTGCAGCTCGCGGCGGGTGCCGGCGCGGAACTGCACTACCACGAGAAAGTCCTTTCCTGGCAAGCGGAATCGACCGGCGTGCGGGTCAGCACATCCGAAGGCACCTACTCCGCCGGTCAGCTGGTGATCTGCCCCGGCGCTTGGGCACCCGGTCTGCTGGCCGAGCTGGGAATCGAGTTCACGATCGAGCGGCAGGTGCAGTACTGGTTCGCCCCCGAAGGCGGCGCCGAACCGTACCTGCCGGAGCGGCAGCCGGTGTTCATCTGGGAGAACGCGCACGGCCGCCAGTTCTACGGCTTCCCGGCGCACAACGGTGTCGGCGAAGGGGTGAAGGTCGCGTTCTTCCGCGGTGGTGAAACCTGCACCCCGGAAACCATCGACCGGACCGTGCACCCCGAAGAAGTCGAGGCGATGGCCGAGTGCGTCCGGGGCGGAATCCCCACCCTGCCGGGGAAATTCCTCCGCGCCGCCACGTGCATGTACACGAACACCGCCGACGAGCACTTTGTCATCTCCCGCCACCCGGCGCACGAACAGGTTGTCGTTGCCTGCGGTTTTTCGGGGCACGGCTTCAAGTTCGTGCCCGTGGTGGGGGAAATCCTCGCCGATCTGGTGACCGAAGGCACCACCGCGCACCCGATCTCCCTGTTCGACCCGGCCCGTTTGACAGGAGTGCGATGACCGCCGAAATCCGGCTCCCGCCGAGCCTGCTCTCCACGCTGCCCGGCCGGTACTACACCGATTCCTCGATTTTCGAGGCAGAGCAGGAAAAAGTCTTCGAGACGATGTGGTTCTGCGCGGCCCGCTCGGCGGAGCTGCCCAAGCCCGGCGACTTCAAGACCGTCCAAATCGGACGGGAAAGCGTGCTCGTCAGCCGGGCACGCGACGGCGGCCTGCGCGCGTTCCTGAACGTCTGCCGTCACCGGGGGGCGCGGCTGTGCACCGAGGACTCCGGCTCGGTCAAGCGCTCGTTCCAATGCCCGTACCACGCGTGGACGTACGGCCTCGACGGCAAGCTGATCGCGGCGCCGAACCTCGCGAGCATGCCGGACATCGACCGCACGGAGTACGGCCTGCACACCGTGCACCTGCGGGAATGGCTGGGCTACGCGTGGGTCTGCCTCGCCGCCGAGCCGCCGTCGTTCGAGGACGACGTCATGGGCGCGGTGAGCGAGCGGCTGGGGAACCTGGAGTCGATCGAGCACTACCAGCTCGACGAGCTGGCGGTCGGGCGCCGCATCACCTACGACGTCAAGGCGAACTGGAAGCTGATCGTCGAGAACTTCATGGAGTGCTACCACTGCGCCACGATCCACCCCGAGCTGACCGAGGTGCTGCCGGAGTTCGCCGACGGGTACGCGGCCCAGTACTTCGTGGGCCACGGCGCCGAGTTCGGCGCGGAGATCACCGGGTTCACCATCGACGGCGGCGACGGCTTCGAGAAGCTCGACGGCGTCCAAGAGGACCAGGACCGGCGCTACTACGCGATCACCATCCGGCCGCAGGTGTTCGTGAACCTGGTGCCGGACCACGTGATCTTCCACCGGATGTACCCGCTGGCGCCCGGCCGCACGATCGTCGAATGCGATTGGCTGTACTCCAAGGACGTCGTCGCGTCGGGCCGGGACGTGTCACGGTCGGTCGAGCTGTTCCACCGCGTGAACGAACAGGACTTCGACGCCTGCGAACGCTGTCAGCCCGCGATGAACTCCCGCGCCTACGCCGCTGGTGGCGTCCTCATGCCGTCGGAACACCACATCAGCGAGTTCCACAGCTGGCTACGAGCCCGCCTCGCTTAACGGACCTTGTGAGCGTTCCGGCCGGTTCTAACCGGCCGGAACGCTCACAAGTCCGTCGAGGGGCGGGCGAGGAGGGTGGCGCCGAGCGCGTCGACGTCGACCCCCGCGACACCGTCGAGCACGTGCCAGGGCGCGAGCCAGGAGAACGCGGCAAGCTCGTCGTAGACCTTCGCACAGCGTTCCTGGAGTCCTTCGTCCGACTCGAAAGCGTCCTTCGCCCGCGAAGCGTTCGCCTTGGCCCGGCGGGCCGCGCGCGCGGCGGCGACGTCGGGTGAGACGCGGAGCAGGAGGTGCGCGTCGGGCACCGGCAGGCCGAACCTGTCGATCTCCAGCTCACGCACCCAGCGGACGAACTCGCCGCGCGAATCCTGCCGCAGCCGGGCGGCGCCGTACGCGGCGTTCGACGCGACGTACCTGTCCAGCAGGACGACGTCGTAGCGCGCGCGATCGGCGCGGATGTCCTCGGCGGCACCGCTGCGGTCGAGCGCGTACAGCAGGCCCATGCCATACACGGAGTCCGCGAGGTCGCCGTGGCCGCGGTGCAGTGCTTCCTGGACGAGGTCGGCGTGCACGCTCTTGCCGTACCGCGGGAACGCCAGCGTCGTGACGCTCGCGCCGAGGTCGTTCAGCGCTCCGGTCAACCCGTTGGTCAAGGTGCGCTTGCCGGCACCGTCAATTCCCTCGATCACTACCAGTCGTCCCACGAGCGACAACCCTACGGCGTCGCCGGTGCCACGATTGGATGGCCGGCGGGTCCTCGCGGGGCGGCGACACCGTTGGACCCGCCGGCACGCTCACGCGGGATGCCTCACCGAGTAGAGGAGGTAGACGCCGACGCTGGTGCCGAGCAGTCCGCCGAGGATCACCAGCGGCATCCAGTCGAAGTCCCGCTGCACCGGGGCCTGGGGCTGGCCGTCACCGCCCCGGGGCATCACCTGGACGGTCGGCGCGCTCCGGTCGAACGTGATCTCCCCCGCCGACGCGGCGTGCGCGCTGGGCATCGTCATCAGCACAGCGGTCAGGGCCAGTCCGGCGAGAGTGAGGACGCGAGCACCGAGGGCACGAGCGTTTCGGGAGATCGCCAGCACGGAAGGCCTCCTGTCCGAGAACACACGGGCTACCTGATCACTACGGTGGATCGCCCCATCACACAGAGCAAGATGGGTCCTCATCCGGTAGGACCGTTCCGCGTCAACCCCGGAACGCGGAACGGCCACCTGAACGTGGCAAGCTCACACGAAGGAGACTCGGAATCCACCCTCACCGCTGATAGCGTGAACGTTCCGTGGTGTTCACCGAAGCGCACATACACCTGTCAGGTGACCTCACGGCGGCGCCAGAAGACGGAGAACGGTGAACGAAAAGCCACGCCGGCCCCAGGCCGAAACTCTGCCGAGGGAACTCACCGAAGCGCTCCGGGCGGGCGAGTTCCATCAAGCTCTCCGGCTCGCGATCGCCCACCGGGGCCTTTCCCTGGCCCGCCTCCGCGCCCACCTGGACCAGCGGGGCGTTCCCGTCGGGCAATCGACCCTCAGCTACTGGCAGCGCGGCATCCGGCAGCCCGAGGTCCCGAAGGCACTACCCGCCGTCCGCGCCCTCGAATCGGTACTGCAGCTGCCCGCGGACTCGCTTGTCGTGCTCATCGGCCCGCGCACCTCGCGCGGCCGCGGCCACCAGGTCGCCGCGTTCTCCGATCTCCGCTCCGGCGACATGGCGTCGATCGTCGACCACCTGCTCGCGGAGCTGGGCGCGAACCCGACCGCCAACAACTCGAACGCCGACCTCGAACTGCTCTCCGTGCACGACACCGTGACCTTCGACGCCGAACACCGGCAGCGCAGCGTCCAGACCAGGCTCGTGACCAGGGCGCGGCGGCACGGGCCCGACCGGTACATCACCGTCTACAACGGCGACGAAGGCTGCCGGATCGACGATGTCGAACTCGTCACCGCCGAAGGCTGCCGCGTCGGCCGCATCCGCCGCCAGCCCGGCGGCGACACCCTCGCCGTCGAGCTGCTGTTCGACCGGAAACTCGCCGAGGGCGACATCCACGTCTTCTGCTTCGAGGTCCGCGACGACTCCGGCGCCGCCTCACCCGGCTACTACCGGATGTTCCGGGTGCACTGCGCGAGCTTCCTGCTCCAACTCCGCTTCAACCGCCGTGCGCTCCCGGCCCGCTGCACCCGCCAATTCCGCACCCGCGACGACGCGACCCCCGTCGAATCCGACGAACTGCCCTGCGACATGGGCGGCGTGACCAGCGCGTTCTTCCGCGACGCGGGCCCCGGCCTCGCCGGCATCGCCGTCGAATGGAGCTAACGGCGATCCCAAACGCGGTGAAGGCCTCCTTTACGGCGTCGGACGCGGTAAAGGAGGCCTTCACGGAACAGCGGTGAACAGCTGGACGCAAACGTTTGCGTCAGTAGCGGTAGTGGTCCGACTTGAACGGGCCTTCGACGTCGACGTCGATGTACTCGGCCTGCTCCTTGGTCAGCTTGGTGAGCTCACCGCCGAGTGCCTCCAGGTGGATCCTGGCGACCTTCTCGTCGAGGGTCTTCGGCAGGCGGAACACCTCGTTGTCGTACTCCTGGTACTTCGTGAACAGCTCGATCTGCGCCGCGACCTGGTTGGAGAAGCTGTTCGACATCACGAACGACGGGTGCCCGGTGGCGTTGCCGAGGTTCAGCAGGCGGCCCTCGGACAGCACGATGATCGTGCGGCCGCTCGGGAAGATCCACTCGTCGACCTGCGGCTTGATGTTGTTCTTGATGATGCCCGGGTAGCGGGACAGCCCGGCCATGTCGAGCTCGTTGTCGAAATGGCCGATGTTGCCGAGGATGGCTTGGTGCTTCATCCGCTCCATGTGCTCGACACGCACCACGTCCCGGTTGCCGGTCGTGGTGATGATGATGTCGGCCTCCGGCAGCGCCGCTTCCAGGGTCAGCACCTGGTAGCCGTCCATCGCCGCCTGCAGCGCGCAGATCGGGTCGATCTCGGTGACGATGATCCGCGCGCCCTGGCCGCGCAGGGATTCCGCCGCGCCCTTGCCGACGTCGCCGTAACCGCAGATGACCGCGACCTTGCCGCCGATGAGGACGTCGGTGCCGCGGTTGATGCCGTCGAGCAGCGAGTGGCGGATGCCGTAGCGGTTGTCGAACTTCGACTTCGTGACCGCGTCGTTGACGTTGATCGCCGGGAACAGCAGCTCACCGGCGGCCGCGAGCTGGTAGAGCCGCAGGACACCGGTGGTGGTCTCCTCGGTCACGCCGCGGACGCCTTCGCCGATCTTCGTCCACTTGGTGGCGTCCTCGGCCAGCGAAGCGCGCAGGAGCTGCAGGAAAACCTTGAACTCGTCCGAGTCGTTCGCGTCGTCCGGCGGGACGACCCCGGCCTTCTCGAACTGGGCGCCCTTGTGCACGAGCATGGTGGCGTCGGCACCGTCGTCCAGGATCATGTTCGGGCCTTCGCCGTCGCCCCAGGTGAGCATCCGCTCGGTGCACCACCAGTATTCCTCCAGCGATTCACCCTTCCAGGCGAACACCGGGACGCCCTTCGGCTCCTCCGCCGTGCCGTGCGGGCCGACGACGATCGCGGCGGCGGCGTGGTCCTGCGTGGAGAAGATGTTGCACGAAGCCCACCGGACCTCCGCGCCGAGTGAGACCAGGGTCTCGATGAGCACGGCCGTCTGTACGGTCATGTGCAGCGAGCCGGAGACTCGGGCACCACGCAGGGGGTAGACCTCGGCATACTCCCGGCGCAGCGCCATCAAGCCGGGCATTTCGTGCTCGGCGAGGCGAATCTCCTTACGACCGAATTCGGCGGCGTCCAGATCGGCAACGGCGAACTCGATGCCGTTGCGGGTGTCGTGCCGCTTGGCAACGCTTTCGGGGGTCATAGTGCAGTTTCCTCCAAGGTGGATGACGCTTCGAACAGTACCGTTGCCGACTCGAGAAACGACGGAAAGTTAGGACTCCCTCACTTGCCGCTCCCAGGACCCGACACCCGAGTCGTCGAGCTGCGCGTTCCCGGCTTGATCGGCACCACCGGCGAAGCCCTTCTGGACGTCGTCTCCGTCGTCGATGTCGCCGGGGACGGCTACGGCCGGGTGGTCCGTCCCTCCGATCGAGTGCGACGGCCCGCCCCCGGCCCCGTCCTACCGGCACTCGGCCGGTCCGTCCCGCGCACCCTCGAAGGGTACCTATGGAGCCGGATGACATCCGGCGGTGCGGCGAAGGCGACGTGGGCGCTGCTGTTCCCGTTCTCGCTCGCCAACGTGGCGTACTGGATGCTGCCGCCGGTCCGTGAGGGCAGCAAACTGGCCGCGGCGCTCGGGTCGGTGTGTCGTGGCCTGCTCCGCGTCGCGGCCCTCTTGCTGACGATGTTGCTGGTCAGCCAGCTGGCGGTGATCAGCCTGGACCTGCTGGCCGCCCAGTGCCTCGACCCAGCGTCGAACTGCCTGCCTTCGCTGCCGTCGTGGACCCACACCGCCGGGTGGGCCCGGATCGTCCTCGGCCTGGCGCCGCCGGTCGTGGTGATTTTCGTGCTGCACCGGGTGTCGTCGACGAACTGGGCGGTCAACCCGGACACCCCCGGCCCGCCGGACGCCGGGCTGCCCGGCCACGAACTGCTCACCGACCCGGACGCGGCCGGGCTGCGCGGGCTGCACACCGTCGCCGCGCTGGCGTGTGTCGCGCTGCTGACGCTCGGTGGCCCGCTCAAGCGGCCCGAGGACGTGCCCGGGCTGGTGATCTGGGTGTGCGCGCTCGCGTTGCTGCTCGCGACGCTGCTGGCCGCGGTCGCGGGCGGCGGCGCGGGGCACAAGGGCACCTTGGCGCGGCGGAGCCTGATCGGTTTTTCCATGCTCGTCGTGCTCGCGGCGGGCATCCACGGGCCGTCGTTCGCCAAATCGGGGCTGCCGGGCACGGATGGCACGGTCGAGGGGCTCGGCGGCGCGCTGCTGGTGATCACACTGCTCTTCGCCCTCTTGCTCATCCCGGCCGCGCTGCTGGCCCGGCGGAACTGGAAGGAGCTGCCCCAGCGCCTGCGCCCGTGGGCCGGGGGCTGGGCCGCCGCACCCGCCCTGATCCTCGCCGGGCTGCTCGGCGGCGGTTTCGGCGCCGGGGCGACGGTCGCCATCCGCGGCGTGCTCACCAAGGACCTCCGCCTGCCGGACACGTATCTGCTGATCACCGTGTTGTGGGGCGCCGGCCTCGCCCTCGCGGCGGTGCTCGGCGTAATCGGTGTCGCGGTCGCCGTCCCGCTGCGGCTCCGGCGGCGCGGGATCCCGGAGGTCGTCCGCATGATGGACCTCGACCCGGAACACGAAAAGGCGGCCGCGGCGGCGTGGGCGCGGTCGGCGTGGGAACGGCGGCACCTGCACCACCTCGCGTTCGCCGTCGCGCTGGCGATGTCGGCCGGGGTCGTCGCGCTGCTGATCGTGCGGTTCGGCCTGCACCTGGTGCCGTCGTGGTTCGGGCCGCTCTCCGCGATCGGCGTGATCTCGCTGGGCGCGCTCGCCGCCGGTCTGCTGCGCGTGGTCTATTCGGCGGCGAGGTCACCCCAGCGCAGCCGTCACCTCGGGGCGCTCGCCGACCTCGTGTGCTTCTGGCCGCGCGCGGCCCATCCGACCGTGCCGCCCAGCTACGCGCTCAAAGTCGTCCCCGAGCTGGCCGCCCGCGCGAAGGAACACCTCGCCGAGCCGAACACCAGGGTCGTGCTGGCCGGCTACAACCTCGGCAGCCTGCTGACAGTCGTCGCGGCGTCAAGGCTGGTCTGCGACCTCTCGGAGACCGAACTGGAACGGCTCGGCCTGCTCACCGCGGGCTCACCGCTGCAGTGGGGCTACCAGCGCGCGTTCCCCGCGGTGCTGCCGTACCAGGCGCTGGCGAAGCTGAACGGACGGCTCGACGGGCGCTGGCGCGCGCTCTGCCGGGGCACCGACATCTTCGGCGGCGGGGTCACGACCTGGCGGCACGCCGTCGGTCAGGACCGGCTCATCGGCTACGGCTACCTGCCGGGCGGCGGGGTCGGGCCGCTGATGGCGTCGTCGGAGCCCACCGGCGCGCTGGTCATCGGCGGCGACCACTGGCTGCCCGACCCGATGCGCGCCCCGGCCAAGATCGGCCTCCGCCGCTGGGCACCCGGCGTCCTCAAGCACCTCGACTACCTCGCCGACCCCGAGTGGGACCACGCCGTCGCGATGGCGGCGGGGCTGGAACGGCCCCGGGACGTCGATCGGGCCCGGACGCCATGAACGGACCGTTCCTCTCGAAAACCGAGATGAACGGTCCGTTCATGGCACTCCCGGCCGGACGCGCTAGGCCTCGCTGGCGGTTTCGGCGCCATCCGTCTTCTGGGCCGGGAGTTCTCCGGAGTTTCGCTTGCCCAGCAAGGAGTTCCGGCGGCTGTAGGCGAAGTAGATGACCACACCGGCGAGCATCCAGACGATGAACCGGAGCCAGGTCAGCACCGCCAGGTTCAGCATCAGCCACACGCACGCCAGGATCGCCAGGATCGGGATCAGCGGGACGAGCGGCACCTTGAACACGCGCGGCAGGTCGGGCCGGGTGCGCCGAAGGACCAGCACACCGGCCGAGACCAGCACGAACGCGAAGAGTGTGCCGACGTTGACCATCTCTTCCAGCTTGTCCGCCGGGAAGAACGTCGCGGCGAGCGCGACGAGCCCGCCGACGATCAGGGTCGCGCTGCGCGGCGTGCCGCGCTGGCCGGTCTTCGCGAGCTTGGTGGGCATGAGGCCGTCGCGGGACATCGCGTAGATGATCCGGACCTGGCCGAGCATCAGCACCATCACCACGGTGGTGAGCCCGGCGAGCGCGCCCACCGAAACGAGGTTCGCGGCCCAGTCGACGCCGTTGAGCTGGAACGCCGTGGCCAGCGTCTTCTTGCTGCCGTCTCCGGCGCTGGTCGCCAGGTCCTTGTAGTTCACCATGCCGGCGATCACCAGCGAGACGCTGACGTAGAGCACGGTCACGATGGCGAGCGAGCCGAAGATGCCGCGCGGCACGGACTTCTGCGGGTTCTTGGTCTCCTCGGCCGTGGTCGCCACGATGTCGAAGCCGATGAACGCGAAGAACACCAGCGAGGCACCGGCAAGCAGGCCATACACGCCGAACGAGCTGCTTCCGCCGCCCGAGATGAACGAGAACAGCGACTGCTCGATGCCCGAGGTCGACGACGTCCCCGGCGCGGCGGGCGGCACGAACGGCGAGTAGTTGGCGCCCTTGATGTAGAAGAAGCCGAGCACGATGACGAACAGCACCACCGCGACCTTGATCCCGGTGATCACCATCGAGACCCGCGACGACAGCTTGGTGCCGAGCACGAGCAGGGTCGTCAGCCCGACGACCAGCAGCAACGCGCCCCAGTCGACGGTCACGCCGCCGATGTCGAAGGTGGTTTTCGTGCCGCCGCCGAAGATGTAGCCGAGCACCGTTTCCAGGTAGGTCGACCAGCCCTTGGAGACCGCGGCGGCGCCGACGGCCAGTTCGAGGATGAGGTCCCAGCCGATGATCCACGCCATGAACTCGCCGAAAGTGGCGTAGGAGAACGTGTACGCGCTTCCCGCGACGGGCACGGTCGAGGCGAACTCGGCGTAGCAGAGCGCGGCCAGCGCGCAGGCGATCGCGGCGAAGACGAAGGCCAGCGCCGTCGACGGCCCGGCGAAGTCACCCGCGGCGCGGGCGGTGAGGGTGAAGATCCCGGCGCCGATGACAACCGCGACGCCGAACACCGTCAGGTCCCAGGCACTCAGGTTTCTTCGGAGCTTGGTGTCCGGTTCATCGGTGTCCGCGATCGACTGCTCGATCGATTTGGTTCGCCACAGTCCTGTGCCCGGCACGTCGACCTCCTAGCTGACCACTTCGGGTAGCGGTCCGGTCACCCTAACGCGTGACAACGAGGTCGGCATTTTGACAGAAAAGCCCAGGTCGGACCGGGGTGTCAAACAGTAGTCCGATCGAGATCGGGCTCAAGGTAGATCAGCCGGGCGGCGGGGATCTTCGCCCGGACACGAGCCTCCGCGTCGTCGATGGCCTGCGCGATCTCGTCCATCTCCAACCCCGGCGAAAGCGCGAGCTTGGCCGCGACGAGCAGCTCGTCCGGGCCGAGGTACTGCGTGCGGATGTGGATCACCCGCTGGATCTTGCCCGCCGCCAGCTCGTCGATGATCGTGGCGAGATCGGTGTCGGTCGCGCCCTCGCCGATCAGCAGGCTCTTCATCTCGACGATCAGGATGACCGCGATGACCCCGAGCAGCAGGCCGATCATCGCGGTGCCGATGCCGTCCCAGACCGGGTTCCCGGTCAGCACGGCCAGCCCGACGCCGATCAGCGCGAATACGAGGCCGAGCAGCGCGCCCGCGTCCTCCAGCAGCACCACCGGCAGCTCGGGCGTGCGCGACTGGCGGATGAAGCCCCACCAGGTGACGTCGCCCTTGATCTTCTTCGACTCGGCTATCGCGGTGCGGAAGCTGTAGCCCTCCAGGCCGATCGCGACCACGAGGATGAGCACCGCCACGATCGGCGTGGTCAGCGGCTCGGGGTGCTGGATCTTGTGGAAGCCCTCGTAGAGCGCGAACGCGGAGCCGAGCGTGAACAGCATCAGCGCGACGATGAACGAGTAGAAGTACCTGTCCCGGCCGAAACCGAACGGGTGCTCCTTGGTGGCCGCGCGCTGGGACGTCTTGTGGCCGAGCAGGAGCAGGCCCTGGTTCGAGGTGTCCGCGACCGAGTGCACCGCCTCGGCGAGCATCGAGGACGACCCGGTGAACGCGAAGCCGACGAATTTCGCCACCGCGATGCCGGCGTTCGCGCCGAGCGCCGCGAGGATCGCCTTGGTTCCGCCGCCTGCTGACACCGTGACCCCCTGGAAACGCTGGAAAGAATTGGCCGATTTGTCTGGCTGGAGCCTAGAGGGCGGCAAGACTCGTGAGCGTTCCGGCCGCTTCTAACCGGCCGGAACACTCACGAACCCCGCAGCTCACGGCGCCAGACGAACTTCAGCCCGGACCAGTCCTCGCCGAGCGCGGCGACCTTGACGTCGACGAGCCCTGTCGGCAGGAGCAGCCCACGCAGGTCGTTTTCGGCGATGTCGCTCCGGTGTCCGGCCGCGCGGCGCGGCCACGCGATCCAGAGCATCGCCGTGTGCGCGACGCCGTCGGCGAACCCGGGCACAGCCTGCGTCAACGCGGCCAGCTCCCGGAAAAACGCGAGCACGACGTCGGCCATCGCGACATCTTCGACGAACTCGACGCCGTCCGGCAGGTCCGGCACCGCCCAGCCGTCCGGGGCGTTCAGCAGCGTGACCCGGTGCTCCGGCTTGATGCCGATCTTCTTCGCCAGCGGTGTGCCCGAATACCCGCTGCCGGTCGGCACGGTTTACTCGCAGGTACCGGCGGTGGCCCGGAAAAGCTGCACCGGGCCGGGGCCGGACGGCGCCAGCCGGACGGCCGGATCCGCGGCGGGCAGCCAGACGGACTGGCCACGGCCGAGCTTGACCTGCTCGCCGTCGTCGGCCGTCACCAGCAGTTCCCCGGCGGTGCACAGCAGGATCTGCGGGCCCGGGCAGTCGACGACGACCTCGCCGTCGTCCCCGGCGGGCCATTCCAGCCGGGAAAGCTCGAACTCCGGCGCGTCCGTGTGATAGACGGACATCCGCTCGTCGACGACACCGCTCTGCACCGGCATCTCACCGTTGTCGAAGTCGACGACGCGGAGCAGCTCCGGCACGTCGACGTGCTTCGGGGTGAGGCCGCAGCGCAGGATGTTGTCCGAGTTCGCGAGGATCTCGACCGCGGTCCCGTGCAGGTAGAGGTGCAGGTTCCCGGCGGCGAGGTAGATCGCCTCGCCGGCGGCCAGGGTCAGCCTGTTGAGCAGCAGCGCGGCGAGCACACCCGCGTCGCGGGGGTGGGCCTCCCCCAGCTCCAGGATGGTGCGGCACTCGGTGTCGAACTCGCCGTGCTCCTTGACGTGCAGGACACACGAGTCGAGGACCTCGGGCAGCAGCTCGTCCAGGGTGGGCTGCGGCAGGGTGATCCACGTGGTGAACAGGGCGCGCAGGCCGCCGGCGTCCGGCTGCGCTTCGAGCAGGCCGGTGAACTTCGCCAGGCCCGGTGTCTCGATGGCGCGCAGCAGCGCGACGGTGCGCAGCGGGTCGCGGAAACCGGCCAGCGCGTGGAATTCGGTGAGCGCGCAGACGAGCTCGGGCTTCGCCGTCGGGTCCGGGTAGTTGCGGTTCGGCGCGTCGCGCGGGATGCCGGCCTTCTCCTCCATCGCGTGCCCCTGCGCGGCCTGCTCGGCCGACGGATGGGCCTGCATGGAGAGGGGTTCTTCGGCGGCGAGGATCTTCAGGAGGAACGGCAGCCTGCCGCCCCACCGCTTCGCGCACTTCTCCCCGAGCTGGCCGACGGGGTCGGACTCGACGAGTTCGAGCAGGCTGCGCTCGACCCCGTCCGGTCCGGTGACCCGGGACGGGTCACCCGGGTGGGCACCCATCCAGAGCTCGGCTTCCGGGTGCGGCGCGGGTACCGGACGCCCCAGCAGCTCGGGAATCGTCGTTCTCGATCCCCACGCGTAGGGCCGCACGGCATTGCGCAGCAGCTCCACTGTCACCTCAACTCCTTGCCGTCTTCAAAGCCTTCGGGCGCACCCCAGCCCCTGGCCGGGTTCCGGCGCCTCACGCCGACGCTGACGTGTACCGGCCGGCCTCGCCGATGCTCCCGGCCGCCAGGCCGAGGTAGACGGCCGCCAGCTCGAAACGCAACGCGAGCACCCCGGCACGGACGGGTTCGTCCGCGTCGATCTCCTCCGCCGCGGCGATCAGGTCGACGCCGGGCAACATGTCCTGAGCCTGGTAACGAGCCGCCTCGGCGGCCGGGCCGGTACGCACCGCGAGCAGCAGCACCCTCGGCCGCGGCCCGGTGCCCTCGTCGTCCGGATCGGCGAAAATGTCGCGTTCACTGTTGCCTGCCAGCGCCGCGCGGCGCAAGGCCGGCCGGGCCAACGCCTGCCGATAGTCCTCAACGTCACAGACCACGCCCGCGTGCGCGGCGAACGCGTGCGCCGCGTGCTCGCCGACCGCCACCGCGACCGGGTCGAGCCCCCACAGCAGGGGAATCCTGTCGGCGACCCGCAGCGCGAGGGCCTTCGCCGGATTGGCGAACGACTCGCGCGCGAGGTAGTTCTTCTCGGCCTCGGAATCGAGCTGGTCGGCCAGCGCCTGGACGTCCGCGACGAGCAGGCCGAGCGCGTTCGCGGTCAGCAGGCCCGCGGCCAGCCCGCGAGGGAAGGCCATCTCCGGCGGCACCGGGATGCGGGGCGCGAGGACGAGCCCCTTGCCCGCGACCGCGGCGGCGACCGGGCCCTCCGGCGGAGCGGAGAGCACCACCCGGGCACCGTAGCGCGCCGCGCGTTCCAGCGAGGCGGCCAGCTCCCGGTCACCCGGGTCGTCGGTGTGCGCGAAGACGACGTCGAGCGCGCCTATCCAGCTCGGCACCACCTCGGCGATGACCACAGGCACCGGGCAGGACGGGGTGAGCAGCGCCGCGAGCAGCCTGGTCAGCGACCGGCTGACCCCGGGCCTGTCCAGCAGTACGAGCGCGCGCGGACGGCCGACGTCGAGCCGGTCGCTGAGCTCCACGTCGGCCGCGGCCTCCGCGGTGGCGCGGACCTGGGCGCCTGCCATCGCGGCGGCGCGGAGAAGCCCCGCGCTGTCGGCTTCGGCCAGGCGGGCCGGGTCGTCGAGCAGCGTGTCGTCAAGCGCCATCGGCACTGGTGTCATCCGGGGTCTCCGGGCTCGTGGCTTCGTCCAGGAGCAGCACCGGGATGCCGTCGCGGACCGGGAACACCCGCCCGCACGAGGTGCAGGTCAGGGCGTCGGCCTCGGGATCACCGGGCGACCCCGCCCGCAGCGGGGCGTGATCGGGCGACGGGCAGGCCAAGATCTCCAGCAACTGTGCGTCAAGCGTGACGGCCATGATTACTCCCTACCACGTGGACGGGTGTCATGAAGGGGTCTCGCTGGACCCGTGATGTCAGGAGGGACCCCCTCATGACATTCCCGTTACCCACGGACGATCGCCAGTACTTCGTCGGTCAGCGCCTTCACCGCGGCGGCGTCAGCGGCCTCGACGTTCAGGCGCAGCAGCGGCTCGGTGTTGGAGGGCCGCAGGTTGAACCAGCCGCCGTCGGGCAACTGCACGGTGAGCCCGTCCATCTCGTCGAAGGTCACGCCCGGCCGGGTGCCGAAGGAGTCCTTCACGGCCATCAGGCGCGCGATCTGGTCGTCGACCGTCGAGTTGATCTCGCCCGAAGCGGCGTAGCGCGAGTACTCCGCGGTGAGCTCCGACAGCGGTCGGTCCTGCTCGCCGAGGGCGGCCAGGACGTGCATCGCGGCCAGCATGCCGGTGTCGGCGCGCCAGAAGTCGCGGAAGTAGTAGTGCGCCGAGTGCTCGCCGCCGAAGATGGCGCCGGTGGTGGCCATCTCCGCCTTGATGAACGAGTGCCCGACCCGCGTCCGGACCGGCTTGCCGCCGTGCTCCTTGACGATCTCCGGCACCCCGTGCGAGGTGATCAGGTTGTGGATGATCGTGCTGCCGGGCTCCTTGGCGAGCTCGCGGACCGCGACCAGCGCGGTGATCGCGCTCGGCGAGACCGGCTCGCCGCGCTCGTCCACCACGAAGCAGCGGTCGGCGTCGCCGTCGAAGGCCACCCCGGCGTCGGCGCCGACTTCGCGCACCTTCGCCTGCAGATCGACGATGTTCGCCGGGTCGAGCGGGTTGGCTTCGTGGTTGGGGAAGTTGCCGTCCAGCTCGAAGTACATCGGGACGATGTCGAACGGCAGGCCCGCCCGTCGCTCACCACCACCCTCACCGGAGTCGCTTCGCGACGCTGCCGACATTCCGAAGACTGTCGGCACCGTGTGCCCGCCCATCCCGTTGCCCGCGTCGACGACGATCTTGAGCCGGCGGCCGCCGGAGAGGTCCACCAGATTGCGCAGGTAGGCCGCATAGTCGGTGAGGACGTCCTGCTCGGTCACCGTGCCCGGCTGGCCGCTGAAAGCGGGCACGCCATCCTCGACGGTGGCGCGCAGCTCGGCCAGGCCGGTGTCCTGCCCGACCGGGGAGGCCCCGGCGCGGCAGAGCTTGATCCCGTTGTACTTGGCCGGGTTGTGGCTCGCGGTGAACATCGCGCCGGGCAGGTTCATCGAACCCGAGGCGAAGTAGAGCTCGTCCGTGCTGGCCAGCCCGATCAGCACGACGTCGAGCCCCTGCGAGGTCACTCCGTCGGCGAAGGCCGCCGCCAGGCCCGGTGACGAGTCACGCATGTCGTGCCCGATGACCACCCTTGGTGAGTCGGGCTTGATCAGCAGGGCGAAGGCCGCGCCGAATTCACGGACCAGCGGGGCGTCGATCTGCTCGCCCACCACCCCGCGAATGTCATAGGCCTTCACGATGCCCGAAAGATCTGCCACAACCTCTCCCCGATGAGTTCACTTGCGCTGCGCGCGATGCGCTCGGGAAGCCTACCGGCGTCGCCGGGGGTCAGGAGCGACCGGGCAGGACGCGCAGGTGACCGCGCCTCCCCGAAGGAGCTTCCGCCTCGGGCGTGACCGGCGGCCTGTCCGGGCGGCCGGCTTCGCGGACGGCCTCGGCCAGCGCCGTCAACTCGTCCGCGGACTGCTCCGGATGGGCGAACTCGCCCTCGTGCCGCACGACCTCCCAGCCTTTCGGCACGGTCAGCCGCAGGGCGTGGACCTCGCAAAGGTCATAGGAATGCGGCTCCGACGCTGTCGCCAAGGGCCCCACAACAGCGGTGGAGTCGCTATAGGCGTAGGTCAGCGTGGCGACAGCGGGCTCGAGACAACCCGTTCGCGAACACTTTCGTACGCTCCGCACATTCGAGACGATAGCGCGTCCGGGCTGCGCCGCACCGGCGACACGCGCTGAGGAACTTCGAGCGCGTACCCTTCCGTTCGTGGCGACGGCTCGTGATTCCCGACAGCGGCTGCGCATGCGCCGGGACAGGCATGGGCGCGGGCTTCGCGGCGCCCTCTACCCGTCGACGCTGCCGGCGGCCACCAGCAGGGCCGAAAAGTTCGACGCGCTCGTCCTCGACGCCCTCGAACCCATCGAAGCGCGCTGGCGCCACGAGCTCACGAAACTGGACGTGGCCGTCGACGACGTGCCCGAGGTCCACCGCGACGGCAAGGCCGACCCTGCCGAAGGAATCCTGCACGACGGCGCCGTCCCGCTCTCCCGGCTGGTGCCCGCCGGGGTCGACAGCGCGGGCCTGCCCACCCGCGCCCGGATCGTGCTCTACCGGCGCCCACTCGAAGCGCGCGCCAAGGACCCGGGCGAACTCGCCGAGCTGGTCCACGACGTGCTCGTCGAGCAGGTCGCGGTCTACCTCGGCGTAGAGCCCGACGTCATCGAAGGCGACTAAGCCCCCTTCGCCCCTCCGCGGTCCCCGGCTCCCGAAACCGCTATGAACGGACCGTTCATAGCGGTTTTCGCCATGAACGGTCCGTTCATCTCACGGGGAGCCGCTCAGCGCGGGGTCCGCCGGGACGGGACGGCGGTGAGCAGGGTGAACAGGACCGCGGCGATCTGCGCGAGCAGGAGCAGGTTCCGCAGGGACGACGGGTGGTCGACGACGACGTCGGACTGCTTGGGCGGCACCGACACCGCGACCTGATGGCCCCACGCGGGCACGATCGGCACCGCCTTGCCGTCGACGGTCGCCTGCCAGCCCGCTTCGACCTCGGCGGCCAGTACGAGCAGCCGCCCTGTCGGGCCGTCGGAGACGCGCACGCGGACGTCCGGCAGCCCGGCGGGCACCGGGACCACGCCCGGCGAAGCGCCCGGAGCGCCTTGACCCGTCACAGCCTGCTTCGCCAGCTCCGGCGAGATCAACGCCACTTGCCCGCCCGGCGGCAGGACACGTAGGACCGGCCGCCCGTCGGACAGCGGCGGCGCGGCGCCGACGAGCGCCGGTGCGAGCGCGATCAGCGCGTCCGCGTTGGCACCGGGCGGAAGGACCACGAAGAGCACGCCGGACGCGCCCGCCGCGGCGAAGGTCCGTTTCACCGCATCGGGTACACCTGTGGCGAGATCGTGTTGCCAGCCCGCGAGCCGCCCGGGCGTGCCGGGGGTCGGCGCCAGTTGCTCGTCCCCGAACTCCGGCAGCCGTCCGCCGGTCTGCCGGACGGGCTCCGACACGGTCCCGAGCACCAGCACCGAACGGCCGCTGGACGCGAGTTCGGCGGCGAGCGCGGGTGCGAGGGTCCCGTCCTCGCCGGAGTGCAGCGGGCCTTGCCTGCCCGCGACGACCCCGCCGACGGCGAGCGCCAGCAGCACGACCACGCCGCCCAGCGCGGCCACTTTCGGCAG
>Ga0247768_1000258_pt1 | contig 19594 bp, 19 predicted proteins | sample UWRJL016104C6_FD_179944 | JGI IMG/M metagenome (GOLD analysis project Ga0247768, IMG submission 179944) | Plant litter microbial communities from Arlington Agricultural Research Station in Wisconsin, United States - UWRJ-L016-104C-6 | ecosystem: Environmental > Terrestrial > Plant litter >... | reverse complement strand
AAGTTCGACGCCGCGCTGCAGACCTCGATCGTCAACGCGCTGGGTTCCAACCCGCCCGCCGCGCTGCTGATCGCGCCGACCGACGCCCAGGCGATGCTCGCGCCGATCCAGCAGGTCAAAAACCGCGGCGCGAAGATCATCGAGGTCGACACCGCGCTGACCGACACGAGCGTGGCGGCGTCGTCGATCTCCTCGGACAACCCCGCCGGCGGCAAGCTCGCGGCCGAGACGCTGGCCAAGCTCGTCGGGAGCAAGTCGGGCTCGGTGCTCGTGCTGGACACCATCGCCGGGACCTCGACCACCAACGCCCGCGCGAAGGGCTTCGAGGAGGCCCTTTCGGCCTACCCGAACCTGAAGTCGGCGGGCATCCAGTTCACCCAGAACGAACCCGACCAGGCCGCCGCGAAGGTCACCGCCGCGATCGCGTCGACACCCGACCTCATCGGCATCTTCGCGACCAACCTGAACACCGGTGAAGGCGCCGCGACGGGCCTGCGCAACGGCGGCAAGATCGGCCAGATCAACCTGGTCGGCTTCGACGCCAGCCCGTCCGAGGTGGACGGCTTGCGCAAGGGCGAGTACCAGGGCCTCATCGCCCAGGACCCGACCGCCATCGGCCAGCAGGGCGTCCAGCAGGCCATCGCCGCGCTCGAAGGCAAGCCCGTCACCCGCAACATCCTGGCGGGCCTCCACTCCCTCACCAAGGACAACCTCGACGCCAACGCCCAGTACCTCTACAAGCAAAACTGCTGACACTCGCAAGCGCGCTTGTCTGCCTCTGAAGGCCACCATGAGGGCGTTAGACGCCCTCATGGTGGCCTTCAGAGCACGTTGAGGGCCGTCCAAGTCCCACCCCAGCTGTGGCATTGGGTTGTGAGCGTTGCGGCCGGTTAGAACCGGCCGCAACGCTCACAAGCCGTTCGCGCCCATCCGGCCAGTTCCGGGGCTTAGGATCTGTGGCTATCCGTCGCCGAGGATGGGATGGTCATGCCGGTGCCCGACGAGACGCTCAGCCACGGCCGTTTCCGGCACTGGCGGTCACCGTCGCGCACCGACACCGTCGCGACGCTGAGCGCCGCGCGCACGATCTCCGACGACCTCAAGGACGGCCTCGCCTCGCCGCGCGCCCGCCGGGCGGCCCGGGCGCTGCGCAAGCTGCTCGACGTCGAGGGCCTCGGGATGGCCGACCTCTCCGGCGCGACGCTCTGGGCGGGGCAGCCGTCCGCGGACACCGAAACCGCCGCGCTGCTCGAAGACGTCCTCCACACCGAAGCCCCCAGCGGCCGTCCGCCGCTGGTCGCCCTTCCCCTGCACGTCAGCGACGAGCTCATCGGTGTCCTGGTCGTCTCCGGCCCGACGACGATGGCGGCCGTCCGCGAGGCCGCCGCGCTGGTCGTCCACGCCTTGGAACGCGGGCGCCTCGAAGCCTCCGCCGACCAGGCCGCGCAAGCCGAGTTGCGCGCGCTGCGGGCGGAGATCTCGCCGCACTTCGTCTACAACGCACTGACCGTCATCGCCTCACAGGTCCGCTCCGACCCGGATCGCGCCCGCGACCTCATGCTCGACTTCGCCGACTACACCCGCTACAGCCTGGCCAGGCACGGCGAGTACACGATGCTCTCCGAGGAGTTCCACGCGATCGAGACCTATCTCGCGCTGCAGCGGGCCGTGCTCGGCGAGCGCCTGCACGTCCAGGTCCGCGTGGCGCCCGAGGTCCTCGCCGTCGCCGTCCCGTACCTCGTGCTGGAGCCGCTCGTGGAGAACGCGATCCGGCACGGCATCGAGCCGCGCTCGGGCACCGGGCTGGTGCAGGTCAAGGGCGAAGCGGAGGGCAACGAGTGCGTGATCAGCGTCGAAGACGACGGCGTCGGCATGGATCCGGACAAGGCGAAGGCCATCCTCGCCGGGCGCGGCGACGCCGAAAGCGTGGGTCTGGCCAATGTGGACCGCAGGCTGCGTAGTGTGTATGGGCCGTGGTTCGGTCTCGTCGTGGAGACCGCGGTCGGCGCGGGCACCCGGGTGGTCGTCCGTGTTCCCCGATTCCAGCCGGGAGTGATGCCCTGATGGCCCCGCCAGCCGGACTCCGCGTGCTCGCCGTCGACGACCTGCCGCCGGCACTCGACGAGCTGTGCCGCCTGCTCCGCGAGGCACCCGAGGTCGCCGAGGTGGCCGCTGCCGGTGATCCGCTCGGCGCGCTCAAGATGATCCAGGCGGAGCGTTTCGACGCGGTGTTCCTCGACATCTCGATGCCCGGCCTCGACGGCCTCGAACTCGCGTCCCTGCTGGCGAAGCTGAGCGAGCCGCCGGTGATCGTCTTCGTCACCGCCTACGACGGCCACGCGGTCGCCGCCTACGGCATCGGCGCCGTCGACTACCTGCTCAAGCCGGTACGCGCCGAGCGCCTGTCCTCCGCGCTCGCCAAGGTGATCCGGATGGTCTCCGCGGGCGAGCCCGCCAGCCTGCCGAAGCAGGCGCTGCCCGACGCGATGGCCGCGCTCCCGGTCGAGTCGGCGGGCCGCACCCGGTACGTCCGGCGCGCGGACGTCCGGTTCGTCGAAGCCCACGGCGACTACGTCCGGCTGCACACCGAAAGCGGGGTGCACCTGGTGCGGATGGCCATCTCGCGGCTCGAAGAGTATTGGGAGGGCACGGGATTCGTCCGGGTCCACCGCGGCTACCTGGTCGCGCTGAGCGCGGTGCGCGAGCTGCGCAGTGATTCGGCGGGCGGGCTGCTGGCGAACACCGACATCGGCGACGTGCCGGTGAGCCGCCGTCACTCCCGTGAACTGCGTGAACGGCTGCTGCGGGCCGCCCAGCGCGGTCAGCTGGACAGGCAGGGCCGATGAGCAAGGCGCCCAAGCGGGTCGCGGTGATGAGCCCGCAGACGCGCCTCGCGCACTCGCGGCGCCGCGCCCGCGGCCGGTGGCGGGTGCCGCAGCTCCATCCCGACGACGCCGAGCGCGCCCTCGCGCTTTACCAGGCGCAGCGCCGTAAAGGCGTGCTCGCCCTGGTCCTCATGTTCGTCCTGCTGGCCGGATTGCCGATGCTGTTCTCGCTCTGGCCGTCGCTCGACAGCCTGCGCCTGCTGGGCATCCCGGTCTCCTGGCTGATGCTCGCCGTGCTCCCGTATCCGGTGATGGTGCTGATCGCCTGGTGGCAGCTGCGCCGCGCGGAACGCATCGAGGCGGGCTGATGGTCGCCGCGTTCGCGGTGGCCCCGGTGGTACTGGTGACCCTGCTGATCGGGTTGCGCGGGGTCGCCGCGATGCGCAGCACGTCGGACTTCCTGGTGGCCTCACGGCGGATCTCGCCGTTGCTGAACTCGGCCGCGGTCTCCGGCGAGTACCTCTCGGCGGCCTCTTTCCTTGGTGTGGCGGGGTTGGTGGTCAAGGACGGCATCGGCGCGCTGTGGTACCCGGTCGGTTTCACCGCCGGGTACATCGCGATGCTCGTCCTCGTCGCGGCCCCGATGCGCCGCTCGGGCGCGCTCACCGTGCCCGACTTCGCCGAAGCCCGGCTGGCCTCGCCCGCACTGCGGCGGATCGCCGCGGTGGTCGTCCTGGTCATCGGAACCCTTTACCTGGTACCCCAATTCCGTACCGCGGGCCTGGTGCTCAGCGCCGTCAGCAACACGCCGTACTGGGTCGGCGTGGTGATCTCGGGCACCGCCGTCAGCATCACGCTGGCCCTCGGCGGCATGCGCGCGGCGACCTACGTCCAGGCGTTCCAGTTCTTCCTGAAGCTGCTGCTGTTCATCGTCCCGGCGATCTGGCTCGTGGTGCACGTCAACGCCGCCGTGCGGCTCGACGCCGTGCATCCCGTGGAGTTCACGCACTTCACCCGCGAAACCCCGGTCGACTTCGAGGTCGATGTCACCCTGGAACTCCGCGAACCCACCGGAATCCGCACCGCGGAAGGGATGGCGACCACCCTGCCGCCGGGCGAACTCACCATGAAGGCCGGGCGGCGGCTGGTCTTCCTCGACGGCGCGCCGGTCCCGGGCGTGCGCGGCGGGGCGCCGCTGGGCGGCCCGGACTGGAAGCGCCCGCTGCTGGACCTGGAGGACGCCGGGTACCCGCTGCTCGGCACCTGGGCGCTGCTGATCGCGACCATGCTCGGCACGATGGGCCTGCCGCACGTCCTCATGCGCTTCCACACCAGCCCGGACGGCCGCGCCGCGCGCAAGACCGCGGCGATCACGGTGGCCCTGCTGAGCGTCTTCTACTTCTTCCCCGGCATCTACGGCGTGCTCGGCCGCGTCCTCGTCCCGGAGTTGTACCTCTCCGGCGCCACCGACACCGTGGTGGTGGCGCTGCCCGCGCAAGTCGACACCGGCCTCGCCGGGACGACCTTCACCGCGCTGCTCACCGCGGGCGCGTTCGCGGCGTTCCTCGCGACGTCGCTCGGCCTGCTGCTCGTGGTCTCCGGCGCGATCGCGCACGACCTGATGCCCGGCGGGCTGCGGCGGCTGCGGATCACCGTGTTCGTCGCGGCGGCCGTCATGGTCCTGCTGGCGCTGCCCTCGACCCGCATCGACGCCGGGGTGCTCGTCACCTGGGGCTTCACCGTCGCGGCGTCGACGTTCTGCCCGCTGCTGGTACTCGGCATCTGGTGGCCGCGGCTGACCGCGGCGGGCGCGATCAGCGGGGTGCTCGCCGGGTTGCTGTCCTCCTCGGGCGCGATCATCGCCGCGCTGATCGGCCCCGGCCTGGGCGGCTGGCTGTCGATCCTGGTCGCCCAGCCCGCCCCCTGGACTGTTCCGCTGGCGTTCGCGATCATGGTCGTGGTCTCGCTGCGCGGCCGCCCTCCCGCCTGGTCCCGCGCCGCCATGCTGCGGCTGCACCTCGACGAAGAGCACCATTCGACACGCCTGGGGCACCGTTCGTAAACCGTTCGTCGCAGCCGCCGACGTTTGAACCACGGACCGTTCCCGACCGGGTAAGGGCCTCCTACGGTGACGCGGAACACATCCGTTCCACTCGATGAGGAGGCCCCGTGAGTTCCACGGAGCAGGAAGTGCCGGGCGACAGCCCGCCGCTGGACGTGTGGGAGGAAGCGCACAACAGCGCCGAATTCCAGCAGCTGAGGACCAGGCTGCGCCGATTCGTCTTCCCCATGACCGCGCTGTTCTTGCTGTGGTACCTGCTGTACGTGCTGCTGGCGGACTACGCGCACCCGTTCATGTCGACCAAGCTCGTCGGCAACATCAACGTCGGCCTGGTCTTCGGCCTGCTGCAGTTCGTCTCCACGTTCGTGATCACCGGGCTCTACGTCCGGTACGCGAATCGGAATCTGGATCCCATCGCGGAGAAGATCCGTGAGGACCTCGAGGGGAAGACTCCATGACCACCAACCTCGCCGCCGGTGTCGAGGGCAGCAACCCGGCACTGAACATCACCATCTTCGCGGTGTTCGTGGCGATCACCCTGGTGATCGTGTTCCGGGCCAGCCGCAACAGCAAGACCGCCTCCGACTACTACGCCGCCGGCCGCGCCTTCACCGGGCCGCAGAACGGCATCGCGATCTCCGGTGACTACCTTTCGGCGGCGTCGTTCCTCGGCATCGCCGGGGCCATCGCGCTGAACGGCTACGACGGCTTCCTCTACTCCATCGGCTTCCTCGTCGCCTGGCTCGTCGCGTTGCTGCTGGTCGCGGAGCTGCTGCGCAACACCGGCAAGTTCACCATGGGCGACGTGCTCGCGTTCCGGATGAAACAACGCCCGGTCCGCGCCGCCGCCGCCGTCTCGACGCTTGTCGTCTCGTTCTTCTACCTGCTGGCCCAGATGGCCGGTGCCGGCGGGCTCGTCTCGCTGCTGCTGGGCATCGAAGGCAAGGGCGGCCAGGCGCTCATCATCGCCATCGTCGGCATCATCATGATCGTCTACGTGCTCGTCGGCGGGATGAAGGGCACCACCTGGGTGCAGATCATCAAGGCCGCGCTGCTCATCGTCGGCGCGCTCGTGATGACGTTCTGGGTGCTCGGCAAGTACGGCTTCAACCTGTCCAGCCTCCTGCACGGCGCGGTCGAAAAGGCCGGGAAGACCGGTGAAGCTCTGCTCGGGCCGGGCAAGCAGTACGGCGCGACGGGCACGACGAAGCTGGACTTCCTGTCCCTCGGCATCGCACTCGTCCTTGGCACGGCTGGACTTCCGCACGTGCTGATGCGCTTCTACACCGTCCCGACGGCGAAGGACGCGCGGCGCTCGGTGGTCTGGGCCATCATCCTGATCGGCATCTTCTACCTGTTCACCCTGGTGCTCGGCTACGGCGCCGGCGCGCTGGTCGGGCCGGACAAGATCAAGGCGGCTCCCGGCGGCGTGAACTCGGCGGCCCCGCTGCTGGCGCTCGAACTCGGTGGCCCGGTGCTGCTCGGGTTGATCGCGGCCGTCGCCTTCGCGACGATCCTCGCCGTGGTCGCCGGGCTGACGATCACCGCGTCGGCCTCCTTCGCCCACGACGTCTACGCCAACGTGATCAAGCGCGGCAAGACGGCCGCGGGCTCGGAGGTCAAGGTCGCCCGCATCACCGCGCTGGTGATCGGCGCGGTCGCGATCGGCGGCGGCATCCTCGCGAACGGCCAGAACATCGCGTTCCTGGTGGCGCTCGCGTTCGCGGTGGCGGCGTCGGCGAACCTCCCGACGATCCTCTACTCGCTGTTCTGGAAGCGGTTCAACACCCAGGGCGCGCTGTGGAGCATCTACGGCGGGCTCGCGATCACGCTTGTCCTGATCGTGTTCTCGCCCGCTGTCTCGGGCAAGCCCGTCGACCCGAAGACCGGGAAGAGCGCGTCGATGCTCCAAGGCGTGGACTTCCACTGGTTCCCGCTCGACAACCCCGGGCTCGTCTCGATCCCGCTGGCGTTCATCCTCGGCTTCGTCGGCACGCGGCTTTCGAAGGAGTACAACGCCAAGAAGTACGCGGAGATGGAGGTTCGCTCCCTCACCGGTGCAGGCGCGGAAAAGGCCGTGCAGCACTAGCCCTACAACCTTGTGAGCGTTCCGGCCGGTTCTAACCGGCCGGAACGCTCACAAGCTTTTTGGGGGACTTTCAGAGCGCGGGCAGTGGTTTGTGGCTGGTGACGGCGAGCCGGTTCCAGAAGTTGATCACGACCGCACCCCAGGCGACGGCCTGGTACTGCTCCTCGGTCAGCACCGACGTGGCCTCTTCGTAGACGTCGTCGGGGACTTCCTGCGTCTCCGACAGCTTGGTGATCGCCTCGGTCAGCGCGAGCGCGGCACGCTCCTTCTCGCTGAACATCTCGGTCTCGCGCCAGGCACTGAGCACGGCGAGCCGCCGGGGATCCTCACCGAGCTCGAGCAGGTCCTTCGAGTGCAGGTCTAGGCAGAAGGCGCAGCCGTTGAGCTGCGAGCCCCTGAGCTTGACGAGTTCCATCAGCTTGCGGTCGAGTCCCGCCGCGGCAGCCGCCTTCGCGACTTCGCCGTCGACGGTGAGCAGCGCGCTGTACGCGTCCTTGATACCTGGGGAGAGCTGAATCCGCTTGGTCACGCCAGCCAGGCTAGGACGCGCCCGCCGTTTAGCCAACAGCGTATTTGGCCCACACCAAGGACTTCGGGAGCTGGTTTGTGCTCGCCGACGCCTTCACTCAGCTCAGGTCTTGAGGTCCCCGACGAGCTTGTCGGCGGCGGCGTACGGGTCCAGGTCACGGTCGACGACCCGCCGCGCCAACGCCGTCAGTTCCTCGCCGCCGCGCAGGTGACCGAGTTCGACCCGCAGGCTGTTCAGCGCGATCGCTTCGACCTCACTGGTCGCCCGCGCGACCCGGCGCCGGGTCAATTCGCCCTGCGCGTCGAGCCACGCCCGATGATCGTCGAGCGCCGCGACGACGTCCCCGACGCCCTCGCCCTTGGACGCGACCGTCCGCACGATCGGCTGGCGCCAGCTCTGCCCGCGGATTTCCTTGCGCCCGTAGGAGATCATCTGCTTGAGGTCGTGGACCGTGGTGTCCGCGCCGTCGCGATCGGCCTTGTTCACCACGAACACGTCCGCGATCTCCAGCACCCCGGCCTTGGCCGCCTGGATGCCGTCGCCCATGCCCGGCGCGAGCAGCACGACCGTGGTGTCGGCGAGCTTCACGACGTCCACTTCGGACTGACCGACACCGACGGTTTCGATGAGCACGACGTCGAAGCCCGCCGCGTCGAGCACCCGCACGGCTTGCGGGGTCGCCCAGGCGAGCCCGCCGAGGTGCCCGCGGGTCGCCATCGACCGGATGAACACCCCGGAATCGGTGGCGTGCTCGGTCATCCGGATGCGGTCACCGAGCAGCGCGCCGCCGGAAAACGGCGACGACGGGTCGATGGCCAGCACCCCGACGCGCTTGCCTTCCCCGCGCAGCGCGGTGAGCAACGCCGAAGTCGACGTCGACTTGCCGACCCCGGGCGGCCCGGTGAGCCCGACGATCCGCGCGTTGCCGGTGTACGGCGTCAGCGCCTTCGCGACTTCGCGAAGCTGCGGATGCGCGTCCTCGACCAGGGAGATGAGCCGGGCGACCGCGCGCTGCTGTCCCTCACGCGCGCGGCCGACCAGCTCGGCGATGTCCAGGGGAGCGGGCACTTACTTCTTCGGCACCCGGATCAGCAGCGCGTCGCCCTGGCCGCCACCACCGCAGAGCGCGGCGGCACCAAGGCCGCCACCGCGGCGGGCGAGCTCGTAGATCAGGTGGATCGCGAGCCGCGCACCGGAAGCGCCGATCGGGTGACCCAGCGCGATGGCGCCACCGTTGACGTTGACCTTGTCCTCGGTGAGCCCGAGCTTCTCCATGGAAACCAGCCCGACGGCCGCGAACGCCTCGTTGATCTCGATGAGGTCGAGCGCGTCGACGTCCAGCTTCTCCTTGGCCAGCGCGGCGCGGATGGCGTTCGACGGCTGCTCGTGCAGGCTCGCGTCCGGCCCGGCGACCACCCCGTGCGCGCCGATTTCGGCGATCCAGCCGAGCCCCAGCTCTTCGGCCTTGGCCTTGCTGGCGACGACGACCGCGGCCGCGCCGTCCGAAATCTGCGACGCCGAACCGGCGGTGATCGTGCCGTCGGAGGCGAAGGCCGGGCGCAGTTTGCTCAGCGCGTCGGTGGTCGTGTTGCCGCGGACGCCCTCGTCGGTGTCGAAGACGACGGGCTCGCCCTTGCGCTGCGGGATCTGGACCGGCGTGATCTCGTCGGCGAACTTGCCGTCCTTGATCGCGGCGGCGGCACGCTGGTGCGAACGCGCGGAGAACTCGTCCTGCGCTTCGCGGGTCACGCCGTAGCGGGAGTTGTGCTTCTCCGTCGAGGCGCCCATGGCCACCTGGTCGAACGCGCAGAACAGGCCGTCGTAGGCCATGTGGTCGACAAGCGTGGTGTCGCCGTACTTGAACCCCGAGCGCGACTTCGGCAGCAGGTGCGGTGCCTGCGTCATCGACTCCTGCCCTCCGGCGACGACGATGTCGAACTCACCGGCGCGGATCAGCTGGTCGGCGAGCGCGATGGCGTCGAGCCCGGAGAGGCAGACCTTGTTGATGGTCAGCGCGGGCACCGACATCGGGATGCCTGCGGCGACCGCGGCCTGGCGCGCGGGGATCTGCCCGGCACCGGCGGTGAGCACCTGGCCCATGATCGTGTACTGCACGTCCTCCGGCTTCACCCCGGCCCGCTCGAGCGCCGCCTTGATGGCGACCCCGCCGAGCTGCGCGCCGGAAAAGTCCTTGAGGGACCCGAGCAGGCGCCCGATCGGCGTACGGGCAGCACCCAGGATCACGGAACCGGACACGTCGTCCTCCAAGCATCGATGCAGGCAGTCATTTCGGACCATACCCGCCGGAGTGCCTTCTTGATTGAGCCAGTGTGAGCGGTCGCACCCCTGGCCCACGGCCACGAGCCCTATTCTTTGCCCTATGAATGACGCGCTGAAGCCGTTCGTGACCGCCATCGACCACGTCGGCATCGCGGTGCCCGACCTCGACGCCGCCATCGCCTTCCACAAAGAGCACTTCGGCCTCGAAGTCGCCCACGAGGAGATCAACGAAGAGCAGGGCGTCCGGGAAGCGATGCTCCGCGCGCCGGGCACCGCCGGAACCGAGACCGCGATCCAGCTGCTCGCCCCGCTGCGGGAGGACTCGTCGATCGGCAAGTTCCTCGCCAAGAGCGGCCCGGGCCTGCAGCAACTCGCCTACCGGGTGTCCGATGTGGACGCCGCCGCCGAGGCACTGCGGGCGCAGGGCCTGCGCCTGCTCTACGACCAGGCCAAGCGCGGGACCTCGAACAGCCGGGTGAACTTCGTGCACCCCAAGGACGCCGGCGGCGTGCTCGTCGAACTCGTGGAGCCCGCGGCCAAGTCCTGACTTGTGAGCGTTCCGGCCGGTTAGAACCGGCCGGAACGCTCACGACTCAGTAGGTCCTGACCGGCGGGGTGAGCGCGGCGGCGACGAACGCCAGTTCGCGCTCCAACTCCCGCGGCGGTTCCTCGCCCGCGTGGCGCGCCACCGAATGCCGGTAGCTGACCGAGCGGGCGAGCAGGCCGGACGCGCTTTCGACGTCCGACGTCGCCAGCTGGTGCCCGCCCGCGGCCTCGATCACCGCACGGACCTGGCCGACGAGCGACCGGAACCGGGCGTGGAGTGCGTCGCGGACGTCGTCGTGGGTGTCCGCTTCGCGCCACAGAAGATGCGAAAGCATCCGTGACGCCGTCTGCCGGTGGTCGAGTTCCTCGATCAGCTTCCGCAGGCTGCCCGCGATGTCCCCGGGCACGACCACCTCCACCGGCTCGACACGCGCGTCCGGCAACCGCGCGACCAGCGCGGCCAGCAACTCGGGCTTGCGGCGGAAGTAGTAGTGCACAAGCCCCTTCGGCACCCCGGCCCGCTCCGCGATGCGCGACGTCGGCGTGGCGTCGAAGCCCGATTCGGCGAAAAGCTCTTCCGCGGCGGACAGGATGCGTTCTCTCGCCGAGTCGGCCGATTCGTCCGCGGTCATCGGTCTCCTTCGCGCCCACCAGCGGGGTTGTACCTCGTCCAACCCCTGTACCCAGGGCGGCGGCAAAACCAACACGCCGAGACGATCAAGGCCGGGGCACCGATCGGACCCGCCGGACAGTCAAGTCCGACTCACCCGTTAGGGGAAGCGAACGTGCCACTCGTCTCGTCTGAGTTGTGCCCGCCGGTTACCGGCCAGTAATTTAAGCGGAATCCACCCGCGCCGACCCGAGGAAGGTCCCGATGACGCAAGACGCGATCACTGAGATCAGGCAAGCCATCCTGTCCGGCAACCTCGACGCGGTGGGCTCCCTCCCGGTCCCCGAGACCTACCTGGGGGTGACCGTGCGGGCCGACGAGGCCGAAATGTTCGACGGGCTGGAGAGCCGGGACAAGGACCCGCGCAAGTCGCTGCACCTCGACGAGGTGCCGACGCCCGAACTCGGCCCCGGCGAGGCGCTGATCGCGGTGATGGCCAGCGCGATCAACTACAACACGGTCTGGACCTCGATCTTCGAGCCGGTCTCGACCTTCAAGTTCCTGCGGCGCTACGGCAAGCTGTCGCCGCTGACCAAGCGCCACGACCTGCCGTACCACGTGGTCGGCTCCGACCTGTCCGGCGTCGTGCTGCGCACCGGCCCCGGCGTGCACAAGTGGCAGCCCGGCCAGGAGGTCGTCGCGCACTGCCTCAACGTCGAGCTCGAAGGGCCGGACGGGCACAACGACACGATGCTCGACACCGAGCAGCGGATCTGGGGTTTCGAGACGAACTTCGGCGGCCTCGCGCAGGTCGCGCTCGTCAAGACCAACCAGCTGATGCCGAAGCCCGCGCACCTCACCTGGGAAGAGGCCGCCGCGCCCGGCCTGGTCAACTCCACCGCTTACCGCCAGCTCGTCTCCCGCAACGGCGCCGACATGAAGCAGGGCGACGTCGTGCTGATCTGGGGTGCCTCCGGCGGCCTCGGCTCCTACGCGACGCAATACGCGCTCAACGGCGGCGCGATTCCGGTCTGCGTGGTCTCCAGCCCCGAAAAGGCCGAGATCTGCCGGAAGCTCGGCGCGGAGCTCGTCATCGACCGCAGCGCCGAGGCATACCGGTTCTGGAAGGACGAAAACAACCAGGACCCCAAGGAATGGCAGCGGTTCGGCGCGAAGATCCGCGAACTGACCGGCGGCGAGGACCCGGACATCGTCTTCGAGCATCCCGGCCGCGAAACTTTCGGCGCCTCGGTTTACGCCGCGCGCAAGGGCGGGACCATCGTGACCTGCGCCTCCACTTCGGGGTACATGCACGAGTTCGACAACCGGTACCTCTGGATGAATCTCAAGCGGATCATCGGCTCGCACTTCGCGAACTACCGCGAGTCGTGGGAGGCGAACCGGTTGATCGCCAAGGGGTTGATCCATCCCACCTTGTCCAAGACCTACGCGCTGGAAGAGACCGGCCAGGCCGCGCTGGACGTGCACCGCAACTCGCACCAGGGAAAGGTCGGCGTGCTCGTGCTGGCCCCGGAAGAAGGCCTCGGCGTGCGCGACACCGAATTGCGGGCCAAGCACCTCGGCGCCATCAATGCCTTCCGCGGGGCATAGAAAATCGATCCAGGGTCCTCACCGTTACTAGACCGTGTTGCGGCTACGGTAGGGGGCATGAGCCTTGGCGAAGAACGGGAGCTTGTGCCGCTGGGAGCCGGCTTCGACGTGACGAAGCGCGGTTACGCCAGGGGGCAGGTCGACGAACACCTGGAACGGCTCGACGCCGACCTCAAGATGCTGACCTCGGATCGCGACGCCGCGATCTCCCAGGCGGGTGATCTGGCGCGTCAGCTCGAAACCGCGCGCAACGAGATCCGTGACCTGCGCGGCCAGGTCGAGCGGCTCGCCCAGCCGCCGACGAGCATCGAGGGGCTTTCCGAGCGGCTGCAACGGATGTTGCGGCTCGCCCAGGACGAGTCCGCCGACACGGTCGCCCGCGCGGAGGCCGAAGCCGGCCACATCCGCGCCAAGGCGGAGACCGACGCGAGCGCGATGCGGGCCCGCTACGAGCAGCTGCTGACCGAGCTCGACGACCGCCGCAACGCCATGGAGGCCGAGCACCGCGCCGTCCTGGAGAAGGCGCGCGCCGACGCGACGGAGATCACCGACAAGGCCAAGGCCGAGCGCGACAAGCTGGACAGCGAGTCCGAGCAGCGCCGCACGCAGATCGAAGAGGACTTCGAGATCGCGATGGCCGCCCGCCGCGCCGAGGCGATGCGCGTGCTCGCCGAGCAGGAAGCCGCGAGCAAGGCCGAGGCCGGGCGCCGGGTCCGCGAGGCCACAGAGGACGCCGCGAAGATCCGCGCGAAGGTCCTCGAAGAGGAAACGGCCTCGAAGGCCGAGATCGAGAAGCGCAACCGCGAGTCGGTGGCCGAGGCGAACCAGCGCAAGCAGGCGTCGGTGACCGAGGCCAACGCACGCCTCGCCGAAGCCGCGGACGAGGCCCGCCGCCGCGTCCGGGACGCGACGGACGACGCCAACCGCCGCACGAACGAGGCCACCGCACGTGTCGAAGAGCTGCGCAAGGTCCGTGCCCACCTCGCCGAGCAGGTACGCGCGGCGAGGACGGTGCTGAGCGAGGCGAGCACCGTGCTCGGGGACGCCGCCGACCAGGCCGGGTCCGACGTCGAGGCCGTCACCGTCCCCGATGCCGAAGCCACCGTCCAGCTGCGGACTTCGGCCGTTCCCAAGCCGAAGCCGAGCCCCAAACCGGCCGGGCAACCAGCGGGCGCGAAGAAACCGACTGGCGAGTAACCTCAGCAACCAGCCCGGAGATCCGGCGGCCCCCGCCGAATCCCCGAGCCTTGGTCGACCCCTGGAACTCGCCTGCGCTGGAGGATGTGGATGGCCGCCTATCAGACCGTGGTCGTTGGTACTGACGGCTCGGAATCGTCGTTCGCCGCCGTGGACCGCGCGGCCGGAGTGGCCGCGGACTCCGGCGCCACCCTGGTCATCGTGTGCGCCTACTACCCGGCGAGCAAGCACGACGTCGACAAGGCGCAGGACGTGCTCCGCGACGAGGCGTACCAGGTCGTCGGCTCGGCCCCGGCCGAGGACACGCTCCAAGACGCGCGCGACCGGGCCGCCAAGCGCGGCGCGTCGAAGATCGAAACCGTCCCCGTGGTCGGCGACCCGGTGGAGTCGCTGCGCAAGGTGGTCTCCGACCACGCCGCCGACCTGCTCGTCGTCGGCAACCGCGGGCTGAACACGCTGGCCGGCCGCATCCTCGGCTCGGTGCCCTCGGAGGTCGCCCGCAAGTCCGGGGTCGACGTCCTGATCGTGCACACCACGTAGCCGGGGCGAAACCGGTTCCGATGAGCGACGGCGAAGATCTCCAGCAACGACTGGAGCAGGTCCTTCTCGGTGGCAAGCGGAAGTACACCCGGCTGGACGTCTTCGAGAAGACGGGCGTGCCCGAGGAACGCGCCACCCGACTGTGGCGTGCCCTCGGTTTCGCCACCGTCGAGGACGACGAGGTGGTCTTCACCGACGCCGACCTCGAAGCCATCCGCATCTCCGACCAGCTCGTGCAGGAGGGGCTGGTCGACGCGGGTGTCGAGGTGTCGGTGACCAGGGCGCTCGGCCAGCACCTTTCGCGGCTGGCCGAGTGGCAGGTGCACATGCTGTTCACCCTGATCACCGAAAACCAGGAGCTGGGCCGGTCCGAACGGCAGATCACCCGGCTCGTCGAGAGGCTGCTGCCTGAGCTCGAACGCGTCCAGAACTTCGTGTGGCGTCGCCACCTCGCCGCCTACGCGGGCCGTGCCCTCGCCGCCCCGGAGGACAACGCCGAAGCCGCGGCCCAGGTCGTCGGCTTCGTCGACATGGTCGGCTACACCCGCCTGACCCGGCGCATCGACGAAGCCGAGCTGAGCGCGGTGCTGGACCGGTTCGAAACGGTCGTCACCGAGGTCATCGCCGACCACCACGGCCGGGTCGTCAAGATGATCGGCGACGAGGTCCTCTTCGTGGCCGATTCGGCCGCCGACGCCGCGGAGATCGCGCTGTGCCTCACCGAGCGGACCTCCGCCGACAACGAGCTCCCCGATGTGCGCGCGGGCATGGCGTACGGACGGATCCTCAGCCGCTTCGGCGACGTCTACGGCTCCGTGGTCAACCTGGCGAGCAGACTCACCACCATCGCCCGGCCGGGCACCATCATGATCGACAAGGAACTCGCCGCCGAACTCGAAGCCGACTCCCGCTACGAACTCCGCCTGCGGCGCCCCGTCTCAGTACGCGGCTACAGCCGTCTACGTCCTTCAGTCCTCCGCCGCGCCCGCGACCAGCCCACCGGCCGCTTCGCGGCCTCCCAGCACCTCGCCGCCGAAATGCTGGGCCTAGAGGACTCGTGAGCGTTGCGGCCGGTTAGAACCGGCCGCAACGCTCACAAGGGCGGTGGTCGCCGTCAGCGGGGTGACGGGGGCGAGCGGGGGTCAGGCGCACCAGGCGGTGAAGCCGTGGTCCGGCGCCGAGTACCGGAGCTGCACCACGCGGCAGCCCGGCCCGATGGCGATCGGCCCGGGCTGGTCGAAGTTGACGACGTCCAGGCCCGGCTGGACCGAGGTGTACGCCGGTCCCCCGGGCGTGTTGTCCCGGACCGCAGCGATGCCGAGGATCCGCATCGTGCGGTTGAAGCCGAGCGAGATGTACAGCGACGTGGCGCCGTTGCAGGGGATCGACACGTAGTCGTCGACGGCGGGCGGGCAGTGGATGACGTAGTCGTCCGACTTCGGGGTGGGCAGCCGGTCGACACCTGGCCAGTAGTCGGCGACCGACGACAGGTCCCACGCCGCGGTGTTCGTGTGCTGCTTGGCGACCGCGCCCGCGGGCAGTGTCGGATCGTTGTCGTACTTCGCGATCCAGTAATGGGGCTCGGCGACCCCGGCCTGCTGGAACGCCTGGCGCACGCTCGGCCAGGTCGACGCGTTGCAGTACACGCTCGGGTCCGTGCCCGCCTGGCGGCGCCGCTGCACCCACGGCACCGCTTCCGCCGGAGTCGCGTCGCCGATCTCCACGTCGAGCACGTGCCCGTCGTAGAAGTTGCCGCGAACGCTGATGCCGACATGAACTGCGTTCGGGAACCGTGCCCAGTCTCCGGCCGACCAGGCGTAAGGGCCATTGAGGTATCCGGCGACGAGCTGCGCGTTGGCAGGGATGTTGCTCGGCGTCACCGCGTCATACATGGACCGCATGATCACGTCCCTCTTTCGATTCGGTACCGAAAGCACCCTAGCGCCAGCCACCGCCTAGCCCGGTGCGGCGTTACTGGTCGCGGACTCGTGCGTGGTCCAGCTCAGCGCAGGTCCGGCAGCACGGCGTATTGGCGCAGGTAGAGATCGGTGTAGGTGACCGGGCCGCGCGGGCCGGGGGTGCGATCGAGGTTGATACCGGTCTCGGGGACGGCGAGCAGCTTGAAGCCGTCCAAGAGCCGGGTGGGGGCGTTCCAGAAGACGCCGGTGCCGGTGTAGCCGTCGAAGAAGGCTTCGGCGGCAGCCTGGTCTTCGGTGGCGATGCCGGCGGCGAGGCCGGAGGTCTGGTCGTTGGCGATCGAGACGGCTTCGGCGAGGTTCCCGACCTTCGCGACCGTCACGGTGGCCTCGCGGTCGGAATCCAGCGCCCATTCGTACCCGATCGCGTGATCGTGCGGGGCCAGCGAGGGCTTCACACCGCGCTCGTCCAGGGCCTCGGTCACCAGCGGCCAGACGGTGTCGTGCACGTCGGCGTGGATGAGCAGCAGGTTCAGGCGGTTACAGACGCCCAGCCTGTCGAGGCTGTCGGAGACGAGCGTGCGCGCCTTCGCCGCGTCGGCACCGGCGTCGATGTAGAGGACACCACCGCCGTCGGCGTGCGCGAGGGTGCCGACCCCGTGCAGGGCGGCCTCCCTGGCAAGGGCGCGGGTGCTGTCACCGCTGCCGCGCAGGATGACCAGCGGCACCAGGTCCGGTAACGAGACCAGCGCCGCGGCGGCCTCGCGCTCGACCCGCGGAACCAGCTGGATCACGTCCGCGTCGATCCCGGCCTCGGTCAGCGACGGCGCGATGACGGCTTCGAGCAGCCGCTGCGCGGAGCCCAGCGCCGCCGATCCCGTGCGCAGGACGCCGCCGTTCCGCGACTTCACGAGCTGGGAGGCCACATCGACGGTGACGTTCGGCCGGGCCTCGTAGTTCGCGCCGATCACGCCGACCGGCCGCCGCCGCTCGACCAGCCGCAATCCACCGTCCAATGTGGACACATCCACGGATCGCTCCTGATGCGGGGCACCGGCGAGGATGCGCAACTGCTCGGCCATCCCGGTCAGCCGCTCTTCGGTGATGGTGAGCCTGTCCAGCAGACCGGCGCTCATCCCCTCTTCGCGAGCCTTCGCGACGTCCACCCGGTTGGCTTCGAGTACCTCGTCACGCCGGCTCAGCAGCCGCTCGGCCATCGCGCCCAGGGCGGCGTCGATCGCCTGCTCGGACGCGGTGGCCAGCGACGGTGCGGCACGCTTCGCCGCTCGAGCGCATTCCTCGACAGCCTTCGCCACCACGTCCATCTTCGACTCCCTACGCGCGAAACACCGATTCCACAGTGTGCCGCACCGCGAGCGGTCTACTTGACCGTGGGCTCCAACAGCCAGAGCGCGCCCATCACCAGGCAACCGGCCGCGACCACGCCGAACACCAGCACCCACAGCACCGCGGGCACCCCGGAGAGCCGGGCGAGCTGATCGGCGTCCGAATCACGCGCGCGGCTGCGCCGGCGTTTGATCTGCAGCTCGAACACCGGGCGCACGCCCCCGAACAGGAGGAACCACGTCAGCGTGTAGACAAACGCGGCCTGCACGCCCGAAGGCGCCAGAAACGCCACCGCGCCCAGCACCGCGGCCGTCACGACCACCGACAGCACGCCGTAGGCGTTGCGCACCATGATCAGCACCGACAGCAGGAGCAGGGCCGCCACCACGAGCAACGCGGTGATCAGGTTCGCCCCGAGCAGAGCCGCGAACGCCAGCCCGAGCAGCGACGGCGCCGTGTAACCGGCGAGCGCCGTCAGCACCATGCCCGGCCCCACCGGCTTCCCGCGCGAAACGGTGACGCCCGAGGTGTCCGAGTGCAGCTGGATGCCTTGCAGACGCCGCCCCGCCAGCACGGCGACCAGCGCGTGCCCGGCCTCGTGGACGATGGTGATCACGTTGCGCGCCACCCGCCACGGCAGCCCGGACAGCACCAGGATCAACGCCACCCCGCCGGTGATCAGCGGCAGCGAGCCCGCCGGATCCGGCTGCGTGTCGAACAGCGCCGAGATCCCCGCCGGATCGGGCAAGCCGACACCGAGGAAACTCACGCTGCCGAGATCGACGCTGTGCGAATTCATGATGTGCGAATTCATGCTGTGGAGATTCACGCTGTGCAGATTCAAGCTGTGAGGATTCACCCGGCGACTTCACCACACGGGCGGTCGGCTGGCCGTTAGGGGTTCATCGGCCCGCCCTCCTGATCTCGCCCGTCCGGCGCTCACGATCGCTGCGCAGCAGCAAGGCGGCCCAGCTCCGGTACGGCCGCCAGCCTTCGGCTATCTTCTCCAGCTTCGAGATGTCGGCACTCTCGAGGTGATAGGCGTGACGCATCTCCGCGTGCAGCCTCGGTTCGTCGGCGGGGAAGACATCCGGGTGCCCCACTCCCCTGATCAGGATCAGCTGGGCCGAGAACGGCCCGATCCCGGGAAGCCGTTGCAACTGTGCCTGCGCTTGGGCGGCAGGCATGGCACGCAACGGTTCCGCGTCGAGCCTGCCGTCGGCGGCCGCGGCCGCGATCGCGTTCAACTGGGCGGCTTTCGCCAGCAGTAGGTTGCTGGGCGGCTCCGCGGCGAGCAGCGTCTCCGGGTCCGGGAAGGAAATGAGCCGCCGCCCGTCCACCTCGACGATCTCACCGTGCTCTTCGGCTATCCGCCGCTTGACCTTGGCCGCCTGCGCGATCCGGATCCGGTTGCCGATGATCGCCCAGCACGCCGCCTCGTACGGCGAATGGAAGAGCACGGGACGCAGGCCCGGATAGCGCTCCTGAAGCTTCCGCAGCACCGGGTCGCCCAACTTGTCGAACCCGGAGCCGTCGACGTCCAGTGAAAGGATCCGGCGTACCTGGACCAGCGCGTCGGGCGCGATTTCGGCGGGCGCGTGGATCTCCACCTCCACCCCGCCCGGTGCTCTCTGCCGGACCACCGCCCCCGCGTGTTTCCAGCTCCCTTCGACCGGGAACGCCAGGCGCAGCACGCCGGGCTCCTCTTCTTCGTCTTCCCGTGAAGCCGGGGCGAACCCGTGGAGGAAGCGGATGGACTCGCCGAGGTCGAACGGCCCGGCGGCCTGGATCTCGGCGACCAGGGACGGCTGGCGGGACAGGATGTTGATCATTGGAGTTCCCCCCTCGGTGAATGTGACGCGACTGACGTTAGGCGGGGGGTCCGACAGTTTTCGAACGCGCCGATCCGGGCCCGATGCGGCATACTGCCGGTATCTGAAAGCCGCGAGGGAGTCGCCGATGCCGACCGCACAGGGCCGCATGCTGGAGCTGCTGAAGAACCCTCCCGAGCCCGGCGCGGAGTTCACCGACCTGCTCGGTGC
>Ga0247768_1000256_pt1 | contig 19672 bp, 22 predicted proteins | sample UWRJL016104C6_FD_179944 | JGI IMG/M metagenome (GOLD analysis project Ga0247768, IMG submission 179944) | Plant litter microbial communities from Arlington Agricultural Research Station in Wisconsin, United States - UWRJ-L016-104C-6 | ecosystem: Environmental > Terrestrial > Plant litter >... | reverse complement strand
GACGAACGCGAACATCTGCCCGGCCGTGGTGTCGACGGCGACCATCCGGGTCTCGCCGCCGAACTGGTTGCCCGACTTCGCCGATGCCGCCTGCGCCGCGTCCGGGTACACCCGCGCGCCGACGAGGCCGGCTATCACCACCGAGGCCGCCGTCCAGCCGACGGTGCCCGTGACGTTCGCGCGGGCGTGCTGCGTGGCGCGGCCGGTGAAGTCGTACAGCGCCGCGGCGCTGACCTCCGGGATCGCCGCGGCGACAACGCAGTAGTTCATGGTCGAGAGCATCACCGATTCGGTGAACAGCCCGACGACGGTCGTGGCCGGCCCGATCTGCACCGAGTTCAGCCTGCCTCCGCTGCGCTGGATGCGCTCGGCCACCACACCTAGGTACTGCTCCGGAGTGAGCACGCGTGGGCCTCCCGACGATGACGACGCTGTCAGCATCGTCCCACGCGCGCCCACCCCGGTGGGCTCAGCTCGCCGTTTCCAGCCCGGCGGGGGAACGGTCGGCGGCGTCCGGGCGCCGGAACGCCGACGACAGCGCCCAGCTGCCGCCGCCGATGACCGCGATCAGCAGGAAGCCCCAGCAGAAGAACACCGCCGCCTCGCCGCCGTTCTCGATCGGCAGCAGGCCACCCGGCGCGTGCACGGTGAAGTAGGCGAACGCCATCGATCCGGAGCACACGAGTGCGATGATCCGGGTGCCGACGCCGAGCGCGACGGCGGTGCCGCCGATCAGCTGGATGATCGACGCCCACCAGGTGGGCCAGGTGCCGAAGGCCACGGCCTTCCCGCCGAACACACCGAAGATCAGCTTGATGCCGTGGCAGACGAAGAGGAACCCGAGGACGATGCGAAACAACGCGACCGCGTGCTCGCGGCCTTGATCGACGATCTTCATGACTCTCCCAGGTGGCTTGGGACGGGGGAGCGCTCAGGTTAGGAGTGGCGAACATCACATCGCGATAGATTGTGTCAAAGATCCAATACTTGGTGAATTTTGAACCAGGATCATGCTCTGTTCGGGAAGAACCCGTCGGTTAGGTTGGTCAAAAATGCGACGCTTCGTGTTCGTCACGCTGGCATCCGGCCTAGTGGCGGCCGGCTGCGCCCCGTCTGCCGCACCGCCGGCGGCGGTTCCGCCACCCTCGGTGAGTTCACCTGTATCGGTGAAGGCGAGCCCTCCGCCCGACCCCCAGCCGACCGCCGGTGGGCCGTGCCCGTACCTGAAGTCGGACTTCATCGCGGAGTCGAACGGGCAGCATGTCTCAAAGGTCCAGACCTCCGCCGACAAGCCGCATCCGGCGTGTTTTTTCTATGCGCTGAGCGGAAAACTGCAGTTGACCGTGCGCGTTTATGTCGGCGATCCGGCGGTCGCCACGGCGTTGGTCGATCAGCTCGCCCCACTCGACAGCTCCAACCCGGCGACTGAGCCGGCAGGGTGGAGCGGCGGCTATGAAGCCACCGATACGGGCGCGGTCTACGCGGTGTCCAAACAGGGGACGGCGGTGGCTGTCACGACCAACCAGAAACAGAGCGTGAAAGCACGCACAGTGGCCAAGGAGGCCATCGCCGCGTTGCAGCTTTGAGTAGTCGGTCCACACGTGTGGGTGAAGTTGATCTTGTACTACCCTGTGCGCACGCGCAGGAATCCAGGAACTAGCGCGCCGCCCGTGTCCGGCAAGCCCAAGCGCATCCCTTACGGTGTGCCGGAGCGGCGATACAAATCGTGCACTTTCGATCGGTTAAGGACAGATATTCGTGGCTGACACCCTCAAGGAAATCCTGCTCGACTCCAGCAGGCGTCCGGCCGTCGTGACCGACCTCCAGGGCCTGGTCGACGAAGAGGTTGCGGACAAGGGCGGCGTTTCCGGTGCCGTCGTGAAGACCGGTTTCGCAGCGGTGAAGAAGATCAAGCCGGGCATCATCCCCGCCGCCGTGGACACCCTGCTCGACGACTTCGCGGGCGCCCTCGAGCCGTTCTACGGCGCGTACAAGACCAGCGGTGGCAACGACTTCGGTGCCTACCTCAGCAGCCGTTCGGACGAGGCATCCGACGCTCTGCTCGCGGTGACCGACGCTCGCGCGGAGAAGAGCAGCCGCGACAGCATCAAGAAGGTCTACAGCAAGCTTCGCCCGAACGGTAAGAAGAACGTCGAAGAGGCGCTTCCCCGGCTCGGCCAGCTGATCGACAAGCACGCCGCGGCTGTCTGATCTTTTCAAGCTGGACAACAAAAGCAGGGCCCGGGATGCGTCCCCGGGCCCTGCTTCCGTCTGCTGCCTAGTTCTTCTTCTCCGAGGTCGTCTGGGCCTGCTGCCCGTTGCGCGGGGTGGCCGGCTTCGACGCGGCGGGCTTGGGAGCCGGCTTGGTCTCGGTCTCCGCCTTCGCGGGTGCCGCCGGCTTGGTGGCCGGAGGCGCGGGCTTGGCCGGCGGAGCGGGCTTCGGCGGGGTGGCGCGCGGAGGGGCCGGCGCGACGGGCGGCTCTTGCTTCGAGCGCAGCACGTACGCGGTACCGACGGCCGCGGCACCGAGGCCGAGGACCCACGGCCAGCGACGACGGCTACGGCCACCCTTGGCGGCGGTCTTCGCGTCGGCCAGAGCCGACCTGAACTCCTTCTTGGCGCTCTTGAAGTCCTTCTTGCCGCGACGCTTGGACTGGCCCGCCGACTTCGCGGCCTTGATCGCGGCCTTCTTGGCCTTCCGGCCCGGCTTGCGCAGCTCCGCCATGCGGGCAAGGGCTTCCTTGCGCGCGGCCTTCGAGCTCTTCGCCAGGTCTCCCCGGGTCTGCTTTGTCTTGCGTGCGAGCTTCTTGCGCGCACGACGGCTCGTCTTGACAACCTCACCGCGGCTGTCCGAGAACTTGCTCTCGGCCGCCTCTACCGCGCCAGCGGCCGCTTCGGCGCCCGCCTTACCGGCCTCGACGGCCCGTTTGCGCAGGTCCTGTAAGCCGGTCTTGACCGACTCACTCACCGAATCCGCTGCCCGAGTCATGGCCTTCACCTCATCATTCGTTGGGATTCTGCTTCGTTGCTTGTAACCTATCGTGCCCCTATCCGGCACATCCTGCCGTGGATGGCACGATGAGTCTCGTGACTGAAAGCAATGAATCCCTCGTTGGTGGGGCGAAGAAGGCCACGCTGCACACCAACCAAGGTGACATCCACCTGAATCTCTTCCCCGACCACGCTCCCAAGACGGTGGCGAACTTCGTCGGTCTTGCCGAGGGCACCAAGGAATACACGCAGGCCAACGCCTCGGGCGGGCAGAACGGACCGTTCTACGACGGCTCGATCTTCCACCGGGTCATCGACGGCTTCATGCTGCAGGGCGGCGACCCGACCGGCACCGGCCGCGGCGGCCCCGGCTACAAGTTCGGTGACGAGTTCCACCCGGAACTGCAGTTCAACAAGCCGTACCTGCTGGCGATGGCGAACGCCGGGCCCGGCACGAACGGCTCGCAGTTCTTCATCACCGTCGCGCCGACGACCCACCTCAACTTCAAGCACACGATCTTCGGCGAGGTGGCCGACCAGGAGTCGCGCAACGTCGTCGACGCGATCGGCCACACGGCCACCGGCCAGGGCGACAAGCCGCTGTCCGACATCATCATCGAAAAGGTCAGCGTTCACCGCTAGCCACGAAAGCTGAATCGGGCGTTTTTGGGTAGGTTGGTTCTATCGTGAACCAGCCTCCCCAGCCCCAGCCTCCCCAGCAGGCAGCCCTGCCGGGTTGCTGGTGGCACCCCAATCGGCAGACCGGCCTCAGCTGCGCCCGCTGTGGCCGTCCTGCCTGCCCGGACTGCCTTCGTGACGCCGCCGTCGGCTTCCAGTGCATCGACTGCGTCCAGACCGCGCAGAAGCAGCAGAAGGTCCAGCGCCGGCAGCACGATCAAGCCGGGTTGACCGCGCGCACGATCGTCGGCGCGCGGTACTCCGAGCGCGCCGTCGTGACGCCGGTGCTCATCGCGCTCAACGTGCTCGTCTACCTCGTGACGGCCGTGCAGGCGAAGAGCCCGATGGAGAACCAGCACGCCCAGCTGTTCATCGACGGCGTGCTGTTCTCGCCGTCGATCGCCTTCGACGGCGAGTGGTGGCGGCTGTTCATCTCGGGCTTCCTGCACTACGGGCTGATCCACCTCGCGGTGAACATGTTCTCGCTGTGGATGCTCGGCAAGGACCTGGAGCTGCTGCTCGGCAAGGTCCGGTTCACCGCGGTCTACCTGCTGTCGCTGATCGGCGGGTCCATCTCGGTCTTCGTCTTCGACGACCCTGGCCGCCCGACGGCCGGCGCGTCCGGCGCGATCTACGGCCTGCTCGGCGCGATCCTGATCGTGATCCTCAAGCTCAAGATGAACCCGACGCAGGTCATCGGCGTGATCGCGCTGAACCTGATCATCAGCGTGTCGATCCCGAATATCTCCCTGCTGGGCCATCTCGGCGGGTTTGTCATCGGCGCGGTCGCGATGGCGGCGCTGGTGTTCGCTCCGGCCAAGAATCGCTCGGCGTGGCAGGCAGGCACGCTTGTGCTGCTGACGGTCGCGCTCATCGGGATGTTCGCCCTGCGGGACAGCCGGCTCCAGCAGGAGACCTGCGGTGTCCGGGGGAACGACTACGTCTGCGTCGACAAACCGAGCAGCGGGCAGCCGACTTAGCTGCGGGCGCGAAGGGCGCTGAGGACGTCCAGGACGTCTCGGGGGTCTTCGCCAAGCTCCAGCCAGCCCAGCACGACCAGACTGTCCTCACTGTCGACTTCGAGCGTCACCGAGTCGCGGCCCAGCCGCCGGGTGGTGCGCAGGCGCACGCGGGCTTCGACCCAGCCCAGCGCTACCGTGCCGGAGAGGGTGCGAGCGCGGAGACCTTGGGCGTCCGCGGTGAGCCTCGGCCGGATCAGCGTGCCGTGCGCGGCGAAGGCGGCGGCGAAAAGCGTGGCAATGCCGAAGAGCAGGGCGCTCATCGAGTCGCCGGAGAGCGCGCCGAAGACGGCGACCGCCGCCGCCAGGGCGGTGACAGCCCAGGCGGCAGCGACGATCGCTGGGCGTGGCGCCCAGCTCACCGGAGAGTTATCCACAGGACCTATCCACAATGGGGATGAAGTCACACCGTTGTAATTCGCTTCTCAGAGGCCGAACGGAGTACGTCAGCGCCACCGCATGGTCATCAGCAGGCCCGAGATCATCAGCGCGAACCCGATGCCGAAGTTCCAGTTGCCGAGATCGATCAGGAATGGAATCTTGTCCCCGGCGATGTAGTTGACCACCAGCCACACCAGGCCGATCAGCATGAGCCCGAACATCACGACCTTGTAGATCGGGTGCGACGGACCCGCTGACCTGATCTTCACCGGCGTGCGGCGATCGACCGGCGGGGTGTACGCCGTCTTCTTGCGGACCTTGGACTTCGGCATCTGAATCCTCGCGTGCTGGCGTACTGGTGGCTCGGCTGATCACAACGTTCCCGCTTTCGGGTGCGCAACCAGCGCCTCGTGCACACGTTAACGTAATCGAGGCCTGCTGAGCACCAGGGATGTGCGGTCCTTTCACCCGGCTTGTGACGATTATGTGACAAGGCGCACACGTTGAGTACCTGAAAGGAGCTTGTGTGGCCACGCTCGAGAAGGAGTTCGAGGGACCCGAGGAGGGACCTCCCGGCGGTACGGCGGTACTGACCCGGGACGCCGGGCCGGTCGCCAAAACCGTCCGCACCCTGGGTGAGCTGCTGATAACCGCCGGGCTGGTCGTGCTGCTCTTTGTCGTTTACGAGCTGTACATCACCGACATCTTCTCCGCGGGCAAGCAGGCGGAGGCGAGCAGCACGCTCGACGACCAGTGGGCCAAGGACCAACAGCGGTCACTGCACCCCGAGTTGATCGACGGACAGGCGTTCGCACGGCTCTATATCCCGTCGTTCGGCGCGGACTACCACTTCACCGTGCAAGAGGGAGTCGACGAAAAGGCGCTCGCGATCGGTCCCGGGCACTACAAGGGCACCGCTCTTCCGGGTGAACCTGGCAATGTCGGCATCGCCGGTCACCGCGTCAGCCAGGGTGCCCCGTTCAACGATCTCGACCAGCTGAGCTCGTGCAACGCGGTCGTGCTCGAAACCCAGACGGCGTTTTTCCTCTACCGCGTACTGCCGCATGACGAGGAGATGCAGGGCTGGGCCACCGGCAAGGGCGCGACCCCGCAGTGCAAGGGCGTCTCGACCCTGCGCGACCCGAATGTCGCCGACGGCGGCCCGTACAACCAGACCACCGGCCGCAAGATCGTCCTGCCGAACCGGGGTGACGCGGTCTCGCCGGTGCCCTACAAGCCGGCCGACATCCTGCCCGTCGCTCAGCAGGCCTCACTGCTCACGATGACCACCTGCAACCCGCAGTTCTCGGCGCGCGAGCGGTTGATCGTCCAGTCGGTGCTGGTCAAGCAGTGGCAGAAGGCCCCGGGTTCGGGCTATCAGGACGTGCTCAAGGAGATCGGGGACAACACCTGATGTATGGCTGGATCTGGCGGAAACTACCCGGTGCCATCGGGGTCAAGGCGCTCCTCGCGGCGGTGCTCGTGGTCGGTTTCGTGGCGCTGCTGCTGTTCGTGATCTTCCCGTGGGTGGAGCCGATGCTCCCGTTCAACGACGTGTCCGTGCAGTAAGACCGTGCGGTGCGCCGGAGCTGAAGTGCTGACTGCGCCGAGGGCCTAGCAGTCCCGGAGTTCGGGGCTCTGGTTGAGCAGTTGCCCTCGCGGCGAGATGAACGCGCGGTACCGGTCACTGTCCACTTCGGACGGTGTGAAGGCGCCGACCCGGTGGCAGTTCTGGAAAGCCAGCTTGACCCCGAAGTGCCTTTCCAGCCCTCCCCGGATGGAATCGGAGGCGAGCGCGCGGAGCAGCTGGCCGCGCTCCGCCTCGCTCGGTGGCGGCGTCTCGTGGTCGGCGAAGCCGTCCGGCGCGCTTTCGAGGTCGGCGATCACCGTGGTGATCACCTCCCAGGCGTACGGCAGGGATTCCCGTACGCAGGCGACGAACTCGGCGTCGTCCACCTCGCCGCGCTCGGCCTTTTCGAGCAATGCGGGCGAAACATCGAGAGACATCGAACCTCCGTGGTCGGACTGAGGATGGTGTTCCTTCTTCTTGGCTACCCGCCTCGCGGCGGGCTCACAAGAGAAAACGATGTTCATCACCAGGTTGGCGGAACGCTGTCACGCTCCTGGCTGTCATTCCCACCGAAACGACCTTGCCGCCAGAAAACCGATGCCCGCGGTGAAGGCGGCCAAGACGATCAGCTGCAGTGGTTGCGGGCCGGTGCCGGTCCACGCGTCCTGTAGTGCCTGGACCCCGGGCGGGGTGAACTCGCCGACGCGGTTGACGAACTCGGGCATGAACTGGCGTGGCAGGTAGACACCGCCGAGGAACATGATCGGGAAGTAGGCGATCATCGCCAGCGCGCTCGCGCTGCGGCTCGTGCGGGCGAGGGCGGCGGCGAGGACACCGAGCCCGAACACCGAGCCGGTGCCGAGGACGAAGGCGATCAAAAATCCCAGCGGATCCTGCGGGCCGGGGATGTCGAAGACGATGCCGCCGACGACAAGCAGCAGCACGGTGCCGGCAACGGCGATCATCGCGTTGATGGCCACCTGCGCGATGATCAGGTTCGCCGGGCTCACCGGGGTGGTGGCCAGGCGCCGGAGGATGCCTTTTTCGCGGTAGGAAGCCAGGTGGACGGGCATGGTCTGCAGGCCGAGCATGGTCACCGTCAGCACGATCAGCGAAGGCGCCCACACGTCGATGAACCGCGGACCACCTTCGTAGGGCCGGTCCATTCCGGGGATCATGCCGACGGCGAGCAGGACGACACTCGGGAAGAGGATCCCGAGGATCAGCCACATCGGGGTGCGCAGGGAGAGTTTCAGCTCGGTCGCGGCGAGCCTGGTGAGTGCGTTCATGGTCTTTTCCGTTCAGTTTCGGCCGGTCAGGGTGACAAAAGCGTCATCGAGCGTGGTTTCACCGGCGGTGTGCATCAGACCGGCCGGGGTGTCGAGGGCGAGGACACGGCCCGCCTCGATGACGGCGATGCGGTCGCAGAGGCGCTGGGCTTCGTCCATGAAGTGGGTGACGAGGATGACCGTCACACCGCTGTCGCGGATGCCCTCGATCAACTTCCAGGCGTCTCGGCGGGCGTGCGGGTCGAGGCCGGTGGTCAGCTCGTCGAGCACGGCGATCTCGGGGTTGCCGATCAGCGCGAGCGCGATTGAGAGCCGCTGCTTCTGCCCGCCGGAGAGGTTCTTGAAGTAGCTGTCGCGCTTGTCCGTCAGGGCGAGCTGGTCCAGCAACTTCTCGGGGTCGGCCGGGTCGCGGTAGAACGACGCATAGAGCTTGAGTGCTTCGCTGACCTTGAGCTTCTCGGGTAGTTCGCTCTCCTGCAGCTGCGCGCCGAGGCGTTCGTGGAGGGCGTCGCGGTCCTTCCGCGGGTCCAGTCCGAGCACCGAGATCGACCCGGAGTCGGGCTCGCGCAGCCCCTGGAGGCACTCGACGGTGGTGGTCTTCCCGGCGCCGTTGGTGCCGAGAATGCCGAAAATTTCGCCACGTTCCACGTGGAACGAAACGTCCTCGACCGCGATCTTGTCCGGGTAGCTCTTGCGGAGGTTCTTGACTTCGACGATTGGCATGGGAAAAACGCTATGACCAGGAAGCGTTTCCCAGAATCCCGCTGAATCCCCGGCCGGGGTGGAGCTGGACCCACCCCGGCCGGGGTGCTCGGACCAGTGTGTCCGCGGTGCCGGATGAGACAGAATTCAGGCGTGTACCTCCAGTCCGTCAAGCGCGCTTTTGTGCTGGCCGGGTCGGCGCTCGCCGGAGTGGCCGACCTGGTCTTCGTCGTCTTGGCGTTCTGCGTGCTGTGCCTGGGGCTGTTCTTCTTTTTCGTCCCGGCTGTCGAACACTCCCGGCTGCGGATCGCGGCCGTGCGACGTCGAGCCGGGATCCCGTCGCCCTACACCCCTGAGCCGCCGGAGCCCGAACGGGAGGCCGACGGCTGGTACCGCGAGGGCAACAGCCTTTACCGGACACCGAAGTGGATCAACCGCTTCCACCGGGTGGACTGGATCGGCAAGGACCCCGCGACCTGCCGGGATCTCGGCTGGCTCACCCTGAATCCGCTGTACGGGCTGCTGCTGCCCCTGGCCGCGATAGTGACTGGGCCGTGGGCGCCGCGGGCTTACGACCGTTGGACCGAGCGGCGGCTCGGCCCGCCACCGGAGCGCGAAACGCGACGTCGTCCGCGGATTTGGCGTTGGCTGCGAACACACTTCGAGGCGCTCTGGCACCAGGTGGCCCTGTTCGGCCTCTCGGTCGCCCAGCTCGCGATGGTGGTTCCGCAGTTCGCCGTTTTCCTGCTGCCGTGGTGGCTGTTCCCGACGATGACGGCGGCCGCGCGGGCGGTCAACGACCAGTTCCGGCGGGTGTCGACGGAGTGGGTCGGCGTTCGCATCGACCGGCCGTACCTGCCGCCCCCGCCGTTCCCGGTGCCGCGCGCGGACGGGCTGTTCCGTGCCGGAAACCAGTTGCACGAACAGCCGTGGTGGCCGATGCGGATGGCCAGGATGCGGTGGGTCGTCGGCGACCGCGCGACTTGGCGTGACCTGATCGCCGCCGCGCTGAACCCACTGGTGTCGGGGTTGCTGATGCTGCCGGTGCTCGTGACGGTCGGGTACGGCTTCGTCGGGCTGCAATGTCTTTGGCTCTGGCGGCCGATCGACCAGGCCCGCGGCAGCGGTGATTCCCTCTTGATCACCTGGTTCGAGCCGCTGGGCCTGCCCGTGGTCGACACGAATCTCCAGGCGCTCGCCATGACCCCGGTGGCGCTGGCGCTCATGTTCGTACCGGTCGCGTTTTCGGCGCGGCTGGTGGGTTTGCAGGCCAAGTTCGGCCGATGGTTGCTCGGGCCGACCGAGGCGTCGAGGCTGGCGCTGCGCGTCAGCAGGCTGGAGCGCACGCGGATCGACACCACCGACGCCCAGGCCGAGGAGCTGCGGCGCATCGAACGCGACCTGCACGACGGCGTCCAGTCGCGGCTTGTCGCCATGGGCATGAAACTCGGCGCGGTCGAGGCGTTGATCGATCGCGATCCGGCGACGGCCAAGAAACTGGCGGCCGAGCTGCGGCAGTCGTCGTCCGCCGCGCTGACGGAGTTGCGCGAGCTCGTGCGCGGAATCCAGCCGCCGGTGCTCTCCGAGCGGGGACTTGTCGACGCCGTTCGCGCGGTCGCGCTCGACAGCCCGCTGCGAGTGGACGTCACGGTGGATTTCGACGGCAGGGTCGAGCCACCGGTCGAGTCTTGTGTGTATTTCGCGGTGCGCGAGCTGCTCACCAACGCCGTCAAGCACGGCGAGGCGCAGCGGGCGTCGGTCGAGCTTCGGTATGACGGCCATGCTCTGCTCGTCGAGGTGACCGACAACGGCAAGGGCGGCGCGAATCCGGCCCGTGGCACCGGATTGCGCGGAATCGAGCGACGGCTCGGCGCCTTCGACGGTAAATTGACGCTGCTCAGCCCGCCGGGCGGCACCACGACAGCGACGATGGAGATTCCGTGCCTGCTCGACTCAGGACCGTCCTCGCCGAGGACCAGTACCTCCTCCGAGACGGCCTGACCCACCTGCTGACCGCACACGATTTCGACGTCGTCGCCGCTGTCGGCTCCGGACCGGAGCTGCACAAAGCCCTGCTGGAACACCGGCCCGACGTCTCCGTGGTCGACGTCCGGATGCCACCGACGAACACCGACGAAGGACTCCAAGTCGCCCTCGCCGTCCGCCGGGAGATCCCGGGCCTGCCGATTCTCGTGCTGTCCCAACACGTCGAGCAGCTGTATGCCCGCGAACTGCTCGCCGACGGTACCGGCGCGATCGGCTACCTGCTCAAGGACCGGGTGTTCAACGCCGGCCAGTTCATCGACGCGGTCCGCCGCGTGGCCGGCGGTGGCACGGTGATGGACCCCGAGGTGATCGCGAAACTGGTGGCGGGCAACGCGAACGACCCACTCGCGTTGCTGACGACACGCGAGCGCGAAGTCCTCGGCCTGATGGCGGAAGGCTGCTCCAACGCGGCCATCGCGGCGCGCCTGTTCTTCAGCGAGGGCGCGGTTTCCAAGCACACCGCGAACATCTTCGCGAAGCTGCGGATCAGCGCCTCCGACGACACCAACCGCCGCGTCCTCGCCGTCCTCACCTACTTGGGCGCACCGGAAGATTAAGCCCGCGAAACGCGCACCATCTCGTCGCGCTCCACGACCTTCACGCGCTCGCGGCCGTGCGGCTCACCCAGCGAACGCTCGTGGGCGTCGAGTTTGCCCCAGCCATCCCAGGTCGTGAAGGGGACTCCGCGCTCGGCGAGGAAGTCGAGGATCGCGTCCGGTGAGGCGTAAACGGGCGGGGCCAAGGTATCGGCGTCGGCGAGAAGGCTGGCGATGGTCTCGGCGGCGTCACCCTTGGTGTGGCCGATGAGGCCGATCGGCCCGCGCTTGATCCAGCCGGTGACGTAGACCCCGGGCAGCTGGTTGTCGTCGATGTCCAGCACGCGGCCCGCCCGGTTGGGCACCACACCGGCGTGGTGGTCGAACGGGATTTCGGGCAGGTGCGTGGAGAGGTAGCCGACGGCGCGGTAGACGGCCTGGACGTCCCAGTCGTGGAACTCGCCGGTGCCGCGCACGTTGCCGTCGCCGGTCAGCTCCGTGCGTTCGGTGCGGAGCCCGGTGACCTGGCCGTTTTCGCCGACGATTTCGGTCGGCGAGTGGAAGAAGTGCAGGTGGAGGCGCTTCGGGCGGGTGCCTTCGTCGCGGATCGCCCACTCTTGCAGGGTTTTCACGACCATGTCGACCTGCTTGGACGCGCGCAGGGTGGCGATGCTGCCTTCGTCGAATTCGATGTCTTCGGGGTGGACGATGACCTCGACATTTGGCGAGTGGTCGAGTTCCCGCAGTTCCAGCGGGGTGAACTTGGCCTGCGCCGGGCCGCGCCTGCCGAAAACGTGGACGTCGGTGACCGGGCTGGCCTTGAGGCCTTCGTAGACGTTGGCCGGGATGTCCGTGGTCAGCAGCTCGTCGGCGGTTTTCGCCAGGATGCGGGCGACGTCGAGGGCGACGTTGCCGACGCCGAGGACGGCCACGCTCGTCGCGGTGAGGGGCCAGGTGCGGGGGACGTCGGGGTGGCCGTCGTACCAGGAGACGAAATCCGCGGCGCCGAAGCTGCCTTCGAGGCCGACACCGGGGATGTCGAGCGCGCGGTCGGTGGAGGCGCCTGTCGAGAAGATGACCGCGTCGTAGAACTCGCGCAGGTCGTCGAGCTTGATATCGGTGCCGTAGTCGATGTTGCCGAGCAGCCGGACGTTCGGCTTGTCGAGCACCTTGTGCAGCGCCGTGACGATGCCCTTGATGCGCGGGTGATCGGGCGCGACGCCGTAGCGGATCAGCCCGAACGGCGCGGGCATGCGCTCGAACAGGTCGATGGCGACGTCGGCGTCGGACTTGTCCAGGATGTCGGCGGCGTAGATGCCGGCGGGCCCGGCGCCCACGATGGCTACGCGAAGGGATCGGGTCACTGGGTCAACGGTAGGTTAGGTCGCCTAAGTTTCATTGTGATCTGGCGTACGGTCCACCAGGTGAAACCCGCTAAGCTGAGTGCTATGCGCGTGCTCGTCGTCGACAACTACGACAGTTTTGTCTACAACCTGGTCCAGTACCTGGCCCAGCTCGGCGCCGACTGCACGGTCTGGCGCAACGACGTGGTCGACCTCGAGAAGATCGCCGAGTTCGACGGTGTGCTCGTCTCGCCGGGGCCGGGAACACCGGAAAGAGCTGGTCAGAGCATCGACGTCATCAAGCGGTGCGCCGCTGAGCAGGTACCGATGCTCGGGGTTTGCCTCGGGCATCAGGCGCTCGGTGTCGCTTTCGGCGCGACGGTAGACCGCGCGCCCGAGCTGCTGCACGGCAAGACCAGCAAGGTGCATCACGCCGGTCTCGGAGTGCTCAGCGGGCTGCCCGCGGAGTTCACCGCCACCCGATATCACTCGCTGACTGTGTTGCCCGACACCATCCCCGCTGAGTTCGAAGTCACCGGTCTCACCGAAACCGGGGTCGTGATGGGCATGCGGCATCGCGAATATCCGCTCGAAGGGGTGCAATTCCACCCGGAGTCGGTGCTCACCGAGGGCGGCCACCGCATGCTCGCGAACTGGATGGCGGGCGCCGGGCACCCGGTCGCCGAAGTCGTCGTGCGGGAGTTGGAGCTCGCGACGCAAACTTTGCAGAAGGCCGCTGCTGCGTGACGGCGCTGTTGACTCTTTCAGGGGTCAGTAAGCGTTACGGCAAGGGTGAACTTGTGCTCGATGGGGTGAACCTGTCCATCGAGCCGGGGCGGGTGCTCGGGATTCTCGGGATGAACGGCTCCGGCAAGTCCACCCTGCTCCGCATTCTCGCCGGTGTTTCCCGGGAAAGCGGAGGCACCGTCACGGGACGGCCGAACGTCGGCTATCTGCCGGACAGGTTTCCCGCGGCGCAGCGGATGAGCGCGCGAGCGTACCTGCGGCATCTGGGGCGCATCCGAGGGTTGCCCAGTCTGTCCGAAGTGGACAAGTTGCTGGAACGCTTCGCCGTGGTCGGCGGCACGCGGGTGCCGCTGCGGCAGCTGTCCAAGGGCAACGCGCAGAAAGTCGGCCTGGCACAAGCGATTTTGGTCCAGCCGGAGCTGCTGGTGCTGGACGAGCCGTGGTCCGGGTTGGACGTCGAGGCGCACGCGATGCTCGGCCAGGTTGTCGCCGAGACCAAGGCACGCGGGGCGAGCGTGGTGTTCACCGATCACCGTCCCGCCGTCGCGCACACCCACGCCGACGAGGTTTTCCGGATCGAGCAAGGGAAACTCGCCCTCGACAAGCGGGAGTACAGCGGCCCGGACGTCCGGATCCTGTTGCACGGACCGGGGGTCGGCGACTGGCACGCCGAGCCCGGAGTGGTGACGGCCGTCTTCGACGGGCCGAAAGTGGAGTTGACCGTGCCCGCCGACCGTTCGGACGCGGTGCTGCTGCTCGCGCTCCGGCGTGGCTGGTCCGTGCGTGAGGTGGCCGGCCGATGATCGCGGTGACCAGGTACAACTTGGCGCTGCTGGGCCACTCGCAGCGGTACATCCCGGCGACGGTGGCCTTCCTGTTCGTGATCGCGCTGCAGTACGGGGACCGCCGCTCGCCGCTGCTCCCGGAGTTCGCGGTCAGCGGCGGCGCGCTGCTCGTGGCCAGCTGCTGGCTCACCGTCGCGCTTCTCGACGTCGAAGATCCAGTTCAGCGGCTTATCACCCTCAGTCACACCAGGCGGCTGTGGCCGATCATCGGCGGCGCGGTACTCACGGTGTTGGCCTGCGCCGTGGTGATGACGCTCGGTTCCGAAGGCTGGGCCGTGTACATCCACCGCGTGGCCACCCCAGGGGAGCTGATCCTGGGCGCGCTGGCTCATTTCGCGTGCGCCTGCACGGGGATCGCGATCGGCCTGCCGTGCTCGCGGCTGGTGATCGGCAGGCTGGGCTGGTCGGTGATCACCGCGATCATCGTGCTCATCGCGGTGGTGCTCGCCCCGTGGATTCCGCTGGTCCACCCGATGTTGCGGGTCATGGCCGCCGACGAGACCACCACCGGCGCGGTGCTTTTCGGCCTGCTGGCTTCGCTGCTGGTGCTCGGTGTCAGCGCGGTCGCCGTCGGTGTCACGGTTCGACGCCGTAGCTGACATTCAAGTCGGGAATTGTCGCCGCATTCTACGGCGAATTGCAATCTTCAAATACCTGTCTGGCTCTTACGATGGTTCATGCGGCGAGGTATTCTCGCGCATCCGTCACTCTCCGAAACTGTATCGGTGAGACCGTCTGCTCCATAAGGGGACAACTCTGTGACATCCGGAATCGTTGCGATCACCGTGCCCGGTTCGGGCGAGGAGCTGCGCCAGCTCGCGGCTTGGCTGAGCGACGAGGACGAACTCAGAAGCCGTGTCCGGCTCACCGAAGGCACCGCGCGGGCCGGGCAATTGGGCGGCGTGCTCGATTCGGTGGTGGTGGGCGTGACAAGCCGTTCCGCGGCGACCTTCTGCACCTCGCTCTTCGGCTGGATCGGCCGCCGCAAAGAGGCCCAGAAGGTTTCGCTGAAGATCAAGCGCTCCGGCGACATCGGTGAATTGGAACTGGACTGCGGTTCGGCCGCCGACGCGCCCGCGATTCTCGCCAGCGTCACGCACTTTCTAGACGACACGAGCTTGGACGACACGCGAGCTTATTGAGGGGAAAGGCAAAGGAATCACGGAAGCCCGATAGGCGGTGGCGGGTCCGTGGTGGGTCTTGTGAGCGTTGCGGCCGGTTAGAACCGGCCGCAACGCTCACAAGGTCTTGCTGGACTACGGGATCCCGATTCCGCCGCCCCTGGTGGATGACGTGGTGGTCGTCGGGCCGCCGGTGTCCTTCGACCCGATGAAGATCGTCACCGACTGCTTCTTGTCGATCTTCGCGTTGGCCTGCGGGTCGGTGGCGGTGACCTTGCCGACTTCGTTGGGATTGCTGGTCGCGTCATCCTGGAAGTTCGGCGTGCCCGTCCAGCCTGCCTGCTGCAGCAGCTGGATGGCCTGCTGCTGGGTCTTCCCGATGAGGTTCGGCATGTCGATCTGGCCCTTGCTGCCGTCCGAGACCGACAGGGTGATCTTGGTGTTCAGCGCCACGGCGGTACCGCTCACCGACTGCTGGGTGACCTGCCCCTGCGGGGCCTCCGAAGAGACGTTCACCTTGCTGATGTTGGTGAAGCCCGCCGCGTTCAAGGTGGACTTGCAGGAGTCGAACTGCTGGCCGGTGCAGTCGGGGACGACCTTGGTGTCCGGGCCCCTGCCGATGACGATCGAGATCTGATCGCCCTCGTTGACCTCGGTGTTCTCGGCCGGGGTCTGGTCGACGACCTTGCCGACCTGGCTCGGGTCGGTGACGGGCTGGTCGGTGATGTTGTTGGTGTTCAGCGTCAGCTTGACCGCTTCCAGCGCCTGGCTGGCTTCACCCACGGACTTGCCGGTCAGCGTCGGCACCTTGACCTTCGCCGGTGCCTTTCCGACGGTCAGCGTGATCGGGGTCGACTTCGAGACCCGCTGGCCTTCGGCCGGGTCGATGCCGATGACCTTGTTGACGTCGTCGTCCGAGCAACTCGGCTGGCCGGGCGCGGCCGGGACACCGCAGACGACTTCCTTGTTCGGGTTGATGTTGCTGAAGCCGGCGCTGCGCAGCGTGTCGCTCGCCGTCGCCACGGACAGGCCCTTGACCGTCGGGATCGCGACTTCGTCGGCGCTGGACTTGAACGAGCCGGAAAGCCACATGATCAGCAGCACGATCAGGATGGCGAACACCGCGAGACCGGCGCCGATGGCCGTCCGGCGCTTTCGCTTGGCGCGGGCGTCTTCCTCGACGTCGCTGGGGTCGAACTCGTCGTAGCGCTGCGGCGCCCGGCGGTCCGAGTCCATCACCTGGGTGCGGAGGTCTTCGGACATGACCATCGGCGCGGACGGGCGCTGGCCGGAGAGGGTGCGCACCAGGTCGGAGCGCATCTCGGCGGAGGACTGGTAGCGGTTCGCGGGGCCCTTGGCGAGTGCCTTCAGCACCACGGCGTCGAGCTCCGGCGACACCGCCGGGTTGACCGACGACGGCGGGTTCGGGTCTTCACGGACGTGCTGGTAGGCCACCGCGACCGGGGAGTCACCGGTGAACGGGGGCTCGCCGGTGACGAGTTCGTAGAGCACGCAGCCGGCCGCGTACACGTCACTGCGGGCGTCTACCTGCTCACCGCGGGCCTGCTCCGGCGAGAGGTACTGCGCCGTTCCGATGACCGCGGCCGTCTGGGTCATCGCCGACTGGCCGTCGTGCATGGCCCTGGCGATGCCGAAGTCCATGACCTTGACGGCGCCGTTTTTCGTGATCATCACGTTCGCGGGCTTGACGTCACGGTGGACGATGCCGTGGCGGTGCGAGAAGTCCAGCGCGGCGCAGACGTCGGCCATGACCTCCATCGCCCGCTTCTGCGACATCGGGCCTTCGGTCTTGACGATGTCGCGCAGGGTCCGGCCTTCGACGAACTCCATCACGATGTACGGCAGCGCGCCCTGGTCCGTCGAGGCTTCGCCGGTGTCGTACACCGCCACGATCGCGGGATGGTTCAGCGCGGCCGCGTTCTGTGCCTCGCGGCGGAACCGCTCCTGGAACTGTGGGTCCCGCGCCAGGTCCGCGCGCAGGATCTTGATGGCCACCTCGCGGCCCAGGCGCACATCGTGGCCGTGGTGGACCTCGGACATGCCTCCGTAGCCGAGCGTGTCGCCCAGTTCATAGCGGTTGGAGAGCAGTTGGGGTGTGCTCATCTCTGCGTGCCGTTCCATTCCGTCCAAGGTGTGTTAATCATGCCCTGCGAGCCGTTGATCTCTGTCTGGCCCTGTGTTGTGTCGTCCGGCGGCCCGTTCGTCGGCACGGCCGGCCGGACCTGCTGCGGCCCGGTAGGGAACGCGGTAGGGGAGGTAATGGGTTGACGCTCGACCGGTTGGTTCCCGTTGCCCGCGCTCACCAGTTTCGCGATGAGCAGTGCCCCACCCACCACCAAGGCGACAAGGATCACCGCCAAAGCCACCCACAGGCCCGTGTGTCCGCGTCGTTGTGGCGGGGGCATGGCCATTATCGCGCCCGACGGCATCACCGGCCGCATCGCCGGGTGTGAGACCGGGCCGATCGGTGTCATCGGGTTCGGCGGCATCGGGACATAACCCCCGCGGGCCGCGACACCGGCGGGCAACGGCAGCGGGTGACCTGCCCTTACCGCGGCGACAGCGGCGGCGAACTCGCCGCCGCTGTTGTAACGCTGCCGGGGATCCTTGATCAGGGTGGCTTCGATCACCGCGCGGGCCGCCGGTGAAACGTCCGGCGGCAGGGGCGGCGGCATGTCGCGGATGTGCATCATCGCCACCGTGACCGCGTTCTCCGAGAGGAACGGCCGATGCCCGGTGAGGCATTCGTAACCGCACACCGCGAGCGAGTAGACGTCGCTCGCCGGTTCCGCCGGGTTGCCCAGCGCCTGCTCCGGCGCGATGTAGTGGGCGGTGCCCATCACCATGCCGCCCCGGGTGACCGGGGCGGCATGGGCGGCTTTGGCGATACCGAAGTCGGTGATCTTCACCTTCCCCGCGGGGGTGACCAGGATGTTGCCCGGCTTGACGTCGCGATGCACCAGACCTTGTTCGTGCGCCGCCTGCAACCCGTTACCGGCCTGCTCCAGGATGTCGAGCGTGCGTTCGGCGGAGATCCGGCCCTCCCTGGCGAGGATCCCGGCCAGCGGATCACCCTCGACCAGCTCCATCACCAGGTAGGCGATCTCGTGCTCGCCCGCCATCGTCTCGCCGTAGTCGTGCACCGCGGCTATCCCGGGGTGGTTCAGCGAAGCCGTCATCCGCGCTTCCGTCCGGAAACGGTGCAGGAATTCGGGGTCACCGGACAGTTCCGCCTTGAGCACCTTCACCGCGACGGTCCGGTCGAGCCGGGTGTCGTTCGCCTGCCAGACCTCGCCCATCCCTCCGACGGCGATCCGGTTCGTCAGTTCGTAGCGCTCGGCCAGTAGCTGACCGGAGGACAGCATTCGCTATCCACCCCCGACCAGCGCATTGATCGCCGCTCGCCCGATTTCCGCCGCCACCGAACCACCGGTGGCGGCCAAGCCGCGGTTACCGCCGGATTCGACGATCACCGAGACCGCGATCTTCGGGTCCATCGCCGGGGCGAACGCGGTGTACCAGGCGTGCGGCGGGGTGTTCTTCGAGTCGGTGCCGTGCTCGGCGGTGCCCGTCTTGGAGGCGATCTGCACGTTCGGCTTCTTGCCCGCGCCCTTGGTGTTGTTCTCGGACAGCAGCATCAGATCCCGCAGGGTCGCCGCGTTCGCCGAGGACAGCGCCGGCTCGCCGGTCAGCTCCTCGGGGTTGAAGTTCTCGATGGTCTCCAGGCCCGGCGCCAGCAGCGACTGCACCAGCTGCGGCTTCATCGCCATGCCACCGTTGGCGATGGTCGCCGAGAGCAGGCAGTCCTGCAGCGGGGTCAGTCTGACGTCACGCTGGCCGATGCCGCTCTGGTATAGCGCCGCCTGCGATTCGAGGTCGCCGAGGCTGGACTGGGCGACGCGCATGGGCAGCGTCAGGTCGGTCTGCCCGATCCCGAAGTTCGCCGCGGTCTTGGTCAGCTGGTCCTTTCCGATCTTCCCGGTCAGCTCGGCGAACGGCACGTTGCACGAGTGGGCCAGCGCGTCGCGGAAGGTCGTCCCCTGGCAGGCCTCGCCGGCGTAGTTCTCCAGCGTGGTCTGCGTGCCGGGGAGCAGTGTGTTCGGCGAGGAGTTGATCGGGGTGTCCGGCGTGACGAGCCCGGTTTCCAGCCCGGCCGCCGCGTCGACCAGCTTGAACGTCGAACCCGGCGGGTAGGTCTCGGCGATCGCGCGGTTGATCATCGGGTTCTTCGGGTCGGCGTTGTAGCCGGTCCACGCCTTTTCCTGGACGTCGCCGTCGTGCGAGGCGAGCTGGTTCGGGTCGTACGACGGGGTCGAGACCATCGCCAGGATGCGGCCGGTCTTCGGGTCCATCGCGACGACTGCGCCGGTGTAGCCGCGCGAC
>Ga0247768_1000255_pt1 | contig 19704 bp, 23 predicted proteins | sample UWRJL016104C6_FD_179944 | JGI IMG/M metagenome (GOLD analysis project Ga0247768, IMG submission 179944) | Plant litter microbial communities from Arlington Agricultural Research Station in Wisconsin, United States - UWRJ-L016-104C-6 | ecosystem: Environmental > Terrestrial > Plant litter >... | reverse complement strand
AGTCGTGAGTGTTTCGCGGGGTTAGAACCCCGCGAAACACTCACGACTCAGCACTCGGTAGGCGCATTGACGCTGTCCGTGATGATCGCTAGCTTGCGAACAGGTACTCACACACGCGATACGCCATCAGTGAGTTAGGGAGATTCGTTGACCGCCACGCACACCGAGCCCTTGGCCTACCCCTTCAACGAGGAGGAAGGCCTGGCGCTGAACGAGGCCTACGCCGCCGCTCGCGAGGGCGAAGGCATGATCCGCGTCCAGTTGCCCTACGGTGACGCCGCCTGGCTGGCGACGCGCTACGCCGACGCCCGCCTGGTGCTCGGCGACAACCGGTTCAGCCGCGCGATGGCCTCCGAGCACGACGCGCCGCGCCACACCCCGGCGAACAACAGCAGCACCGGCATCCTCAGCATGGACCCGCCCGACCACACCCGGCTCCGCACGCTGGTCGCGAAGGCGTTCACCATGCGCCGCGTCGAGGAGCTGCGCCCGCGGGTCCGCGAACTCGCCGAGCAGCTGGTCAAGGACATGATCGCCGCCGGTGCGCCAGTCGACCTGGTGGAGGAGTACGCGCTGCCGATCCCGGTCGCGGTCATCTGCGAGCTGCTCGGCGTACCGACCGCGGACCGGCCCAAGTTCCGCAAGTGGAGCGACGCGGCGCTGTCGACCAGCTCGCTCACCGCCGAGGAGTTCCAGGCGAACCGCGAGGAGCTGCGCGACTACATGCGCGGGCTCATCGAGGCGCACCGCGAGCACCCCGGCGACGACCTGATGACGGCGCTGATCCAGGCCCGCGACGAGCGCGACAGGCTGAGTGAGCTCGAACTGGTCGACCTGTGCGTCGGGATCCTCGTCGCGGGCCACGAAACCACCGCGAGCCAGATCCCCAACTTCGTCTACGTGCTGCTCGACGAGCCCGCGCGGTGGGAACAGCTGCGGAACGACCTCGACCTGCTCCCGGCCGCCGTCGAAGAGCTGACCCGGTTCGTCCCGCTCGGCGCGGGCGCCGGGTTCCCGCGCTACGCCAAGGAGGACATCGAGGTCGGCGGGGTGCTGGTCCGCGCGGGCGAGCCGGTGCTGGTCGCCGTCGGCGCCGCGAACCGCGACGCGCTCCAGTTCGACACGCCCGAAACGCTGAACTTCGCGCGCGAAAGCAGCCAGCATCTCGGCTTCGGGCACGGCGTGCACCACTGCCTCGGCGCGCCGCTCGCCCGGCTTGAGCTGCAGGAAGCCTTGCGTGCCTTACTAACCGGGTTACCAGGGCTTAAGCTGGCCGGTGACATCCAGTGGAAGACACAGATGCTCGTGCGCGGCGCCCGGGCGATGCCGGTGGGGTGGTAGATCGATGAGTTGGCAGGTCGAGGTGGACGCGCACACCTGTATCGGTTCGGGCATGTGCGCCGCGCTGGCGCCGGAGTGGTTCAAGCTCGACGGCGAACACGCGGAGGCGCTGGCCAAGGACGTCGAGCCCGACGAGATCGTGCTCGACGTCGCGGACTCGTGTCCCGCGATGGCGATCACGGTGACCGACCACGGGACCGAAATCGGCCCCAGGCCGTAAAACCCGTTCGGAAGGGCCCCTGAGCAGCAGCTCAGGGGCCCTTTTTCGTGCGCGTGTGTTACCCGGTGTGCCCGGGAGCCGTTACGCCGTGCGTTCTTGGTAACGCCGGGCTGTTCCGGATGAAACACGACGGAAATCGAGCGCGGGTCAACTGGGGCCATCGCGAAACGAGCCAACCACCGTCGCCGGTCGTCGGGGAGTTTTCCAAGCGGGGCAGGGAAGTACGGCGAGAGTGCCGAAGTGATCGTGGAGGGATTCGAACGATGACCGAGAACCTCGACGGGCAGCACCGCCCGGTGCTCGTGATCGGCGGTGGCCAGGCCGGGTTGTCGATGAGCCGTTGCCTGACCGACGGCGGCGTCGACCACCTCGTCCTGGAGCGGGAGCGGGTCGGCCACGAATGGCGGACACGACGCTGGGACTCCTTCTGCCTGGTGACCCCCAACTGGCAGTGCGCGCTCCCCGGATTCCCTTACCAGGGAAGCGATCCCGACGGTTTCATGCCGCGCGACGAGATCGTCGGCTACCTGGAGGAGTACGTGACCTCGTTCGACGTCCCGCTCGTGGAGGGCGTCGAAGCGACCAGGTTGCGCCAAAACGGCGACGGCACCTTCCGCGTCACCACCACCCGAGGCGAGGTGACCGCCGACCAGGTCGTGCTGGCGACCGGGCCGTACCAGGTCCCGCTGAAGCCGCGCATCGCCGAGCGCTTCCCCGAAACCGTTACCCAGCTCCATTCCTCCGAGTACCGCAATCCCGCGCGGATTCCACCGGGGGAGGTGCTCGTGGTCGGCACCGGCCAGTCCGGCTGCCAGATCGCGGAGGACCTGCACCTCGCCGGCCGCCGGGTGCACCTCGCCGTCGGCTCCGCGCCGCGGGTCGCCCGGCGCTACCGCGGCAAGGACGTCGTCGCCTGGCTCGACGAAATGGGGTACTACGGCAAGGGAATCGACGAGTTCGCCGACGCCGACGCGGTCCGCTTCCGCGCCAACCACTACGTCACCGGCCGGGACGGCGGCCGCGACATCGACCTCCGCGCGTTCGCCCGCGACGGCATGCGGCTCTACGGCCGCCTGACCGGCATCCACGGCGGCAAGCTCTCCTTCGACACCGACCTCCGGAAGAACCTGGACGCGGCCGACGCGGTCAGCGAGGGCATCAAGGATTCGATCGACGCCTTCATCACCTCGCGCGGCATCAACGCGCCCGGGGAGAAGCGGTACGTCCCGGTCTGGGAACCGCGGGACGAGCCGGACGGCCTCGATCCGTCCGGGATTTCGACCGTCATCTGGAGCACCGGCTTCGGCCGCGACCACCGCTGGATCGAGGTCCCGGTCTTCGACGGCCGCGGCTACCCGACCCACAGCCGCGGCGTGACCAGCTGCGAAGGGCTGTACTTCCTGGGCTTGCCGTGGCAGTACACCTGGGGTTCCGGGCGGTTCTGCGGGGTCGCCGCGGACGCCGGGTACCTCGCGGGCCGGATCAAGGCCGTACGCGAGCACACCGGCGGTGACGTCCGCTGGATCGCGGGCACGCCGACCAGCACGTATCCGAGTGACGAAGACTGGATCGCCCCGAGGACGGTGGCGTGATGGCGGCCAAGGTCTTCGACGCGCACCGCCACCTCGGTGTGCTGCCCGCGTACCCGTTCTACGGCGGCCCGCCGGTCGCGCCCGCGATCGGCTCCCGCGCGACCATCGGCGAGCTGATCGCGGACATGGACCGCGAAGGCACGGAACGCGCGCTGGTCATCCCGAACTACGGGGTGCCCGACCCGGGAATCGCCTTCTCCTTCAACGAGTTGTGCGTCGAAGCCGCGGCGAAGGACGACAGGATCCGTGCCGCGCTCTGGGTTTCGCCCCGGCCGGAGGACGCAGCGCTCACCGATGTCGCGCTGTCGCTGGCGGGCGAGGCCGGGGTCAAGGCGCTGAAACTGAGCTTCCTGCTCGGCGGCAAGGCGGGCGACCCGGCGTGCAAACCTCAGCTGGACAAGATCTTCGCCACCGCGCGCCGCCACAACCTCGTCGTCCACGTGCACACCTCACCCGGCGCGGCCTCCGACATCGACGAGGTCGGCAAGCTCGTGGAGGCCTACGCCGACGACGTCAAGCTGCACCTGGTGCACTTCGGCGGCGGGATGAGCGGGCACATCAAGCTGATCGGCGGCCGGTTCTTCGACTGGATCGCCGCCGGGAAGCAGGTCTACACCGACCTTTCCTGGGCGATCGGCTTCGCCCCGCGCTGGCTCGCGGACGAGATCTCGCACCGCGGGATCGGGCACGATCGTGTGCTCTTCGCCTCCGACGAGCCGTGGGGTGATCACGACGGCGAGCGGGCCCGCCTGACCGCCGCGGTCGGCGACGGCGAGCTTTCCGAATTGGTTTTCCGGAGCACTTTCGACGTGCTTTACGGATGATGTCCCACCCGGAAGAAGAGAAAGGGAACAACTGATGGCCGAGTTGACCGAAACCGAAAAGACCAGCTTGGACGAGATTCCGCACCCGTCGCTGCCGCAGGGTTCCAGTCTTTACGGTGGCACGAAGGTGTTCCCCGATTACCAGGCCGAAAACGGGGAAAGCTATTTCACCCTGGTCCACGGTATCGCGCACGAATCCTCGGTGAGCTTCGTGGCGATCCTGCAGGCGACCCGCGCCCAGCGGAAGGGCTTCGAGGCCGCGATCTACTTCTACGGCCCCGGCTCGCTGAACTGCCTGGCCACACGGGGTTTCCCGACCACGGGCAACGCCGCTTTCCCGGGTGAGCTGAACATCAACGACCAGCTCAAGGCGTTCATCGGCGAGGGTGGCAAAGTGTATTGCTGCCGCTTCGGCCTTTCGCTGCACGGAGCCCGCGAAGAAGACCTAATCGAAGGCGTCATCCCGACCCATCCGCTGGACGTCCAGGACGCTCTTATCCATTACGCTCGCAAAGGCGCGATCATCAACTCCACCTACATGTTTTAGGAGGCAGGGTCGTGCGCGTTGGCATCGAAGAGGAAACCCTAACCGCCAGGGCCGATATCGCCGTCCGGGGCGTGCGCATGGACGCGCCGGTCCAGCGCAGCAAAGGCGCCGGGCCGAGCGATGACGGTCACGTGGTCGTCAACGGTGCCAACGCGGCGCTGCCGCTCAACGCGGAGAGCCCGTACTCGGTGCGCGGCGGCCGCATCTTCAACGGCACGATCGACCTCGGGCTGTCGGTGGAACCCGTGGCCCGGCCGAAGTTCTACGACCTGGAGACCGCCGACGGCGTGCCGTACCGCAAGATCGCCTTGCTGCACGGCAAAGACGTGCTCGCCACCACCGTGGTGCAGACGTGCATCCGCTACGCCGAAGAGAAACGCTGCCGGTTCTGCACGATCGAAGAGTCGCTGAACGCGGGCTCGACCATCGCGGCCAAGACACCGGCGCAGCTGGCCGAGGTGGCCGAAGCCGCCGTCCGGCTCGACGGTGTCAAGCAGATGGTCATGACCACCGGCACCACCTCCGGCCCGGATCGCGGCGCCAGGCATCTCGTCCGCTGCGTCAAGGCGGTGCTCGAAGCCGTGCCCGGCCTGCCGATCCAGGTGCAGATCGAGCCGCCCGGCGAGCTTTCCGTCCTCACCGACTTGCGGGAAGCCGGGGCGACGTCGATCGGCATCCACGTCGAGTCGCTCGACGACGAGGTCCGCCGCCGCTGGATGCCCGGCAAGTCGGCCGTCCCGATGGCCGAGTACGAGGCCGCGTGGGACGAAGCCGTCCGCGTTTTCGGCCGCAACCGCGTGTCGACGTATCTGCTCATCGGCCTCGGTGAGAACGCGGACGAACTCGTCGCCGGGGCGGGGCGGCTGATCGACCGCGGGGTGTACCCGTTTGTCGTCCCGATGCGCCCGATGCTGGGCACGCTCGCCCGGCGGGACGGCGCGGTGACCCCGTCGTCCGCGCTGGTCAGGGACATCACCGGGCGGGTGGCGACCCTGCTGCGCGCGGCCGGGATGACCGGCGCCGACCAGCAGGCGGGCTGTGCCGCGTGCGGGGCGTGCAGTGTGCTGAACACGGCCGGGGGCTGAGCCATGATCCCGGACGTGCTCGCCATCCTCGGCGACCAGGTGACCCTTGCGCGGCAGCCGGAATTCCGGATCGAGGAGGCCGATTCGCGCGCGCTCGCGGCCTACCGGGCGTTGCGCACGGAGGCTTTTGTCGACCGCCAAGGCCTCTTCGACGGCCACGACCTCGACTCCCGCGACGACGACCCCCGCACGATCGTGCTGGTCGCGAGGGATCTCGCGGGCACCGTGCTCGGCGGGGTCCGGCTCGGCCCGGTCGGCGACGGTGACGACCTCGGCTGGTGGTCCGGCGGCAGGCTGGTCGTGCGGGACGGCGTCCGTCTCGGGATCGGTGCGGCGCTGGTGCGGGCGGCCTGTGCCCGCGCGGAGACGGCCGGGGTCCTGCGCTTCGAGGCGACGGTGCAGGCCCGCAACGAAAAGATGTTCACCCGGCTCGGCTGGACCGCGGTCCGGCCGGTGACGGTCGCGAACACCGATCACGTGCTGATGCGCTGGCCGATCGGCCGGATCGCGGCGCTGGTCGAAGCCACCAAGAGCGACCTCGGTTCCCTGCTGCGGGGCCTGACGGGCGTGCCCGGCTTCCTCGGGGACGACGGCGTGCCGGTGCCCGGGACGGACGTCGTCGCCGCGTGCGACGCGATCATCCCGTCCATGGTCGAGCGCGACCCGGAGTGGGCGGGCTGGTGCTCGGTGCTGGTCAACCTCAACGACCTGGCCGCCATGGGCGCCGAGCCGATCGGCCTGCTCGACGCGCTCGGGGCGCGCGACAAGTCGTTCGCCTCACGCGTGCTTTCCGGACTGCGTAAGGCGAGTGCGGCCTACGGCGTGCCGGTGCTCGGCGGGCACACGCAATTCGGCGTCCCGGCGTCGCTGGCGGTGACCGCGCTGGGCCGTGCGGAGCGGCCGGTGCCGGGCGGTGGTGGTAAGCCCGGTCAGCGCGTGCGGCTCACCGCGGACCTCGGTGGCGGCTGGCGGCCGGGGTACGGCGGGCGGCAATGGGATTCGACGAGCACACGGTCCACAGTGGACCTTCGCGCGATGCTCTCGGCCGTCGGGCGGGCCCGGCCCGCCGCGGCCAAGGACGTTTCGATGGCGGGCCTCGCGGGCACGCTGGGCATGCTCGCCGAAGCGGCGGGCTGCGGGGCGGTGCTGGACGTCGCCGCGGTCCCGCGCCCCGCCGGAGCCTCGGTGGGCGACTGGTTCACCTGCTTCCCGGGGTTCGCCATGCTGACCGCGGGCGGCCCGCCGCTGGACGCGGGGCCGGCGGTCAGCGTCGAATGCGGGGAACTCGTCAGCGGGGACGGAGTGACCTTGCGCTGGCCGGACGGCGAGCGCACCCGGGTGATCGAGGCCGGGGTAACCGGATTGGGGACGTCATGAGCACGCTCAGGATGGCGGCCGTCGCGGCGCCTTTCGACCGCGACATCGAGGGCGACTTCGCCCGGATCGAGAAGTTGATCGCCGCCGCCAGGACCGACGGTGTCGGCCTGCTCGCGCTGCCCGAAGCCTGCCTGGGCGGCTACCTCGCGAACCTCGACGGGGACGCGGAAGGCCCACCCGCGCTGAGCCTCGACGGGCCGGAAATCCGGCGGCTTTCCGCGCTGGCGGGGGACATGGTGGTCACCGCGGGCTACTGTGAGGCCGGTGACGGCGTCCTCTACAACAGCGCGGTGTGTGTCAGCGGCGACGGGGTGCTCGGCAACCACCGCAAGGTCCACCAGCCGCTGCGGGAAAGCGCGAGCTACGGGGCAGGTGAGGCCTTCGAGGCGTTCGATACGCCGGTCGGCCGGTTGGGCATGATGATCTGTTATGACAAGGCTTTCCCCGAATCGGCGCGGGCGCTCGCGTTGAACGGCGCGGAGATCGTGGTCTGCATGTCGGCCTGGCCGGGCAGCCGCACCAACGCGAGCGCGGATCTCGCGCAGGACCGCTGGAAGCGGCGGTTCGACCTGTTCGACCGGGCCAGGGCCCTGGAGAACCAGATCGTGTGGCTTTCGGCGAACCAGTCCGGCACCTTCGGCGACCTGAACTTCGTGTGCAGCGCCAAGATCGTCGACCCCGGTGGCGAGATACTGGCCGACACCGGGGTCGCCGAGGGCATGGCCGTCGCCGAACTCGACGTCACCCGCGCGCTGGAGACGGCTCGCCGTTCGATGGCGCACCTGCGCGACCGCCGTCCCGAGGCGTACCCGGTGGGCGTCGGGTAGATGGCGCCGATCCGCATCGCGGCGGTCGCCGCGCATTTCGGCCGCGACCTCGATTTCGGCCTGCAGCGCATCGCCACGCTCATCGACCACGCGCGCAGGTCCGGCGCCGCGCTGCTGGTCCTGCCGGACGCCGCGCTCGGCGGCTACCTCGCCGACCTGCGGCATCCGGACCCCGAGGCGCTGCCGCCCGCGCTCGAACCGGACGGCCCGCACCTGCGCAAGATCGCCGCGATGGCCGCCGAAATGGTGGTGTGCGTGGGGTATTGCGAGGCCGACGGCGTAAACCGCTACAACTCGGCGATCTGCGTGACCGGCGACGGGGTGCTCGGCAGGCACCGCAAGGTCCACCAGCCGCCGGGGGAGAGCGTCGCCTACGCGCCGGGTGACGAGTTCACCGCTTTCGACACCCCGGCGGGCCGGGTCGGCATGCTGATCGACTACGACAAGACGTTCCCGGAGTCCGCGCGCAGCCTCGCCGTCGACGGTGCCGAGATCGTCGCGTGCCTTTCGGCGTGGCCGACCAGCATCACCAACCGCGCCCCGCGAATGGCGCAGGACCGGCAATCGCGACTTTTCGACCTCTACGACTGCGCCCGCGCGGCGGAGAACCAGGTGGTGCTCGCGTCGTCGAACCAGACCGGCGCGATGGGCGGAATGCGCTTTCTGGGGCAGGCCAAGGTGGTCGGCCCCGGCGGTGAGATCCTGGCGCGCACCTGGTCGAAGGCCGGGATCGCGGTGGCCGAGCTGGACGTCGCCGCGGAGATCGCCAACGCGCGCCGGGTTCTTCACCATCTTGACGAGCGGAAGCCCGCGAGTTACCGGGGGACGCCGTGAGGATCGCGCTGCTCAGCTACTCGACCAAACCCCGGGGCGGGGTGGTGCACATGCTCGCGCTCGCCGAGGCGCTGGCCGAGCTGGGCGAGGATGTCACGGTGTGGACGCTGGGCCGCGGCGGTGACACCGAGTTCTACCGGCCCGTCGACCCGCGGGTGCGGGTGGCCATCGTGCCGTTCGCCGACCCGCCCGCGGAAGAGACCGTGGGACAACGGATCCTGCGGTCGATAGCGACCCTGCGTGCCGCGTTCACCCCCGGCGAGTTCGACATCGTGCACGCGCAGGACTGCATCAGCGCGAACGCCGTCGACTGGTGTGTCCGGACGATTCACCATCTCGACCAGTTCACCACGCCCGAGCTGGCGGCCTGCCACGAACGCGCGATCGTCCGCCCGTTCGCGCACATCTGCGTCTCGGCCGCGGTGGCGCGTGAGGTCTCCGAAGGCTGGGGTATCCACCCCACGGTCATCCCCAACGGCGTCGACGCAGCCCGCTTCGCCGACGCCTCCCCCGGGCCGTGGCGCGCGAAGTTCGGCCGGTTCGTGCTGGCCGTCGGCGGGATCGAGCCGCGCAAGGGCAGCATGGACCTCCTGGAGGCGTACGCGATCCTGCGCGCCGAGCAGCCGGATCTGCGGCTTGTCATGGCCGGCGGCGAGACGCTCTTCGATTACCGCGACTACCGCGAACGCTGGGACAAGCGCGCGGCCGAGCTCGACGCCAACCCGATCGTGCTCGGCCCGGTGCCCCACGACGACCTGCCTTCGCTCATGGCCGCCGCGAGCGTCTTCGCCTTCCCGTCGACAAAGGAGGGTTTCGGCATGGCCGCCATGGAGGCCCTCGCCGCCGGGATTCCGGTGGTCACCCGCGATCTCCCCGTCCTGCAAGAGATCTTCGGCGGCGCCGCCCGCTTCGCGACCGACCCGCCCGGCTTCGCCCACGAACTCCGCTCCGCCCTCGCCGCCCCTCTCACCCACCAAGCCGCGGGCCGGGCTCTCGCCGCCCGCTACACCTGGCCCGCCGCCGCCTCCGCCCACCTGGCCTTCTACCGCTCCCTCAACCTCTGACCGCGTGTGTGCAATCCACGCGCACTCAAGTGCGTTCCACGCGCACCCGTGTGCAGTCTGTGCACACCTATCGGTGGGCAGAGCAAAGGTGTCACGGCTGGAAAACCCCTTCTTCGGTCACCACAGCGGTGACGAGCCCGGCGGGCGTGACGTCGAAAGCGGGGTTGAACGCCTTCGCGTCGTCCGGGGTGACACGCACACCGGAGACGTGCGTGACCTCGTCCGCGGCGCGTTCCTCGATGACGATCGAGCTGCCGTCCGGGATCGAGAGGTCCACTGTGGACATCGGGGCGACGGCGAAAAACGGCACACCATGGTGCCGTGCGGCCAGGGCGAGTCCGTACGTGCCGATCTTGTTGGCGACGTCGCCGTTGGCCGCGATGCGGTCCGCGCCGACGAGCACGCAGTCGACCAGGCCGCGGAACATCGCCGCGGCGGCCGCGTTGTCGGGCAGGACGCGGTACGGCACACCGGCTTCGGCCAGCTCCCACGCGGTCAGGCGGGCGCCCTGCAGCAGCGGTCGCGTTTCGTCGACCAGCACCGATTCGACGTAACCGCCCGCCTGCAGGTGCCAGACGACACCGAGTGCGGTGCCCCAGGCGACTGTCGCGAGCCTGCCCGCGTTGCAGTGCGTCAGCAGCCGCAACGGCCGTCGCCCGCAGTACTCCAGCACCAGGTCGGCGGCGCGCCGCGACGCCTCGCGATTGGTGCGCTCGTCCTCGTCGAGCACGCTGAGCGCTTCGGCCAGCACGGCGTCCGGCCCCTCGGGCAGCTTCGCCAGCGCGCGCTCGACGCCCCAGCTCAGGTTGACCGCCGTCGGACGCGCCTTCGCCACCCGCTCGGCCTCCGCCCGCACCGACTCGGCGTCCCCAGCCCGCGCGGCGAGCGCGACCCCCAGCGCCCCCGCGCCGCCGAGCGCCGGCGCGCCGCGGACGGCCAGCCGCCGGATCGCGCCGATCAGCTCGTCGACGGTGTCCAGCCGCAACGTCCGGTAGGCGCCCGGCAAAGCGCACTGGTCGATGATGACGATCGAGCCGTCCACCCAGTCGATGGTTCTGCGCATCCGACGCTCCCCGTGAAAACCGTTGGCACTCTCGATCATCGTCGCGCAAACCGGGCCGCGTGACCATCGAACGGCGCAACCCGCCCGGACCGCGCTCACGAGGTTCGGTGGTCAATCCAGCCAGAGCAGGACGGCGTCGCCGTCGAGGGCCGCGGCGGCGAAGAACTCCACCAGCGGCTCGTAGTGCCCGCGGACGTAGTCCAGCGCCTCGGGCTCGTCCCAGATGCCCGGGTAGACCTCCGCCCTGGTCAGGTCGTCCTGCCCGACGCCGATGAGCAGCTCGTCGAAGCCGGCCTTCGCCAGCGCCTCCGACGCGGCCCGGACCCGTTCCGGCGTCAGGTACCTGGGCTGCCCGTAGCCGTTGTCCGCGCCGAACGCCTCGCCGTCGAAGACGACGTTCACCGGGAAGTCGACCCGTTCCAGCAGGAAGCCGATCGCGTGCCACGCTTTGTCGACGTCCAGGGAGCGTCCGCCGCCGGACTCGTCCATGCGCGCGAAAAGCCAGCCCTCGTCGGCGATCGCCTTCTTCAGCTCGTCCGGGGTCACCCGGAGGTAGCTGCCGATCATGCCCATCCGCTGTTCCCTTACAACCCGGCGAGCAGGTCGGTCTCGGTGATCCCCGGGCCCTGGCCTTCGCGGATGAACCACTCGATGCCGAAGGCGTGCGCGAACGCCTCTTCCGGCATCGCGAGGAAAAACGACTGCTCGCTGATCTGGCTGGCGTGCGCGCGCATGGCCTTGCGCTTGTAGGCGAGGTACGCGGTCACGTCGACGGCGGCGGTGATGACGGACTCCGGCTTGCCGAAGCCCGGGTTCTCGGTCGGGTCGGGCATGCTCGGGCCGCCGGTCTCGCCCCGCTGGGCGGCGGCTTCGAGGCCGCGCCGGACGTGGTCGCGGTTCATCGTGCTCTGGTAGACCCGCGGTGTCCCGGCGAGTTCGGCGGCGCGCATGCCGACGCGGTGCACCTGGATGTGGTCGGGATGGCCGTAACCGCCGTTGTCGTCGTAGACGGTCAGCACTTCGGCGTTTTCCTCGCGGAGGATCGCCGCCAGCTTCTCCGCGGCCTCCTCGACCGAGGCCGTCCAGAACGAGCCGGGGGCGTCGTTTTCGGGCTCGCCCATCATCCCCGAGTCGACGTAACCGAGGAACTCGACGCGCTGGGCGCCGAGGATCTCCGCCGCGGCCTGGGTTTCGACGACCCGGCGCTCCCAGAGCTGCTCGCCCTCGTCCAGGAAGCCGTCGTCGACTTCACCGTGCTCGCCGCGGGTCGCGACGACGAGCACCACCCGGTGCCCCTCCTCGAACGCTTTGCGCATGACACCGCCGCACGCGATGCATTCGTCGTCGGGATGGGCGTGGAACGACACCAAAGTGGCCATGTCCGAACGGTACTTGAAGGTGTCAGTCGCCGTCGGGTGCCGTGAACCGCGCGAGCACCTCGTACGGCGGAATCCAGCCCCGGCTCACCAGGAGTTCGTTGAGCGCGGTGAGCGCGGCGGGCGCCGCCTCGGTGTCGGCCGCGTCGACGAGCGTGCGCGCGTGGTCGAGCAGCACCTTGTCCGGCTGGGCGCCGTCGACGCTCTCGAACGGCTCCGGCTCGTCGTCGTCGGCCAGCGACGGGGTGCGCACCGCGCGCAGCAGCAACGTTTCCAGCCGATCGGGGGGAACGTGGGCGGCGAGCCGGACCAGCAGCTGGGCCAGCCGGTACAGCTTGACGTTGTGCTGCTGCGAAAGGCCGACGAGGATTTTGAACGCCTGCTGCGGCGCGCACCGGTGCGAGACGATCAGCACGCCCATGGCCTGTTCGATGGTCGCCCTCGTGCGTAGCGCGCGGCGCAGCCCGTTCAGCTCGTCGCGCAGGTCTTCGACCCGCAGCTGCGGGTCTTCCGGCTGCTGACCGCGCATGCGTGCCCCCCTCGGTGTCGGTAGTCGTCATGGCGCGCGACGACGAGCACCGACAACGGCGGCGACCGGCAGGGACCAACGGGGAAGGGTCTGCGGTGAGCGCAGCACGCAGCGTCTCGCTTCGCGCGAACGCCGAGGCCACCGCTGGTCGGGTGGAGCACTCGGCGCGCTGCGGCTGTTTGTTCAACCGCTTCGGGCTCAACTTTAGAGCGGCAGCGCGGATGCCCGGGAGAGGGGGCAGGCAGGCTGGGCCGGATGGGCTAGCGCCCGCCCGGGGCGAGGGCGGCTAGAACTCGTCTTCCCTCGTCACCATGCCGCGAAGCCGTGTCAGCGCGCGGTGCTGGGTGACCCGCACGTTGCCGGGGGAGATGCCGAGCGCCTCGGCTGTCTCCGTCGCGGAGAGGCCGACGGCGATGCGAAGCGCGAGGATCTCCTGCTGGATCTTGGGCAGCGTCGAGACGATCTTGCCGAGCCGGGCGCCGAGGTCGAGATGGAGCGCGTGACTCTCGGGGCCGTTCTCGATCAGAGGGCGCTCGGGCAGCTCCGGGACGGGCTCCGAGCGGTCGCGGGAAACCGACCGATAGGCGTCCGCCACCTTGTTCGCGGCGATCGCGTGGACCAGGTAAAGGAAGGAGCCCCCGCGATCTTGATAATCCGGAAGTGCTTTTAATACCGCAAGGCACACTTCCTGGGCCACATCGTCGGCGGAGAGGTAGGAGAGGTCACGACCACCCATCCGGGCACGGCAGTACCTGACGACAACCGGGCCGATCAAGTGGAGGAGGTCCTGCACGGCGTCGGGATGGCCTTCGCCGGCTGCGCGCACCACGGGGTCAAGATCCTCTTTTGTCAGTCTTCCCCCAGGTCGAGGCATGTTTTCCGGCCGGGTGTAACCACGGACCGGGGCCACCGCGGCCATCTTGCCCGCGGGCTTTGCGTCTGGCTTGATGCGCATGGTCGTCTCCCCGGCAACCCTGCGACAGCTGCTGTCGGGGGTCCACGCTTAGTAACTTTCGGTCAGCAGGTGCTCCATAAGGTCTAGATCCACCTGCTGTCACTGCGACTGAGTGTAATCGTAGGCGGCAATCAACTCACAGTCCAGATTTCAACTAGAGATAGCCCGTTAGGTGCAACGATCTGCTGTGGAGCGATACCGGTCGGTCACGCGATTAATCGTAAAATCTCCAGGTCGCGTTGGGGTGGTTCCGGGGTCACGATTGGGATTCACGGAGTCGCGTGTCACTCCGTGCGTTCGGTCACCTCCGCACCGCGCCGATTTCGGGGCTCGTGAGATCGAATCGGGATGGCTTTCGCGGCGAAACCCCTCCCGATCCGGGATTGGCTCGTCGGTGATGTGCTACCCGACTAGCCGAGCAGGAGCACGGCGACGGCCGTCGCGGTCACCAACGCCGAAATCCCGCCGAGCGCGAGACGTCCGGCCGCGGGCGGAGGCCCGGGACGGCGCAGCTGACGCTCGCGGGCCCTGCCGAGAACGGCGAGCGCGACCGCCGCGCAGCCGGCGATGACCGCGGGCACGGTCGTCGCGCCCCAGCCGCGCAGGGACGCCGAATGCAGTAACAGGAGCGTGCACGCGCCGGCGGCGAGCGCGGTGCGCTGCCAGGCGAGCCCGGTGCGCTCCGCCTGTGCCCCGCGCGCGGTCAAGAGAGGACCACGAGAAACGCGGCGAGCACGGTGATCACCAAAACGCCCGCCGTCAGCACCAGGACCATCGGGCTGGTGGGAAGGGGCTCGCCGCGCGACATCGCCGCCTGCACGCGCCGCCAGCGCGGATAGCCGCTCGCGGCGAGGATGGCCGCGAGCACGACACACAGCATGGCCAGTGTCGTGCGCATCGCGGCGGGCTCGGGGATGAGCTGGTGGACGGCGACGCCGCCGGCGAGCAGGCCGAGCGCGGTCCGGATCCAGGCCAGGAAGGTGCGTTCGTTCGCGAGGGTGAAGCGGTAGTCCGGCTCGGTTCCCCGCTCGTTCTGGTCTGGCACGAAGCCGAGGCTAGCCGCTACCAGCGCTTACCGGTCGGCGAACACCCACCAGCGCAGGACGGCGAAGCGGATCGCTCCGCCGAGTCCACTGGCGAGGAACAGGACCACGGTCTCCAGGAAGGCCGAGGGAGCGTTGACGACCGAGTCGACCGTGGCCAGCACGAGCGAGCCGTAACCGGCGTAGAAGAGGAAGGTCAGGAAGTCCTGGAGGTGGCGCTTGCCCGCGTTGCTCTTGCGGTCCGCGAAGGTCACCCGGCGGTGGAACTCGGTGTTCGCGAGCGTGGTGAGCGCGATCGCGGCCAGGTTCGCCACCTGTGAGCCCACCGGCGGTTGCAGGGCCAGGAAGAGGACCGACTGCGCCGCGGTGGTGACCACGCCCGCGACCAGATACCAGGCAGCGTGGCTGCCCAGCTCGTGGTGCGCTGATCGCGTCCGGCCGCCCAGCGGCGGACCGGGCATCAGTCCGGCGGTGGTCATGATCTGAAAGTACTCGACTTCACGGTTTTGTGAAGCTATTTAAGGTCATGAAGAATTGTGATCACGCCGACAGCGGATGCCCGGAATAATTCCGGCGGTCCGAGAGTAGGCAGAGGCACGAGAACAGAGACGCGAGAAGGGGCTGTGAGCGTCGAAACGCTCACAGCCCCTTCTGTCGTACTACGAAGCTACTTCTGAACCGCGGCCAACGCGGCCTCGGCCGTCGCGTAAACCGGGACGAGCGGGAGCAGCCCGACCGCTTCGAGCGGCCGCAGCACGGCGCGGCCGGTGGCCACGACCCCCCACTTCATTCCGGTGACCGGCGCGTTGCGCGCCAGCTCCACCAGGATCGACAGCCCGGCCGAAGCCAGGAATTCGACGTTTTCCAAGTTGATGACCAGCCCGGCGGCCGTCCCGGCCGCTTCGGTCACGCGGTCGCGCAGCTCGGGCGCGGTGCGCATGTCGATCTCACCTGAGACGAGCAGAGCGGCGACTCCGCCTTCGGCGTGCTGGAGGTCGATGACCAGGTCATCGGGGTCCGAAGAAGGAACTTGCGCGGGTGAAATACGGATAGTGGACTCAGTTCTCATCATGAGGGGGTACTTCTTTCGGCGTCGCACAGTTCGCGAGAAACAGGCGCACAAGAAGGTCCGACAGACCACAACAGGGATGCGACAGCCCCGGCGCGGCGTGCGAGTGACGCCCGTTTCCGGTTCGGCTGTGTGCTCAACCGTTGATCCGACGGTAACCGAGTAGTTGGTCAGTGGCAAGGCTGCCCCTGACCTCGGGCGTGTTTCACGGCCGGACCACGCGGGTAGGCAGCCTCTGATAGCCCTCGAACGGGAGGAGAACGCGTGACCGACAGCGACACGGCCGAGCCGGAGATGCTGAGCGCCACGGAAGGACTCGACGAGGACGAACTGGCGGTGGATCCGCTGGAAGAGGGGGGCGACCCCCCGGAGAACTGGAGCGCGGCCGAGCGCTTCGGCACCACTCCGGCGGAGGTACGCGAGGGCGAAAGCCTGGACCAGAAGCTCGACGAAGAGCAGCCGGATATCGATCCGGAGGAGATTCCGGAGCGGCCGCTCGCGATCACCCCCGCCGACGAACTCGACGACTCGATCGACGACGCGGTCCCCGATGTGGAACCGGTCGGGCCCGACGACGGGGCCAGACCCTGACCAGCCCGCCGACCGTGTCCCCGTACTTGCCTAGTGAAAGGCCCAACCATGCTCGCGATGACCGAAGCCGCCGCGGAAGCGATCAACGCCCTGACCACGCAGGAAGGTCAGCAGGAAGCCGGCGGCCTCCGCTTCGCCCTGCAGGCCGCCGTCGACGACGGCGCGCAGCTCGCGGTCTCCGTGGCGCCCGAGCCGGAAGCCGGTGACCAGGTCGTCGGCTCCGAGGCCGGGGCCAAGGTGTTCCTCGAGCCCCAGGCCGCGGAGATCCTCGACGACAAGATCCTGGACGTGCAGCCGGACGACGAAGGCGAACTCAACTTCGCCGTCCTCCAGCAAGCCGACCCCAGCTGACCCACCCCACCCGCTCCTCCCACCTCACCTCAGGCAGCCCTCCAGCTGCCTGAACGTGCTCTGAAGGCCACCATGAGGGCGTTAGAGTCCCTCATGGTGGCCTTCAGAGCGCTTTGCGGGTCTCAGCGGGCGGCTGCCCACTCGCGGACGAGGTCGGCCGCCTGCTCGCGGAGCAGTGTCGCGGCGTGTCGCTGGGCGTGGGCGAGGGACGGCGAGTGCTCGATCAGGGCTCGGCTCCCGACGACGCCGAGGCCCGCCAGCTGGGCTTCGTCCAGCTGGATGCGCCCGGCGATGGCGAGCAGCGGGATGCCACGCGCGCCCGCCCGGCTGGCTATCCCGGCCGGTGCCTTGCCGTTGAGGCTCTGCTCGTCGAGCGAACCTTCGCCGGTGATGACCAGATCCGCCCGTTCGAGGGCGCTGTCGACGCCGGTCAGCTCCACGACCAGGTCGAACCCGGACTCCAGCGTGGCACCGAGGCCCGCGATCGCCCCGCCCGCGACGCCGCCACCGGCGCCCGCGCCCGGCGCGGCCGAGACGTCCGGCCCGCCCGCGATCCGCAACGCGTCCGCCCAAGCCGTCAAAGCGCCTTCGAGCTGCTCAACTTCCTCCGCGCGGGCGCCCTTCTGCGGCCCGAACACGGCCGCGGCGCCCTGCGGGCCGAGCAGTGGGTTGGTGACGTCCGTCGCGACCCCGACGCTCACCCCGGCCAGCCGCGCGGTGACGGCGGACAGGTCGACCTCGGCCACCTCGCCCAGCGGCCCGCCGCCGAGCCCGATCGGCGCGTCCGAGCCGTCGAGCACGCTCGCGCCGAGCGCCATCAGCATCCCGGCGCCGCCGTCGGTGCTCGCGGTGCCGCCGACGGTCAGGACCAGGCGTTTCGCCCCGCCGTCGAGCGCGTGCGCCATCAGTTCGCCGACGCCCCACGTGTGCGCCCGCAGCGACACCGACGGCGACGGCTCGACGTGCTCGATGCCGCACGCCCGCGCGGATTCGATGTAGGCCGTGCCGTCGAGCACGGCGTACCGCGCGTCGACCTCGGCGTCGAGCGGGCCGCGGACCCGCAGCTCGACGACGTCGGCACCGGCCGCCTTCAGCACGTCCAGGGTGCCTTCGCCGCCGTCGGCGACCGGGCAGGTCCGGATCTCGGCGTCGGGCAGCGCGTCCCGCACGCCGAGCGCGATGGCCTCGGCGGCTTCGACGGCCGTCACGCTGCCCTTGAACTTGTCCGGCGCGATCACCACCCGGGTCACGGGCTCACCTCGTTGAGCGGGCCTTCACCGGCGAGCACCGAAGCGACGTTGCGGGCCGCGAGCAGGGCCATCCCGGTCCTGGTTTCGACCGTCGCGGAGCCCAGATGCGGGGTGACGACGACGTTGTCCATCCTCAGCAAGCGAGGTTCGACCTCTGGTTCCTTTTCGAAGACGTCCAGCGCGGCACCGGCTATCCGGCCCGCCGCCAGCGCGTCGGCCAGCGCGGGCTCGTCCACGACGGGCCCGCGGGTGGTGTTCACGAGATACGCGCCCGGCTTCATCGCGGCCAGCGTCCCGGCGTTGATCAGATGCCGGGTCTCCGGCGTGAGCGGGCAGTGCAGCGACACGATGTCGGCGCGCTCCAGCAGCTCGGTCATCGGCAGGTAGGTCGCGCCGAGCGCCTTCTCGACGTCTTCGGCGGCCCGCGACCGCCCGGTGTAGGCGATGCGGAGGCCGAACGCGAGCGCCCGGCGCGCGACGGCTTGGCCGATCTGGCCCAGCCCGACGATGCCCAGGGTCTTGCCCTGCAGCCCGGCGCCGAGGAGAAACCCTAGGTGGAATGACCACTCGGTGCCAGCCCTCAGCAGCCGTTCACCCTCGCCGAGGCGCCGGGTGACGGCGAGCAGCAGGCCGAAGGTGAGGTCGGCGGTCGCGTCGGTGAGCACCCCGGGGGTGTTGGTGACCAGCACGTCCCTGGCGGCCAGGGCGGAGACGTCGACGTTGTCGTAGCCGACGGCGACGTTCGCGAACACCTTCAGCCCCGGGCCCGCCGCGTCGGCGAACTCGCCGTCGATCCGGTCGTGCAGCATCCCGACCACCGCCGACGCCCCGGCGACCGCCTCGCGGAGCTCATCCGGTGTCAGCGGCCGGTCTTTCCCGGAGACCCAGACCTCGCCGACCTCCCGCAGTACCTCCAGCGCCGGCTCCGGGATCTCCCTGGTCACCACGATCTTCGTCGGACTCACGCGCTCACCCTAATGGTCGGGGAAGGGTTTCACGGACCGCTGAGGCGGTGATACGTTCGGATGAGAAACATGTGTACGGGATGCGAACCACAGAAGGCGAGCGGCATGACCTCCGACGTATTCCTCCTCGACGCCGTCCGCACCCCGTTCGGCCGCTACGGCGGCGCGTTGTCCGGCGTGCGGCCGGACGACCTCGCGGCCGGGGTCCTGCGCTCGCTCGCCGCGCGCAACGACCTCGATCCGTCCTTTGTGGACGAAGTGATCCTCGGCGACGCCAACGGCGCGGGCGAGGACAACCGGAACGTGGCCAGGATGGCGGCGCTGCTCGCGGGCTGGCCGACGTCGATCCCCGGCAGCACGGTCAACCGCCTGTGCGGCTCCGGCCTCGACGCGGTCATGCAGGCCAGCCGCTCGATCGCGGTCGGCGACGCCTCGATGGTGGTCGCGGGCGGTGTCGAGTCGATGAGCCGTGCGCCGTTCATCCTGCTCAAGCAGGAGAAGGCGTTCGCGACCGCCCCGCAGACGCTGCATTCGAGCACGCTCGGCTGGCGGATGGTCAACCCGGAGATGCCGGAGCGGTGGACGGTTTCGCTCGGGGAGTCGACGGAGATCCTGGCCGAGCGCTACGGCATCGGGCGGGAGGCGCAGGACGAGTTCGCCGTGCGCAGCCACCGCAATGCCGCGCGGGCGTGGGACGAGGGCTTCTACGACTCGCACGTCGTGCCGGTCGACGGCGTGGAACTCGCACGAGACGAAGGCATCCGGCCGGATTCGAGCCTCGAGAAGCTCGCCAAGCTCAAG
>Ga0247768_1000254_pt1 | contig 19708 bp, 16 predicted proteins | sample UWRJL016104C6_FD_179944 | JGI IMG/M metagenome (GOLD analysis project Ga0247768, IMG submission 179944) | Plant litter microbial communities from Arlington Agricultural Research Station in Wisconsin, United States - UWRJ-L016-104C-6 | ecosystem: Environmental > Terrestrial > Plant litter >... | reverse complement strand
TTGTCCGTGCGTCTGACCACGCCAGAGGGCGGCAAGCTCGGCGGAGTCGCCTGGCAGGTCGTCCCGCGCGACACCGAGCGCGACCAGGAACCTCGCCAGCACCTCTCGCGGCTCGACAGGCGTTCCATCCGGCCGTCTCAACTCCGCCATGAGCTGACCGTCCGGAAACCGCTTCCGGACGCGCTTGGCCGTGTGCACGGCGAGCGCCGTCTTTCCGACACCGGCGGGACCGTGCAGGACGATCGGCGCCGGACCACGCAGGGACGTGAGTTCGCTCACCAGCCGCGCGCGGCCGAAGAAGTCCGGAATGGACGACGGCAGCTGGGCCGGCGGGCCCCCGGTCGTCCACTCGCGACCGGCGATCCTCCGGTAAAGGGCCACGAGCTCACGCCCAGGGCGTACCCCTGCCCGCTCCCACAGCGCCTGCTGAGCGCGTCGAAGGCACTCGATCGCGGCGTCACGCTGTCCGCACCGCTCCAGGGCCGTCGCGAGCCGCGCGATCAACTGCTCGTCGGCCGGCCGCTCGGCGACGACCAGTTCGAGCCGGTCGACCACCCGCCGGTGCCGGCCGGCCTCGAGTTCGAGGTCGATCAGGGTCCGGAAGACCGACCAGCGGCGGTCGTCGAGCCACACCTTGTGCGCCTCGACCATCGGGCCGCCCGTGACGTCCTCGAACGCCGGGCCACGCCACTGACCCAATGCGTCTTCGAGCAGCTCAAGCCGCTTTTCCGGGTCGGATGTCGTGGCCGCGGCGGCAGCCCGCGACAAGAATCGGTCGGCGTCGAGTTCGCCCTCCCCGACCGTCAGCCGGTAGCCGAGGGGGCCGCTTCGCAGGCGTTGCTCGTCCCCGCCGGGATCGAGGCCCGGTGACAGGACTTTCCGCAGTTTCGACACCGTGACCTGGACGATCGCCGCCGCGCTCGAAGGCGCGCCCTCCGGCCACAGCTCGTCGACGAGCACGTCGCGGTGCACGAATTCGTTGGGCTTGGCCAGCAGGACGGCGAGCAGCCGCCGAGGCTGGCCCGCCGAGGGCAAAATCACCGACGCGGTCAGCGGACCGAGCACTTCGAACTTCACAAGATCGCTCCAACTCGCCCGGCGAGGTTGTGCGGCAAGGAGATTTTCGAATCTAGCCCGGGTGATCCACCTGGGGAAACCCTCCTCTTTCATCACCCGTACGGGTGGCGGCCATTGGTGTCATACCCCTCGGATGCGGCACAACCGGCCCATTGGCAGTAGGGTCGACGCAGACCGGCACTCCTCGACTTGAGGTGTCGGCTTGCATTACAGGGAGTTAATAGCGTGACGCAGGGTACCGTGAAGTGGTTTAACGGCGAAAAAGGCTTCGGCTTCATCGAGCAGGACGGTGGCGGCGCTGACGTCTTCGTGCACTACTCGGAGATTCAGGGCAACGGCTTCAAGTCCCTCGAAGAGGGCCAGCGCGTTGAGTTCGAGGTCGGCCAGGGCCAGAAGGGCCCGCAGGCCCAGGGCGTTCGCGCCGTCTAAGCACCCGTTTTCGGGTTGCCGGACAAAATAGGACCGGGCGAGTCTGAACCTCTTGGGTTCGGGCTCGCCCGTTTCTCTTGTCCGCGATATTTTTTCCGGCGTCTCAGCCCTTCGGCGGTCACGGCTCCACGGCCTTGGATCCATAGACTGGGCCGGTGAGCAGCCCTCGGCGCCGGAAACCGACGCTGGACGACGTCGCGGAGGCGGTCGGCGTCTCGCGGGCGACGGTGTCCAACGCCTACAACCGCCCCGACCAGCTTTCGGCCGAGCTGCGGACGCAGATCCTGCGCGCGGCCAAAGAACTCGGCTACACCGGACCGAATCCGAGCGCCCGAAGTCTCGCGACGAACCGGACCGGCGTCGTGGCCTTCATGCTCGACGGTGGCCTGTCGGTGGCATTCTCCGACCCGGCGCTGTCCATCACCCTCGACGCGCTCGCGACCGAAGTGGACTCAGCGGGTCACTCGCTTCTCCTGCTTCCAGGTGGCCCTGACGGTGGTCCGCGCGCGGACCGGGTGCTGGCGGCTCAGGCGGACATCGCCGTTGCCTACTCGCTGCCTGATGGTGCGGTTGCCCTGCAGGCTGTCCATGACAGGGCACTGCCGCTCGTGGTGATCGACCAGCCGGAGTCGGCGGACGCCGCCATGGTGCGGACCGATGATCGCGGCGGCGCGGCGGCAGCGGCACAGCATCTGCTCGAACTCGGTCATCGGCGCTTCGGAATTCTGGCGTTTTCGACCGGCAGAGGTCGATTGACCGCGGCGGACGCGGCGAAGAGTCCATATCGGACCACCCGCGAACGGCTCGCCGGTTATCTGGGGACCCTCGCCGAAGCCGGTATCGAACCCGCGCGAGTCGCCATTTGGGGTGCACCGGGCAGTTCCAGGGACCACGCGATGGCGAGCGCGCGTGAGTTGCTCGACGCCGAGCGGCCGACCGCCATCCTTTGCATGTCCGACGAACTGGCGATCGCGACGCTGTCCGCCGCGAAGCGGGCAGGCCTTCGTGTGCCTCAGGACCTCTCGGTCGTCGGCTTCGACGACACGCACAGCGCGCAATGGGCCGACCCGGCGCTGACGACTGTCCGCCAAGACCTCACGCGCAAGGGGCGAGTGGCAGGCGAACTCGTCTTGCGACTGCTCGCCGGCCACGGCGTTCCCGAACCGGCCGTGCTGGACGTCGAACTTGTGGCGCGGCAGTCGACCGCTCCCCCGGCTTAGTCGTTCGGGGGTGGCATCCGCAGGCCGAGGCGATTCGCGAGACCGCTGAGCTGCCGGTAAAGGTAGGCGTCCAGTGGGACACCCAGGGCCTGGCACTGCTCCGTGTGTTCGGCTTCCTTCCAACCCGGATAGCGGACCGGGGTACCGCTGTCCCAGCCCAGCACGCTGCCGAACAACGCGCTGGCGGCGCGGTAGAAACCGTCCGCGCTGCGCAAGGTGGTCGGAGCGATGGCCATGACCAGCAAGCCGACGTCGTGGTCATGGTCGGCGACCCCGGAAAGCAGCCCAGCTAACACTTCGACCAGCAACATCAAGCCCGCTGTCGCCGGGACCGGCCCCACCGCGAGGCCTTCGGCGTCCAAATCGAACACGAAAGCGGGATAAGCCCCGGCCGGTGCCGCCATGCCCAGCGGGTTGACGCCTTCGCGTGCCGGATTCTGCTCGCCACCGGAGGCGAGAACCAGCCCGATCATCCCGTGCGGCAACGCGCGCGACGCGTGATGACTGGCGCGGCCGAAGGCACTCACCCCGCGCATCGACACCAGCCCGACTCCGTGGCGACCGGCCCGAGCCACCGCGCGGTCCATGGCGTCGCTGACGGCCCAAAGACCGAGCGCACGACGGCAGTCGATGAGCGCCGCGGCGCCCCGATCGGCGATGATCAGCGGTTCCGCGCCCGCACGTACCTGCCCCTGCTCGAACAAGGGCAGGTACGTGCGGCCCAAGCTGGCGAGCCCGCAACCGGGGTTGCCGGTCAGGTCGCCGTAGCAGAGCGCCTCGGCCGACATCCGCGCTCGTGGCTCCGGGATGTCGTGAGCCAGGAACACTTCGGTGGCGAAATCGATCAGTGCGTCGGCGGGGACGCGGAGCCGCGCTTGTTCGGGGATGGCGACCTTCTGTGCGGGGGCTTGACGGAAGGGCCGGAGGGAGCGCGGTCGGAGAAACACTTCACCCAGGGTGGTGAGCGCTCCCACCGCTGTCAACGACAGACGGCACCGCACAACCCGACCGTGTGATTTCCTTACACAGCAGTGAATCCCTGTAACAAGCGCCCAGATAACGGGCAGGGAACCATTGGTGGCGACTAAGGCGTCGGACCGCAGGCGACCGTCCCGAGGACCACCTCGCCGGTGACCTTCTCCGGGGCGGTGAACCTGATGTGCAGCGCGCTCATGGTGAGGCTGCCGTCGCCGTCATTCGAAGTGGCGGTCTCCCCGAAGGTGATCGTGCCGAGTTCCGCGCCGGTCTTCGAGTTCTTCAGGTGGTACACGTAACCGGACTGGATCTGACCGGGCAGGCCTGGCAACGCGGATATGCCGCTGAAGCTCCAGCTCGCGCTGGTGCGGCCCTGCGTTCCGATACAACTCGCCTTGTATTCGTTCAGGTGGACACGGGGACCGCCCAGCCCGACAAGCGCCGAAAGGTCGAAAGGCTTGCCGACCGTCTGCGCCGTGATGGAGCTGACGGAATTGGCCTCGTCGAGGACCGTTCTGGAGCAGGTGCTGGTGCCGCCACCGAAGCTGATCCCGCTCTTACTCACGGTGCCGGTGGTGACGGTGGCCTTGCTCGGATCATCGACCACGCACGTCGCCTGCGTGGCGATCTCGACCTGTGGCTTCGTCCCGACCTTGAACAAGGCCGAGCCCAGGTTCGCCGTTCCGGCGTCCGGCTCGGCCGATGCCGGGACCACGGCGACGAACAGGCTTGCCGCGAGCAGCGCGCCGATGGTTCCGAACCGCCTCAGTTTGACGCCAGGCATGGGATTCCCTCTCACGGGTTCATCGAACGGGCGGCGGGATCGCGCGCCCTTGAACGATCAGTGAAGGGGAACCGGAGGGGAAACCGGTAGGGATCAAGCCCCAGAATCACCCGGATGTGACGAGTCACTACTCCTTGGTGATCGTTCCAGCCTGCCGAGCTGACACCTCGAAGTCGTTTAATGACCTCTTAGGACTGATCTGCCCCGGTCGAGTGCTCTGCACCTGTGCGCTCCGTACGCTATCGCACTTACACCCGATTGTGCGTCGAAAACCTGTTCGCACGACGGGTAGAATCGACGGTGGCTTGAGTGACAGTCAAGACCGGTGACGAGAGATTTCGCGCTTATCGATGGGGCGGGCTGGTGGCCGACGTGTTCATGGTCGGACGGAGCCGTTGTGGTGAAAGGCTCCCGTTCCACATCTGCCGATCCCCGGACAGAAAGCGCCTGCGGTAAATGGCTCTGTTCCAAAGACATCAGCGCACCAAAGACAACTTGCGGCCGAGAGAGGTGGTGGTACCAAGCATGGTCGCGAGAGCTTCGGTGATGACGTCGATGGTGCCAGGAGTCGTGAACCAGCGGGCGGCGATATAGCCGTCCGGGCGCACGAGAAGGCAGCCGTCCTCGGGGATTTCCGAGACACGGCTCCATTCGCCGTAGGCGTCTCGTGCGGTGGCGCTGCCGATGTGCACAACGCGCAGCGGTAGTCCAAGAGCTTCGCTTGCCCGGTTGGCGGCGACTTTCCAAGCTGTGCCGGAAAGTCCTGTCACCACAGTGAAATCACCATGTCCGACAAAGTCCAGAGTGGACACTCGCTGGCCGTGGTCGTCGACGAGCCAGGCGTGGGGCAATCGCGCGCCGGGGCGAGTCGTGGGCTGGTGGTACAGCTCAGGATCGCGCGGCCAGGACTCCGGCTCGGCGCCGTCGTCCAGCACGGCGGTCGAGTGGTAGCGCTGGTTTAGTTCTACGCCGTGGGCGTTGAACTCGTAGTTCTTGAGCTGGATGGCTCCGTCGAGCGCACGGCGTCGTTCGGCACCTTCCGCGTCTTGCGCGCGGCAGGCGGCCAAACCGGCGACGATGCCTTCGTCGTCGCTTCCACCGGCGATGCCGAGTGCTTCGAAGATCGGGCCGAACTGGTCCCGGCTGAGGTTCGCGCGGTCGACGATCTGCTTGCCGACCGGGGCGCGTTCGGCGCTGTAGGTCGCCAGCAGCTCCGGTCCCGCTTGGCCGCGGACGACCATCGCGAGTTTCCAAGCAAGGTTGTACGAGTCCTGAATGGAGGTGTTGGATCCGAGCCCGTTGGAGGGTGGATGCCGGTGTACCGCGTCGCCCGCGCAGAAGACGCGGCCCGACGAGTATTCGGTGGCGTAGCTCTGGTTGACCGTCCACAGTGACGTCGAGGTGATCTCGACCGGGATTTCGGCGTCGCCGATCAGGTCGTGCACGATCTTGCGCGCGGCTTCGTCGTCGACCTCCGGCGGCGGCTGGTCGATGTCGTAGCCCCAGGTGAGCAGCCATTCGTTCCACGGCCGGATCATGCGCACCAGGCCCATACCGATGCCGCCCAGGTGCGCGCCCGGCCGCATCACCCAGTAGAGAACGCTCGGGCGGTGCGCGACGTACTCGGCGAGGTCGGCCTTGAAGACGATGTTCATGCTGCCGGCTTTGCCTGCCTGACCGGCGATCGAAAGGCCGAGCTGCTCGGCGACCAGGCTGTTACCGCCGTCGGCGCCGATCAGGTACTTCGCCCGGACGGTGTACTCGTCTCCGCGGAGCCGGTCGCGCAGCAACGCGGTGACGCCGTCTTCGTCCTGCTCGAAACTCAGGAACTCGGTGTCGAAGCGGACCTTCGCGCCGCGTGCCGCCGCGTTCGTGACGAGGATCGGTTCGAGGTAGGTCTGCGGCAGGTCGATCATTTCGCACGGACTGGCGACACGGTATTCGGACGCGGAATGCGGCCCGGTGCCCCAAGTGCGAATCCGGCCGATCTCCTCACCTGCCAGCGCGGTGCACAAAACCGTGTCGCCCATCAACTCCGATGGCGTGCCGTCGGCAAGGGCCTCGGTCTCCAAACCCAAGTCGCGCAACACTTCCATCGTGCGCTGGTTGGTGATGTGCGCGCGAGGGGTGTTCGCGACCCAGCCGTATTTGCTCGCCAGCATCGTATTCACCCCATAGGTGGCCAGGAGAAGCGCTGCGGTCGCGCCGGCGGGGCCGCTGCCGACGACCAGGACGTCGGTGTCGTAGCTGTCACTCATGAGTCGGCTCCGGTCTCGGCGGCTTGGGATTTGGCGGCTTGGGATTTCGCGATACGGAAGGTGAAGTCGAGCTTGCGCCACTTGCCGTCGACGATCCGGCCGTCGGGAGCCGGGCCGTTTTGCCCGGCGAAGTCGATGATCAGTTTCTCCTTGACACCGAACACGGTGTCGGAATCGAGGTAGTCACCGCCGCCGACGAACAGTTGCGTGACCAGGCGCTGGTAGCCGGGCGCGCTGATCATGAAGTGCACGTGCGGTGCCCGGAACGGGTGGCGGCCGACCTTGTCGAGCATCTTGCCGACCGGGCCGTCATCGGGGATCGGGTACGGGACGGGCACGATCGTCCAGAACGTCAGGCCGCCCAGCTCGTCCGGGTGGAAACGCGCGCGCAGCACCGGGCCATCGAGGTCGGGGAGCTGAACGTCGTAGAAGCCGTCCTCATTGGACTGCCAGACGTCGACCACGGCACCGGGCACCGGCTCGCCGTCGGGGCCGGTGATGCGGACGTCGACCCACAACGGTGTGCCCGGCAAGCCCTGCGCCAGGTCGGAACCGTGCTCCGCGGCAGGTGGGCCTTCGACGTAGAACGGGCCGAGAACGGCCGACGGTGTGGTGCCAGGCGTGCGGGAGTTGGTCATCAGGTCGACAACGCTCGACACCCCCAGGGTGTCCGAAAGCAGGATGAACTCCTGCCGGGTGTCGTCGGAGATCTGGCCGGTGCGGGTGAGGAAGTCGATGCCGTGCTGCCACTCGGACTCGGTGAGGTCGTTGGTGATCGCGAAGTGGTGCAGGTGGCGCACCAGGTCGGTCAGGAGCGACCGGATCCGGTCGTCGGCGTTGCCGAAGCTGGCGACAACCTGCGCGGTCAGTTTGTCCAGCTCTGCCAGCGGTGACGTGGCGGGACGTCGCCCGTGCCAGGCGTCGTCCAGAAGCGCCTCGATACCGGCTTTGGTCAGCTCGCGCGGGTTCGGGTACGGCTTGGCCGTGGCGAGTTCGGCCGCCTTGGCGAGGTCGTCGCCGCTCATCCCGAGTTCGCGCAACGACGTCGGGCCGCCGGCCGACTCGATGAGGTCGAACACCGCGCTCGGGGCATCGGTGACGCCCAGCGCGTCGGCAATGCGCTTCATGGCCTCCGGCGCCGAGGACGCGTTGTAAGCCATCGCGTGCGGGAGGACAACGGTGTGCGTCTCCGCGTGCGGCAGGCCGAACGAGCCGCCAAGGGTATGGCAAAGCTTGTGGTGCAAGCCCATGGCGACCGCGCCGAGGCAGGTCCCGGCAAGCCAGGCTCCTTGGAGCAATTCGCCGCGCGCGTCCGCGTCCAAGGGGTCGGCGACGACGCGGGGCAGGGCGCTGGCGATGCCGGAGATGGCTTCGAGCGCCAGGGCATCGACGACGGGGTTGGCGTCCGGCGAATACAGCGCCTCCACCGCGTGGGCGAGCGCGTTCACGGCGCTCGCGATCGTCATGGGCAGCGGGAGCCCAAGGGTGAGATCAACGTCGTAGATCACCGTTTCGGGCAGGATCTCCGGGGAGGATCGGGTCGTTTTCAGGCCATCGGCGGTTTCGCCGACCACCGGCGTGACCTCGGAACCGGCGTAGGTCGTGGCCAGGATGACCTGGTCGACGCCGGAGCGCAGGGCCAGCGCCTTGGCGAGGCCGGTGGTCGAACCGCCGCCGATCGCGACCACGCAGTCGGCGGAGTTTTCGCGCAACACGGCCAGCGCCTGTTCGGTGACCTCGACCGGCGTGTGCATCGCGGCGCCATCGAATCTGGCGACCACCAGCGAACCGAGCGCTTCGGCGACACGAGCCGCGACCTCGCGCAGCCGGGGGCCGGCGAGCAGGAGCACGCGGGAACGCCCCAGCCGCTCGACCTCGTCACGTACCTGCCCGGACATCCCGGCGCCGAAGACCACCCTGACCGGGTTCGACAAATAGCTGAAGCTCCGCATGCACCGAGTATCGCCCTCGGTACCGGCGGCGATCCTGCATATTCGGCGCGCCCTCCTGCACGAAACGCGCGACTCCCCGGGGTCGGCGCTACGACAGGTTGAGCCGCATCGCCGGGTCCGAGGCGCGGGCGAAACCCAGTTGCCGGTAGAGCCCTTCACCTTCGGGCGACGTCCGCAGGTCCACGACGGGCACACCCCGCTCCCGGAACCAGTCGAGCAACGCCTCCATGCACAGCCGTGAGTACCCGTGCCTGCGGTGGGCGGGATCGGTGACCACGTTGAAGACGAACCCGACCAGCCCGGCGGGGTTTCCGCCCCAGCCGAGTCGCTCGTCGATGATCCCCACCGCGCAGGCGGCCAGCCTCGGCTGCCCCGGCTGGTCGACGACAAACGCGGCCCACGACGGCTCGGGCTCGCCGAGTCGTTTGCGCAGGGTCGTGGCCGCCTCCGCTTGCCAGCCGGTGGAGCCGGGCCGCAACGGCAGCTCGCGGAGCCTGATCAGCTCCGGTACGTCGCCGACAACGGCACGTCGTGCGGGAGTCAGTCGTGCGGAAGTCATCAGGGGTCACGGTAGCGACCACAAACGGTCGCGCCGAATTCTTTTAGGCGGAGCGCCGCAACGCGCCGGGAGTCGTGCCGAGCCGGGCGCGCATCACCCGCGTCAGATGCTCTTGGTGCGAGAAGCCCGATCGCACGGCGATTTCCGCGATCGGGAGCGACACGGCGCGGAGCAAGCGGCTGGCTTGGTCGAGTCGCAGGCGCATGAGGAACCGGTGCGGGCTTTCGCCGGTGCTCACCTTGAACTGGCGCGCGAACTGGCTGACACTCAACGCGGCGGCGTCGGCGAGCTCGGCGAGCGGCACGGGGTCGGCGAGCCGCTGGTCCATCAGCTCGCGGACCGCCGCGAGTTGGTGGCGTGACAGCCCCGCGCCGTCGGCCTCGACGCTAGGCGTGCCCGTGACGCTGTGCCGCCGCGCGAGATGGGCGGCGAGCAGGGAGCCGAGGTGATCGAGGTAGGTCCGGGCGGATGGCTCCCATCGCCTCAGTGTCGCGTCGAGCGAAAGCATCAGCTGTTCGACCAAGGGGTCGGCGTCGCCCAGCTCCTCCGCGAGCTCGATCGACCGATTCTGGTCGGCGGCTTCCTGGAGCAAGGAATCGGCCAGGTAGGCGTGGATCGTGTTGAGCTTGCCGCCGAGTTCGACGGTCAGCTCGCGGCCCGCCGGGTGTAGGAACAACCCGCCCGCGTGGATCCTGCGTGAGCGGCTTCCGCTGCCTTCGCCGCGGATCACCTGCACCGGGCCGTCGAGATGCAGGATCAGGAGATGGGTGCCGGCGGCTTCGAAGCTCTCGCGGTAGGGCTGCTCGGACTGCGCGGAGACGAAGAGCTTCTCCCAGCCGAGACCTTCGCTGGACCGCGTCGGGCGCACCCACGGCTGCCGGAGAATGCCGTTGGTGTCACGAAGGCCCAGCTCTGACGCCATTCCGCCAGTGTAAGCGCCTAATCGCCCTGGTAGCGCTGCTCCCGCCACGGGTCGCCGTAGTCGTGGTAGCCGGCGTTCTCCCAGAAACCGGGCGAATCCTCCTTCATCAGGCGGAGGCCGTTGACCCACTTCGCCGACTTCCAGAAGTACAGGTGCGGCACGAGCAGCCGCGCCGGGCCGCCGTGTTCCGGTGGGAGGTCACTGCCGTTGTACTGGTGGACGATCCACGCCTTGCCGCCGCGGAGGTCCGCGAGCGGGAGGTTCGTCGTGTAGCCGCCGTAGGAGTGCACCATCGCGAAACCGGCGTCGGTCTCGACGTCGGCGAGCAGGACGTCGAGGGAGACGCCGCGCCAGGTCGTGTCGAACTTCGACCACTGGGTGACGCAGTGGATGTCGACCCTCGGCTTCTCGCTCGGCAGCGCCATCAGCTCGGTCCACGACCAGCGGTGACTCCGGCCGGTTTCGGTCGTGATCTCGAACCGCCACTGGTCGAGCCGGATCCGCTGGGTCGGGCCGATGGACAGCACCGGGAAGTCCTCCTCCAGGTACTGCCCCGGCGGCAGCCTGGACGATTGATCACCGCGCGGCTTACCGTGGAAGCCTGGTGAGACGACGGCCATCAGCGGACCTCCAGTCCGAGCGCTTGGGCGAGCACGGCGGCTTGGGCCGCCCCGATGATCGCGCCGGTGAGTTCGACGTTGAACGGGTCGAAGGCCGAGAGGTCGCTGCCCTGCAGGTCCGTCCTGGCGAATTTCGAGCCGTGCAGCTGCGCCCCGGAGAGGTCGGTGTCGAGGAAGACGGCGTCCTCGCAGTTCGCCCCGATGAGGTCCGCTTCGCGCAGGCGCACGTCCTGGAACGAGCTGCCGCGCAGGTCGGCTCCCGTCAGGCCGGCGAACGACCAGTCGCCGCCCAGCACCCGCATCGGCCGCAGGACACACTCCACGAACGTGCTGCCGACAAGCTTGCAGCCCTCGAACTCCACGTCGAAGAAGTTGCACCGGGTGAACGTGCAGCCGGTGAAGGCCGAGTCGGTGTGCTTGGACGCGTTGAACCGGACGTTGCCGAACGAGCAGTCGACGAACACCGCGCCGCGGGTCACCGACTCGGTGAGGTCGATCTCGGCGAAGGAGCACCGTGTGTAGGCACGCGAGGTGATCTCCTCGGCGTACCAGTCCTCGTTCCGGAAGGTCCCGTCCTCGACGGCGGTCGCGCTGGCGCCCGTCACGTCGACGCTTGCTCGGTCAGCGGGAGCAAGACCTCGAAGCGGGTGTTGCCGGGCTCGGACTCGACCTTGAGGTCGCCGTGATGCCGGTCGACGACGATCCGCCAGGAGATGTCCAACCCCAGCCCGGTGCCCTCGCCGACCGCCTTCGTCGTGAAGAACGGCTCGAAGATCCGCTGCTTGACGTCTTCCGGGATGCCGGAGCCGGTGTCGCCGACCTCGACGCGCACGCAGTCCTCGACGCGGCTGGTGCGCAGGGTCAGTGTGCCGGAGCCGCCCATCGCGCCGACGGCGTTGTCGATCAGGTTCGTCCACACCTGGTTCAGCTCACCCGCGTAGGCGGGGACCGTCGGCAGTGAACGGTCGTAGTCCTTTACGACCTTGACGCCCTGGCCGATCTTGTTCGCGAGCATCACCAGCGTGGAGTCGAGCCCGTCGTGCACGTCGACCCACTGGTGCGGCGCGCGGTCGACCTGCGAGTACTCCTTGGCCTTGCCGACCAGCGCGGAGATGCGGGTGGTCGAATCCTCGATCTCACCCATGAGCATCTCGGTTTCGAGCGCGTACGCGAGCCACCTGACCGCGCCGTCGAGGAACGTTTCCCCCACCGACTCGAGCACGTGCTCGAGGCTTTCGGCGTTGAGGCCCGCCCCGACGAAGATCGACGAGAGGTCCCACGCCTGGTCGATGTTGTGGTCGTCGAGCCAGTCGCTGACCTCGTCCTCGAGGTCGGACTGCTGCATCGCGCTGAGCTTCGGCGCGGCGGCCACCTGCTTGACCAGCCGTTCCTGCACGTCGATGAGCTGCTCGAGCAGGTCGGGGTCGATGTCCTTCTTGGCGAGCAAGGCCAGCTTGTGGCGCATCCCGGCGACCCGTTCGCGCAGCGCGGCCGTCGCGCGGACGGCGGCCGCGGCCGGGTTGTTCAGCTCGTGGGTCAGGCCGGCGGACAGCTCACCGAGCGCGAGCAGGCGCCGTCGCGAGCCGACGACGATGTCGCTCTTGCGCCAGCCCAGGTACATGCCTTCGAGCAGGTGGTTGGCCATCGGGAACCAGCTGCGGAACCGCTGCGCGAACTCGGCCGCGGGCAGGGTGACGAACGACAGGTCCGTCACCGCGTGGACCGACGCCGAATAACGCTGTTCGCTGCCGTCGGAGACGAAGAACTGGGTCGCCCCGCAGTAGGCGCCGCGCTGGTCGGTGCGCGACATCTCGACCTCGTTGGCCCCGACCGCCCTGGTCATCCGCAGGACACCGCCAAGGAGCACGTAGAAGCAGCTGGCGGGGTCGCCCTCCTTGAACACCGTGGTCTCGGCCGCGTACTCCTCGAGCACGGCGTTCTCGGCCACCCAGTCCAGCTGTTCTTCGGACAGGTGCTCGAACAGGAAGAGGGTGCGTAACTCCTCGCGGGATACGGCTGCGGTGGTCATTGCTGCTCCAGGTAGCGGTGCACGAGCGTGACGGCCATCGCGCCTTCCCCGACGGCCGATGCCACGCGTTTCACGGACTGGGCACGGACGTCCCCAGCGACGAACACCCCGGGAACCGAAGACTCGAGGTAGTGCGGATCCCGGTCGAGGGTCCACCCCGCCGGGCGCGCGCCTTCCCGGAGCAGATCCGGTCCGGTGCAGACGAAGCCGTGGCTGTCGCGCATCAGCGTGTCGTCGAGCCATTCGGTGCGCGGCGCGGCGCCGATGAAGATGAAGACGTGCCCTGTCGAGACGGTCTCGGTCTCCCCGGAGTCCTGATCGCGCAGGGTCAGCTGCTCGAGGTGCTCGTCGCCGTGCGCCTTGACCACCGTGGTGCGGGTGCGCACGTGGATGTTGTCGATCGCGTCGAGTTGCTCGATGAGGTAGTGCGACATCGACGCCTGCAGCGACGCTCCGCGCACCACGACGTGGACTTCCTTGGCGTAGCGGGAAAAGAACACCGCCGCCTGGCCCGCGGAGTTCGCCCCGCCGACGATGTAGACGTCTTCGCCCGAACACTCCGGGGCCTCCGTCGACGCCGACCCGTAGAAGACGCCGCGGCCGGCGAGCTCGGCCACGCCCTCGGCCTCCAGCGCGCGGTACGCGACGCCTGTCGCCAGGACGATCGAGTGGGCCGCGATCTCGGAGCCGTCGTCGAACTTGATCACCCTGGCCGAGCCGCGGACCTCCATGGCCACGACGTCCCGCGCGGTGAGCACCTCGGCGCCGAACTTCTGCGCCTGCCGCCGCGCGCGGTCGGTCAGCTGCGCGCCCGAGACACCGTCGGGGAAGCCGAGGTAGTTCTCGATGCGTGAGCTCTGGCCGGCTTGCCCGCCGGTGGCCTTACGCTCGACCAGCACAGTCCGCAGGCCCTCCGACGCGCCGTAGACGGCCGCGCCGAGTCCGGCCGGGCCACCGCCCACGACGACCAGGTCGTAGAACTCTTCGGCGGGCTGTGTGGAGAGGCCGACGGCGTCGGCGATCTCCTGGCCGCTGGGGTTCTTCAGGACTTCGCCGTCGGGGGTGATGAGCACGGGGATGTCGTCGGCGCAGGCCTCGGCCACCTTGAGGAACTGCTCGCCGTCGACGTCGTCGGCCGAGAACCAGCGGTACGGCACCGAGTTGCGGGCCAGGAAGTCACGGACGCGGTAGGACGGCGCCGACCAGCGGTGGCCGATGACCTTGATCTCGTCGACCGGCCGGACACCGGTCGCGCGCCAGGTCTCGACCAGGGCGTCGACCACCGGGTACAGCTTCTCCTCCGGCGGGTCCCACGGCTTGAGCAGGTAGTGGTCGACATCGACGACGTTGATCGCCTGGATGGCGGCGTCGGTGTCGGCGTAGGCGGTCAACAGCGCCCGGCGGGCGTGCGGGAACAGGTCCATCGCCTTCTCGAGGAACGCGATCCCGTCCATCTGGGGCATCCGGTAGTCGGCGAGGATCGCGGCGACGGCGTCACCTCGCAGCTTGATTTCACGCAGGGCGTCGAGCGCGTCGGCGCCGGAGTCGGCACGGACGACCCGGTAGTCCTTTCCGTAGCGGCGCCGCAGGTCGCGGGCGACGGAACGGGAGACGGCGGGGTCGTCGTCGACGGTCATCAGGATCGGCAAGCTCACCGGTTCAGCCTACGACCCCAAGCCGCGCTCTCGTAGATATCGGGTGTGATCTGCCTGCTGGTCGACGTCCGAGGCGTAGAACCGCTCGGCGATCCGGTGCGCTTCGGTCTCCAGCAGTTCGAGCTGGGCCACCAGCTCGTCGGCGGCGCTCGCGCCCCCGGCCCGGCGTTTCGCGGCGAACCACCACGGCAGGTTCAGGTAGGTCTCCACCGACATCGGGAGATCGACTCGCGCGAGCCGGGTGAGGGAGTGGAGGACCTCGGGGTCGGCCGAAAGCCCGGCGGGGCGTTCGAGCATGCCGCGAAGCACCTCGCCGATCCGCTGGACCCGCTCGGGCGCGGTGTCGGGCATCCGCCCGCGGTACTCGTCGACCTCACGCAGCAATGTTTCCAGATCCGACCGCATCTGACCGGCCTCCGCCTCGGGGTCCGCGACGAGCCGGATCTTCTCCGGTGGCGCCAGCAAGGCCCCGGCGGCGTAGAGCGCGACGACCACGAAGATCCAGTAGCCGCCGACGACCCCGGCGAGGTACAGGACGACGCCTGCAAACCCCGCCACGCACCCGGCGAGGTTCTTGGTCGAGCCGAGATACCGAATCACTGATAGCCCCGGATCTCCTGGAACACGTCGGCGAGTGGGGTGGCGCGCGCGTCGAAGACCTTGCCGCCGGTCAGCGTCGCGACCTTGTTCATCTCGTCGGAACTGCCCTCGCCGAAGAGCACGGTGAACACCGGGATCTGCCGCGCGCTCTGCGGCAGCGCCCCGAACACGCCCTGGAACGCGTTCAGGTCGGAGCCGTTCGAGTTCTCGCCGTCGGTCATCAGCACGATCGAGGTGAACCGGTCCGGATCGTTCGCGACGAGTCCGTTCATGACCTGGTATGCCCGGGCGAGACTGTCGTAGATCGCGGTGCCCCCGGACGCCGACAGTCCTTCGGCGAACGACTTGATCTTGTCCAGCTCGGGTTGCGGGGCGGTCTCCGGCACGTTGAACGTGCGCGGTGCGCCCGGGGCGGAGTTGAAGGTCAGCATCGTGATCTCCTCCCGGCTGCGGAACTGCCGATAGCGCCCGGTCAGCGACCTGTCGGCGCCGGTGAGCCCGGCCAGGGCGCCGCGCAGCGACTCGATCCGGTCACCCTCCATCGACCCGGAGGTGTCGAGGACGTACAACGTGCGCGACGGCCGCCGGAGCTTGGTGAAGTAGGCGGCGAGCAGGCCGTCGACGGCTTGCTGCGTGGCGGGGAAGGGCAACTCGACGAGGTCGTGCTGCGTGAACTGCGCGCCGAGCTGGACGCCGGGGGTCACTGGGCGCCGCTGGGTCGTGTCCATGATCTTCCGCTGGACGTCGGGCGTGCGCAGGTAGTCGGCGAGCCGCTGGTGCGCCGACCGCGCGGAGTCGCCGGCACCGGCCAGCAGCGTGAGCGGGTAGTCCGCGGTCACCACACCGTCGCTGGGGTAGATCAGCTTCAGCGGCTGCGGCAGCTTCCCGCCGGAGTTCAAGGACAGCAGGACCGACTCGTAGTTGATGAGCCCGTCGACCTTCTGCCCGGGATCCTGACCGGTCTCGCGCCGCTGGTAGGCGTCGGAAAGCCAGCCCGACGAGCCGGCCGACAGCGCCTGCGCGCTGAAGAACTGGGTGAGCGCGGGCGTGACCGACGCGATCTGGTCGGCGTTGATCGCGCTGCCGCCGCCGACCAGCGCGGAGGCCACCCCGACCAGCGCCGAGAAGCCGGAGTTCGACGCCGACGGGTCGGTCATGCCGTAGCTGAACGACCGTTTGCCCGCTTCCGCGGCGATGCCGGCCCACCCGACCGGCTTGGTGTCCCAGCCCAGCCGCCGCGCGACCGGCGCCGACAGGCCGAGCACCACCGGGGAGCTCATGATCTTGACCTGGTTCCCGAGGCGTTTCGCGGCCTCGGGAATCCCCTGCGGGTAGCGGTTCGACGAGAACCACACGGCGTCGTACTTCCCGTCCGTGCCGCCGTTCGCGAGCGCTTCGGCGCCTTCGAGCGTGCCGGTGAAGGTGAACTTGACCTTCACGCCGGTCGCCTTGGCCGCGTCGTCGAGGATCGGTTGCATGTCGGCGAGTTCGCTGCCGGCCAGGATGCGCAGTGTGCCCGGCTCCGGCGGCCCTGCCGGGCCGGAGTCCGCGAGTGTGCCGGAGCCGCACGCGGTGAGCGAACCCACGCATACCAGTGCCGCCGCGAACGCGATCAGTTTCCTCATGAACGAGCTCCCCCTATCCGTGCGATCGGCGCAGATGCTCTTCGGCGCGCCGCATCTCCCCCGAGAGCGACTCGACCGTCTCCGCCATGGTCCGCACCGCTCCCGCCTTGAACTGGTCGATGGCGTCGATAGCCTGGTAGATCCGCTCGAACGAGTCGCGGATCGTCTCGACGCCGATGGCCGGGTCGGTGCTCGCCCGCCGGATCTCCGCCGACTGCAGCGAAAGCAGCTCGCCGTTGGACCGGATCAGGCCTTCCGTGGTCGACTTCAGCGCGTCGACCTCCTCCAGCACGTCTTGCTGGTTCGCCAGCGCGGCGCTGATGAGCAGCGCGACACGCAACGCGGCGACAGTGGTCGACACCGCGCGCTCCACGCCACGGATGAGCTCGTCGTTGTTGCGCCGCAACAGATCCAGCGCCAGGTAGGCCTGCGCGCTCACCGCCAGCTGGGTCAGGATGTCCTGGTGCCGCTGGCGGATCGGATGCAGGACGTCGGCCCGCAGCGTGGTCGCGCGGGCCGGGTCGGCCAGGTCGAGGATCCCCGCTTGCCGGTCGACAGCGGTGTCGACGGCTTCGGCGAACGCGGCCGTCTCCGACAGCTTCCCCATGACCTGCCAGAGTCGCTCCCGCTCGCCCTTGATGGTGGCGTTGTCGCGGCGAAGCAGGTCCTGGCGCGTGCGCAGTTCGACGACAAGCGCGTTGACCGGCTCGTTCGCCGCGCGGTAGCGGTCGAGCGCCTTGCGCGCGGCGCCCGCGATCGGGATCAGGCCGAGCAGCTTGCGGCCGGTGAGCGGCAACCTCGCGGGGTCGAGTTCGCGGACGGTCTGCCGCAGCCCGGCGAGACTCAGCGTCACCTGCTGCTGTGGTGACGCGGACTCGCCGCGCGTCCCGGCGAGCGCCCGCGCGGAGCGGTCGAGCAACGTCCCGGCGATGGTCGCGGCGACACGCAGGTCCGCGTCGCCGACCGCGAGCAGTTCGTCGAGGGTCGCGGTGAACTCGGGCGAGCGGACGTCGAGCGCTTCGAGTCGCCGGGTGAAGTGCTCGGCCCGCTCGGCGACGGCCGTCTTCGATGCGTCGCTGAGCGCGATCAGGCCGGCGGCCCGTTCGACCGGGATCGACTCGACGGGGTCGGGCGGCGTGAGCTGGAAGTCGTCCATCGGTGCCCGCCCGTCAGTACTGCTTGGAGACGCCGTCGAGCAGCCGCTCGAGCGTCTCGAACGACGGCGGCTCGACGATGTCCACCAGGTCCGCGGGCACCGGCGCCTTGGCGGCGGCCACGACGTCCTCGAACTGCCGCGGGTCGCTGGTGCGGAAACCGAAGGTGGCGGCCAGCCTGCCGAACTCCGGATCCGAGGTCAGCAGCCGCCCGACCTTGTCACCGTCGGCCGCGAGCGGCACCAGCGTGTGCTTGGAGAAGACCGTCGGCGCGGTGTAGAGCAAGCGCATTTCCGGCCGGATCGACCCGTCGCCGCGGACCAGCCGGTCGACGTACTGCGACTCGTAGACGAGCGCCATCGGGGTCTTGCCCATCCCCGCCGAGAGGTAGTCCTCGAACGGGCCTTCGGAGCTGTTCTGCGTGTAACCCTGGTCGAGGAACAGCTTGCCGACCTCGGGCAGCACCTTGGCCTCGGCGTCGGGCGTGCTCACCACGTTGTCGCCGTTGGCCACGAAGGAGACGATCGAGAGGTACATCGCGGCCGAGTTCGACTCGCGGGGGTCGGTGGTCGTGAGTAGGACGTCCTTGCGGGCCGGGAAAGCCGTGTTGCCGGGCAGCTGGTCCCACCGCGTGCCGGCGCGGGTGAGTTCGAGGTACTTCGCGATGTCGAGGACCTGGTAGTTCCCGGCGCCCTGGCGCACGGTGCCGTTCGCGGTCAGCAGCGAGACGATCGGCGCGAAGGTCGCGACGGCCATCGGCGACTGGAATGGCGTGTACACGCCCGTCACCTTGCGGTCGCGCTGGATACGCTGCGCGGCCGGTGAACTCGACGGAAACGCGAAGTCGTACTTCCCGAGGTCGACGCTCGTCGCGATCTGGCGCGAGCCCGCGGTGTCCACCTGCACCTTGAGCCCGTGCCTGGCGAACGCGTCGGCAACCCGCTGATCCTGGAAGAAAGCCAGCTTCTCCGAACCGATCACGCCGCGGACCGTGGTGAGCCCGCCCGCGGTGGACGACGCGTTGTCGTCGTTGTTGAAGATCACCACAGCCACTACGGCCAGCAGAAGAGCAACCGCCAGTGCGATGGACAGCCGACGCTTCACCAGTGTGCTTCCCCTCAGCCCCGTGAACCTGGTGCGTTTTCAGGCCCTGTCCCCCTTTGACGTGAGCGGGGCCGCCCGGGACGTGAACTGAGGGTGAACTGCCGATACCGAACCGGCTGTCACGCGTGGCTATCCGAAGAGCGGGTTCGGCACCAGCAATTCGAGGTTCCGGTCTTCCGGGGTGCCGGCGCCGACGGTCTCCCGGGCGGCGTGATCCCTTGCCTGCCAGTGATTCGCCGACAACTCGCGCGAAAGGCCGGCGAGCGCCACCGGGTCCAGCCCGCCGCCCCAGCGCAACTCGCCGGTGTGGTCGATGATCGTGGTGAGGATCGACAACGTCCCGTCGCGGTTGTCACGCAGCTCGATCAGCCTGGCCTGCTGGGGCCAGTCGATGTGCGAAGCCGTGGTGACCTCCCAGAAACCGCCGCCGTCTTCGCGCCGGTGCGCGGTCACCTTGTTCGCGTGCGTGTGCCCGTTCACCCACAGCACGACGTTGGGGAAGCGCAGGAGCATCTCCTCCACCTCGTCGGCGAGCACCCGGCGCTCCGGGCCGGTCTTGTTCGTCATCGTGTGCAGCGGGTGGTGGCTGAACAGCACGAACAACCGGCCGGGGTCGGCTCGCAGCTGGGCTTCGATCCACTCGAACTGCTCGACGTCGAACGAGCCTTGCCAGTGCCCGTGCGGGTTGACCGTGTCGAGCACCAGCCCGCGCAACTCGCCCATCTCGAAGGCGTAGTAGGCGGTG
>Ga0247768_1000253_pt1 | contig 19754 bp, 22 predicted proteins | sample UWRJL016104C6_FD_179944 | JGI IMG/M metagenome (GOLD analysis project Ga0247768, IMG submission 179944) | Plant litter microbial communities from Arlington Agricultural Research Station in Wisconsin, United States - UWRJ-L016-104C-6 | ecosystem: Environmental > Terrestrial > Plant litter >... | reverse complement strand
CCGGTGGGTCTTGCCGCGCAGCGGGTTCACCGGGGCCGGATGCCCCGGCCGGTCCCAGGGGGCGGGCTCGGCCCGTTGGGCTGTGCGCAGGCTCATCCCGTGCAATGCGGCGACGTCCTCTTGAGTGATGAGTGTGCGGCCTGCCGGTATCACGCGGTCTGGTCCCTCCTTGCCCGGTCTGGTCCTGGTGGTGAGCGTAGTAGGCCGCCCCGGCTCCGAGTCGGAGCCGGGGCGGCGGGTTGGTGGTTTAGCTGTTCAGCGCGGTCTTTCCCTCACCGCCGACCTTGGTCTGTCCGGTGTCGGCGGTGCTGCCGTCCCGGCGGCCCGCGATGGCTCCGGCGGCGCTGAACTTGTCCGCGCGGCCCGTCTTGAGATCCGGGAAACGCTTCTCGAACGCGGCCTTGGTGCGCTCCGCGTCGGAGACCAGGACCAGTTCCCCGGCCTTACCGACGACCTTGTCAGCCATCACCTGGCGGGAGAGGCGGATCTTCTCCGCCACGCCCCGCCCGTAGCCGGGGAGGTAGGACCGGAAGAACGTCCGGCGTTCGATGTTCGCATTGGCGTTGGTGTCGAACTTGCCCTTGAGATCGGCCATGTGGTCACGGGTGGCCTTCATGCCGTTGGACTCGGCCTGCAAGAGGATCGAGGGCAACAGGACTTCCAGAGCCTTGATCGTGGCGGCCGGGCCCATGATCAGCACCCAGCGGGTCTCGCCGTTCATCTTGTTGCCCATGGTGCACACCGAGCAGCCGTAAGCCTCGGCCACCGTGTACACCAGCTCTGCGCGTGCCTTGCCGTGCCAGCCCTGCCCGGACACCTCGAACTCCAGCAGCTTGATCGGCTCTGGTCGCTTGCCGTCGCGGTGGCGCACGGTCGCCGTGTCGAGGTTGAACTTCGCGATCAGATCGGCGGCCTTCGCCGCGTAGGTCTGGGCTTCCTCGGGGGTGACAGCGCCGTCCTCGGCCTTGTCCAGCAGCTTGCGGACACGCTCGGCGATATTGGGGGTAGTAGCCATGATAAGGATTTCCTTCCGGTGATGACGGTGTGTTGTAGGTATCGGGGCGGAGGTTCTAGGCTCCGTTCCCGACAAGAAAAACTATATCTGAACTTGACGACACAGGGAAGGGAATACGGAGTGATCCGCCCCACCTTTCATCGCCGGGGCGGATCACTCCGCAATCAGAGTTGCCGAACGCGGGCTACGTCAAGTCGCCCGACGCGCCAGTACCGGTGCGTGGATTTCCCTTTGCGCGCTTCACAAGCAGCGCGTACAGGTGAGTTGCGCACGCCTCCACTGAGACGTGTGGAGGCAGCTCGAACAAGTCCACCTCCAAGGGGAGAAACCCTTTTCTCATGCTCAGTCGCGCGTGTTGGGCGTAGGCGTGCGCCGTGGCCCCCTGGCATGGTCCTTTGGTTCCGAGCCTGCGGCACTGTGGGCACGGGGTGGTGTCGTCCATGGGGACGGCAAGGGTCCATAGAATCGAGGGGACGGGGAGTGCGGGAGGGGTGGGCAGCTGGTAGACCACCCAAACCTGCCGGGGGTGCTGGTGTTCATCATGGTCGGTCATCTCCGATTTTCCTTTCGGGTACACAAGGTGTGTGCCCGGCAGTCGAGCGGCTTGCCCGGGTATTGCCGGGCAATGCTGGGAAGAACAGGGCGGCGGAAGGTGATCGACTTCCGCCGCCCCTTGCGGGCTGGCCGCTCGGGTTACTGCTGGGAGATGACGTCCCGCAAGAGAATCTTGCGCTTGATTGTCTGCATGGCGGTGTGCCAGTCCATGTCGCCGGGAAGCTCGACCTTCGCCGTGTGCAGCATGTCGGCGGCCTCGACTTCGGCCCGGTCACGTTCCATTGTGACGTGAATCTTCATGCCGGGGCACGCGGCGAGCCGTCGCTCGAAGCAGAATGCGCACGGTTCGCTGCCGGTCGTGAGGTCCGCCAGCAGGCGCACGATCGACGGCTCCCAGAGCTTGGCCGATTCGGTGACCACGTCCCGGGCGAGCGTGCCCTCCGGGGAGCCGTCCAGGTGGTTTGCCAGCGCCGTGTAACGGTAGAGCACCCACCAGGTGATTGTGTTGTCGCGCAAGGGATTCCTTTCAACATGATGACGGTGATTTCTATCGCTGAGAGTGGGGTTCTAGGCCCGTTCCCAACACAAATAACTATATCAGAGGTTTACGACAAAAGGAAGGGTTAGCGAGTACGTGTGACCCGCCCCATATACTGGCGAGGTTCCTTCCGTGATGACGGTGGAGCACGCGGGACCGGCGGGTTCTAGCCACCCTTCGGGGCGGCCGCCGGTCCCGCACCCCTTGTCAGGCCGCCAGCAGATCGCGGCGACGGCGCTGCCACGACGTCAGCACCGCGTTGCGCTCATACAGCGGACGCCGCCGGGACCCGTGATTGACCCACTGGTCTTCCGCGCGCCAGCGCCGCAAGGTCCCCGGTGGAACGGTCAGCCACGCCGACAACGCCGCCACGTCGAGCACGGGAGTGCCCTGCGCGTCGCTCAGCTCGTCCCACTGAACACGGGGCCATCGGGTCCGGCAACGGGGGCACGCGATCCACTCCGCACCCATGCGCACCCGCAACCGGGCACCGCACGGCCGTCCGTTCGTCTCGTTTTCCGCCGGGCAGGTGCCTACGGGGATGCTGGATTCGGCCGTGCCCGTCGCTGCGCGGACGGCTCCAAGCAAGCTGCGGACCTCGTCCGCCAGGTCGGAAACCCAGTACTGGCGAGTGATGAAATCCAGCCATTCGATCAAAAACGCAGCTTCACCGGCAACGGTGCGCGCGGTCAGGCCGAGTTGCTCGGCGACTTCGGCGCGCAGCTTGTCCAGCGGGGTGTCCAGTCGGCCCGCCCACGGCTGGCGGGCGGCGAAGTCCAGCCAGCCCACCAGAAGCTGCCCTTGGCGCTGCGTGTCCGGGTCGGCGAACGTCGCACCCATCCCGGTGTCCTCGCGCAGGTTGTCCGCCCAACTCGCCAGGATCTCCAGCACCGAATGAGAGTCACCGTCGTCTTCGGCGCGGGTCCGCCGGTCGGTGAGCACCAACGCGGCGTCCCGAGCCGGAGAGCGCGACCCATAACCGGGCGCGCCACGCGCGCCAGCGGGGGCGGCACCGCTAGGGACGACTGCCCGGATCAACTCCGGGTAGAGCCGCGCCAGCTCCGTGATATCGGCACGCAGTGCGTCCGCGCAGGAATCACATGTGCGGTAGCCGCGCTGGGCGCGAAACGGTTCCCCTGTGCGGGTCCGGCAACCCAGTACGCACAACGATTGTGTCTGGCTCTCGGCGGGTGTGGTCGGGATGGTCATCGTGCGTTCTCCTTCGATCGTTGCGACGTCGTAGCCGACTGGCGGGCGAGTTCGCGGTGGGCTCGTTCGAGCCGGGACGGGTGCATTCCGTGCGTCTTGTCGCGCAGCTCCCGGACTCCGGCACGGTTGCGCGTCAGCGGCCCGCACACCACCCACGTGGCGGCCTTGCAGAACGGGCACGGCACCGAGCGGGCAAGGTCGTGGTCGGCGTTGCGTTGCCAGCCCATGACGGCATAGGCGTTGCGGATGCCGCGCATCCCGGCTTGCCGGTGGACCTCCCGCTCAGCGTCCTTCGCCGAGACGCTGCGCCGCCGTTGCTGCGGAGGTGCGGTCACCGCCGGGGGCACTGGATGTTGTCCGGCGCGGTCCCGCGCGGCGTCGCAACTGTCGGCGATCTCCGACGGGGTGGCCCGCCGAGCGGCTGGACCCAGCGCACTGAGCGCGGAGTGGACTTCGGCGGCGCTGTACCCGGCCAGGCCGGACAACCACGACGTGATCAGGGCATCGGAGAGGTGCGCGTCGGTGTGGCGCATGAGCAGGCCGCGCACGTCACTGCGGCTCATGGTTGCGTAGAGCGTGGCCATCACGCGGCCCGTTCGTCGCCGGAGAACTCGAGTGCGGCGTCGAGGATCGCGCCGAGCTGGTCAGCGTCGGCGTGCTGCGGCCGGGCCTGCCGCACGGCCAGGCCCACCCCGCGCTGTTCGTCCTCGGCGATCGCAGCCGCACGCAGCGTCTCGAACCGGTCCACCATCTCCACGTCCCGAGCACGCTTTTTCGGGTCGGTGACCACGATCCTGGCCGCACGCATCCGCTCACCGACCAGCATGGGCAGGAAACTCGGCGGCAGGGTCTTGCTCGACCAGGCCGCTAGGCCCGAGCCGATCACGTTGCTGCCGATCCCTTCCCGCAGCAGCGGGATCACCTGCGCCACGAGCTGCGCTTGCACCGGGATCGGCACCGACGAGCCGTAGAACTCCACCAGCCGCTGCGCCTCGGCTCGGCGCTGCTGCCGTGCCGATCCCGCGGTTTCGTTTTGCGCCGCTCGGGTTTCAGCTGGTACTCGCGCGGCGCGCCCGTCGCGCGCCTCGCGCGGGGGTAACCCCACTTTTCCAGTGCTCGAAGCAAGAGAAGGTTCTCCAGTCTCCCGCTCCCCACTCCCTTCTCCCAGGGCGCTCGGCGAAGGGTTCGCGGAAGGGTTAGACGAATCCCTGACCTCGGCGGATTCCGGCTCGGCGGACGGCAGCTTGGCCGTCGATCGCGCTGCGGCCGGCGGGCGGATCGCAGCGGGCGGACGGGACGAGCCGCGAATGGTCATCGCAGCCTTGATCTGCGGGGATAGCTCCCGCGCCCCGGCCTCCAGTGCATCAGCCGTCACCGCCGGGGCCGGGCCGGTGATCTCCGCCGGCAGGCGCCGCAGCTCATCGGCCAGCGCCGCTCGCAGGATCGGGGACTCGATGTCGAACGCGACCCGCAGCGCGCCGCGCAGGACATTGGGCTGCTTGTACAGCTCGTCATTGCGGATGAACGACCGGACGAGCAGTTCCTCGGTGTCATGGTCGATTACCACGAACCGGGCGGCATCCAGCTCGGCCAGCGCGGCGCGCACCTCGGTCAGGTCCAGATCTGGGTGTGGCCGGGCCCAGCGTTTCACCGCCAGGTCCAGGGCCCCGGCGTAGGACAGCTTCCGCTGTGTCACCAGTTGCAGGTAGATCATCTTCGCCGGGAGGGATAGGGCGAGGAAGTCCTCGTCCTCCCAGATCCGCAGGCAAAGACGAGCGTGATCACGTGCCACGAAACAACTCCTTGGAACCGAAAATGGGCGGCGGGAAGCGCCACACCGTGCGGGTGAGAGATGAGGAGAGAAACCGGAGAGCAGGGCTACCGGTGGCAGGCCAGACCGAGCCGCGCACGGATGCGGGCGGCGGTGTAGGTGGTCATGCCGGTCCGGCGGGCCGTGTCGACATCGGTACAGCCGCGACGATGCAGCCAACTCACGACGAGTTCTCGGCCCTGCGGGCTCAGTTCCTCGGCGAGCAGATCGCCACGCAGGCACCGGCGCGCGGCTTCGGCGTCTGCATGGCGATCGGTTGTGATCAGGCGGGTTCCCCGGCCGAGCCCTGTTCCCGGGATGCATCACGGGGAAGGGCGGCCAGGTCCAGCGCGTAGATCGGTTGAAGCTTGTTGCCGTTGCGTCCGGCGGTGTCGGTGGACCGCACGTAACGGCCAGTCGCCACAAGCAGGCCGGCCGCGCGCAGCCGGTTGACCGTCGCGCCGATCAGCGGCGGCGCGACCCAGGCGGGCAGCAGTGCCCGCCACCGGTTGGCCGTGGTCTCCCGGAACGGATCAGCCTTCGCATCGCCGACGATCGCGGCCACGATCGCCAGCACGGACGCCAGATTTCGCGGTTCGATCAACAGCAGCGCGGAAATCGCGTTCACTGTGTCCGCATCTCCGCCCCCGCCGGGTTCGCACGTCGAACGCGCGTGTTCGAGCATCGACTCGGCCAGTGGCACCAGGTCACCCACCGCCGCAGGCCGGGACCGTGCGCTGGTCAATCGACTAGCAGCCGGAAGGTGCGGACCATGCCGTTCTCGGAGCATGCCAGCGCCACCAGCGGGAAGTGCGTCTTCAGCTTCTTCTGCGAGAGCGCTTGACGCAGCGTGGACTTAAAGGACACCATCGGCTCGCCGTCGATGGTCCCGATCTCCGCGTCTCCCATACGGGCCTTGACCGTCGCCTCCAGGTCCTTGCAGAGCTGGTCGTACATCTTCGCGCGCTCTCTTGCCTCGGCCAGAGCATCGACCACCGCTGCTAGACCGGTCAGCTCCACAGCTTTCCCGGGCACGCTGTGCTGCGCGGTGCCAGTGGCTACAGTGGACATGAATTTCCTCGCCTTCAAAGGGGTTGAAAGCCCCGAATCCGTTGTCTAGCAATGGAATTCCACCTATGCACCGCCCGTCCACACGCGATTGCGGCGCGTTGAACTCGCGGCACCGCCCGTGGCGGTGCCGCATATGCCGGTACTCGGATTTATCCGTTTGGCAAGGTCAAGCCTTCCCAAAAACGGTGTTCGCGTCAAGCGATCTTCGCGCTGAGGGGTATCGCGTCGCGGTAACGCCGCGTGTAGTCTCACGCGCTGAGGGGTTATGAGAGTTTGCAAACAACGCCGGGACCAGCGCTTATCCAACTTCTGGGTCGCCGAGCCCAGCCATCACAGTCGGCCATGGGTCACCTCCCGCCGCCTGGCGGGTTTCGTAGTCGACTGTCGTTGGCACGGATACACCGCGAGAGGACATGTCACATGGCGGGTCAAGACACCCACTTAGCCAGGCTGGTGCTGCGCCACGCAGGGGGCCGCTCGATCAAAGAGATCGAGCGCGCCAACGGTCTCAACGAGGGCGCGCTCGGCTACTACCTCAAGCCATCGTCGCCAGGCCGGAAACACCTTGTCCCGCGCCTGGACGTCATGGAACGATTCGCCACCGCGCTCGGAGCGTCACTGGATGAAGTCAGTCAGGCGTTCGTCAGAGATGCCGGACTTCGTGGCGGCAACGACGACTACACAGCCCAGGAATGCGAGTTGCTCCACCGATTCCGCGGACTCCATGAGGTAGACCGGGCGCGATTGCTTGCCATCGTCGACGTTTTCGAGCAACACCAACACCGGAACGCTGAGGATGTGCGCTAACCGTCTGTCGCCAATTGCATCGAAGTACGTGAAGGCGCGTTTGATTGGTGCGGATTTTCCTAACAGTACGGTAAGTTGAACACGAGATAACTTCATGTAGTAGGTGTCTGTGCTGCCAAGGTGAATGTCGAGGACCAGACGCCATACCACAGGTGACACCGCCCTCCGCAACGCGCGCGCCGGGCAGACCAAGGGGAGGAACAGGTGACTGACCAGCGGGCAACCGAGCCGCCGTTCGTGCGCGTTGTCTCGCCGACGGCGCTGCTGCCGGACGAGCCGTACCGCCTCGTCACGCGCCCTGTGTACGTCGCATTGGTTGGCGAGGGGACCCCCATGACCCATGAACTGGGCGACCTGCTCAATGACATTGTGCAACGCCGCAGGAGACCAGATTCGCAGTGACGTGTGGTTGAGCTTCGGCGCAGGCTCGGTGAAGATGGCAGCGTGACACGTGTACTGGTTTTGGGTGGGTCCTGGTTTCTCGGCCGATCGATCGTAGAAGCCGCGTTAGCGGCAGGTGCAGAGGTAACGACCTTTCGGCGGGGGCAGTCTGGCGAGGACATACCGGGCGTGGCGACGGTCTATGGAGACCGAACCGAGCCAGGCGACCTTGAACGCCTCGCCGCAGCAGGTAGCTGGGACGCTGTTCTCGATACCTCCGGTTTTGTCCCGCGTGAAACCCTCGAAGTTGCTCGGGCGCTTGAGCCAGTCGTGTCGAGGTACGTTTTCGTGTCGACTGTCTCGGTGTATCGAGATTGGCCGATAAAGCCGCTGGTTGACGAATCAGCCGTGCTTGACGCCCCCAGTGATGCAGGACCGGACTTCGGCTACGACGGCGACCCTGGACCATCGGTCTATGGGTTCACCAAGGCAGGCTGTGAACGGGCCGTTGTCGAGACATTTGGGCATGACCGCGCGGTCGCACTCCGCCCTGGTGTCATCCTCGGACCTCGTGAGTACGTCGGACGTCTTCCTTGGTGGTTGCGTCGGGTTGCCCGGGGAGGGCAAGTCCTCGCGCCGGGCAGGCCGGACCGCACGATCCAGCCGGTCGACGTGCGAGACGTCGCCTCGTTCGCCATGCGTGCGGTGGCGGCCAACCTGGCGGGGAGCTTCAACTTGACCGCCTCCGGCGAGGAAACCATGGAGGACTTTCTCCTGGCTTGCCGTCGCGTGGTCGGCTCGGACGCCGAGTTCGAGTGGATCACTGATGAGGACTGGCTTGTGGCGCAACAAGTTTCTCAGTGGACTGAGTTGCCGCTGTGGCGGACTTATGCGGGGGCTTGGGATGTTGACTCTTCCCGGGCCCGGGCAGCTGGGTTCACCTCTCGTCCGATAGCGGACACTGTCGGCGGTACCTGGCAATGGCTTGTGTCCGGCCAGACGAGTGTCGCTCACGAACGAAGCGGCGAGCAGGGAATCGATCCGGAGAAAGAGCAAGCCATCCTCGCAGCATGGCGAAGTCAGAAGACTCGGTAGGGCATCAGTTGCCGTTCGAGATCGTTCTGACGCTCATCCTTCCGAGACTGTGGGCAGTGAAGTCCTCGATGGCGTCGCCCAGTTGGACAGCCTCCACGGCGCCGCGATATCTCGTCGTGCCCAACATTCGCCCCAAGCTCTGCATCCGCAATGCGACGGCCTCCGTGCGGCGGGACGTGTCCAGCTCCAACACAGGACGCAGGGCGCTTTCGGCCCCGGCGAGGTCGCCGCGCAATACTCTGGCGGTGCCCAGGTCGATGCGGGCGCCGGACTCGCCAGCTGCCCAGCGAGACGGCTCGGGAAGCTCGGCGAACAAATTGAGCGCACGCATCGCTTCCACCTCGGCTTGGTCACCGTCGCCGAGGGCGACAAACGCTGCACCCGCACACAAGGCGTGTCGAGATCGATCGAAGCCGAGTTCGCCGCCGATCTCATCGAGGAATGGATCGTCACCGGCGCGATCAAGCTCGTCAGCAGCCTTTCCGAGTTCCGCTTGGACCTCTTGGCGGGCACCGAGCAGAGCGAGAGAACGAGCCTTGACTGAGTGCAGCCGAGCCCGCGCGGTTCCTACAGGCGCGCTTTCGAGCGCTGCCTCCGCGATAGAAACTGCTCGCCTGGGCCTGCCGCCCCAGAACGCCACCGTGACTTGCAAAGCGCGCGCCCACGCCGACAACGACAGGTGATCGATCACGCTTCCGTAGGTATGCGCCGCACGGGCCTGTTCTTCCGCTACATCGGGGTGTCCGAGATCCCACGACACCGACGACAGCAGCCCGCAGATCTGCCCTGCGATCAGGTACAGCTCGGCCTGCTGCCGTGGCTTATGTGTGCGATCTAGCTGGTCGTAGACGGTGTTGCGGAGACGCACCAAGTCCGTGAGCATCGCGGCGGACGGGGTCGTGTAGTAGGCGACCGCCGCGCGGCCGGCTGCGGCGGCAAGGTGTTCCAGTGCCGACTGATCCAGGGCCGACGACGATTCGATGGCGTGCTCGACTGATTCCCGAGCGGCGTTCACTATCAATTCCTCCTCGGTGATCTCATCGGTCGCGACCTCGAACATGGGAGGGCCGAGCAGGCGCTCAACCGGTTCACCGAACCAGTACTCCAGCACCCGGCACGACACAGTGCGCGGCATCGGAGCATCTCCACCGAGCCACCGCTTGGCCTGGCGCTCGGACACATGGACCGAGATACCTTCGCCCGCCTCTTCAGCCTGCTTGGGGAACTCCTTGAGGAATTCGCCCAAGGAGAGGCGGCGGGCCTGCGCCAGTTGCTCAAGTCTTGTCCGCGGAACCCTGTTCGTCATGTCGCTCCCCTCATGCCCCCTACCGTAGCGATGTCTAAGCCAAATGGAGGGCTGAGCTGGGTGGATGTCCCCGACATGGCCCCTTATGGCCTCCCCGTGGCCTCCTTGTGCCGGTAGATGTTCGTGAACATCAGATGCAGCACTTCCGACGCGGGGAGGACACGGTGGACAGCTCTACGAGCTCGAAAATCTCGCCAGCTCCGCGCCCAGACAACCCAGTGGCCGGAACAGACCCCGACCCCGGTCCGGTCACTGGGTCACCAACCAGCCGAGTAGACGCCTCCGCTCCCGAGGCGAAGTCGGCTGGGCGCGGTCGTCACGGAAACGGGCGAGCGCGTTCGAGGAGAAACGCAGGTGGCATGAACCAGGCAGTACTACCTGGTTGCCTGCGTCGCTGGTCCGCGCAGCTGCGATCCGAACCCCCTTGGGTTGCGCGGACCAGCCTTCAATCCTGGAGAGGAAAGCTACGAATGCACACCGTTGCGCAATTCGTGCCGCTATTCGACTCGGACTTTTTCATCGCACTGCGCCAAGTTGCATACGGTCGAATTGGCGCGGCTGACAAGAAAGGAGGGCTCGGACCCTATGGCGACGAACTGGAACGTGGCGTGTTCTGCGCGCTTTGCACCTTGGAACGGGACGGATTTGTGGTAATCGGTCAACAACATCCGCAACGCCCCGGATGGTACACAGCTATTTTGACCCAAGCCGGAATCCGGTTGCTACACGACTGGACTACCCGAGGTAGTGAGCCGTCATGATCTCAGCCCCCGTCGCATCTCCAGTCCTTGATCAGAATGGCCGCCGCTGCGAGGCTCTCGTCAAAGCCGCCCTGTCCTACGCCGCGCTTGGTTGGCACGTCCTACCAGGTCCTGTATGTGACGGGTTGGCGAGTTGGCACCCGGTAACGGCCGAGCAGCTTAGTAGCACCGAGCCTACGGTTTCCGTCGAGGACGCCACTACCGATCCTGACACCATCAAGCGGTGGTGGCGCCGGTATCCTCATACGATCCTCGCACCAGCGGGCGACGTCTTTGACGTCATTCGTGCACCCACTCCGATCGCAGCGCCAGCAACCGCAGCCATGGCGAGCTATGAAAATCTTGGACCGGTTGCGGTTTCCGCCGACGGAACGCGCTTTTTCGTCCAACCGGGTTCGACCCTCATGCCACAGCTGGCCGGCGGGCGCGGCATGGAAATCTCCGCAGCAGGCTCTTTGATCGCGCTGCCTCCCAGTCGAGTTCTTTTCGGGGTCGCGTCCTGGTGGATCGCCCCGGCTAGCACTCAGGGGCGCCTTGGTGATGCCGACTCGATCCAGGCCGCGCTGTACGCGGCCGGGCTACCTTTGGCGCGATCATGACACCGATTTTCGCAAGGCTAACGCCGAAGTTCAGGCGCGACGAACGTGACGATGTCATTCACCTCTTTGAAATGCCCGACAATGAACCTGCACCCACGTTCGCCAGAACGCGTTGTGATGCCCAGATCGACACGCGAGAGATAGAACATGTCGAAGACCCTGCGCCGGGCCAACTCTGCCTTGGGTGTGTAACTGCAACCTTAACGATATCGATACAACCGGATTCGACCACAATGCCCAATGGTCAGAATGTCGGACCGCAATGACGGGAAAGCCTGGCGTGGCGTGCTACACGATAACGTGCAGCACGAGGTCGCTCGTCAAAATAGTCGACTTGTCACTCGCGGGCAAATGTTCGGCATCTCCAACTGTGGATTGGTCTGCACTCTAGATCTCCCCACGTCAGACTTCGTCTACTGTTCCCAGTGTAATCCTAGGTGGCCCACCGAAGGAGACACTGAGCTAATCCCGAGAATATCATCTCTCCCAAAACGGATTCCTCAGCGAGTGCCACCACTTCAGACCTCCAGGGCAGTACCTGACAGCGGATGGTTTTCGCCCTCGTAAAATGGCGAGATTGCGACTCTTCACATATGAAGATCATCCAATTCTGTCAACGATGCTAAAACACGACTCGGATTGACGCAGCTCTATGCGCGCTTTACGTAGCGCAAGGGTCCGCGTTGGCCGCTCAGTTGTCGCGTCCAGTCCTGGGCGCTGACACGCCTTGCCAAGAAACGGAAAGGAGGGAAAGTAATGACTGACAGCAGCCTGGTCATCGCGGTAGAGCACTTGTCTCAAGTGCACAACCGATTCGACGCAGAGCATTCTGATCCGACCGGCACATCTGCTGGAGACGACGGAGATGCCAAGGATACTCTCAATCACCCGGAATAGCTCAGCCGTTTTCAGCGGAAACAGTTAACCTCCGACGCCCGACGTCGATGGCCTTGGGAAGTAGACATGGAACACCATTTTGTTGATGCTATGGAAAAGGCCCTTGGCTGGATCGGGCCGGAGAAACTCGGAAAAGAGTTCGTGCGCGGAGCCCTTGATGACCCTGGGCTCTGCGCACGAATTCTGACCCCCTCTCATCTTCTCGATCTTGTGATGCGACGCAGTCTTACGTCTCCGCAGTTCAGGGTATTTCAAGGTGGATCTGAAATTCACCCTTCCCGATTCCTGGAAGACGCAACGAGTCGACGCGGGCAAAGTGTCCGAATCGCGGACATGCGACGACTCGGCAGGCTCCTTCGCTCCGGCTGCACGCTCGTCCTTGACCAAACAGATTTCTTCGACCCGACGATGGAAGTTGTTTGCCGCGCCTTGCAATGGTGGTCACGCGAGCTCGTTCAGGTGAACGCCTACCTGACAACTCAAGCAACTGAGGGGTTTCCGCTGCATTGGGATGATCACGAAGTGGTGATTGTCCAACTCGCTGGCGATAAAGACTGGGAGGTGCGCCGCTGCTCGCGAGTCGCGCCCATGTATCGCGACGCCGAACCCAACGACACCCCGCCCGACGAAATCTTATGGTCTGGCACCCTGCACGCTGGCGAGATCATGCACCTGCCACGTGGCTACTGGCACCGCGCAAGCCGGACCGATCGCGGCGACGGTTTCAGCCTGCACGCCACATTTGGTTTTGTGAAACGTACTGGCGTCAGTTGGCTGACCTGGTTGGCAGATCAATCCCGCAGAGAAGAATTGTTTCGCCATGACCTTGAACGGGACGCCCTGCACGGCCCACAACAGACCGACGAGTTGTTGGCGTCGCTCACCTCGCTGGCAGCTGGCTACCCAATTGGAAAGTTCTTGGAATCGCGCGAGTACGAGCGGGAGACATGCCGACACGTCCCGGAGTTGGACCTCCTGGGCGACGCTGATTCAGTGGTATGCGTGGCCGACTTTCCTCCTCGGACGGAAAATAAGGGTGAGTTCATCGAGGTGATCAGCGGCGGCCGGCGTATCACTTTCGCCCCAGCAGCGGCACCAGCATTGGAGTTCTTGCTGTCAGGCGCTCCTGCGCATCTCGGCCAGATACGTGAGCGAACAGGGCTCGACGTTGCCCAGCTAGCGAAAATACTTATGGAGGAGGAAATTTGCGCACCCCTGACCCCGGAATTGTCCTCGGGTTACACCGGTCTGACCACGAACGGCGTCTCTTCGAAGTCGCCCACGAGCTAGGAATCCGCAGGCTGGATACCAGTTGCAGCTACTTCCGCTTCAGGTCACACCAGACGTTGCGCCAAGTCGTTGGAAAGCTCCTCGGAGACTTCCGAATCTCGACCAAAGTCGGCTACTTCTCGAAGGGTACGGGTCCCACCGGACACGACCTCTCGCCCTCACGGCTTCGCCGCGCCGTCGAAGCTTCGGCACGGGACCTTGGCCGGGCTCCCGAACTCGTATTCCTGCACAACCCCGAACACTCGTTAAGGAACCTGTCGCACGACGAGGGGCGCCTACGCCTCATCGATGTGTGTGCAGCCCTCCAAGAGTGCACGGACGCGGGCGTCTGCGGAGCGTGGGGGGTCTCGACGTGGGATCCACGGCCTCTGGCCACCGTAGTGACCGACTGGGATCCCGCCGCCACACCAAAGCCTTCGGTCTTAATGGTGCGGGCCGGATTGTTGGTAGGCGCAGACGTTCTCGACACCGGCGAGTCAGTCGCCGACTCGTTCGGAGTACCTATCGAGTCGAGATGGGGCATGAGCCCCTTCGGCGGCAGCACCACCGACCCGGTCTGGCGACTGGTCGATAGCCGCATGTTTGTTCTCGACGACGACTGCTCGACGTGGGAGCAAGCGGCTTTCCGAGTCGCTGGTGAACTCCCACGGGTGGGGCAACTGGCCGTCGGAACCAACAATGCCGACCATCTCCGAAGCCTGGTTGCCGCCGCGAGCCTCGCCCCCAACGGTCCAATGATCGCGGAGTACCGGGCGCTACTCCGCGTGCGGCATACGCGCCTGCATGAGCGCCTAGCTCAACGTGCTCAGCAACGCCAGCAATCGGTCAACCTCGCGTTTGGCCGGTAAGTACAAGGGGCTAGGGGTCGGCTTGCCAGTGGACAGACGGATGACGTTCGAGCAGAACAGCAACTGGGCCAACAGGCCCGACCGCGAACCGAGATCGTCGGCGAACACCGTCTGAATATGGTCAGCCACCTCTGGCACTTGCAGGGAAAAGCCCCACAACGTCGCCGCGTCAAGACCCCGAGGACCTGCCCCCCAGTCCTCCCAATCGAGCAGGTAACAGTCCGGCGCGGTGACGTTGTTCCAATGTAGGTCCGCGTGCGCCGTCGTCCACTCGGTGACCGTTGTATCGAGGTTGCTCTCGCCGAACACCTGGTTGATGCGTTTGCTCAGGTGAGCCTGTGCCATACCGACGCGAAGAGTCGTATGCGACGCCAGTGCTCCGAGCGATGCCCGCAGTGAGTTCCACCAGTCGCCAGGCAAGCCTGGGTCAGCGGTGATGGACCCTCCGGAACCGACTGCCTTCGAGTTGATCAACTCGGATTCATCAGCTCGCCACACCACCGAACGCGCCTCGTCCATCCAGCGGTAAGAACGGTACAACTCTGGCTTGTGGACACCCGCGATGGTCGACGCGCCCTCAGCGCCAGTCCACGACTGCTCATGAGCTGAGTTGTGCGCCCGCCAGCCCAGCCGAACCCAGGTGCCTGAGCTGGACACATACCCCACTGTTGCGCCCTGCGTCCCGTATACCGGTGTGGATCGCTCAAGCTGCAAGTTCAGAACATGTTCAACATGAGCAAGCACGTCGTCGTAGCTCTGGGTCGCCAAGTCATAGCCGTCGAAGTCCACTCACAAATTCTACTGGGGATGCACCCAGCAGATGTCACCGCCCCGGCGATATCTGCAATTTGCATAAGCTTCTGACCAGCGGAAACTACTTCCAGCGGTTTCCTGCCCGCGCGCGTCCCGACTTTCGGATGAGCATCAGTGGTAGTAGCCGGACCCGATCTGGTCAGAAGGCCGATGACCGCCGGGTGCTCCTGCTGCCACACGCTTGTGACCAGCAGAAATAACCCGACGGCCTTTGGTGCGTCAGTCTCAATTTGACTTTCAAGGCGTTCAACGTCCCAAACCCACCGTTCACGACCCGGGTGATCAACCGAAACACCCCAAACCGCCCGCCCCGGCACACTGCGGCTCGTGAGCGTTGCGGCCGGTTAGAACCGGCCGGAACGCTCACGAGTGTCTAGTGGCTGCGGCGGGCGTTGGTGGCGATGGACTCGACGATCCTCGGCCACACGCCGCGGGGCAGGTCGTGGCCCATGCCCGGGATGATCACCAGCTCGGCGCCGGGGATGGCGGCGGCCGTCGCCTTGCCGCCGGACTGGTCGACCAGTGGGTCGGCCTCGCCGTGGATGACCACCGTCGGCACCGTGACCCCGCGCAGGCCGTCGGTCCGGTCCGGCGAAGCGACGATGGCGGCCGTCTGGCGCACCGCGCCCGCGGGGTGGAACGCGCGGTCGTAGCTCGCGGCGGCCTTGGCCACGCGCTCTTCCTCGGGCACCGGGAAGCCCGGCGAGCCGATCACGAGCGAGCCCGCCACACCGGCGGCGATGCTTGCCTCGCGGGTAGTGGCGGCCGGGCGCATGAGGACGGCCATCGCTTCGGGTGAGGCCTGGCCGACGGTGCGATCGCCGGTCGTCGACATGATCGAGCACAGGCTGAGCACCCGCTCCGGGTGGTCGATCACGAACTGCTGGACGATCATGCCGCCCATCGACGCCCCGGTGATGTGCGCCTTCTCGATGCTCAGGGTGTCGAGCAGTCCGGCGAGGTCGTCGCCCATGTCCGAAAGCAGGTACGGCGCCTGCGAAACCTCGCCCGCCATCAGCGACGGCAGATCGGGCAGCGGCAGGTGGTCCAGGTACGTCGAAAGGCCGATGTCCCGGTTGTCGTACCGGATCACGTGGAAACCCTCGGCCGCGAGCAGTTGGCAGAGCTCCGGGTCCCAGTTGATCATCTGGGCGCCGAGGCCCATGACCAGAACGAGTGCGGGATCGGTGGGCGAGCCGAAAGTGTCGTACTCCAGCTCAAGGCCGTTGGACTTCGCGCGAGACATGTCACGAGCATAGTGATTCACGTATGGGTGGTGTTGACGACGAAGGTCACCTGGCGGCTAGTGTGCACGCATGTCGCTCCCGCCCGTCCGGCCCGGAAGCCGGCCGCGGTCCCGGAGCGCGGCCGGGCTGCCGCCGATCACGGCCGAGCGGATCGTCGACGAGGCGATGGCGCTCACCGTGGAGCACGGCCTCGAAAACTGGACGGTCCGCCAGCTCGCCGCCGCCGTCGACGCCTACCCCGCGGTGATCTACCACCACGTCGGTGATCGTGACGCGGTTGTGAAAGAGGTTTGCGAGCGGGTTGTCGGCATGCTGCCGATCCCCGATCTCGCACTGCCGTGGCGTGAGTGGTTCGGCCGTCTCCTCACCGGGGTGCGCGAAATCATGCGTGAGTACCCCGGGTCCGCGCGGCGCATCATGCTCTACGAGCTGTCGATCTCCGCCGCGGCCGTGCTGATCGAACACGGGGTCGGCAAGCTGCTCGCGGCCGGTTTCGGCGACGAGAGTGTTCTCGTCTACAACGTGCTGATGTCCACCGCCTGCCAGCACGTGGCGATGGAGGACGACCGCGACAACCACCAGCACGCCCGGTTCGGCAACGCCGAGACGTACCTCGCCTACCGCGGCCGGGCGGAGGCCCCGCCCGGGCTGACCGAGATGGGCGACGTCGTCTACGAGACCATGCGCAACCCGGACCTGACGACCGGTTACTACGGGGTGATGTACGACTACGCCATGGCCCGCTGCCTCGACGGCCTCACCTTCCGGCTCGACGAGCTGCGAGGACAGTCACCCGGGCGACAGGGATCTGACAGTAACCCGGCGTAGCGTCAAAACGCCGTCGACGTTTCGCGATGTCGATCGGTCGGCCCCCGGTGCCCACCCTCCCCCCTCGAGGCACCGGGGGTTGCCTATCTTCTGTCGGCCGCTTAGGAACGTTCGGCTTTGAGGATCTCCAGGGCGTACGGCCAGAATTCGGTGAGTTTGCGCTGCCAGGTCGTCCAGAAGTGGATGCCGGGGGAGAAGTTCGTGGTGACGTCGACGCCCGCCTGCCGGAGCCGCTCGGCCAGCTCCTCGGAGATCGCGCGCGAGTAGCGCTCCATCAGGCCCATGCCCGGGACGAACTCCTCGCCGGGCAGGCGGTGACCGTCGCCCGCGGCCAGGTAGACCTTGGTCCCGGCCAGCTCGGTGGCCCGCAGGTACGGGTCGTTGGCCGCCCAGTTCTCGCCGCAATACCGTCGCGGGCCCCAGATCCGGCCGGGCCGCATGCCTTCGCGCAGGGCGAGCAGGCCGAGCAGGCTCGCCATCCCGGGCCGGGTGAGGTGGGCGAACCCGCTGAACGACGCCACGCCCCGGAACACGCCGGGATACCGGATGGCGTAGCGCAGCGCGCCGTAGCCGCCCATCGAAAGCCCGGCGGCCATCCGGGCGTCGGACGCTCCGTACTCGCGCTCCAGCAACGAAAGCAGCTCGACCATGTGGAACTTCTCCCAGGCCGGTACGGTGCCTTCGCGGTCGGGGACCTTCCAGTCCGTGTAGAACCCCATCCGCCCGGCCGCGGGGAGCACGACCAGGACGTTCGACGCGGCGGCGAGCCGAACGATGTCGGTGTGTGTGGTCCACGCCAGGTGGTCGTCGGACGAGCCGTGCAGCAGGTAGAGCACGGGATACGACGCGTGGTCACCCGGCCGCCACCCGGGCGGGGGCAGCACGGTGGCCGCGGCCTCCCGGCCGAGCGCGGGTGACCACAGCCTCAGCTCCAGCGCGCCCTCCGCTGTCCGGAGTTCGTCGAGGACGGACAGCGTTTTCATCGGCCCGTGCCCACCAGAAGCCGGGCGCCGTTCAGCAGGCCGCCCAGGTGACCGGCGACGCGTTCGACGTTCGGCGGGTCCAGCAGCGACAAATGGTGCCCGGGAACGAGGACGAGGTCGAGGTCGGCGCAGACCGAATCCCAGCCGCGGGCCGGATCCGCACGGTCGAACCGCTGATCCCGCAGGCCGCCCGGGACGGTGTCGGTGGCGCTGAAGAACACGACCCGGCCGTCGTAAGGCGCGGGGTGGTAGCGCTCCAGCGACCGCGCGTCCAAGAAGGACGTTCGCTGGTGGTGCAGGATCGCCTCGCTGACCGAGGTGTCGATCAGCCCGCTGGCCCGGATCGTGTCGACGAGCAGCTGGACCTGTTCCTCGTCGCCGAGGCGCGCCAGCCGCTCGAAAGGCAGGTCGATCTTGCTGCCGTAGCTGGACTCCAGGAACTCGCCGAAGCGCTCGAACCGCGACACGAGCAACTCGACGTCGGACCGCCCGGTCAGGTTCGGCAGCGGCAGGATCGAGTCGATCAGCGCGACGACTTCGACCTCCTCGCCCGCGCGGCGCAGCTGCTGAGCCGTTTCGAACGCGAGGTGGCCGCCGTAGGACCACCCGGCGAGCCGGTACGGCCCGGACGGCTGTACCCGCAGCAACTCGGGAAGGTACTGCCGCACCTTCTCCTCGACCGAGGACGCGCCTTCGCGGCGGTCCAGCCCGTACAGCGGGATGTCGTGGTCGAGCAGCTCGCCGAGCTGCCGGTACACCGTGGTGTCGCCGCCGGCGGGGTGGAAGAAGAACAGCGGCGGCCGCGATCCGCGCGCGCGAAGCACTCGAAGCGGCGAACCGCTTTCGTCTTCGCGCACATGACCGGCCATTCGCTCGATCGTAGGGTGTTCGAACAGCTCGGAGAGAGTGAACTCGCGGCCACTGCGCTCGGTGAGCAGCGCGGCGACTTTCGCGGCCTTCTCATGGTCACCGCCGAGGGCATAGAAGTCCTGCGTGACGCCGACATCACTGCCCAGGACGTCCGACCAGGCGTGGGTCACGAGCCGCTCGGCGGCGTCCCGCGGGCCGATCAGCACCGGCGGGGCGCTGGGCACCGAGGACGTCGCCAGCCCCAGCTCCGCACACAGCCACTGCTCCGCGTCCTCGACACTCGCGCCGCGCAGCAGCAGCGACACCGGGAGCGTCACCTCGAAATCGTGCTCGACGACGTTCCGGATGCGCACGGCCAGCAGGGAATCCACGCCGAGCGCGATGAGCGGGGTGACGGTGTCCAGCCCGGCGCCCGGGAAGCCGAGCACCGACGCGATCCGCAGGCGGAACTGCGCGGTGACCATCGCGTGGGCGGTCGGCGCGGGGAGCGTGCGGAGCTTGGCCAGCCCGTCCCAGGCGGCCGACTCCGGGGACACCGTCTCGGCGGGTTCGGCGTCGAGTTCGGTGCTGGCGTGCAGCCGCCAGGCGCCGTCGGCGTCCTGTGTGTGCACGCTGACGCGGGTCTTGGCGGCGCCGGTGGGGGAGAGGCCCGCGAGCCAGTGCTGGGCGGCGCCGAACCGCGGATGCGCGTCGACCGGCGCGGCGGGGTGCTTCGGCAGCCAATGCCGGACGTGCCGCCAAGGCGTGGTCGGCAGGTCGGCGAGCAGGCCTTCGCCGCGGACCGGCCCCCGCTCGTTCGCGAGTTCGAGGGCGGCGAGCTGGGTGTGGAAG
>Ga0247768_1000249_pt1 | contig 19975 bp, 19 predicted proteins | sample UWRJL016104C6_FD_179944 | JGI IMG/M metagenome (GOLD analysis project Ga0247768, IMG submission 179944) | Plant litter microbial communities from Arlington Agricultural Research Station in Wisconsin, United States - UWRJ-L016-104C-6 | ecosystem: Environmental > Terrestrial > Plant litter >... | reverse complement strand
GCGCTGGTTCGCCCACCGCGGCGATGACTACCCCGACGGCGCCCTCTACACAGACCTGAGCCTGGCAACGGGCCGCGGCACCGCCGACGTCGCCCCGATCCTGGCCGGCTGGCTGCACGCCCTCGGGCTGTCGTTGAGCGAGCTGCCCGACGACGTCGAGGCCCTGGCGGCGCTCTACCGGTCGGTGACCGCGCAACGGTCACTGCACATCCTCGTCGACAACGCCACCAGCGCCACCCAGATCCGCCATCTCCTGCCGGCCTCACCCCGCAGCGCCGTGCTGGTGACCAGCCACCACCGCCTCACAAGCCTGGCCGTGCACGGATTCTCCCTGCTCGACGTGGGATATTTCGATCCGGCCGCCGGCGCCGCCCTGCTCGGCGCCTGGCTCGGCCCCGAATCCGCCGCGCACCAGGACGTGCTGGAGGCCCTGGCGCACCGGCTGCACGGCCTCCCCCTGGCCGTCACCCTCGCCGCTGCCTACCTGGCCACCGCGCCGCCGGTGTGCGCGAACCCCGCAGACCTGCTCGACCGCCTCACCACACACCCCGACGCGCCCCTGGCGCCGGGTATGGACACCGCATCCCTGGGAGAACTGCTCACCATGACCTACGACAGCCTCGACCCGCTGGCCGCGACGCTGTTCCGCCTGACCAGCCTGCACCCGGGAACGCAGTTCACCGCAGCCCCACTCGCCGCGGCACTGGACGCCGACATCGCGTCGGTCCGCGATGCCCTGACCCGGCTGGAGAGCGCACGCATGGCCACGCTGGTGGCACCTGAACGGTATGAAATCCCGTCCCCGCTGCGTCCCGGTGCCCGGGAGCTGGCCGAAAAGCACGACGCCGACCGCACTCGGCGAGCACGGCGGCGTGCCATGGTCGAGTGGTACCTGCACCACACCATAGCGGCGGATCAGGCCATCAACCCGCGGTCGCGCCGGTACAGTCCCGCCCACCCCGCTGTCGGCACACTCGCGTTCCCCGGCGCCGAGCAGGCCCGCGCGTGGTTCGACCTCGAGCGGGCCACCGTGCTCTCCAGCCAGCACATGGCCGCCCGCACGGGCTGGGACGACCTCGTGGCGCAGTTCGCCGAAGCCCTGTGGAATCTCCTGAAACCCGGGTTCTTCGCTGAGGACCTCGCCGCCTCCCAGCAACGGGGCATCCTCGCCACCCGGCACTACGGCGAGATCCCGGTGGCGGTGTTCCTCGCACGCCTGGGCTTCGCCGAGACCACCCGCGGCAGGTACGCCGCCGCGATCGACGCGTGCACCCGCGCTCTCGAGTCAGCCCAGCACCTCGGCGACCCCTTTCTCGTGTCGATGGCGCGGTCGACCCGGGCCCGCGCATACATCTTGGACGGCGATCCCCGAGCCGCGCTGGACGACCTCTTCCCGGCGCTCGCCGATGCCGAGCGGGCCGGGGATGCGATGGGCATCGCGTTGCGCCTGGGCCGCATCGGGGACGCCTACGCACACCCCGACATCGCCGACTACGACCGCGCCATCCAGCACTACACGGCCGCCGCCGAGGCCATGGCCGCATTGCAGGACGCCGAACAACACGCCCACATCCGCACACGCCTGGCAGGGGTCTACCTCAGCGCTGGCCGGCCAGGCGACGCGCTGGTCGCGATGCGCTCAGCCGACGCTGACCTCGCCTCGTGGGGCCCGCCACGCCACCGCGCCCTCGCCTGCACCACGCTCGGCCGCATCCACGCCCAGCTCAACAACTCAGCCGAGGCACGCCGCTGCCTCCGCCGGTCGCTGGAGATCTATCCCGAGAACGATCCTGGAACGGCACCGGAGCGCGAGTCCGTCCTGGAACTGCTCCGCGAACTCGCCGCCCCCGATGAGGCGGCACCGTGACGCCGGGGCCCACGGTCGTGTGCCGCCCCGATGCCACACGACCAGTCGCCACTCACTTCCAGGACCGGTGACCGCGCCAGGGCAGCTCGAGGAACCACGCGCAGACGGCGTCCGCGCCGGCCTCGCCACGCCGCCCAGTCCGGAAACGAACTTCGCTCACCACACCTGAGATCACGCACACCCACGACCGATCCGATTCCCCCGAGAAGGGTTTACGCGGTGCCCGCCCTGACCGACCTCACCCCACTTCAACCACACCGGCGCATGAGCCATTCGGAGCTCGCCAAGCTCGGTGAGAAGCTCAAAGTCGTCTACGAGTCGAACGTGTCAATCCGTGCGCTGGCCGACCACATCGGACGCTCATACGCATTCGTGCACGCCGCACTCGTCGCAGCAAATACCGACATGCGGACTCGCGGTGGAAGACACCCAGCCACCGGCTCTCGGGGCATGAACGGTCATGGGAGTTCTCCCGGGTACGCGTTGCTGACGGCACGCAACGCGGTCGGAGGTGACTACTGGTTTCGCCGGCGCGGATGGAAGCCGGACACGATGCCCGGCGGGAATCGTCGCAGCATCAGCTTTTCCGGCAGTTTCGGTGCGCTGAACCCCGTCGAGAAGCAGCTGTTCTCCACACGTGACGTCGTCGGCCCCCTCAGTGCCGTGCTCACCGCGAGTGAAACCGAGATCTCTGTGGAGATCACCACCTGCGGGGTCGTGAACGGCTGCCCCGCTCACCGCTCCCGCACTCAGCCGCTGGGGCCGACCTCGGTTCAGCCGGGCTTCGCCGACGCCCTTCACCGCTGGGAGTCGCACGCGGGGACCGCCGACGGTGTGAGGATCGTGCAATGCCTGATCGCGGGCGAGTGCGGTGCCTGTAACCCGGCGTGCTTCCCAGACGGGCCCCTGACAAAAGGCGTGTTGCGCAACGCCGTGCGTGACTGCATCGCCGAACTCAAAGAACAAACCGGACAACCCTTGACGGTTCTCTCCGGCCGGATCGGGATATCGACACACGTCGCCCGGACGTTGCTGCGCGAGCACCGACAACTCCCATCAGATGCCATCTGAGACATGCGACGCCACCTGACATCGACTGCTGCCGTCATTCGAGTACGGTGCGCCAGTATTGACAATTGATCTCCAGTCCGACAATGGAAGAGTTGTCCACGAAGTGACATTGCAAGGAATAAGTTGTGCTGCCATCGGCGTGGTGTTGTCCATCGACCTTCAGGAGGTATTGCGCTGGGCCGAGGCGGCGGGGTCGTCGCTGCGGCCGGTTGACGTGGCGACAGGTTCGTCCGCCGGCGCGTGTGGCAGTCCCTGCCCGCCTGGGGACCTTTCCGGTGTCCGCGGTCGCTTGCGGATTATGCGGCCACAAGGTCGCCGCCCATGAATTCGACGATCTGCCGAAAATTCATTATCTTGGCGGCGCTGGTGCTGGTCGCAGTAACGTGTGGCGTTCTTGTCCGGTGGGTGTACACCTCCTTGCGAGGCGCATCGTGGTAGCCCGCGCAACGCACAGAACAGTGGATCGTGTCGACATGCACGGCGGATCCCGGCGTTACGCCCCCTGCACGGAAGTCCTTCCCTGTCTCAGGGACGGACGTGGGCGATGCCGTCGTCCGCCGCGGGGTTCCCGGGGATGTGCGGTTCGCGTCCGCTGGTGCGTGTCACCTGTCGAGCTGGATACGGCATCGATATTTCACGCCGCCGTTCAGGAGGCTGCGTGATGCGTCCGTACGTCGGCATGGGTCTTGCGGGAACAGCTTTGGGCCCGCGGGAGTATCTCGCCGAATTCGAGCTGCGCGCGGGGACGCGTCACGGCACCCTCTTGAAGCTGGGCAGGCAGCAGGACTTCCGTCGGCCCGGCAGTCCAAGCTGGTCCGCTGCCGACCGCGGACATCGCCAAAGAACAGGGCGTCATGGTCACAAGAATCCGAGAAGTGTTGCGGGAACACAAAACACCGATCCGGAACGCCAACAGCACGACCACCAAGGAGAATGCGTGAACGGCCGGAAGCCGCAACCCGTACAGCCCGCGACACCGCAGATGGTCGCCCTCTACAAAGCCGGGTACAGCGCCTTCCGCGTCGGCGCCAGCGTCGGCATCGGACGCAATCCGGCAGCCCGCAGACTCCGCGCCGCCGGAGTCACCCTCCGAAAACCCGGCGGTCTCCCCCCGGATTCCAAGTCGAGGACACAGCCCGCTACGCCGGAAATGGTCAAGGCCTATACCGACGGCGCCAGCGCCAAGACAGTGGGCGCCATGGTCGGTGTGAGCGATTCCACAGCCAGAGCCATGCTGCGGCTGGCCGGAGTCACCATGCGCGATTCGGGGGGCACACCCCCAGGCTGGAAACAGACACCGGCCACCCCCGCCATGATTAAAGCCTACACCGACGGCGCCAGCTCGCAGGCCATCGCAGACGCCACACCCGGCCTCGGACAGTGGAGGGTCCTGGCGATGCTCCGCGCAGCAGGTGTGCCCATCCGCCCACGCAGCTTCCAACCACGCAACCAGTTCAGGGAAACAACGCTACCCGCCAGCCCCTCCATGGTCTCCGCCTACTACGCGGGCAGCTCGATCCGCGACGTCGCGGAAAGCAACGGGATGAGCAAGTCCTCCGCGCGCCTCGCGCTGCTCGCCGCCGGTGTCACCCTGCGCGCGCCCGGCGCAGCAGCCCCAACAGGGCGGACTGACGGGTCCCGCCGGAGGCACACCACATGACCGGGACACAGAAGCCGTTCTGCTACCAGGCCACCGAACACTCCGACAGGATCGTTCGGCTGTACAACCAGGGGTTGACCATGAGGGACGTGGCCCGGCGATGCGGCACCAGCTCCAAGGCCGTGTGGAACACGCTGATCGCGAACGGCATCACGCCAGACTCAGGGACAAATCCACCCATACCGCCTGCGACACCGGAGATGATCGCCCTCTACCGGCAGGGCCTGGGGTACAAGGCCGTCGCCGCCCAGATCCCCGGCATGAGCAGCAGGACCGTCAGCCGGAGACTGAAACTCGCCGGGATCGAACCACGCCGCGGAACACCGCGCGCGAAAATGCCCCCGGCGACACCAGACATGATCAAGGCCTACGAGGACGGCACGAGCGCACAGGCCATCGCCAACGGCATGCCCGGGATGACCCGCAACCGAGTAGCCCGCCGGCTCCGCGCGGCAGGAGTCCAGATACGCCCGCTGGGCAGCAACATCCGGCCGGACAGGATCAACGCCCCCAAGGTCGCGCGAGCCAACCCCGCGATGATCAAGGAGTACAAGGCAGGAGCCAGCCCGAAAGAGCTTGCCGCCATGTACGGCGGCACGGCCGCGACGGTGAAGACCAGCCTCGCCAACGCCGGGGTCAGTCTGCGCGACACCGGCGGCACCAGGGTCCCCCACCCTCTCGACGCCCAGAAGATCATCACGCAGTACACCGAAGGCCGATCCCAGGGCTGGATCGCACACGAGCACAGCGTGACGATCAAAAGAATCCGGGCGTTGCTGGTGGCCTACAACGTCCCGATCCGCCGGGGAAAGCTCCCCGAAAACCGGAACTTCCGAAAGAACAAGCAGCCCCACGGGGAGAATCAGTGACCACGCTCACCACGGACACGGCCACACGGGAGATGATCAGGTCCTACGCCGACGGGGACAGCATCAAGCAGATCGCCGACCGCACACCCGGCCACACCCCTCACCTGGTCACGAAGCAACTCCGCGAGGCCGGTGTCACGATCCGGCCGACCAGCGTGAAAGTCCGCGACCGAAGGCACACCGCGAGGCAAACACCGCCGACCACCCGCGACACCGCAGACGGCCACAGCCTACGAGCGGGGCCGACGTGGCATCCGACATCGGATTGCCCACGAGCCAGGCACGCACGGCGCGGAAACACGCCGGAGTCACGTTCAGGCACCCCGGCTGCAACACCCCGCGCCGGGAAGGGAAGCAGACGGGCCACCGGGATGCAACGTCGCCCACTCGGCGGCCGGAACTGAGATAAACCATCAATCGCCAACGGCCACAGGCAGGAGAATCCGCAGGTGCCACCGAGCCCGGCGAGTCAGCTCGCCGCCGACAGCGCAGCCGCCTACGTCGGCGGCGCCTCGATCGCCAAGGTCGCCACGACGTTCGGCGTCAGCCCGTACACGGTCACTACCGCGTGGCGGCAGCACCACGTGCAGATGCGGCCGAACAATCCACCTCCGCCCCAGGCCACGACCGAGATGGTCGAGGCCTGGGGCGAAAGACGCCGGTCGATACGGCAGCCAGGCGGCGTTCGCTCGCGGCCGCCGGTGTCGTCGTCCGCCAGCGCGGCAGCCTCGGGTGAACCACTACATAGCATCCGGTCATAAATGGAAACCTCGACACCGGGCCACTACGACATCCTTGAAAAGAGACAGGCAAAAAGAATGGCCGCTGTGGTCGACCCTTCCGACGTCATCGCGATCTACACCCAGGGGGCGTCCATCAACGCCGTCTCCCGCATCAGTTGCCTCGATGTCCGCCGCATCGGGCGCATCCTCGATGAACACAACATCCAACGCCACCAAAGCCACAGGGCAATCACCATCGCAGACCAGCGAATGGTCGACGCTTACCACTCCGGCCAAGGCATCCACGACCTCTGCGCAACCTACGGCTGGAGCTACTGCAAAGTCCGGAACGCTCTGCTCAACGCCGGAGTCACCCTCAGACCCCCAGGGCGGCCGACGAAAGGAAACGGATAGAGACGTGACCCGTCTGACCGACCCTGAGCCTCTCGCCGAGATTGACGAGCAAGGCACGTCCATGCTCGCCCTCACCAGGCTTACCGGGTTCATTCACCGCCAAGTGACGTTTGTACTCGAACAGGAAGGTGTCGAGCTGCGCGACAGCACACGCGCCACACCTGTCGCCGACCAAACCATGATCGACGCCTACGGAAAAGGGTGGAGCGACGACGCCGTCGCGGAGATTCACGACTGGTCCTATAGGAACCCCTCCGCGCGGTCCTCAACGCCGGAATGCAACTACGGCCTCCCGGCGGCGCCCACTACTAGGCCCAACCGCTGCCAGGTGATGCGGTTCTGGACCTGCGCAAGGACAGAGTCCCGGTCTGCCCAAGGTTCACCCCGCCTGACGACTCGCGCACCGTCACTCGAGCAGATGCCTGTGCGGTCGAGCCTCCCGTGCGGTATGCGGAGGGGCAACGCCATGAGGAAGCCCAGCAATCAGAACACCTGTCAGCGGCACGAGATGCGCAATCCTTGCACGCGATATTTGTGACGACCTTGCCTCCGACAACCCAGGCTTCGCCGAACCACGCGAGCAGCGGGCGTTACTTCGCCACACCAGCAGCGCGACGCCACGGCGGACCACCGTCGGTGACGACGTGGGGCGCCCAGACGTCTCGATATCCGGGCCACCGAGCGCACGAACGACACCGACACACACACCATCCCTGCCAGTCGGCAACGGAACCGGAATTCCCACCATGGAGAACACTCGATGAAACGGTACGTCGGCGGCGTCATCGACGGACAACGGCTCGACTTCCCGGAGTATGGCCGCGATTACACGATGCGTCTCACGGCGGCCGGTGGGCGTGCCGTGAAGCTGGAGCGGCAGCAGCACTTCATCGAGCCCGAAAATCCCAGCTGGTGTGCGCTGTTCGAGGACGGGAATTGGGCCAGGTCCCTGGAATTGTTCGCGGCGATGGTGGCCGACATGCGAGCAGAGCAGGATCGACGCTCCTGTCGGGGAGACCAGTTCCGGCGCGTGCGGGTCGTGGAGCTGCCACCGACTCCGTATCTGCACTGGGAACTGCGTGGGCTGCTCACGCGGACCGAGTGCGGGGAACGGATCGTGGTCGTGACCCCGGAGCAGGTCGCACAGTACGAACAGAGAGCTGTCCTGCCGGAGATCGTGGTGATCGGCACGGCCGTATACCAGGTGCTGTACGGCGACAACGGCGCCGTCATGGGAGCGGTCGTATCCACCGACCCGGCCGAAGTGCGGCACTGGACCACCGTCCTGGAGACATTGTTCGCCGCGGGTGAGCCCCTGGCGTCATTCTTCGCCCGGGAGGTCAGCGAACTACCACCACCCAGCGTGTCGTTCGACGCCGATGGCCGACCGCAGATCACCCCCGCCGCGAGGTCCCGGCCATGAAATCGTCCCGCTGCGAGAAAATCGGCGCAGTCGCTGCACTCGCCCTGGTCGTCCCTCCAGGTTGCCGCGGTGGCGCGACCCGCCATCACAGTGCTCTCGGCGGTGTCGTGGTGAGCAACACACCAGGCGCCACGACGCTCGCGGTGGCGCACAACGCCGATACCGGCATCAACGCACCTCCGCCGCTCCGCTGCAAGCGGACTCCGGCCGCGCCGCACCCCGCCCCGGATTCCCGGGGCCGGCACTGACGGCTATGCGCTCGTGCTCCGGGGAAAGCGGTCGTCAAAATCGTCGTCTTACACCACACAATCATGATGGAGGTCGCCTCATGCATCAGTACCTCGGCATGGGAACCGCGGGCGTAAGACTGACTGTCGAGGAGTACCACGAGGATTTCGACACGCGGTTCTGGGCGCGCCACGGGAACGTCCTGGAACTGGAACGGCAGCAGGACTTCCGCCAACCCGGCAGTGAGAGTTGGTGCGCTTTCGACCGCGGAGACTGCGACAGCGCCCTGCACATCCTGCAGGGGCAAAGAAAAGATCTGCTCGCTCAGCACGAACGACAACGACAGCTAGGGTTTGAGACCCGCCGGGTCCGGGTTGCGCAGCGGCCGGTGACTCCCGCTCTGTGGTGGGAGCTGCACAGCCTGCGTGTGCAGGCCGACTGCGGAAAACGGGTGCACATCGTCGGCGTGGACCAGGTAGCCCCCTACGAGTCGATAGTCCCGCTGCCGGAGATCGTGGTGATCGGCACGAGTGTCGTGTACCAGGTGCTCTACGACAGCGACGGCGCGCCGGCGGGCGCCATCCGATCCAGCGACAGGGACGAGGTCCGGCACTGGAGCCGCATCATCTCAGACCTGTTCGCCGACGGTGAGCCGGTCAGCACCTTCCTCGCCCGAGAGATCAACGACATGCCACCACCCCACACCCTGGACGGCCTCACACCCAGAGCAGCTCCGCTCGCCGGCCGGTCCTGACATCACCGCAAGATACCGACACCACCGATCGGGGCGCACCTCGCAGACCACGCCGAGGCCCGCGAGGTCACCGGCCTGCTTCACAGAGACACTCACCGCATCGCCGGCTCGGAAAAGAACAGCACATCAGAGCATCGCGCGACGCATAGTCGTCGCCGAACACCAGAAATGGGCGGAATACCGTGGACGACGACAGTCGTGACATTGCACCGATCAATTCCGCGGCGACGCTACCGGAAGCCGGCGACACACACTTTCTCGATGCATTGCGCAGCGATATGGCGGACATGCGCCTCGCTGACGCGGTAGAGCTCGCCGAGCGCGACGCCACCGCTGCTCAAGGCCAGCTTGAACGTGCCGGCGTGAACTCGCGTGGACTGCTGACAACCTTGACCGCGAACGGCGCGGTTGTCGTGTTCCTGTTCAGCACCGTCCAAGACCGACCCATTCATGTTTTAGCGGCCGTCGCGCTGGGCGCTGTCGCCGTGTTCTACCTCGCCACGGTCGCGGTCTTGGTGTGGACTCTGCGCTCCCGACTTCCCCGCCGGCCCAGCCGGGACGCCACCGGGTGGATCGCCGCGATAGCCGTTCCCGCCGACCAACTGCGTGAACACTACCTCGCACGAGCTGACAACAAGTTCAAGATCTACTACACCGAAGCAGCGGAAGTCGGCGCCCTCGCCTATCAGCGACACCGCGGCAGCCGACTGGCGGCCGCAGGTGTCATAGCCACCATCATCGCGGGGGCGATCGCTCTGTTCCTGTTGCGTCTGGGGTGGTGATCCGCACGACGTCCACCTGGATCCGTGGCGCCGCAGTTCTCATGACACACAGCCGAACAGTCGGCAGTGGATTCTCCGCCACAAACAGGCGTCGATGCTGATGCGCCGGCATTCGAGCAGATCACCTGACATCGGCGCGGTTAGTTGACCGTAAATATCTCTCCAGCACATAAGGATCAAAGGAAAACCATGACAGCGGATCAGGGCTCGCCATCAGATGACACCGATGGCGGCACGACATCGAAGAAGAAGACGGTGTGGCTCGCGGTTGTCGTTGCGCTGGTCAGCTTGCTATCCGGCGCCGTCATTCGCGACGCCTTCACCCCGTCGGAGACCGCGGTGGTTGACCCCGCCCCGCAGGCGATGTATGGCGGCCGTCCCCCCACCGCCCCGTATCCGTTCGTTGTCACCGTGGTGAATCCGAAGGTCGAGGGTACCTCTTGCGTCGGTTCCCTGATCACACCTCACTGGGTACTGACCGCCGCCCACTGCCACCCAATTCTCACCCCCGGGGAAACCACCGTCCTCGCGGGAACCTCGACCCCGGGACGCGGCGGCGAGACCATACCGATCGACCAGGTGGTCATCCACCCACAGTTCCGGCTGAACTACGTCCCCTCATACAGCAACAAAAACGGCCCACCGGGCGACCATGACGCAGCCCTGGTGCACCTCGATCACCCCGTGGCCTACCCGACCGTGCCGGTGGGTGCTGACATGACCCCGGCGGGCCGCAAGCTGCGCGGGGTGAGTTTCCAGGCGGGCTGCTCGGAGACCTTCGGCGACCGCCAGTGCTACGACCCGCAGATGCAGGAGGTCGACCTCCACACGGTGCCGCCCACACAGTGCACGGCCATCGCAGCCGACTCCGAGCTGTGCATCCAGGGCGAGAACGGGGCCCTGATGTGCCGAGGGACGTCCGGCTCACCGCTCCTGGACGACACCGCGACTCCTCCGCACCTGGTCGCCCTCGTGTCCCGCGACGGTGATGACAATATCGCCTGCTCAGGAGGCTCACTCATCGTGACCAGTGTCGCGCCTCTGCGCGCGTGGATCAGCAGCGTCATCGCATCCGGTCCAGCGGGCCCACCGGCGACCGCCGGACCTCGGTGATGACCCCGGACCCACCCTCCACCCCGCACACCGCAACTGTCGGCGAACGTCGCGCGCCGTCCGCGACCGTCCGGCACGGACACGCGACCAGCGGCGGTGCTCCGTCCTGATAGGACGGTCACGACCGCGGTGCAAAACATCGCCGGGCCAGGTCTCGTGACCGTGCAGCTGCCGCGCGACCCTCACTCAAGAGATGGCGAGACCCGGCTGGCGATCATCGCGCAGGAAATCTGGTCTGGTAGCCGGGCCCAGCGACTGGCCTGGACACCTTCGCGGCCTGCGTGGTCTACACACGCAGGCTGGAACCACCGTCGTTTCCGGCATTCGACCTCGGCGAGCGGGGCCGATGGATCGCCGTGTTCTCCACCCTGAGGCGCCTGGCCGCACACACCGGCGAAGGCCACTACCTCGCCACGGCAGGCGCCGACCTGCTGACGTCGCTACCGCGAGGCGTGAGCCGCGTCGGCGATCCCGCCGATCAGCACTGACTCACGATCCTGTGCCCCAGGGCACCGCTCGATGTGGCCGCGCACGCATCGGCGCGCACTGACCGGCGGACGCGGCCGAGGCGCTCGTGGTGTCCGGCGGCCGGCAACTCAGCAATCAAGCACGAGGAGGAGAACGAAGCAGGTGGATGGTCCGGGGTTTCACGTCGACGTCGAGGTGCTGAACAGCGCCGCATCGAGCATGGGTGCCATCGTGCACGATCAGAGCACCTTCGCGCTGCGCGGGCTGTGCGGCGACCCAGAGCTCTACGGCCACCGGGGTGTCCACGATGCGCTGGCGCAGTTCTGCGGCCGGTGGAGCGTCGGCCTGGACGCGCTGTCCGACCGCGCCGCCGAGTTGGGTACGTCGCTGGGCAAAGCCGCCGAGGCCTACCGCGAGACCGAGCACACCACCACAGCGACCCTGACCGCAGATCCGGGCTGGGACACCGTCGCCCTCGACACGCTGCCCACGGGAATCATCTGATGGCGGAGCTCGGCCACACCACCGACCCGGCGGCGCTGATCCCCGGCAACCCGGCCGCGATCTACGAGAACGCGCGGGTGCTCTCCGCCCGAGCGAATTCCGCGGCAGAGGCCGCAGAGGCGTTGAAACGCATCGACACCGGGGCCTGGCGCGGCCCGGCATCCGACCGATTCCACGACGACCATCAGACGGAGGTACCGCGCTGGTTCGACGCCGGTGACTCCCTCGACTCCGCAGCGCAGGCCTTGACCCGCTACGCCGACACCCTGTCGTGGGCTCAACGCCAAGCCACAGAAGCGATCGCCCTGTGGCAACAGGGTGACGACGCAACTCGGCAGGCCACCGCAGCCCACGAGCGCGCCGTGTCCGCGGCGCAGGCCCAAACCCGAGCACACGCCGCCCACGGCGACCCGACCGTCGTGCCGGCCCCGCCGTTCTCCGATCCGGGCGAGGCTCAGCGCCAAGCCGCCCGCGACACGGTGGCCAGGGCGCGGCAGCAACTCGCCGACGAAGGGACTCGCTGCGCGCAGGCACTCCAGCTCGAAGCGGCACTCGCACCGCAGGATTCCAGCAAGCAGGCAGACGCGAACTTCCTCGCCGGTGCCTGGTCCACGATCTCCGGCGCCGGGGAAGGGTTGTGGACCGCTCTCACCGACCCCGCGGAGACCCTCACCGCGATAGCGCACGACATCACCCACCCCGTGGACACCCTCAAGGGACTCGTGGCCTGGGACGACTGGGCACAAGGGCATGGTGACCAGGCGCTCGGCAAAATCACCGGTGGCCTGCTGCTCTTCGGAGCGGGCAGGACGATCGACGAGGTGCTCGGCGGGAAGATGCATCCTGACGGTGACCACCTGCCCCAGGCCGGCCGCCTGACCTCGCCAGACGATCGGGCGAAGGCCGTTCATGAGGCTGTCGCTGGAACCGGCGGGGACGTCCTCGGCGTCGAAGACAGCAAGGGTGTGCGGCTGGTGTCGCAGCAGGGCCTGGACGCAATCCTGCAGGACGTCCGGTCGAGCCTCGGCGCACCGGACAAGGTCATCGACACCCCCAAAGGTAAAATCGAGGCTTGGCAGATCAGTGGAGACCCACCGTCCACCGTGACCTATCGACCCTTCAGCAAGTCCGGCGGCCCCACGATCGACATCAACAAGGTGGACGGCCTGGACACGGTCAGGCGATTCCACGTGACGGACGGAAGCCCACGATGACCACGCCGAACAACTCCCACGATGAAGACCTCAGGTATCTGGTTGAGTACGGGAAAAGCGAGTGGGTTGGCCTCTCATCAGTCACAGCCGTGGCCGGCGCAACGGCAGGGAAGGGCGCCACCGTCGACGACCTCACCGCGGCCATGATGACCATCCTCGGCGCCCTGATCGATCAGGGCGTGGTTCCCGGGGACTTGACCGAACAACCGCCGGGGTTCCAGCCCTGGAGCGGCACGAAAGCGGACCGCCTCAGCCGAATCGCCTCGGACATACACGCACTCGGCCGCCTGCCCGAAACGGGCGAAATAGCGTGGCTCCACGCCCCCGCCGAGCAGTAAGCGACCGGCGACCCCACCGCCCGGTCATCAGCCGGGCCAAGCCGCAACTCCGGCCGGAGAGCGTTGGCGACGCCGCGGCCGCTTCGCAGCCCGTGAACGAGTCGCGACGCCAAGCAGCACGATCTGTCGCTCGTGGCACCTGCTTGATGCGGCGCATAAGATGCCGTGTCCCGTGTCAATCATCAGTTCTAGAGCCTACCTACAATCATCCGTACAAGCCCTGATCCCGCCGGAGACCGCCACTTTCAAAGCCGCGCGCTACGGGGATCCCCATGGTGGGCAGGGCCAAGTTGGGAGCGGCTGATTTCAATCTCGGCGTAATCTCCGAGGAGGTCGGCGAGGCGGGGGCAGACACGCTGGACCAGCACGAGGCACCGCTGATGAAGAGCGCCGCCTCCGACGATCAAGGAACCATCCTCGATCACGGCCCACGCTGTCTCGTCCAATGCTGTCCCACACACCTGGCACAACCACTGGTCGCAGCAGGCGGTGACCCGCTGCTCGATGATCCCGGACCACAGAACCTTGTCGCCGACACAGGGGGTGATCCAGGGAATCGGTAAACCGGCCGCGCTCGGACGCGGCCAGCCAGCAGATGACCCGAAATTATCACTGGTCAACGCCGCAAGCACCGCACGCAGACGGTCATCGCCATTGTCCGTCGCCGGGCACGTCATCGCACCATTGTCGCAGGCTGCCTCGACGGCAACCACATCGAACCGCGAACAGGCCCGTGTCGCGGAACGTCACGCTGGGCCAAACAGTCGAGTCAAACGTCGCCCGTCGACCGACGTCGCCCTCATCTCGTTCGACGAGATGGAGGACGCCGATGCGGGTTGACCGGCGAGTCGACGTTGCCCTGCCTTTCAGGCCAACGCATTGCCTGAGCTCAGCCACGGTGTCGGGATCTACGCGATACCGGTGTGCTGCTTCAAGTTGCCGATCTCGAGGCGCCACAAGGAGAAGATCACGGTGAAGACCTCGATCTTCTGAGCGAGATCCAAAGACTCCAGATCGTCGGCGACGTCGTTTTCGGACAGATCTCGCGGGCTGGCGATGCGCCGGTCGAAGATCGCCTCCGCGACCCGCCGCCGGGATTCGTCGACGGTGCGCTTCGGCGCCAACACGGTCAAATCATCGCGCGCCGGCATGGGCATGGCGACTAGCGCGTCGGGGTAGCGCTCGTTCATGATCTGCATGCCGGTGTTGACCAGGAACACCACCAATTTCGGCCCCATCCGCAGATCCCCGAACAGAGCCACCAGCTCTTTCTTCGTGGCCACGTCGTTGACGACGCTGACTTTGGCATTAATGTCGGCGTCAACCTGCTCCATCGCAATCTCGAGGTTGGAACGTACGGTGAGCACAAGCGGCAGCTGGCTACGTAGCCAGTCCTGGATCTCACGGTGACGGAACTGCATCGCGGCGCCGGACATCCGGGTCAGCCCGGCCCGGCCGGTCCACTCAAGAAACTCCGCGAAGCGGAACGGAGCCAGACCCACTTGCGCCTGTCGCGTGACGGCGATCAGATAGCCGAGCCATGGTGAGCGACATCGGATAACGATTCCGAGGGCGATGAACAATCCGAACGCGAATGCACGGTCGTAGAAGATTTCCGTCGTTCCTAGGCCCCGAAAGAAATCGACGGAAACGGAGGTAAGCGGGACAAGTCCGAACCAGGTAGCGATCGCCAGGTCGTAGACGACGCCATCGCGCACGATGCGGCGGGGACTGCTGATCCCGGCGTCACGACTGGAAAACGCGTGCAAGACGAACATGCCGTACACCGCTACCGTGAGAAAGACAGTCGCTGCCTTTGGCGTTTGGCTGCTAAGTCCAACTACCAAAATCAGGGCGGCGATCAGCAAGCCGAGCTTGAGAACATACCGGTCTGGCCGCCTGTGTCGGAATCGGCGATACAGCGGCCCGTGTCGGGTGGCCCGGTAGACGACGAACAGAAGCACCCCGGCGACAGCTGCGGCTTCCCTGACCTTATCGGGCATAGGGACGGCGGTCCCCGACTCGTTGACCACCGCGAAACCGAAGGCCGCCGCGAACGGGAGCACCAAGACAACACCTGCGGCGGCCAACGCGAGCCATCGTTGCCAGTTCCGTGCGAACCCGCTGGGCCACAAAGTGTCCAGGCGCAGGTCCCCGGTACCGCTGCGGGTCATGCGGCCTGCGATATGCACGAGCCACCGGGTCACGGCCTGCTCATCGAGATGGTCGTCCCGGTAGGCCTGGTGGCGAACAGCAGCGGCGACGGCGCCGGAAACCAGGTGCTCGTCGATTTCCTCTTTACGCAGCTCAGCGAGTATGCGGGGTTCGGAGTTCGGCTCCCTGTACTTCGCGATGGCAAGGTACAGAGTGAGCGGACGGCACAGAGCCTTCGCCAACGCGCCGCCGGGGTAGCTGGTGATCCTCGTGACGACCGCCCGCCAGCGACGCTGCACCCCGGTGCCGTGGCCTGCATCCGGGAAACGGTGCCGGAGCCAGTCGACGACCTGCTCTGGACGCAGGCTCTCCGCAACGACGACCGTGGTGTCATCAGGGCGAGTCTGCAGGTCCGTGTACTGCTCGGCCCGGCAGGTCAAGACGAACGGGCCGAGGCTCAACGCCGCCACCACCTCGGCGGCGCGTGGCCTGTTCAGTAGATCACTGTCCATCTCGTCGAGCCCGTCCAACACGGGGAGAACGTGGCCTTCGTCGACGAGTTTTCGGGCCAGTGCTGGTCGTTGTCCAAGGTGACGGATGAGCTCGTCAACCAGCAGGGCCCGAAGTCGGTCGGCTGGGTTTCCCGGCCCGGCCGTCAGCGTGGCGAGGTTTATTCGGACCGGAAGCTGCGCCCAGCCGAGATGCGTCAACTGTAGCACTAGTTGAATGGCGAGGACTGTCTTGCCTGCGCCGGGAGCACCGATGACAGCCAGCCGCCCCAACGTGAGGTCGGCGTAGTACGCCCCGATGTCGTCGAGCGTGCCTTGGAGCTTCCCGCCGTTGGTGCGTTCAGGCAGGCCGGACCTAAGTGTGAAGGTGAGGTCTGCCGGCGCGGGGTGCCCGTCGTCGGCCAAAAGGCGTTGCAGTATCTGCGACTCTTCCTTCGCGATCCGTCTACGGAGATCGGCGAGTGCGGCGTTGACCTGTTCGGTCGTCACCGCTTGAGATATGGCATTCGCGCTGGCAAGCGACAGCAGTATCCCCACGCCGCCGACGGGCAGCGCCAGCACGTTCGCTACCTCCGCGCCGCGGGTTCCGCCGACGAGCAGCCAGACGGTCGGTGCGACGAGCACGATCAACACCCCTAAAATGAGGCCATATTTCGCTATTTTCACGTGTAAACGTTCTCGCACAGCAGACCATCATCCTGTAGGGGGACCTGGCGGTGCTGTTGAGCCCACCGTTGGCGTTATGAGAGCCCAGGTGATGCTGTGAAGGGCTCATATCGGCTACCCGTCCGGCAAGCAGCTTCGCCGCTGGTCGGTGGCAAGTCTCATCGACGCAGCAACGATCGACAAACGCTGACGCCGGCCGGCTGCGGGGCGAGTGCGCACGCTCAATCATCCTTGTCGCGTTCCTGGTCGGCCTCGGCGATAGCGGGACTGTCCTCGGGTTGGCTCGTCAGGCTCTGCCCAGCGGGCTCAGCGCCGTTCTCGGTGCCGAACAGGAACTTGGGCACACTGAAACTCAGATCGTGGTCGCTGGCGACAAGTCGTATCTCCCAGGCGAGGAGGTCCTCATGTCCAGGGAACTCCTCGACAGCGTGGGATGCGAATAGGACAGCGTCGTCGTGTCGTCCTGCAGCCTGTAACTGGTTGGCGGTTTCGAGTTGGAGCAGAGCATCGACAGCCGCAGGGAGAGGCATTTCATTATTCGTGGTTCGGGCAGTTCGCCGCGCGGTCGCGACCTTGGCCCACATATTCGCAGTCCATTCAGCATGTCCGCGGTTAGACAGCAGCCTGACAGTGAATGCGATGGGTGAAGGACTTTCCAGGCACGCGCCATGGGTGTCGAGGAACTTCGTGGCTTCGAGTCTACGGTCCACTGTATTAGTGTGGTCGTGCCAAAGGGCGTACATGCCCACCATCGCTGTCTTCGCATCGCCGTGGCGCAGGGTGGGGACGAGCTTCTCGATCTTCTCGACGAGGTGCACGAGATTGATGTCCTCGTCGTGGCGTCCTGCGCGCGAGGCAATGAACATCTCGGCCACGCTGTTGAACCACACTGCGGCGGTCTGGGCGTCGAACGCATCCGTCTGCCAGACCCAATACCGAGGCGCAAGTGGCGCCACGAATCGACCAGGCAGTGCCGTGCGATAGTTCCACGGCTCCGCCTCGGGCTTGGGGGCACTCGCGACGAACCCGCGTGTCACGTGCCGAACTAGTCGCCAGAGACCGGCAAGGGTGAGGATGCGATGGAATTCGGGGTCGAAAGCCGTCTCGGCGCCGTCAGCGAACACCCAGGCTTCGTCGCCGAGGTCTTGAAGTACGTGACTTCTTCGCGATCGGATGCTGTACGCGACTTTGAGCATCTGCTTGAGTTCCACGGATCGCGGGGGGTGCAAAGAGCCGACGGCTTCGCTTCGGTAGTAGTCAGGGGAGACACGCGCGAGGGTCGACGACACAAACTTATGGGTAGCACCGGCTTGCTCAACATCGAGGATCGCAGCGTGAATGTTCTCGATCAGTTCCTGCCTTTCGCCCTTCAGTGCAGTGTCGATCTTTTTGGCTTTGCTGCCGTCGTAGTTTTTCCAGGTGATCGGTTCGGCGACATGATCGTCGGCGAGCGATTCCAAGGCTGCGACAAAGTCCGTGTACGCGCCGGTCGGGTCGTCGATCGCCCGGCGAGTCGCGTCGACGCTGTTTCGGACGGCCCGCATGGCCCGGACGAAGGCTTCGGGGGACAGCGCCAGCAGGTCCTCCATGAACGCCTTCACGTCCTCGACCGCGGCAGGTTCGATTACTTGCTGCGAGTCGAACAGCTTCGGGAAGAGGCCGGCCGCGCCGCGCCGTCGACCGACGACGCGTCGATTGGACACGAGCCGACGCATCTGGTCGCAGTTGCGGCTGAAAGTCCGGTTAAGGGCAAAGGTCATCACGTATGCGATGTCGTCGATGAGCTCGTCGCCTCCGGTCGAGACCAGAATATCGTCGGTCCCGTCCGGCAGCTGCTTTTCGAGCCGTTCCGTCGCCTCGATCATGACAGTCTCGATTTCCTCAACCCCGTTGGATTTGATGATGGCCCCAAGGGGTAGCTCTACCGAGGCCGGATCAGGAAACCAGCAGTTGGTATACACAGTGCGCCGATGGAGGGTCTCGGTGATCTCCACGTCAGGGCGGAGGAACCTCCCAGCTGCGATCTGGAGGATCAATTGCCCCCGCCGAGGTCCGTTCTGTGCGTGTTCTTCGCCATCGTGCGGAACCGCCTTCCTGGTGGGACCGTGAAAGTCGGACAATTCGAACCTCGGAAATGCTAAGCGGTCGCCGGGCTGACGCGGCCGCAACTACGGGCGAGAAGAGTGTCGCCGTAGCTGCGTGTTCCCTGCAATCGCGACCGCCACTCCTGCTAGTGATGTCCGAGGATATCCACCGCCTGGTGATCCGGCTACGCGGCGAGCGACTTGTCCTGGGCGGGGCCCCGAACACTATCGGCGGGCAGCGTCCCCGCAGCCGAAGCAGGCAACTGGTCAACAACAGATGCCGAGTCCGTTCTCGTCGGCGCGGTGATAGGTCACCGCGCCGTGTCCGCCCAGGACCGCGATCATCCCGGCCCGGCGGGCGCCGGCGATTTCGTCTCCGCCGCCGTCCCCGCAGTACAGCACTGTCGTTGCGGGAGCGGCGAGTTGTTGCAGGACTCGCTGTTAGAGCGCGGTGTCGGATTTGACCGCGTGGTGCTCACAGCTGAACAGCACCGGCAGCGATGTCAGTGCACAGCTCGGCCGGAAGTTGGCGGTGTCGGATGCGGCATCGGAGAGCGCTCACGGTCAGTCCTCGCTCGGCAAGGTGAGCGAGCATAGCCAGAACGGAATCGACCCACCTCAGACAATGCCGTGCCCACTGCCCGATCAATCGCGTGGCGCGGAGCAGATCGGGGTGGGTGGCGCGCACAGCGCGCCGAGGCGGGAACGCCGAACGCATCGGCCAGTTAGTGTCCCACGTCGTGGCGAGGCTGCGGGACGTCCAGCGCGTGCCAAACAGGTCGAAGACCGCGGAAGCCAGGCGGCTGTGGTGTCAGAGGTAGTCACGAAGCACCTCATACCGCGCGGCGGGGGTTGCTCCGTAGGTGTGCGACGCCATGCTCTGGCACCGGGGGTGGAGAGCCGTTGTCATCTGCCTCGCAGGTTAATGGTTCATGCTAAGTCGCGAACAGGTGTTGCCGATGAGCCGACAGGTTCGGATATAGCTGCCTGGGTCGAAGTTCTGGAGGGCTCGTCAGCTTTGCACGCCTGATGGTGACTATTCTCCAGAACGTGCATGACGCCCAGGTTTCCGAGCTGTTCGACCCGACCCTATGGACCGAGATCGACGGTTTCGACTTCACCGACATCACCTACC
>Ga0247768_1000246_pt1 | contig 20076 bp, 13 predicted proteins | sample UWRJL016104C6_FD_179944 | JGI IMG/M metagenome (GOLD analysis project Ga0247768, IMG submission 179944) | Plant litter microbial communities from Arlington Agricultural Research Station in Wisconsin, United States - UWRJ-L016-104C-6 | ecosystem: Environmental > Terrestrial > Plant litter >... | reverse complement strand
GCCTGCTGCCCCTCCCGGTGTCGCCGGCTTATCGCTGGAGCAGGCTGCGAAAGCCACTGCGAGAACCGCGGGCGCAACCGGCATAAGAAAGACACGACCCATACGTTCCCACAAGAAGCTACGTGTTCGCATTGCAGGACGGTGTGCCAGAAGATACGGGGGAGTCAAGAGCCAAAACAAACCCAAAAAAACGCAAAATCTAGCGGCTGCGGCAATTTCAACTAACAATGACCAGCGAGCGAGATGGGCTATTTTTTGGCGATGGGCATTCGCCACTTGGGCCATTTTGGCCGCGACAACTTTGTTGGCGGCGGAGCCCGCCAGTGACCAGCACCGTCCTCCCGCATCCCGTCGACGCGAAGGCAGCGCGCCGCCGGTCAACATGCCGGCCGCGTAGTGGATTGATGGGCTCGAAGTGCGGGGGTTCGTAGGCGCTCCAAAACGAGACGACCGCGCTAACCCGAGGGACAATTCCGTCCCTCCGGATGCTGCAGGAGGTCGTGTAAGGTTGCCCGGCCGGCCTGCAGCACGATGACCGTCGAGCTCCTGATCGACGCCATTGTCCGGCAAACCACCATCCTGATCGCGCAGCTTGCCACTTCGAGGGGGGTGCGCGCCGCTTGCGCAGATCGCCAATCAGGTGTTCATCGATCGGGTGCGGGAGCTCGAGCGGCAGGGCGTCAGCCGCAATGTACGTCGGACAGAGCGTCATTACCGAGGGCAATGAAACGGGCGACTGAAACGGAGCGCTGGCTGCGCACAGCCACCCGCCAAGCCGGGCTGCTTTTGGCGCTGTTTTTCGCGATCTTCAGCTGTCAGCGCGAAAGCGAGGATCCGACCGGCGGCGAAACGCACTTCTTGGTTCGCTGTCAGCCGAGCTCGAGCTCCTGCGGTGGCAAGCTGAGCTGCCTGTGCGGAGTGTGCACGGTCCCTTGCGCGGAACGTGCGGCCTGCGACCTTCTCCCGGCTGCTGCCTGCGTCGCGGGCAACGGCGCGGATGCGTGCGGCAATTCGCTCGCTCCGGGTCACTGTGACGTGGCTTGTCTGGTCGACGGCGATTGCGCAGTCTTGTCCAAGACACACCGCTGTGAGCTCGGGCTGTGCCGCGCGGGCGCGGCGCAGCCGAATGCTTGCGTCCATGGCGATGTCTCCGCCAATGAGGTGCTACTCGTCGGCGACAGCTTCTTCGCGTCGGGCCACCAGCTCACGGCCTACCTCGAAGGCTTGGCACGCGGCGCAGACGCGCTGGCCGGAGGCGGGCGCTATCGGGACAATTCACGCCTGATCGCCAACGGACTCGCAGCCGGCGGCATCGCGGACGAATACCGCTCGGCCCGGGCGGAGGCGGAGGTCAAAGTCGTGATCATGAATGGCGGCGGTGCCGACCTGCTGATCGCGGCCTGCTCCGTCCCAGACACGAACTGCCCAGCGCTGACGGCCACCGTTGCCGCCGCCGAAGCTCTGCTGGCCCAAATGGCCGCGGATGGCGTGGCCCACGTCGTGTACGCGTTTTATCCCGACCCGCTGGACGCGACGCTGCGCGCGAAGATGGACGCGTTCCGGCCGTTGCTCGAGAGTGCCTGCGAAAACAGCGCGGTCAATTGCCACTTTCTCGACCTACGCCCGACCTTTGCCGGTCGCTACGATGAGTACATCCAAACCGACGGCATGAACCCCACCGAAGCCGGTTCGCAAGTCAGCGCGCAAGCCATCTGGGCCGTGATGCAGAAGGAGTGCATCGCGCAGTGATGCGCGATGCACTCGCCGCCGGCCTTCACAGCGCCAGTTGCTGCTTCACGAAGGTGACGAGACTCGTGCTGCCAACGGCAACGGTGACGGAGCTCGGGATCTTCACCAGCCGCCATTCCACCTTCCAGGGCAGGCTGCCGCCGGCGGTGATCGGTTTGTACGGGCCCTGCACCTCGAACTCGATCCAAGTGGCGCCGGGATAGATGCAGATCTCCCCTTCGCCCGGCGCCTGCGCGCTGGCCGGTTGATCGACGAATCGCTTCAAGAACAGGTTGCCGCCGAAGGCGTACGCCTCCCAGCCGTCCTTCCCGTCCGCGATCAGCTTGCTACCATCGCCGGGATCCTTGGCCGTCTTCGAGGCATCGTCGAACCAGACGATGCCGTCCGACTGGGTGATGGTGAGCGGGCCCTTGGTCACCGAGGAACCCAGGGGGAAGAACGTGATTCCGCCACGCGGAACGCGGCTCACCTCCCAAGGAGCAGCGCTCTGAGCCTTCGTCGAGTTGATCGTGTAGTTGATGGTAATCCAGCCCGACGCCGCATCCGCCGCGTAGTCTTTCGCCATCGACACGCCGAGCGTTGCGTCTGCCATGCCGGTCGTCAGCAGATGAGAGCCTGAAATCGTGGCCGTATAGGGATTTTTGTCGATCGCGTCGGGGGGCGGCCATTCGGGCACCCAAACGCCCGTACGCGGGCTGGTCCAGAACACCGAGCCCCAGGTGGTCGCATCGGCCGCCGTCGTGACGATCATGTCTGCACCCGCAAGCGAGAGCTTGGCCACGCGCGCGCCGGTTTTTGCGTCGATCTCGAAAATCGTGTCGCCATAGCTGAAGCGATACGTGCTGCCGCCCGCAACCTGAACCGGCACGACCGGAGCTGCGGCAGCGCCGCCCGCACCCGCCGCGCCCGCACCCGCGCCCGCACCCGCGGCGGAGCCGCTCGAACCGCCCGAACCAGCGCCGCTCGCAGCCGAGCCCGCTGCACCGCTGCTGCCCGAGACGCCAATCGGACCAGCGCCAGCTGCGCCAGAACCCGACGCACCCGGCGAGCCACTGCTGCCCGCGTTGGGCGCTCCACCCGGTCCAGCGGTGCCGCCCGCGCCCGTCCCGGCAATCGATCCAGCGCTACCCGCGGCGCCGGCCCCCGAGGGGCTCGGGCTACTGCACGCCAGGCACAAGAGACACGCGCTGCCTGCCTGGGCGAGTCGATTTCCTGCTAGCGAATTACGCGCAACCTTCATGATTCAAGTTCCTCGAAGCGCGCATGTTACGCACAGGCGCGCCCAGAGTGAAACACGGGACGGCTCCGCGCGCTCGTCCAGCGCCGCCTAATCGCTGCCGAGCGGGCCTCTTGGCCGCACCGTCAGAATGCTGCAGTGGAGATAGACGGCGCGCTCTCGGGCCTTCACGAACGACGCTCGAAGTCCGCACAGCTGCCGGGCTGACAATCGAATTTCTGGCCCGCTGTCGCGCGCTCGCACGCGCATCGGCAGCGATTGCAAAACCATCTCGACCGTGAGTGATGGCTGAAAGGCGAGACAGGGACTGAGCAACACCACCTGCCGTCAAAGCCTGCTTCGAATCACAACCAGATGTTTCGGCGATCAACGCGAAGCAGATCCCGACTAGCAACAACGCCTCAACTACAGTGCCCCACTTGTGCGTCGTCAATTGACTACCTGACGAAGACCGCCGCTCGAGCGTCAGTGAGCTCACGTCACTCTCGTGGGTGATGTGCTCGACGCCTCGCGCGAGCGCGCGAATGCGACGGCAAATTCGCCACGCTTCATGGGTCCTCGGCGTTCGGGGACGCGACGCAAGAAATCAAACGACTGGAAGGCTCCATCGGAGGCAGTCATATTGAAACGAGGCGACGCGACGGATAGGCTGATCGAAGGACGTCCAACTTCCCTGAGCGACGAGCACTCGCTGTCCAGCCGATAACGACATGCAAACCGCATCCGAACGAATGGCTCGCAGGTGCGCGGGATGAGGCTCGACAGCGCCTCGTCTGGCACCCCGGAGCTCGACCGGCCTGCAGTTTTGGCCGTCGACGACGTGCAGGCCAACCTCGTGGCCGTACAGGCGCTGCTCGAGGACATGGACTGTGACGTCGTATCCGCGCGCTCTGGCAACGAGGCTCTCCGTCACTTGCTTCGTCGCGATTTTGCAGTCGTGCTCTTGGACGTGCAAATGCCGGAGATGGACGGCTACGAGGTCGCACATCACGCGCGCCGCAACCCCTCGACGCGAGACGTACCGATCATCTTCTTGACCGCCGCGAACAACAGCGAGGGCATGATCCTGCGAGGCTACGGCTCCGGCGCCGTCGACTTTCTATTCAAACCGCTGAACCCTTCGATCTTGCGCGGGAAAGTGCGCGTGTTCTTGGAATTGCACGCGGCACGCCGCAAGGTCGAAGCGGCCAAGAGCGCGCTCGAGCGCAGCAATGCCCAGCTTCAGCGCGCCTACACCGACCTTCAAAGCACCCAGGCACAACTGGTGCAATCCGCCAAAATGGCGTCGCTCGGCGAGTTGGTCGCCGGCGTCGCGCACGAAATCAACAATCCGCTTTCGTTCGTGCTCAGTCATCTCGACACGGCACGACGCAAGCTGCGTGAGCTCGAGTCAGAGCTTCCGGCGCCGCTCTCGGATTCTGCGCGGGAGAAGTGGCAGCGCGCCGACGAGCGCCTGCGCGAAGTCGGACCTGGACTCGAACGGATTGGCGAACTGGTGATAAAATTACGAACGTTCTCTCGGCTCGATGAGGGCGAGCGCAATCAGGTCAGTATTCGCGAGTGCGTCGAATCGGTGCTCACGATTCTAGGCCACCGACTCAGGGACAAGATCGAGGTCGAAACCGACTTCGGCCTACCCGACCAGGTGGACTGTTACCCCGGCCTACTGAATCAAGCCATCATGAACCTCGTTTCCAACTCCATCGATGCCATGGCCGGCGGCGGCCGGCTGCGCATCACGACGGGGCTCGAGGGCGCCCTGTATTCGATAGTCGTCAGCGATTCCGGACCCGGCATCCCGGCAGCACTGCGCGAGCGGGTTCTGGAGCCGTTTTTCACGACCAAACCCGTGGGACAGGGCACCGGCCTCGGTCTCTCGATCACCTACTCGATCGTGCGCAAACACCAGGGGACGCTCGAGCTATCCGAACCGCCAGGCGGCGGCACGAGCATAGCGCTTCGTTTTCCCTTCACCCAGGGAAGAGCGGCAAATGCAAGCTGACAAGCAAAGAATCCTGCTCGTGGATGACGAACCCCAGGTGCTCCTAGCGCTAGAGGATGTGTTGGGTGATGCATTCGCAGTGCTCAAAACTGCCTCGCCCGAGGAAGCCTTGCACATGATCGCGAACGATCGCGAGATCGCCGTCGTAATCAGCGACCAGCGCATGCCGCAAATGACCGGAGACGAGCTCTTGGCTCGTATCGATAGCTCCTGCGATGCAAAGCGGATATTGGTGACCGCTTTCGCCGATCTTTCGGCGGTCATCCACGCCGTCAACGACGGCAAGCTGTTTGCTTACGTCACGAAACCGTGGAACCCGAACGACTTGGTTCTGACCGTCCAGAAGGCTGCCGACCATTTTCGTCTGACCCAGGAGCTGGCTCGGGAACGGCGGCTGCTCAGCTCGATTCTACACAGCCTCGACGAAGGCATCGTCGCCGCGGACCGCGAGGGCAACACGCTGCTGTTCAATCCACAGGCAGCGAAAATCCTCGGCACCAGCGCGAGCAAGGTCAATCCGCACACCTGGGCCCGTGATTTCGGCGTATTCACGCTCGACCGCAAGCAAAGCTTACCGGCCGCCGCCGACCCACTGCTGCGCGCCGTGGCGGGCGAGCGGGCCGACGAGATCGAGACCTGGGTGAAGAACGGTACAGCGCGCGGTGCAACGGTCGCCATGACGGGCACGCCGTTGGTCGGTGAGCACAACGACGTCATGGGCGGGGTCGCCGTACTGCGCGACGTGACCCGTCAGCGCGATCTGGAAACGCGGCTCAGCCAAGCCCAGAAGATGGAAGCCATTGGGCGCTTGGCTGGCGGCGTGGCGCACGATTTCAACAACTTGCTGGTGGTGATCCAAGGCTATGCCGAACTATTGCGTGAGGAGCTGCTCGAAAAGGACTCGCAGCGCGCCGATCTAGAGGAAATCTTGGAGGCGGCGCGTCGTGCAGCGGCGCTGACCAAGCAATTGCTCGCGTTCAGCCGCAGCGAGCCCATACAACCGACCGAGCTTCACCTGAGCGAAGTGGTCACGGGCATCGAGAAGATGCTACGCCGGATCATCGGCGAGGACATCGAGCTGATCACGGAGCTTACGCCATCCGTGGGCGTGGTTCGAGCCGACGCAGGCCAACTCGATCAGGTGATTCTGAACCTGTCGATCAACGCTCGTGATGCCATGGTGGGCGGCGGGCAGCTCACCATCTCCACCCAGAACGTGAGTATCGATCCCGAGCACGACAGCGCGCGCAGCGACATCCCGCCGGGCGAATACGTGATGCTGGCAGTCACGGATTCCGGCACCGGCATGGACCCAGAGATCCAACGCCGCATCTTCGAACCGTTCTTCACCACCAAAGAAGTCGGCAAAGGCACGGGACTGGGACTGGCCACGGTCTATGGCATCGTTCAACAAAGCGGCGGGCAGATCCGCGTGCACAGCGAGCTCGGCCGCGGCACCTCGTTCAAGATCTATTTTCCGAGGCTTTGTGAAGTGCCAGCGATGCGGGAGCCACAACCGGAAAGCACGCCTGCGCTCGGCGGCAGTGGCACGCTGCTGATCGTCGAGGACGATCCTGCCGTACGGCAAGTCGCAGCGCGTGTGCTGCGCGATCGCGGTTACACCGTTCTGGAGGCGCGCCGTCCCTCCGAAGCGCGAACGATCTGCGCACAGCACGGAGCCGAGATCGATCTGTTGCTGACCGACGTGATCATGCCCGAGTGCCCTGGGACGGAGCTCGCTCGCGAGCTCACTCGCCTCTATCCACGCATGCGTGTCGTGTACATGTCCGGGTATCCAGGCAGCGCCGCGTCGCGCATCGGGGCGCTTGGAAGCCGCGCAGCGTACCTGGAGAAGCCTTTCTCACCGACGACCTTGGTCGAGAAAATCGTGAGCGCGATGCGTGCGGTCAAGCCCGCTGCTGGCTGAGCTGTGCCTCCGTCGCAGCGCGACTGGAAACGCGAAAAAGTCCACCCGCGCGACGCGCTGTTTCGACCCGGCTTTTGGCTCGTTTCAAGCTGAGACTGACCGTTTCGAGTCGCACGGAAAGCAGGCGTTTTTCGCACGACCGTTCGGCTTGAGCATGGAAAAATCGCGTGATAGCTTCCCGCGCGCTTATAATGGTGAAGTTCATCGAACGGATGCTGACGCGCTTGGTACGGGTTCAAGTCGCGCGGCCGTATTTGATTTTGGCTCTCGCGCTGCTCAGCGTTTTGCCTGCAGCGCTTCTGGTTCGGCGCCTCGAGCTGAAAACAGGCTTCACCGAGCTGCTGCCAGACGACACGCCGAGCGTGGTGGAGATGCGGCGGGTGAGCGGCAGGCTCTCCAGCATGTCACTGCTCGCCGTCACGGCCGAGTCGAAGGACACCACGCTGTTGAAACGCTTCGTCGACGAGCTGGTGCCAAAGCTCAGAACGCTGCCCCCAGATCTGATCGCGAACGTCGAAGACGGCCCCCACGAAGCCGAAAAGTTCTTCGAGCAGAACAAGCACCTGTATGCCGGACTCGACGAGCTGCGAACGCTTCACGACAAGATCCTGACGCGCTACGACTGGCAGGTCGCGCAGGCCACCGATACCCTACTCGACGACGAGGCCCCCGAGCCAATCACGCCGCAGTCGGTCCAAAGTAGCTTCCAAAAGAGCCTGGATCAGGCGAAGGCAGCCACGCCGGGCTCGGACGGATACTACATCGGGGAGAACGGCCGCCTGGCGATCATCCTGATCCGAACCCCGCTGCGCGCCATGGACCAGCGCGCCTTCGAGCTGGAAGCCCAAGTGGACCGCTTGATCGACGCCGGGCACTATCGAGACGCCGATCCCGAGTTCAAGCATGGCTTCACCGGGAACCTGGTCACCAGCGCCGAGGAGTACCGCGACATCACCCGCGATCTCACCGAGGTCGGCATTGCCGGCGGGATCTTGGTGCTGCTCGTCGTTTACTTGTTCTTCTTCCGCATGCGAGCGCTGCTCGCGCTCGGCTTCAGCATCGCGCTCGGCCTGATCTGGACGTTGGCCTTCACGGTGCTGACCATTGGCTACCTGAATACGGCCACCGGTTTCTTGATCAGCGTGATCATCGGCAATGGCATCAATGCCATGGTCATCTACATGGCTCGTTTCCTGGAGGCGCGTCGCGACCAGCTGCTCAGTATGCCGGAAGCCTTGAAGACCGCATCGCTCGATACCTGGGGCGCGACGTTGGCGGCGGTGGGCGTCGCGGTCATGTCGTACAGCGCGTTGATGACCACGCAATTTCGCGGCTTTCGTCACTTCGGCGTGATCGGCGCCGCGGGCATGTTGCTGTGCTGGGTCGCAACCTACACGGTGCTGCCCGCAATCCTGTCCGTCTTCGAACGCCTCAAGAGCTCGCAGGGCGGCGTCAGCGAGCGACTCGGCGGACTGTATGCCAAGCCGTTCATTTGGCTGGCGAAGCGCTACGCGGGGCCGCTCTCGCTGTTCGGCGTGGTGTCGGTCCTGGCCATGGGCGCGGCCACCGCTGCGTACTTCATCTACGACCCGCTCGAGTACGACATGGGTCGCATCCGGAACGACAGCCGGTCGCCCAGCGAGGCACAGGCACTCTCCTCTCGCATGGCCAAGGTCGTCGGTGGTTTGAACCAGGGCGGTCGCGCGGTCTTGGCCGACCGGCTCGATCAGGTGCTGCCGCTGGTCACGGAGCTCGAACGCCGTCGTGACAGCGCGGCCGAAGACGCGAAACCGTTCGGGCAAGTCGTGAGCGTGTTTTCACTGATGCCTGGTGACCAAGACGAAAAGATTCGCTTGCTGAGCGAGATCCGCGATCGCGTCGACCGAGCGCACAAGCGCAAGCTCGTTTCGGACGAGGACTATCGGGAGATCGAACGGAACCTGCCGACGACTCTGAAGAAAGTCGAGCTGAGCGACTTACCGGACTTGGTCGTCAGCCCATTTCGCGAGAAAAACGGCACAATTGGCACGATTTTGTACGTGGCCCCGAGCCCGGGACGAAGCGTCAACGACCTGCACTATCTGAAGCTGTGGGCCGACAGCATGCGCGAGATCCAACTCCCATCCGGTGAGCTCATCCGCGGCACCGGCGACCCGGTCATTTTCGCGGATATGCTCCAAACCATCGCGCGCGACACACCGCGGGTCGCGTTCCTGAGCGTGCTGGGCACCGCCGCTGTGGTCTTGTTCGCGTTCCGCGGCAGGCTCGGTGGCTGGGTCGCGCTGTCCACGTTGTTCCTGGGCCTGACGTGGCTGATCGGCGGGCTGTACCTGCTGTCGATGAAGCTGAATTTCTTGAACTTCGTGGCGCTACCCATCGCCATTGGCGTCGGCTCCGACTACGCGATCAACGTCATGAAACGGCGTGAGCTCGAGGGAACCGAAGGCATCGAGCGGGCGTTCACGGAGACGGGTGGAGCGGTCGTAGCCTGCTCGATGACGACGCTGAGCGGGTATGCCGCGCTCATGTTCAGCGTCAACGGCGCCGTGCACAGCCTGGGCATCACGGCAGCTCTGGGCGAGCTCACCACGCAATTGTCGGCGATGCTGGTACTGCCGGCGGTGCTTTATTGGTTCTCGCGGCGAGCCAGCAAGCGCACGCTCACTCTCGCGAGCAGCGCGGCTACCGACTGACTCGCGCGCTCAGGGCGCGGCGCGCGGATCGCGGCAGGCTTGCCGAGCGCGCTCTTCGTGGGCCGAGTTCGGAGAGATGTGCCGGAGCTGGCGGAGCTGAGCGTTCGCTTCGTCGCTCCGGCCCAGCGCGCACAGTGCTTGGATTCGTGCTGCCGTGCGCTCCTCGGCCAGGGCCCCGCGAGGAAATTTGCGTTGGTGCTCGGCCAGCGCAACTAGCGCTTTGGCCGGTCGTCCCGCGCGCAATTCAGTCTCGGCACGTGAAAGCAACGCGACCTCTTCGGTCAAACCGTCACGCACACGCGGCGAGCCCTTTTGCGTCTCGACGGAACGGCTCGAGCTAGCAGCAGCGACGAGAGCGCTGGGGCCGGCAGGAACCTCCGGCGCGCTGCTGGCCGCCGCTGTTTCTGGTTCCGAGGTGGTCACACTCGGCGCGCTCGCGCTCGCGCTCGCGCTCGGCGCAGGCATGGCTTTCTGGTCGTGCTGCGAGATGCGCGGCACGAGCCACAGGGCGCCGGCCGCCAGCACCGTGGACCCAACCCAGCCCCACTTGAGGAACGGCCAACGCGACACGCCCGCGCCAGCCGGGCCCGCGGGCGCCTGAGCCAGGCCACTCGACAGCACCGCCGCATCACCCAGGTGCGCCTGCAACGCCGCGAGCACGCGCTCCCGATCGGCAGCACTCGGGCGATCGGCTTGCCTGGCTGCCTTCACCAGCGCTTTGCCGTCCAAACTCAAGTCACTCAAGTCCGACATACCTCTCCTCTCGCGACGCGACGTGCGAGCGCCTCATTGAACGCCTGCCGTGCGGCGCGCAGCCGCGAATAGGCGGTGTTGATCGGAATATCGATCGCCTCTGAAATCTCCGGAGCCGTCATTTCTTCGAGCTCGGCCAGCACGAACACCTCGCGCTTGTCGTCGTCGAGCTCGTCGAGCACGCTCCACAGCAGCTTCACTTGATCATTTTGCTCGGCAAGGTCGAGCGGAGTTGGCTGGCGCGGACCCGGCATTTCAGCCAAGTCGAAGGGCGCGGCGGAATCCAGCTTCGAACGCCGCGCGCGATGGTGCGCGCTCACCACGCGCCGCACCACGCCGTAGATCCAGCTGCGCAGGGCGGCGGGTCGCTCGAGCGTGTGGAGTCTTCCGTGGATCACGATGAACACTTCCTGCACGACATCGTCGGTCGCCGCAGCGCTGACCCCGAGGCGCCGCGTGCACGACCAAACGAAATCGAAATAATCGCGATAGACAGCGGGGAAATTCTGCACGAGGGCCGACCGGTCAGACTGGACCGGGCCAGGGCCCGCCAGTGGCGCCGAAGCAACCAGGTCGTGTCCGCTCATCTGTTCTTCATTACGGCAGTGGCAAGCCGCAGGCTATGCCGTCACGAAATCCACTCGCGGCCGAGAATTATCGATAAGTGGCGGAAACTTCGGATCAAAGGACCCATTCGCAGCCGAGTACTACGCCCAGCGCCGCCGCACCCACCTGAGAAATCTCTCCCACGCCTTCGCTCACGAAGCGCGGTCTCGAGGTGGCGATTCGAGCGCTCAGACCCAGGACCAAGGCCAAACTGCGGTTGAGCTGCCAGAGCCCCTGAGCCCCGGCGCCCACGGATACCCAGGGCGTCCAGGGATCGGTCGAGGAAATGCCTACACCGGTCCCACGAGCCGAGACCTCGTCCAGGGACAGCACCAAGCAGGGTGCGAGCTCGAGCCCAGAAAACCTCCAACCATGACAAGCGGAGAGCTCTCCGCTCACCCGCCCGAAGTGTGCCCCGTAACCCACGAACGGCGCCGATTCGTAGTCTTGTCCGAGCCACAGCGTTCCGGCCGCCAAAAACCGCCAAGCTTGGTGACGCAGTCCCAAGGCGAGACCCATGCCGTAGCTGGGCCCGGGTAGCGCACCCACGTCGGCGCGCAGCTCGGGCACGCGAAACGCGAAGCGAAATTTCGAGCGATTGGCTGCATCCGACTCAGGCGAACGCGCTTGCTCATCGGACGTTTCGTTCTCGGAAGCGGGCGGCGGCGTGGACGGTCGCTCGTCCGCGCCGCCCGCTTGGCTCGCCTTGCCCGCTTGGCTCGCCTTGCCCGCTTGGCTCGCCTCGCCCGCTTGGCTCGCCTCGCCCGCTTGGCTCGCCTCGCCCGCGGCAGTCGAATTTCCCCCCAGGTCGCGCGCAGTCAGCGGCGCACTCGAGCTGTGCTCCGCTCGGAACAAGAGCGCGAGCGTGATCGCAGCCACGCCGCCCAAGTCTTCACACGAGCTGCCTTCGACCACTCGCGTTCCGTTCACCAAGTCATAATGAATGTTCAACGTGAGGCGGAAGCGATCGCCGACAGGGTCGATCCGCCCCTCGGCGCGCAGCCGGCTCGACGCCGCATCGCCCGCGTTGGTGCCCAGCAAATCACGAAGCTTTTGCCTGACCTGCGCCTCTTGCGGGCAGCTCGCCGGTGCTCGCCAGGCGAGCTGCACGGGGACGCTGCCCTGCGCCAAGGCAGTCCGAGCAGAGAACGATAGAGCGAGCCCGGCGACACCAGATACCAGGCGCGACTTCACCGCTCCTCACGGATCGTGATGTCGTCGACATAAACCGTGGACAACGAGGGCGTGAGCGTCTTCGCGTAGTTTCCGACGAACCATTGACTCCACTCCGTGTCGTCCGTGATCAAATTGGTCCGATGCAACACGCTGACGTCGTCCTGCAACACGGTGATCTCGCCGTTCGCTTGGGCGGAACGGACGATTTGCATCTCGACGTGAAACCAGCGATCGATCGGGATTGAATCGACAGAGATTGGCTCGTCTGTCGCCGTCAGGAAATTGCGCACCGCGAGCTGCAGCCCGCCTTTCGCATTGTTGGCCAGAGAAACGTCCCACAAAGGGCTCGGATCGCCGGCGGAGGTCAGGCCCTCGAAGTGAAACAAGTTCCAATTGTCGACGTCGGCGCGTACGGCGGGAACGCGGTACCAAGCTCCGTAGTAAGCCGATTTCGGCATCACGCCTTCGCGCACACAGCGAGCCTGGCTGCGATCGGCGGTGGTCGCGTTACCGTTGACCGTGAACGCGGCCGAAAATTTGCCCGAGTGCGGAGTGGGCGATTCGACGATTTCGATGCTCGCGTCATGGCGCGCATAGCAAAAGCCGCCAGCAGACCGGTAACCGCACAAACCGTCCTCGAAGCCAGTCGACCAGGGCACGCTGACCAGCTCTTGGTCGCCCGCAGCGCCCGCAGCACCGGCATCCTCCCCGCTCGCGGGAGAGCACGTACCGATCAGCACCGTTGGCTCACAGGCAAGCGCGAGCCAAGCAATGACGAGCGTCGCCGGAACGATTGCCAAAGCACGCTGATGAAGGGCCACGCCGCCGGGCATCGTGTCGATCAGCCTCGACGCTTGTCAACGGAAAAGACCGACCAGGAACCCGCCCGGATCCGCTCAGCAGTGGCTGTTTTGCGGCGTTCGCGCTCAGCGCGAGAGCGCGACGGTAACGACCGACTCGGGCGGCATGCGCAGCACGCCCTGGCTCGACAGGCCGCCGAGCGTACTATAGCGCTCGGTACCGCTAAACACACTGCGCGTCACCTGAGACGCCGACCAATCGCCAGGCAGCTTGAGCCGAGGACTGAGCTCGACACTGCGAGTGTTGATCAGGACCAAAGTCAGATCCTGACCCGAGGGCGAGAGCCATGCAGAGACCAACAGCCCGCTGCCGCTCACGGCGCTCGCTTCGACTCGCGTCCAGCCTGGATCGGTGTGAGCCGCGAAATGTCGCATCGCGTGATACGGCTCCTGGATCGTGTAGGTCGAAGAACCGATGCCAATCAGGGCCTGGGTGTTGGTGAGCGGACCTGTGACCGGGCCCGTCAAGGCCGCTTGCAAGTACGCCGATGCGCCCTCGACCACCGTTGCATAGTGGATCATCAGTGCGCTGCCGAAGCCATCCGCCTGCATTTCGGTAACGAACACGGGACGACCGTACTGGCTGACCAGCTTGCCCATGGCCGCCAGGGCGTCCAGGTCGACCGCCAGCGGGTTCACACCGTACAATTGGTGAGCGAGCGCGTCCGTTTTCGCGGGGTCGAGGCTGGGTGAATAGTCGGCCACACTACCGAAGTCACTGGTCTCGGGAGCGAGCAGCTTCGGCCGACTGGCAAGCGACGAAAATGCGGCGAACGTCGCGGCCTGCGCTTCCGCAAGGCCCGGATAAGTCACCCGCACATTGCTCAGACCGACCGGTACGGTGACGGTGCCCTCGACCGGCAAGAACTTGCAGGCCTCCAGCGTTTCCGCGGAGCTCGGCAGCCAGTTCGGGTTGTTTTGGAGCCCCACGTAGTCGGGCGAGAGCCCCACCTTCGCGTAGGCCGCGAGCGAGGCGACCCAATAATCCGCCAAGCCTGCGTAGTCGAAGGCACCCGCGGGTGTCTTGGCCAGCGTGCAAGTCTGCACGTTGCCGCTGCACAGCAGCGCACCATTGGCTTTGAGCGCTGGCGGCGGGCTCCAAGAGCTCAGGAAAACCCCGAGCGGGCGCCCCGAGCTCGCGCTCCCGGCCGCGACCAAGTCGCCTGCGGTCGACAGATCATCGTCGCCGGTGTGACCGTAGCGATTGCGGAAACGGAGGATGTCCAGGCCCAGGTCCGCGAAGATCTTCTGATACAGGTCGGGCTGCTGCGGGTGACCGGTGATCTGCCCCTCGCCGTAGGCGACCGATGCGCCGAAACCCACCAGTTCCTGGTGGCGCGCTTCGAGATCGACGTTCACGTCGACCGAGGTGACCGGCAAGGGCGAGCAGGTGCCGGCAACGCACGCCTGACCCTTGGCACAGTCGCTGTTGTCGTCGCAGCGCGGCAGGCAGAGGCCAGCCGCCGGCGGAGGGCTGCCGCCACATTGGGCGATGGCGCCGTCTTCGCGGGCTGCAACGCACGAGCTTCCGTGAAGTGCGGCACTGCACAGGTTGATCTCACTGCAGGCGCGCGTGCACACGCCGCACAGGCACTTCGTGCCGCTGCTGCAACTAGAGTCATTTTGGCACGCTTCGAGCCAATTGGTCTGACTGTCGCCGTCTTCCTTGGCGTTCGGAGAGCAGCCGAACAGCAGCATTCCGAGCAGCAGGCAGAGCCCGTTCCGAAAAAGCCGCGCGGTCATTCAGTCTCCCCTTCATCCATCAGATTTTGACCGCAGTAGAAGCTCACCTGATACGTGGAGTTCGCACGATGGGTTTGGTTGTACTCGGCGACCTCATCCCAAAGCGACACCACTTGACGCCTGACCGTGGCGAGTAGCGCGCGAACCTCACGTTCTCGTGGATGGCCGGGCCACAAGTCGAAAGACAACGTCGTGCCGCCGATCTCGTCGGCAGCCGCGGAGACATGCTTACCTCCCACCACCTTGGCTGCCAGCGCCTTCAGCACCGCTCGGTGATGATCGACGACCGCAGCCTCCCAGCCCGCTGCCTGCCCGATCGGAATCAGGCAGCGCTCAGTCACGTAGTACACACCTTCAGGTCGAGTCTCGATACGAATTCGCTCGTCGGCGACCAGCCGCGCGATGGCCCCGTCGAGCGCGGACTCCGAGAGGGGCACGACCGAAACCAGCCGCTCTCGGCTGATCGGGCTCTGGGGGTAGAGATGGACCCAGACCAAGGCGGCGTTCGTCTCCTCCAGATCCCCCGCGTCGCTGGCCCCGAGCTCTTCCAGCTCTTCGGCGTTGGCGGCTCGATAGCGGGTCTCTTTGCCAGTCCCGGTTCGTCTGACCAGACCGCTCTCGACGAGATCGTTCAGGATGCTGCGAACCTTGCCCTCCTCGTCGTGCTTGAAGTGCTGCAGCAGCTCCGCGCGACTGGCCGACTCTCGTTCGACGAGGAAGCCATGCAATGCACCCCAGAGAGTGATGCCCCGGGCGGTCGCCGATTCGCTTAGGCGTTGAACTTTCTGCTGATACGAGCGAAGCACCAGCCCGAACATGTCGGCAATCACTTTTTTGCCGAGCTTCTGCCGTTCGAGCTCACGGACTAGGCCGACGAACACTTCGTCCGCGATGTGCGAAAGCGGGGAGCGCACGCCATCGGCGGTCGACAGCTGCGCGATCAGGACCATCGTTTGGCGAACGATCGCGTCGATAAGGATTTGCGAGTTCACGCGCTGCGACTCTCGAACATGGGGTCGAAGTAAGATTACGGCAATCAGCCGCCTGTTCGGGGACGAGAAAAATCTCGCGAGTCGCGGGCCCAGGCGGGCAAAACAATTACGTCCTCCTATTTAGCACGCTTTTGCCGCACTGCTCGCGCGCCGATGGCAGCTGGATCGGGCCGGCGCCGGGCAGCCGGTTTCATGACTGACCCGTCGTGCTGGCGTGATGATCGCGCGTCGCGGTGTCCCTGAAAGAACAGCCGTACGCAACACTTCCGCTCAGCGTCAAAGAACTCGGTTCCCCCGCGGACTCACAGACGTTGGCGAGCGCCGCCTATCGCACATCCGGCGCACCGGCAGCGCCGCCCTCGCCGCCGGGAACGGGAGACGTCAGACAGCGCGCGGCATCGTAGGTCTGGTCCACGAAGGCACCGGGGAAGATGCGTTGCGTGATGAAGTCCGCATCTTCTTGAGTGAGTGGTTTGCCGGCCGCGCAGTCGCCAATGGTGGCGTCGTCAACCACCACGAAGGTCAGGGTGTCGCCACGCGCAACGCTGAGCTTCTGCGCGCTGCGCAGCGGAACGAGCGTCGAAGGGGGACTGTTGCTCGCCGGATCCCAGCCTGGCGCGAGCAGCGCATATCCGTAGTCGCTGCCTTCGACGACCCGGACCGGCTCCGAGACCTGACCCGCAGCCACCGGATCGGGGAATTGCGAGACCGCCCACCAGCCTTGGTACACCGGCATGGAGCCCGCCGTACCCGCATCGCTCGCCTTTGGATACTGATTGCTCAGCACGGCCATCGTCGGCTGCGACGTGTTGCATCCGAAAAGCCAGCACAACGACCAGGCACAAGTCAGTGCCAGCATGCTCGAGGTATTCATGACGACACTCAATCGAGGAACAACGTGGCCATCACGCGCAGGGTGAGAGGATATGCGGGGGTGAAGTCCACGTCTTCACAACCCCAAAAACGACCGTCCGCGGCGCCCGAATTGGGATTGCCGACCAGGCGACCGCTGGACCCGCAGCTCGAGCCCGCAGGCAGCGGCTGACCCATGCCCGGCTCGCTGCGCAGCCGGCTGACCGTGGCGAACTGGGCGGAGCGAAACGCGCCATTGAGCAGGTTCTCCACATCGAAGGCGACGTCGAACCACCGCTGCCGGTAACCGAGGTGAGCGTCGAACTGCGTGAACCCCGGTGCCACGAGCACGCCGTCGTCCGACGCGGGACGATCACCGATGCCGTAAAAGCGCAGGCCCGCGCGTCCCACCCCGGGACCGAGCGGGTGGCGCGCGGACAGTCCGCCGGCCCAGGTTTGCTTGGGAGCGAGCGCGAGTCCGCCGCCATTTTCATGGTCGGTGGTGAACCGCGAATGCGTGAAGGTGAGCGCGCCGTCGGCGGCGAGCCAGGGGGTGAACTCGTAGCGCCCTTCGAGCTCGACACCGTAGCGGCGCGTGGGCGGACCGATGCTGGTCGTGCCGTCGTCCCCGCTCCAAGTCGTTTCGCTGTCCAGATCGAGCAGCCAGCCGGCAACCGCGAAGTCGAAACGCTCCCAGAGCCGGGTGCGTGCGCCGAGCTCTTCGCCCACCGCGCGCGTCAGCGGCGTGACGGACGGACTCGCGAACACTCCGCGCACATCGTTGGAGTGAAAGCCGTGGCCCCAATTCAGATACACGTCGAGCTGGGCGTTCTTGCGCTCGAGCGGCGTGACCGCCAGACTCGCTTTGGGACTGAATTGGTGCGCGCCATCGACCCCACTCTTGGGGTTCGTGGGGTCGTTGGTCGTGAGCCGGTTGTCCACGGCGAAGGCGAGAAAGTCCGCGCGCCCGCCCAGGTTGGCCCGCAGCCAGGGTAGCGGCGTAATCTCCTCGTTCAGGTACGCGCCGAGCAACGTCTGATGCACGTCATTGCCGCGGCGTTGCGCGCGTTGCGCGCGTTGCAGCGTGTGCCAAAGCTCTTCGTGAATGTCGTCACTGCGCACCTGGCCACCGATCGTGGTGTCGAACAGCACGCTACCCAGCCGGTGGAGTACGCGGTAAGAGACCGCGCCGCCGTAGAACGTACGTCGGTCCAGCTGCTCGATCTCGTCGCCTGCGTCCTGATCGTGGAGATACAGCGTGAAGTTCGAGAACAGGTTGAAGCGGTAAGTGCCCACGTAGGCCTGCGCGTTCAGCTCGCTGCTCTCGCTGGGGCGCAGCTTGTAGCCCATGAAGAGCTGGTGCCGCGCCGAGCTACCGCCTTCGCTCGGGTCGATCGAGCCATAGCGCGAAATCAGCCCTTGCTCGATCGCGCGCGCGGGAATTTGGCCAGATCCGTGCCAATTGCCCGAGTAGCTCGCCTCACCGATGGTCAAGCTCGAGTTGGGCGTCAGCGGCAGGGTGAGCTTGTTGAACAGCTTGTAGCGATCCCAGCCCTCGGGGTTATCGAAAGGCCCGTCCTGACGCCCCACATCGGCCGCGAACAACGCGCTGGCCTTGTCCCACTTGGGGCTCGCGATCAGTAGTCCGCGGTAAGCGGGCGAGCCGTGCCCGGGCGAGCCGCCCAGTCCGAAGCCGAGCGAGCTATGTTCGAAGCCCCGACGCGTGACCAGATTCAGCGCGCCCGCGGTCGCGAAGTCCCCTTGGTTGGCGAAGTACGGTCCCTTCGAAAGCTCGACCCGTTCGACGGTTTCCGGAATGATGAAGTTGGTGTCGGCGAAGCCCTGACCGTGCGCGTGCGAGACCATGTTGATCGGGATGCCATCGATCGATAGCGCCAGGTCCGTGCCATGATCCGCGTCGAAACCGCGCAAAAAGTACTGATTGGCTTTGCCGCCGCCCGAGTGCTGCACCACCACCAAGCCCGGGGTGACGCGCAAAATGTCTTGCACCGAACCGATCGGACGGAGCGCAAAGTCTCGGTCGCGCACCGCGGATGACGACGCCGCGCTGAGCGGCTTACGGCCGAGCACGAGCGTGGTTTCGGAAGCTTTTTGCAGCTCTGGCGGCGGCGTAGGTCGAGACGCCGGTGCCGGCGCCTCGGCCTGAGCCTGCGTAGGTTCAGGCGCCGGTGGCTCGAAGGGGACCATCAACTGCACCGTGGCCGAGATCGGCCGATCGTTCTGACGCGCCGGCGAGAACCTCCAACTCTTCACGGCAGCCAAGGCGGCTTCGTCGAAGCCGTGTCCTGCAGGCTGAACGACCTTCGCGTCGACCACCCGTCCCGTCTCGTCGACGGCGATCTCGAGGCCGACGGTCCCGGCAATGCGCTCGCGCAAGGCTTCGACTGGATAGCTGGGATCGGCGTGCGCTTCGAGCACCGGAGCGACCGCTGCAGCGCTTTCGTCGACCCGTTCGGGCGCGCTGCTTTCGCTCGCCTGCTGAGCCCCCAGCGGGCGCACACAAAAGGCCAAGCCGAGGCCAAGGGCGGCCCCGGAAATCAAAGGCTTACGCATAGCTGCGCGCCCGGAGTAACACGCCAATCAAATTACGTGCCACACCTTTCTGCGACGTGCCCAAGCTGTCACCGAATTCGCGGCAAGATGTCACGACACACGCTCGCCCACCGCTATACTACGCGCGCCGACGCGATGCCCTCCGCAGCTGACTTGTTCCACGCGCTGCCCGTCAGCGGCAAGAGCCTCGCACTCTTGCTGTCGGTCTCGATGCACGCCGCGATCGCGCTGGCGGCGGCGCGCGGTGCGCCCCACGCCGCGGCGAGCACGAGCCTTCCGAGCAACGCGCTGCTGGAGCTCACGACCATCGAGCAAACTCTGAGCGCCCCCCCTGCGCCAGCGAGCGAAGCCCCGCTGCGCCCCGCGACCGGTTCAGTGTCGGCACGCGCGTCGCACCACCACGACTACCCGGTGCCCCCGAACCACGACGCCGCGCCGCACGATGCGTCGCTCCGTCACGAGCTGCCCGCACCGAGCGCGGAGCATTTGGCTGCCAGCGTCGCGCCCAGCGTGCTGCCTGCGGCTGCGCCTGCTGCGACCGCGCCGCGCTTCGTCATGGTGGTTGCGCCCGCAGCTCGCGCGCCGAGCGGCACCAGTACTGGACGTGACGTGGCCGCGGGCCAGGGCGCGAGCGCAGCGGCAGAGCCTGCCGCCGAGAACGCAGTCGATACGCCCGCCAAGCTGCTGGCTGGTGCTTCCCCGAGCTACACCGCCGAGGCTCAGGCCGCGGGTATCGAAGCGGATATCCCGTTCGAGCTCGTGGTCGATAGCGCAGGCTCGGTGCTCAGCGCGCGCGCGCTTTCGCACGCCGGTTACGGCCTCGACGAAGCGGCCTTGCGAAGCGTGCGCGCGGCTCGCTTCTCGCCCGCGCGCCGCGCCGGCAAGGCCGTCGCCGTACGCATGCACTGGCTG
>Ga0247768_1000245_pt1 | contig 20102 bp, 18 predicted proteins | sample UWRJL016104C6_FD_179944 | JGI IMG/M metagenome (GOLD analysis project Ga0247768, IMG submission 179944) | Plant litter microbial communities from Arlington Agricultural Research Station in Wisconsin, United States - UWRJ-L016-104C-6 | ecosystem: Environmental > Terrestrial > Plant litter >... | reverse complement strand
CGAGCGGTCTCAGCGCTCTCGCGGAAGCACAGGGGGCGCTGATCCTCGGCCTGCGGTTACGGCAACTCGATCAGGCGGGGTGATCCTCCACATTCGCTCGCAGGATCACTACCGTAGTCTGGAAAAGGCTTGCGATGGCCTCCTCTATTGTGTTATAGAGGTATGTTGTAGTCTCTTTTCGCTTCTCTCGATCACGGCAGAAGCCCGTGTCGTGCCCTACCTTGCCCTGTCCCTCAAGCTTCTGATCAAGGTATTTATATGCGAATTCCCAAAGTTGCCGAACCGGAACTTGCTCACGTGCAGGATTCGCCTGTGTCCGATCAACTATTTTATGAGTCACCGATACTTTTTGACCTTGGGTCGGTGCGGGAACTCACCTTGGGCAACTCCGCCAGCGGGAATGCGGACTCCAATTCCCAATACTTCTTGTAGAAAACATGACCAACTCACCATTTCTGGTTGGCGAATTCCCGATTGATTCCGGAAGATGGCGAAGTCTGCCTGGTACTAGTCGAGTAGTGAGCGACTCATCCGTTTTATGGTCCCGCGGTGGCTGGCGCCCAGCGGAGCTGCGCACAGTTTCCTATGCGGACGGGCACCTGGTCACGGTTGGCGACTGCCTGGCCAGTGAGGTCCGGCTGCGTGCGGACTTCCGGCGTGCCCTCGACCGCGGCAGACTGGAAGATCTCACGCGGTGGCCAGGGGCTTATTTGACCATCGTGGTGCGGGCCGACGAGTTGACCGCCTTCGCCGACCTGGCAGGCCAGTTTCCGCTGTACTACCGCCACGATCCGGGACGAACTGTGGTGGGCACGCGGGCCGCGGAGACGGTCGCGGCGGCCGGTTTGTCATCGCGCCTGGACATCTACTCGATGTTGGCCCAGGTGTTCTGTCCCGCGGTGCCCACTTTGACCGAGGATCGATCCGCCTTCGACGGATTGTCGAGGCTGGGCGGAGGACAGGCTCTGCGGGTGTCGGCGAACGGCGCGTGCACGACTTGGACCTATGAGTCGCTCGTGCCGGACTCGGACGTCGACCTTCCCCAAGCGGCGGACGCTCTGCGAACGGCGCTGGTGACGGCTGTCCGGGCGCGCGTCGGCACTGGGCGGCGGCTGACCGCGGATTTCAGCGGCGGTCTCGACTCGACGTCGCTGGCTTTCCTGGCCACTCGCGAACTTTCGGGCTCGTTACCGGCTTTCACCTACCACCATCCCGATGCCCCGGCTGACGATCTCGCGCACGCCGAACGGTATGCAGGCTTGGACGAACGCATCTCACTCGACGTGGTCGCCGGTACCGCCGCCAGCCTTCCTTTCCAAGGCATGGTGTCGTCACAAGGCGCTGACCTGCCGGACGCCGCCGCGGTCACCCAGGCGCGGATGCGACTGCGGCTGGCACGCATCGCGGAGTCGGGCAGCGAGATCCATCTTGGCGGTGAGGGAGCGGACGCGCTGCTGGTCGCCCCGCCTGCCTATCTCGCCGGTCTCGCGCGATTCGGCACCAGAAGGACCTTGCTCGCGCATTGCCAGGAGTTGGCAGGGCAACGGCAGGTCGCCGCGATGAGCATTTTTTCCCGGGCATCGAGGCTCTCGAGGACCCCGCTCCACCGTGCTCTGGAGCGACTCGCGGGCAGCCTCGAGAAACCCAGTGAGCAGCGCGTGCGGTGGCTGGACGCGATCGCGTGGTGGCCTGAGCCCGGCGCGGAAGCGACTTGGCTGACATCGCGAACGCGGACCGACTTCGCCGAGTTCGTTCGCGAGGCGGCCCGGCGGGTACGGAAGAGCGGGAACGTGGCTGTCGGTGACTACGTCGCGCTGGGTGAGTTGCGCGTGGCGGCGTCCGTCCAGCGGCAGCTGAGCGACACCGCCCGTAGGTTTTCGGTGACCCCGCACGCGCCTTTCCTCGACAATGACGTCGTGCGTTCCTGCCTCTCGCTGCCATCGCACGGACGTGCCGATCCTTTGGCCTTCAAGCCGTTGCTGGGAAGAGCGTTGACCGGCTTGGTGCCCGACGCGGTCCTCGGCCGGACCACGAAGGGCAATTACTCTCCCGAGGATTACCACGGCATTCGCCGCGCCGCGCCCGAGCTTCGGAAACGGGTGAGCACGCTGAAGATGGCCGACGCCGGTTTGATCGACACCGACGCGGTGAAGGTCTCGCTGGAACAAGCCGTCGCGGGGATTCAGGCTCCGTTCCCCGCTCTCACTCGGCTTTTCGGGGCTGATCTGTGGCTGGAAGGGCTTCCATGCGGGTGAAGAACACAAAGATGGACACACTTCGCATACCTGATCATGTTCACGAGAGCATCGCCTCACACGGTGGATCGGTCGTGCTTGACACCCGTGCGGGGCAATGGTTCGCGCTGAACGAAACAGCGCGCCTGCTCTGGCAGGAGTTGAGCCGAACCAAGGATTTCGAAGCCACCGTGCGCACATTCATCGAACGATATCCGGGCGTGCCCGAAGATCGGATCCGGTCGGACGCGACCAGCTTGGTGGACTCACTCGCCGAACGTAAGTTGATACTCTTCGATGGGAAAATCGTGCCAGAGACAGCGAAGGCCTGGACTGATCGCCGTGATGGTGTCTCGGTACTACTCGCTCGGGATTTGATCGCCGGCGAAGAGAGACATCGTGGCGCACGGTTGGCGTTGGCTGTCGGAGTCATGCTGGCGAAACTGCCCTTCGGGTTCACTGCCGGGCTTTTGTCGGCCGGTAAACGACGCCGCTGCCGACGCGACGCGACTCAGGCCGAGGTCGCACGAGCCGTCCTGGCGGTGGGGAAAGTCGCACGCGGCTATCCGGGACGCGCGGCCTGTCTTGAGCTGTCGCTTGCCGCCGTGGTGGTGGCGGCGTTCGCCCGGCGCCGGGTGGACCTGGTGATCGGGGTGGCGGATGACCCGTACCGGTTTCACGCTTGGACCGAAGTCCACGGAGTTCCGGTGCTCGCTGCGCCGGAACCCGCTTTCATGGAATTCCGCCCGGTGGTCGTGCTGTGAATGCCTCGTCTGCTAATGGCGCAGAAAAATTGGACAAACGAAAAGATGCAAATTGTACGAATGTAAAGAATTTAAACAGCTTCTTCTTGCAAGGGAATCGATTGTAATGTCTGGGTATATCTAATTTCGCTCCTTGAGATCGCCAATAAAATTTGTGGAAGCACGTTATTTGACGTCTAATATTACATTAGCACTCACCTGTCCTTTTTTGGTCTTTTTTCGTAATATCGGCACGATCTTCGCTGTGTTCATGCCAGTGCGCAAGACTCCGCTTGAAAAGCGTGGTAGTGCCGTCATTCTCGCCGAATTCTTGAACTCCGATGATTGCAATTTTTCTAAGCTCTTGAATGGCGCTAGTTGTGTCACCTGATTTCGCTGTCCAATGTGCAAGTTTGTAACGAAGTAGCAGTACCGTGCGGCTTAGTGGTGCGCCAAAATGCTCACTCTCGGCGACAATTTCTCGCATTTCTTGGGCGGCTAAAGATGGATCTCCCGCTTCGCCATCACAGTCGGCGAGGCCAACGCGTGCTTGCAATGTTCTGACGTGGACACGGCCATCCAAAGTACGCCTTTCGGCAATTACTTGTTGCCAGAGCTTCCTTGCGTCGGTGTAGTTTCTTGTTCGCGTTTTCCATTTCGCTAGTTGATGTCGTGCACCGATGATGTCAGTTTGGGGAAATCGGCAAATTTGCATATCTGCAATGAGCATCTCCTGTAATTTAATGCCTAAACTTGTATTCCCTGACTCCATAGTCCAGCGTGCAAATGCGTTGCGACAGCGGTATGTAAATTGATCATTAATTCCGTAAGTTTTCGTGCAGTGAGAAACGAGGTCGGAATATAACTTGGCAGCCTCCTCTTGGTTTCCAGGGGAACCTGTCCAATTTGCCAAACCTTCTCTGTATTTTAGAATTTGCTTGTTTTTATCTCCGTATACGTGAATCGCCTCGTTGAGTATTCTCCTCATTTCCTGCGTGGCAGCTTCCGGATCGCCGGCCATGCCGAGTTCCCAGCCGAATCGATGCTTGGCAAGTAGTGTGTCAGGATGCTTTGGTCCCAATTTTCCTGCGAGTTGGTCAGCGATTCCTTTGGCGAAACGTAAAGCAGCAGCTGCGCCGTCGCGATCGCGGATGAGGTCGCATCGTGAACTTGTAGCTTCGGCACCTAGTGTCATCTCGGCGCGGCGAAATGCTCGATCAGCTTGCTCGTGGCGAAGCCATCGCCATGCGGCGTAACCGAGTTCCAAGGCCTCGTCTGGGGTCGAGTAATCAATGAAATCGTCGAGCGCTTTGAATGGAACAGGAAGCCTGGGGGCCCCGTCAATGAGGTAGTCGAAGGCCAAGTACTTGTCTGTGCCAGCAGGCAGAAGTAGACTGCTCGTGGCATGCAACGGCGTTATCGCCCAGGCGATGGCTGCATCGAGTGGCTCGGGACGTAACAGGGCGCCACCGCGCTCGTGGAGATAGTGTTTGTGTAGTTGTTGCAGGATTGACAATGTGAGCGGCCGATGTATACCGACACGCCGAGCATCGATGGCGGCCAAGATCAGGGCGGCCGCTCGAGGGTGGGTTCCTGGGGCCCAAGCGTCACGCCATTCCGCAAGTAGTTGCGGGCCTGCGGCCAGATATTCAGCCAATCCGAATTGCGTGTGAAATAGTGCATCACTAACTCGCGGATCAGTTCGGAATTTGGACGCTCGATCCAGCTCGTCGCGCGACCACGATCTGGGAAGGTGTACATGAATCGCCGACCGCAAGACGTCCCATCCGTGACGAAGAGCTTCCCGGCCGATTTCGGCTGAGTCAAGTGTACTGCGCCCGCTGTATTTGGCATTCTCCTCTGAGCGAATTGTCGCAAGAATGAATCTGTCTCTACCTGATGCTGCCAGTACGCCGTCCACCATCGTTCCGTTGAGGCCGTCAGAACCCAGGAATCGCTCAAGATCGTCGAGCCACAGCACTGACCGTGGCGTTGTCATCGTCCTGGCGACGGCTGTCCGAAGGGCTTCTCGTCCAGTCGGCTGGATTACTCGGTAGCTAGGCAGGTGCGTTCGCATTGCTTCGTACAGAAAGCGGGACTTTCCTGCTGTGGACTCGCCTATCACCAGCACAAATCCGCCGCGCTGCAGCAGGCTATCCAGCTCAGGACTGGCATCTCGAGCGATGAATGGAGGTATTCGTGCGTGTGCACCGCCTCGTCCGTCAGTTGCGGCTGGATGCACTCCCAGCAAAATTGGATCGTCGAGGTCTTTCACGCGGGGGAGTCGGTGGCGGCCACGCAACCCGAACAGCTGCGGAATCCGTCGATTTTCCTCTTCTCGCTCCTTTAACAGACTTGCACTCCGTGATGCCCAAAGTCCGGCTAGGGTCGCAACGACTACGGCCGCACCCGCTGAGACTGTTGCCGGTAGCCACATCTTGGCTGCTGCTGTTGTCACGCCCATGATCACGGCGACCAAAACGGCCGCAGCCCAGATGGTAAAACTGGTTTTTGGTCGCAGATGCCGCACTGCCGCCACACCTCACCTCTTCGGAACGTCATCCGTCCAGATGTAAACCTGCACCCAGTATCCCTTGTCGAGGTGGTTGTTCCCGCAGTCTGCGAGACAACTTCTCCATCTCGGGCCGAACATGTTGCCGTGGCTTGTGGAGCTACTCCTTTAGGGGTACCGGCAGCAGCACATGCACTAATCAGCACGGCTTGGGGACAGTGGAAAATCCATCGCCGGGTTGCCTGCCCGCGGTTAGGGTCGCCGGGTGCCCGACTCGATCTTTGCCGACTCTCGCCTCGCGGCCATCTACGACGCCTTCGACGGGGCCCGCGACGACCTGAGCGCGTATCTCGACATCGTTGACGAGCTGCGAGCGGACAGCGTGCTCGACGTCGGATGCGGGACGGGGTGCCTGGCGGTTTTGCTCGCGGAGACCGGCCGCAGGGTGGTGGGTGTCGATCCGGCCGGGGCATCGCTGGAGGTCGCGAAGTCGAAGGATCCTGCCGGGCGAATCACGTGGCTGAAGGGGGATGCCACGACGGTGTCCGCGAGAAACGTTGATCTCGCCGTCATGACGGGGAACGTGGCCCAGGTCTTCCTCACCGACGACGACTGGGCCCGGACTCTCCAGGGTATTCACACGGCACTTCGCCCGGGTGGCTACTTCGTGTTCGAGACCAGGCGGCCTGAACGTCGTGCGTGGGAGGACTGGGCCGCTGACGCCGCTGAGGTCACGCTCGACGTCCCTGGGGTTGGGCTGGTGGAGCAGAGTCGTGAAGTGACCGACGTGAGCTTGCCGCTGGTCTCGTTCCGTTATACCTATCGGTTCCTGGCGGACGACGCGGTGATCGCGTCGGATTCGACTCTCCGGTTCCGCGATCGTCACGAGGTGGAGGCGAGCCTGGCCGCTCAGGGGTATCGGGTGCTGGATGTGCGAGACGCCGTCGATCGGCCTGGTCGCGAATTCGTGTTCGTCGCCCAGCGCACGACCTGAACATACGACAGTGGACCAGCCTCCCCCGGCGAGGCTGGTCCACTGTGGATGGTTTGGCTCAACCGGCGAACCGGATGGAGGCGACGGCCTTGTCGAAGCCGATAGCGGAGAGGTCGAGCTGGTTGCCGGTGACGATCATCGACTTGCCGGTGCAGTCGGCGCCGGTCCAGATCTTGTAGGTGCCGGAGGCTTGGATCGAGGAGACCTGCTTCGGGTTTCCGACGTTCTGGCAGCCGGGGCCGCCGATGCCCTGCGAGCCGTTCGGCTCGGAGAGGTTCTTGCCGCTGTCGAGGATGGCGCTGGTCGCGGTCAGCGTGGTGGCGCCGGTGTTCGGGGTGCTGGTCTGGGCGCCGCCGGAGGGGGCGAATCGCAGCGACAGGACGGCGTTGTCGAAGCCGATGGCGCCGAGGTCCGCGACATCACCGTTGATCACCATGGACTGACCGGTGCAGTTCGGGCCGGTCCACAGCTTGAGGGTGCCGTCGGTGGTGATGGACGACGCGACGCGGGGGCGGGGGACGGTCTGGCAGTCCGGGCCGACGACGCCTTGGGAGGCGCCGTTGTCGGAGAAGTTGGCGTCGTCGAACAGGATGGCGCTGGTGGCGCTCAGCGTGGACGAGGCCGGGCCGGTGGGCGGGGCTGTCGTGGCGCCGGTGCCGACACCGGACTTCTCGCCGTTCGGCTGCACACCGAACCAGGTGCCGCCGACACCCTGGCCCTTGGTGTCGCCGGGCTTAGTGTCCTTGCTGAAGCGGTAGATCGGGTGGCCCTTGATGGTGACCTGGAGGTTGCCGTCGTCACGCTTGACGACGCCGACGTCGGCCTTCTTCACCCCGGCGATGAAGATCTTGCCGCCGGGGGCGACCTCGACGGGCGGCCAGGTTTTGGCGCAGTCGCCATTACAATTCGATTTCGGTGGATTGCTGGTGTCGTTATCGAATCGGTATAGCGTCATTCCCTTTCCGTCGACGATCACCGGGTTGAGGTTTCCGGCTTTGCCTGCGGTGAGCTGAACCCACTTCTGGACGACGCTCGCGGGGGCTCCGGCCGGTGCCCAGTCGCCGGTGTCCGCCGGGGCGTTGTTCGACTTTCCGGTGCCCTGCAACAGGTTCAGCGCCGTCGAGTCGGCCATGTTGGCGGCGGCGGGGACAGGGGTTCCCTGCGCGAGGTCCTGGGATCCGCACGCGGACAGCATGGCCGCGCCGGCCGCGACGAAGACAGCAAGGGACACAACGTGTTTGCGCAACATTAGGGATTCTCCAGTGTGAGTATTCAGGGAGCCGGTTCTCGGTGGCCCTTCATCGACTACACGGGCGCCGGTCCGGAACGGTTCAAAAAAACTTGGGAACTTTTCGCCTCGGCGGTCCGGTGGCGTATTGGTGCCAGACCCGGCGGTTCCGGTTGACAGGCTTCCTCGATCGGCTGGTTTGGAATGCGGGCGGCGGTGACGGGCCACGGTGGTCGGGTACGGTCGCGAAATGCAGGGTTCCAAGATCGCGCGCTGGTGGCTCGCGGTGAACGCGGTGGTCGTGCTGGTCGGCATCGGTGTGCAGATCGCGGTGACGGCGGGGTTCGACGGCGGCCGGTTCTCCTCACCCGCCGCGCGCGTGGCGAACCTGTTCTGCTTCTTCACCATCGACTCGAACCTGCTGGTCGGCTTCACCAGCGCGGCGTTCGCGCTGGGGCTGAGCCGGCCGCGGACGCTGTTCCAGGTCCTGCGGCTCGACGCGCTCGTGGGCATCGCCGTGACGGGCATCGTCTTCCAAGTCGCGCTAGCCGGGCTGAACGACCTGAGTGGGTGGGGCGCCTTCGCCGACACGATGCTTCACAAGGTCTCGCCGATCCTGTGTGTCCTGGGCTGGTTGTTGTTCGGCCCCCGCGCGCTGCTCAGCTGGCGGGTCGTCTGGTGGTCGCTGGTGTTCCCGCTCGGCTGGCTCGTCTTCACCTTGATCCGGGGCGCGATCATCGACTACTACCCTTACCCGTTCGTGGACGTCACGGTGCTGGGTTATGGGCAGGTCACGGTGAACTGCCTGCTGGTCGGGGTCCTGTTCACCGGGCTGGCCGCGGTGGCGCTGCTGTTCGACCGCGCGACGGTCCGGTCCGCGACAACGGAGTGAAAGTGCCGGTACCCGAGCAGGTTGTCCACGCGCTGCGCAGCACACGCGCGGCGTCTTACCGCGTCGAGACGACAGACAACGCAGTCACGCTGGAGCTGGTCATGAAGGCCAGCGAGAGCGGACGGCGGAACGCCGTGAGCAGGATCGTCCGTCTTCTGGGTGAACACGGCTTACGGATGGAGACGGACGACCCTGTCGAAGCGTTGACGCGCGGAGGCGCTTACGGCGTCGGCACCATGAACGACAGCACGGTCGCCTGAAGGATCGAGATCACGCCGACCACCGCGGTCAGGGCGATGGACCACAGGAACGTCTGCCGCAGCAGTTGCCCTTCCTTCCCGCTCTGCCCGATCGCGGTCGCGCCGATGGACAGGTTCTGCGGCGAGATCATCTTCCCCATCACGCCGCCGGAGGTGTTGGTGGCACCGGCCAGGATCGGGCTGAGGTGCAGTTGCTGCGCGGAGATGACCTGCATCGGCCCGAAGAGGCTGTTCGTCGACGCGTCCGACCCGGTGAGGAAGACACCCAGCCAGCCGATGTAGGCCGAGAAGACCGGGAACAGCACCCCGGTGGTGGCGAGGGCGAGGCCCAGGGTCTGGGTGGCGCCCGAATAGTTCATCACGAACGCGATGCTCAGGATCATGAAGATCGTCGCCAGCGCCCAGCGCATCTGGCGCAGGGTCCGGCCGTAGGTCGTGAGCAGCAGCTTTCCGTTGGCGCCCATGACAAGCCCGGCGATGATCGCCGCGATGAGGGCGACCGTGCCGGGGGAGAAGAGGAAGTCGACGGTCAGCGTCGCCGCGTAGGGCGCGTCCTTGGCGGTGATGGGGGCGTGCTGGATGACGTGGTTGTGCAGGCCCGGCCAGGCGAACACCCAGTCGGCCTTGTGCAGCAGCTTCGTCAGGTCCAGCCAGCCCGGCAGGTGCTTGAAGATGGTGCCGATCCGCGAAAGGAAGATCGCCAGGATCAGGATGATGTACGGCGCCCACGCGTAGGCGGCGCCGCGGCTCGCCTTGGTGGTTTCGGCGCTGACGGCTTCTTCGCCGTCGAAACGCCAGACGGTCTTCGGCTGCCAGAAGCGGGTGAGGATCCACAGCGAGCCCATGCCCGCGAGCGCCGCGACGACGTCGACGAGGCTCGGGCTGATGTAGTTCGACGTCACGAACTGCATGATCGCGAAGGTCAGGCCGGCGGTGAGGACGGCGGGCCAGATCTCGACCATCCGCTTCCAGCCCGCCAGGACGACCACAAGGAACGCGGGGATGATCAGCGCCAGCAACGGGACCTGCCGCCCGACCATCGACGAGAACAGGTCCGTCGTGTTGTCCGGGCCGAGGCCGAGGATCGGCGCGGTGAGCCTGCCGAGCACGATCAGCGGGTTGCCGAGGCCGCCGAAGGCGACCGGCGCGGTGTTGGCCAGCAGGGCGAGGACAACGGCCTTCACCGGCGGGAAGCCGAGGGCCGCCATCATCGCGGCGGTGATGGCGATCGGCGAGCCACCGCCCGCGACACCTTCGAGCAGCGCGCCGAAGCCGAACGCGATGAGCAGCGCCTGCAGCCTGCGGTCTTCGCTGAACCCGGCGAGCACGGCTTTGATGCTGTCGAACCGGCCGGTCGCGACCGTCACGTTGTGGAAGTAGACGGCGTTGAACGCGATCCACGCCACCGACCACATCCCGAAGACGACCCCCATCAACGCCGAATCCAGGGCCAGGCCGATCGGCATCCGGTACAGCAGCAGCGCCATCACCAACGCGGTGAGCAGGGCGAGCGCGGCCGAGAGGTGGGCCGATCGGCGCAGGACGCCGAGGGTCACCAGCAGCACGAGGACGGGCAACGCGGCCAGTAGCGCGGAAAGCCAAAGCGGGCCGGCCGGCTGGTAGTCCTGGAGCCAGCGCACCGGGTCAGCCCTTCCGGTCTTGCAGGTGACCGAGCCGCAGGGACAGCGCCGCCGCGCCCGCGGCCACGGTCTGGCCGAGTTCCTCCAGGCGGTGCGACACCCTGGGCGCGGGCCCGGCGATGCTGATCGCGGCAACGGGCTGACCGGAGTGGTCCCGGACGGCGGCGGCGACGCAGCTGACCTCGGGTTCGTTCTCGACGTCGTCGATCGCCCAGCCCCGGCGGCTGGTGACGGCCAGTTCTTCGAGCAGCTTGCCGGGGTCGACGATGGTGTTGGCCGTCAGGCTTTCCAGCCGCATCCCGCGGATACGCTCCGCTCTGTCCACTTCGGACAGTGCGGCCAGCCAGGCTTTGCCGAGCGACGTCGCGTGCTGCGGACGTCGTGTCCCGAGGCGGCAGGAGAGCGTGATCGACCCTTGGGGCACGGTCGTCGCGCTCTTCTCGGTGGCGACGTAGACCATCGCGTCGCTGTCCGGGACGGCGAGATACGTGGTCTCACCGGACTTCTCGGCCAGCTCGGCGAGGTAGCGCGGCGCGCAGCGGTGCAGGTCGGTGGCCGACATCGCCCGCGCACCCAGCTCGACGAGCCGGGTGCCCAGGCGGATGCGGCCGGTCACGTGGTCGGCTTCGAGGTACTCGAGGTTCTTCAGCGCCGCGACGATCCGGTAGGTCGCGCTTCGCGAGAGGCCCAGTTGCCTGGCGATCGCATTGGTGGAAATCTCCTGGGTCGAGCCGACGTGCTCCAGCACGGCCAGGCCTCGCTCCAGGGTCCCGCTTTGATCCAGCGCACGCTCGGTGGTCACGACGCGGTCCTCCGTTGGACTTGAAGTCACCGGTTCCAACCCGTCCCAGTGAGTGACAACTGTTTCCGCTGGGCGGGGTTGGAACGGTAACACCTCCGATCTTTGGAGGGAAGATTTTGTCCAACAGCCATTTTATTGGGTTTTCAAGCTCCTCGGGTGGTCCAACCTCCGATCTATTGGTCAGGATTCCGGCGTTTGGTTTCCTATTTAGCACTAGATGTTCAAGTACGTGAATCGGTCGCTAGCCGATGCCGTTGCGGTTGATCACCTCCGCGTACCAGCGCGCGCTGCGCTTCGGCGTCCGGACCTGCGTCCGGTAATCCACGTGGACGATGCCGAAGCGCTTGGCGTAGCCCTCGGCCCATTCGAAGTTGTCGAGCAGCGACCAGTAGAAGTACCCCCGCAGGTCGACCCCGGCGCCGATCGCGGCGTGCGCGGCACGCAGGTGCGAGTCCAGGAACGCGACGCGGTCCTGGTCGTTCACCTCACCGCCGTCCTGGACGTCGTCGGGATACGACGCGCCGTTTTCCGTGATGTACAGCGGGATGCCCGGGTACTCGCGGTGCACCTGCAGGAGCATGTCGGTCAGCCCGTCCGGCTGCACCACCCAGCCGGAATCGGTCCGGGGCAACGCCGGGTCGGTCACGAAGTAGACGTCCCGCGCGCCCGGCCAGTCGAGCCCGGCCGGTTCGGCGTCGTCGCGGGCCGTGCCGGTGACCTGGTAACCGCGGTAATAGTTGACCCCGAGCAGGTCGAGCGGCGCCGAGATGATCGCGAGATCACCGTCCTGCACCAGCTCGTCGAGCCCGAACTCCGCGAGGTCGGCGACGACGTCGGCCGGGTAAGACCCGCGCAGGACCGGATCGAGGAAAAGCCGGTTCTGCAGGCCGTCGACCTTGCGGACCGCTTCGATGTCCGCCGCGGAGTCGGGGTCGGACGGCGCGGTCGGGAACAGGTTGAGCGTGATGCTGGCCAGCGAACCCGGCGCGTGCCGCCGGATCGCGTCCATCGCGAGGCCGTGCCCGAGCAGCAGGTGGTGCGCCGCGGCGACGGCCGCCGCGGGCTCGGTGCGGCCCGGCGCGTGGCCTCCGTTGCCGTAGCCCAGCATCGACGCGCACCAGGGCTCGTTCAACGTCGTCCAGCTCGTGACCCGGTCACCGAGCTTCGACAGGATCGTCTCGGCGTATTCGGCGAACAGGTACGCGGTGTCCCGGTTGGCCCAGCCGCCGTCTTCCTCCAGCGCCTGCGGGAGACCCCAGTGGTACAGCGTCGCCCAGGGCGCGATGCCCGCGGCCAGCAAGCGGTCGACGAGCTTGTCGTAGAAGTCGACACCGCGGGCGTTGGGCGCACCACCGTCCGGGCGCACCCTCGGCCAGGCGATGGAGAACCGGTACGCGCCGAGGCCGAGCTCCCGCATGAGCTCGACGTCCTCGCCGACCCGCCGGTAGTGGTCGGCGCCGGGTTCGCCGGTGTCGCCGTTCACCACCGCGCCCGGCTTCCGGCAGAAGGCGTCCCAAATGGACTCCGTGCGCCCGTCCGCCGTGGTCGACCCTTCGATCTGGAAGGCGGCGGTGGCCGCGCCCCAAAGGAATCCCGGCGGGAACGCGATGGTCTCGGCCTCGGGCTTCGTCTCGGCCCCGAGGTTGTCGGATTGCAGGGACATGTTCACCCTTTCACGGCGCCTTGCATGATCCCGGCCACGATCTGGCGGCCGAGCAGAAGGAAGACGATGAGAATCGGAATCGTCGCCAGGGTCGTCCCGGCCAGGACGAGCGAATAGTCGACGTAGTAACCGCTCTGCAGTTTCTCCAGTGCCAGCTGGATGGTCGGATTGCCCGCGTCGAGCACGATCAACGGCCACAGGAAGTCGTTCCACGAGGTCATGAAGGTGAACATCGCGAGCACGGCCGCGGCGGGGCGGACCGCGGGCAGGCAGACGTTCCAGAAGATCCGGAACATGCTGCAGCCGTCGACGCGCGCGGCCTCGATCAGCTCGTACGGCACGGCGTCCACTGTGTACTGACGCATCCAGAACACCCCGAACGCCGTCACCAGGTTCGGCACGATCACCGCCTGCAGGCCACCGGCCCAGCCCAGCTTCGACATCGCGATGAACAACGGGATGATGCCCAGCTGGGTCGGCACCGCCAGGGTCACCACGATGAAGACGAAGAGCCCGTTCTTGCCCCGGAACCTCAGCTTGGCGAAGGCGAACCCGGCGAGCGACGAGAACAGGACCGTGGTCAGGGTGACCGTCCCCGCCACGATCAGGCTGTTCCCGAGCGCCTTCCAGAACGGCACCGTGTCGAACACCCGCGCCGCGTTGTGGAAGAAGTTGCCACCCGGCAGCAGCGGCGGCAGGTGGTCGGTGAGCACGCTGTTGTCCCGGCTGGCGACCAGGCCCGACCAGTAGAACGGGAAGATCGAGCCGAGGATGAACGCGATCAGCAGCCCGTAGACCAGGAAGTTGGGCCGTCCGATCCGGTTTGTCGTGGTGCCGGTGCGGCGCAGGAACTGCGGTACTACAGCCATTTCTTGCCTCCCGAGGTCTGGGCGAGCCTGCGGGTCACCAGGAAGTTGACCAGTGCGATCACGATGATCAGCAGGAACAGCACCCAGGCGATGGCGGAGGCGTAGCCGAGGTTGAAGTTCTCGAAGGCCGATTGGTACAGGTAAAGCGTCACCGTCTGGAACTGGTTGGTCGATCCACCGTTGTTCGAGCCCGGCTGCGCGTCGAACAGCTTCGGCTCGGTGAAGATCTGCAGCCCGCCGATGGTCGAGGTGATCACCACGAAGATCAGTGTGGGCCGCAGCAGCGGCAGGGTGACGCTCACGAAGCGCCGGATGGCGCCCGCTCCGTCCACGATGGCCGCTTCCTGCAGCTCCTTCGGGATGGCCTGCATCGCCGCCAGCACGATCAACGCGTTGTAGCCCGTCCAGCGCCAGTTGACCATCAAGGCGATGGCGAAGTGGCTGGGCAACCGGCCCGCCTGCCAGTCGACACGGTCGAGGCCGAGCCCTTCGAGCACGTTGTTGATCAAGCCGAATTGCGGGCCGAACAGGTTGGAGAAGATGATGCTCAGCGCCACCAGGCTCGCCGCGTACGGCAGCAGGATCCCGACCCGCCAGCCGGTCCGGCCGCGCAGCCGCATGTTGAGCATCGCCGCGAGCAGGACCGCGATCACGATCTGCGGCCCGCTGGAGAGCACGAAGATGCTGAGCGTGTTGAGGACGGAATTCCAGAACTGGTCGTCGGCGAACAGCGCGGTGTAGTTGTCGAGCCCGATGAAACTCGGGTCGTCGTCGCCGATCTTCCAGTGGAACAGTGACACGTAGGCCGTATAGAGCAGCGGGAACATCCCGACGATCGCGAAGACGATGAAGAACGGCGCCACGTAGAGATAAGGCGAGTACTTCACGTCCCAGCGGCTCAACCGGTCCCGCAGAGCGGGCCGGGCGGACTTTCCAGGCCGCCCGGCCGCGCTCTCCGGCGCGATCTTTTCGATCGTGGTCATCGCTACTTGGTGATCTTCTTGGCGCCCGCGACGAACTGGTTCCACGCGTCCGCCGCCGAAGTGCCCTGCTCGACCGACTTGAGGGCGGGGCCGGCCACGTTCTGCTGGATCTGGCCGTCACCGGGGCCCTTGTACTGCGGCTTGTTGACCTTCTTGGCCTGCTCCGCGAACAGCTGGCCGGCGTGCACACCGCCGAAGTAGTCGTTCGTCTCGGACTGCAGTTCGGGCGAGGCCAGCGCCTTGACCTGGCTGGGGAACGGGCCCTGGGCCTTGAACGCCTTGAGCTGCTGCTCGGGCGCGGTCAGCCAGGCGGCGAGTTCCGCGGCCTCCTTCGGGTGCTTGCTCTGCGTCGGCACCGTGAGGTACGAACCGCCCCAGTTCCCGCCGCCACCGGGGAAGGCCGCGGTCACGGCCCACTTGCCGGCGTTCTCCGGACCGGCCGCTTCCTTGACCGTGCCGAGCATCCACGAAGGACAGACCTTGGTCGCGAAGGCGCTCGCCTTGAAACCGGCCGTCGACTCGGGGGTGAAGGCGGTGAGCTTCGCCGACTCGCCCTTGGCGACGGCGTTGGTCACCTTGTCCCAGGCGGACTTGATGCCCGGGTTGGATTCGATGGTCAGCTTGTCGCTGGTGTCGAGGTAGCCCACCGGGAGCTGGTTGACCATCGCGTTGAAGTTCTGCGCGGCCGAGTCGAACCACGCCTTGCCGCCGCTCTTCGACACGTACTGCTCGCCCGCGGCGAAGTAGCTGTCCCAGGTGGCGAACATCGCGCTGAGCGACGCGGCGTCGGTGGGAATGTTGGCCGCCGCCAGCAGGTCGGTGCGGTAGCACATCGCGAGCGGGCCCATGTCGGTCCCGTAGCCGATCAGCCTGCCGTTCTTGTCCTTGCCCGCGTCGTACTTCCAGGGCAGCCACCGGTCCGCGTTCGCGTCGGCGGGGCCGATCTTCGAAAGGTCGTTGAACTTCGAGGACTTGTCCATGATGTCGGACAGGTGACCCTCTTCGAGGGCCTGGATGTCGGCGAGGCCGGATCCGGCGGCGATCTTGGTGATCAGCTCCTGGTGGTACTGCCCGGAGTCACCGGTCTTGCGCGGGGTGATCTTGATGTTCGGGTGCAGTGCCTCGTACTCGGGGTACAGGTCTTCGTAGCCGAACTGGTTGAAAGTCGCGACGGTGAGCTCGACTTTTTCGCCGGGGCCGGCGGCCGCCGGGGTGGCGGCGTTGTCACTGCCACCGCAGGCGGTGGTGACCGCCGCTGTCATGGCCAAGCCGACGGCGATGAGCACGCCTTTTCGGATTTGTCTCACGTCTGACCCCTTGCTGGGCTGGATGGCTGGGTGGGGATTTCGGGTGTTCGTGCTTTACTGAAACAGCGCTGGGAGCGCTCCCAGATTTCGATGAGTGTGTCCCCAGACACAGCAAGTGTCAAGATGTCGTGTCCGGCACGTTACGTGCGGGAGCGCTCCCATTTCGAACGTATTAAGGTGACGGCGTGAACCAGCGACCAGGTGATGATGAGCGGCCGACACTGGAAGACGTGGCCGCGTTCGCGGGTGTCTCCCGGTCGACGGCGTCCCGCGCGCTCAACGACGACGCCTACGTCAGCGCCCGCTCCAAGGAGAAGGTGCTGGCGGCGGCGAAGGACCTCGGCTACTTCCCCAACCAGGCCGCTCGTTCGCTGGTCACACGCCGGACGGGCGCTGTCGCGCTGGTGCTTTCCGAGCCCGAGGCCAGGCTGCTCGACGACCCCTACCGCACCGCGGTCATGCGCGCCGGCTACCGCGAGTTGGCCGCAGTCGGCAGCCAGATGGTGTTGATGTTCGTCGACGGGCGTGAAGATCTCACCCGGACGATGCGCTTCCTCGAAGGCGGCCACGTCGACGGCGCGCTCGTCTTCGCGCCGCACCGCGCCGATCCGTTGCCGAAAGCGTTGCGGCTGCTCAGGTTGCCGGTCGTCTTCGGCGGCCAGGCGGGCAACATCCGCCGGGGCGTGCACGTGGTCGACTTCGACAACCAGGGCGGCGCGCAGCTCGCCGTCGAGCGGCTGGTCGCGATCGGCCGCACACGGATAGCGACCATCGCCGGGCCGCAGGACCAGACCGCGCCCGTGCAGCGGCTCGCGGGCTGGCGCGCCACGGTGGTCGCCGCCGGGCTGGACCCGGCCGACCTCTCCGAGGAGTCACCCGACTTCACCCTCGCCAGCGGAAGCGAAGCGATGTCGCGCCTGCTAGCCCGCAGGCCAGACCTCGACGCGGTGTTCGTGGCGAGCGACATGATGGCCGCCGGCGCGCTGCGCACCCTGACGATGTCCGGGCGCCGGATCCCCGACGATGTCGCGCTGATCAGCTTCGACGACCACGCCACCCTCGCCCCCGCGATGAACCCGCCGCTGACCTCGGTCCACCAGGACCCGCGGGCCCAGGTCCGGCAAATGGTCGAAACCCTGACCGGCCTGCTCGCCGGTCAGGACATCCCGGCCCGCAGCCACGTCCTGCCCGTCTCCCTCACCCTCCGCGAATCCGCCTGAGTGCGTTCCACGCGCACCCGTGTGCAGTCTGTGCACACGCGTGGGCAATCTGCGCGCACGCGTGGGCGATTCACGGCGTCCAGCCGGACTCCTGAGCCCAGACCTCGGCCCGTCCGGTGATTTCGGCGATCAGTGGACCCTTGGCGTCGGCGTAGGCATTCATGTCCGGCCACTCACGCCGGGCCAGTTCACGCTTGAGGTTTTCGTAGGCGGCGCGGTCTTCGGCGTCGCGCCGAAGCCAGTCGCGGAAAAGCAAATGTCTGCGCTCCCAGTCACTTCCGGTGTCGCAGATGTGCACGTGGACATCCCGCTCGACAGTCCGGACCAGACGATGCCCGCGTTCCCGTACGCGCAGGACGTACCCGGCGGCCAGCAGACCCGGCAGGTAGTCCTGTTCGGACTCGACGTCGGGCACGCTCACGTCGATGTCGACGATCGGTTTCGCCGCGAGCCCGGGGACCGACGTCGAGCCGACGTGGTCGACGCGCCTGGCCACGGCGCCGAGCGCGGCCACGATGCGCTGCCGTTCCAAGGCGAACCGCTCTGCCCACGACGGGTCGTGGCCGACGATCCGGATTTCCCGCTTTTCCGTGCCACCGACGAGTTCGACGCGTTCATCCACGGGCGCGGTTTCAGTTCTTGGTGATCCGGCCGACGGACCGGACGACGGCCGTGCAGCGGTCTTCGACGTAGTCGAGTCCGGCCTCTTCGGCGATCGCCCGTGCCTCGACCGACCTGATGCCTTGCTGTAACCACAACGCTTTCGCGCCGATCGCGACGGCTTGCTCGGCGATCGCCGCGGCTTCGGGGGACGGGCGGAAGACGTCGACGAGGTCCACCGGCTCCGGGATGTCGGCGAGCGTCCGGTACGCCTTCTCGCCGAGCAGTTCGGTGGCGCTCGGGTGCACCGGGATGATCCGGAAGCCCGCGGCCTGCAGGCTCGCCGGGACGGCGTGCGCCGCCTTGCGCGGATCACGGCTCAACCCGACGACGGCGATAGTGTTCGCGGCGGTCAGGACTTCTTCGGCATGTTCGGCCATGTCTTTTTCAACGTCGCCGGCGCGCTAAAGCTTCCAAAGCCGCAGGCCGCGGACGCGGTAGACGGGCCAGATGACGTGCCAAGCCTTGCGCCGGAGAAATCTGTCCGAGCAGGCGAGCACGTTGTTCGCCGAGGTCAGGACCACATCGGGCCGGTCTTCCCAGGCCGCGCCGGGCTCGCCGACGGCCAGCCTGAACACCGTCAGCAGGCCGCGGCCCTGCAGGTCGTACTTCGCGCCGCTGTCGCCGGAGGCGGGCACGAGCGTGGCGATTTCGGTCCGGAAGATGCTCGCCATGGCGGCTTCACCCTCGTCGGGCGTGTGCTCGCGCGGGGTGTCGTTCACGCTGGCCAGCACGGCTTTGCCGTAGATCCGCCGGGTGTACCGCGTGAGTAGCAGGCGTTCCCACAGCGGGAGCAGCCTGCGGCGGGCGAGCAGGCTCGCGCATTCGTGATGCTGGAGGCTGAAGACGTCGGCGACATTGTCGTAAGCGTTGCCGACCGGCTCGGTCACGTGCAACCGGACCTCGTAACGGATGCGCGTGGTCAGCGCGTCGAGGTGTTCACGATGTTCGAGCCGGGCCTTGGCGCGTGACTGCGACCAATCGGACATGGCGCTCCCTTCGGTCCGCGCACAGGCTAGCGTCCGATCGGGAGCGCTACGGCCGGAATCAGCCGATCTTCTCGCCGTACATCACGCCGAGCGGGTCGGAGATAAGCTCGAGGCGGGCGCCGTCGGGGTCGGTGAAGTAGATCGAATTCTCGCTCTCGACCTGGTACTTCACCCCTGCCGCGTCGAGGCGGGTGCGCTGCTCCGCCCAGCGCTCCGGCGGAACGGACAAGGCCAGGTGGTGAAGGCCGCCAAGCACTTCGGCGTACGGGCCGAGGTCCAGGCCGGGCAGGTCGAAGAACGCGACGGCGTTGCCGTTGCCGACGTCGAAGAAGAAGTGGCTGGAGCCCGGGTAGTCGCGGTTCTCGAACAGCTCGGTGAGCGGGAAGCCCAGCACACCTTGGTAGAACTCGATCGTCCGCTCCACGTCGCTCGAGATCAGCGCGGTGTGGTGGATGCCGCGGCCGAAGGTCTCCGGCCGCTCGGCGGCCGGGCGCAGGTGGCGACGGCGGATCTCGTCGCGGGTCTTGGTCAGTGCTTCGACGGCGGGGGTGTCGAGAGGCATGGTCTTCACGTCCTTTGGCGGTCTTGGCTGCTGAAACCCAAGTTACGCCGAGATTGTCTCGCGCGCAAGAGGTTTTCTGGCGAGAGGTTTCGTGCGGCGAAACCGCGAGTCGGGCCGTGAAGGTGACGATCAACGACTTTTGCCGAACCTCGTGCGCGGCCGTGCTGCGGCCTTACACTCAGGGGTGTGTCGACATCTTGGCCATTCGTCGGACGTCTAGCCGAGCTTCGTCGAATTCGTGAACGCGTGAGCCGGTCCCAGCCAGGTCTTCTGGTGGTGACCGGGCCTGCTGGCGTAGGTAAAACGCGGCTTGTCGACGAGGCGCTGCAGGGGACCGAATTCCGCCGATTCACCGCACCTGAGCACGTCAACGGGGTCGAGAAGGTGGTGGTCGCCGACGACGCGCACTTGCTCGACACTGATGCGCTTGATGCTTTGATCGCGCTGCCGCGTCAGCGCGACGTGCTCGTGATCGTCGTCGCGGAGGAAGAGCCCGTCAAGCTTTCATCGGATGACTCCGTCGAGCGGATCAAGCTCCCGCGCC
>Ga0247768_1000243_pt1 | contig 20165 bp, 19 predicted proteins | sample UWRJL016104C6_FD_179944 | JGI IMG/M metagenome (GOLD analysis project Ga0247768, IMG submission 179944) | Plant litter microbial communities from Arlington Agricultural Research Station in Wisconsin, United States - UWRJ-L016-104C-6 | ecosystem: Environmental > Terrestrial > Plant litter >... | reverse complement strand
CCGAGCACAAACGGCGGCATGACGTCGTAGAAGTTCCCGTGGAAGTGGTCAGGGCCCAGCACGACCACGGCGTCGGGCGCCAGCCGGGCGACCGCGTCGGCCACCCGCGCGACGTCCGCCAGGAACGCGCCGCCGGGCCGCGAGGGGTCCTCGGGCGGCAGCATGGTCGCGAACGGCGAGTGCGACATCGCGACCAGTCCGGCGATCTCGCTCACGACGGGTCCTTCCCGAGCAGCAGGAAGTCGCGGTGGGTCCGCAGGTACTCCCCCGGCTTCTCCCACTGCGGCCAGTGCCCGGCGTCGGCGATGACGTGCAGCCGCGCGTCGGGCAGCCACTCCAGCAGCATCGCCGCCTCGTCGAGCCCGCCGGTGGGATCGTGCTCGGTCCACAGCAACAGCGTCGGCGCGGTGACCTTGCCGACCCACTCCGGCCGCCACGCGAAGTCCTTGCGCACCAAGGGATCCTGAAGCACGAGCGTGTTGGTGATCGCCTGGACGAACCCGGGCCTGCCGTACACCGAGCGCCGCAGGTTCACCAGCTCGTCGGTGACCATCTCCTTGTGGTGGAACAGGAACTCCACCCGGCGGCGGACCGTCTCGTCGCTCGGGTCCAGCACCGCGGCCATGGTGCTCTCCCGCATCCGCGTCATCACCTCGGGCTTGTCGGCGATGTTGCCGGGAGTGTTCAGCACCAGCCGGTCCACGCGGCCCGGCTGGTGCGCCGCCACCCACGCGGTCACCCAGCCCCCGAGCGACTCCCCCGAAAGGTGCGCCGAGGTGATGCCGAGCGCGTCCATCAGCCCGATCAGGTGCGCCGCGAGCACGTCGATCGTGTAAGGCCGGTCCGGCAGATCGGACCAGCCGTGCCCGACCATGTCGTAGGCGGTGACCCGGAAATCCTCGGCCAGCCCGGCGATGTCGCGGGCGTAGGCCTCGAGATGCCCGCCGGTCCCGTGCAGGAGGATCAGGTCGGGGCCCGAACCGGCGCGCAGCACCCGGGTCCGCACCCCGCCGACGTCGACATGGCGCAGCTCGTGGTCCACATCGGACAACTCGCCCCAGATGCTGATGTGCTCGGGCACGTCACTCATGGGAATCCTCCTTGAAGCGGGCGCGGGCCTCCGCGACGGTAGCGAGCCCGGCGCTCTGCCGCCTGCCGGCGCCGAGCAGGTCGAGCAGCCGGGAGTTCTCGATGGTCAGGAACTCCACCGCGTGCTCGGCCGAGTCGTTGTAGTGGCGGTGCCAGGTCCACGGCGGGGTGTAGATGAAGTCGCCCGCCGACCAGGGCTCGCTCTCGTCTTCCAGCTCGGTGTGGCCTTCTCCGGAGATGACGAAGTGGACCGTCTCGTGGTGATGGCGCTGCATGTCAGTGCTCAGGCCCGGCGGGATGGCCTGCCGGAAGATCTCGAAGGTCGTCGACGGCAGCCTGCCCGCGACGGCCAGCTCGCTCGGATTGTGCACCTGCGCGGCCGGGAGCGGCTCCAGCTCGTCCGCGCGCACGACAAACGGGCGGGCCTCACCGGGCCGGACGGCGCTGGAAATCGCGCCGAGGAACTCGGGCATGCTGAAACCGGGCCCGGATTTCGCCATCAGATCGTCTCCGTTCGTCCGCCGTCGACCGTGAGCACGGTCCCGTTCACGTATCCCGCCAGCTCCGAGACCAGGAACGCCACCGCCACCCCGATTTCCTCGGGCTCCCCCGCCCGCCCGGCCGGGATGGCGGCGAGGTCCTCGGCGTTGATGTCGCCGAACACGGTTCCTGCCGTCCTGGCCCGGTTTTCCAGGATCTGCCGCCGCCGCTCGGTCGCGGTCGCGCCGGGTGCCACGCAGTTGACCGTCACGCCTTCGGCGGCGAACTCCCGGGACAGCAACTTCGCCGCCGCGGTGACCGCGGACCGCAGCACCACCGACGCGGCGAGGTCCGGCTGCGGCTGGCGTACCGCGGTGGAGGTCACGAACACCACCCGCCCGAAACCGCGTTTCGCCATGCGGGGCAACAAGATCCGCGCCAGCCGCAGCGGGCCGAGCAGGAGCAGCTCGAACGCCCGCTGCCAGCTTTGGTCGTCCACCTCCAGGACTCGCCCCGGTGGCGGGCCGCCGGCGTTGAGGACGAGCACGTCGAGCGTGCCGTAACGGCTCTCGACCTCGGCGACCGTCCTCTCCGCGGAATCGGCGTCGGCGATGTCGCTGACCAGCGGCAGCACGTCGGCACCGGTGCCGCTCCGCAGTCGCGACGCCGAGGATTCCAGTGCCTCCGCCCGGCGGCCGGTGATGACCACCGCGTGCCCGGCGCGGGCCAGTCGTTCGGCGGTCGCGTAGCCGATTCCCGAGGCGCCGCCGCCGACCAGAGCTGTCCGAGTAACGATGGCGGCCTCCTGGGGTCAGGTCCTTTGCCGCCGGTGGCGACCGGGTTAGCCTGGCCCGCATGATCTCCCGGAGCCAACCATGAGTCCCACTCAGCGGGATTTCGGTTCGGACGCCATGGGCGGGCTGGACCGGGCGGCGGCGATCCTCGGCGCCTTCGACACCAACCACCGCGAGCTGACGCTGGCGGCGCTGGTGGAGCGCTGCGGGATGCCGCGGTCGACCACGCACCGCACCGCCGACAAGATGATCAAGCTGGGCTGGCTGGACAAGCCCCGGCGGCACTACCGGATCGGCAACCGGCTGTTCGAGATCTCCAGCCTCGCCCCGATCCGGCACGAACTGCGCGAGTCCGTGCTGCCGTTCCTGCAGGACCTGCACAACGCGACGAAGTCCACCGTGCAGCTCGGGGTGCTCGACGGGACGCAGATCCTGGTCGTGGAGAAGATCACCGGGCACCGGCCGTCCCCGGTGCTGTCGCAGGCGGGCGGGACGATCCCGGCGTACTGCTCGGGGCTCGGCCGCGCGATTCTCGCCCACCGGGACCGGGCGACGATCGACGCGGTGCTCGGCGCGGGCATGCCCGCCCGGACCTCGCGCACCCTCACCAGCGCGGACGCCGTGCTCCGGGAGCTCACCGCGATCCCCGAGCAGGGCTGGGCCCTCGACCGCGAAGAGGGCAACGTCGGCGTGACGTGTGTGGCCGCCCCGATCTTCGGGCCGCTCGGCGAGGTCGCCGCCGCCGTGTCGGTCACCGGGCCCAGCAAGCTCGTGCATGCCAACCGGATCGGGCCCGCCGTCCGGATGGCCGCGGCCGCCGCGTCGCGCGCCTATTCGACGCGCCGCTGACCGCTTCGCGGTCCCGCTGAGCGGGACCAAAGTTTGCCGAGCCCCCGAACGGGTCCCACGCTGTGCACACCGGCCCACCGGGCTCCCCGGCGGTGCGCGACCCGAAGGAGACAACGGTGACTCTAGGCGGCGGTTACAAACTCCCCTCGCGCGAAGGCCGCTCGATCGCGGCGATCGGCCTGGGCATCACGGTGAAGACCGACGGAAAGTCCACCCACGACGCTTACTCGATGTTCGAGTACGCCGTCCCCGCCGAGACCGACGGTCCGCCCCCGCATCTGCACACCCGCGAGGACGAGTCGTTCGTCTGCCTGAGCGGGCGGCTCGACGTCCACCTCGGCGGCGAGGACTTCGTGCTGGAGCAGGGCGACTACCTCTTCCTGCCGCGCGACGTGGTGCACGCCTTCCGCAACCCGTACAAGGACGAGTCGCGGGTCATCTCGGTGGTCTCGCCCGCCGGGCTGGAGGCGTACTACCAGGCACTCGCGGACATGCCTCCCGGCCCGAAGGACATCTCGGTGATGAAGGGGATCATGGCCGATTTCGGCATCGAAATGCAGCTCCCGCCCGAGGTCCGGTGACCATGAGGATCGCCGTCATCGGCGCGGGGGTCGCGGGCCTCGCCACCGCCAAGGTGCTGCTGCACGCCGGCCACGACGTCGTGGTGTTCGACAAGGCGCCCGACGTCGGCGGCGTGTGGAGCCGCACGCGGCGCTACCCGGGTGTCACGACGCAGAGCCCGAAGGCGCAGTACTCGCTTTCGGATTTCCCCATGCCCGAGGAGTATCCCGAGTGGCCGTCCGGGGAGCAGGTCCAGGCCTACTTCGCCGCGTACGCCAAGGAATTCGGCGTCGACAAGGTCCTGCGGCTCGACACCGAAGTGACCGCCACCGCCCCGGCCGCGGACGGCCGGTGGACGGTCACGACCCGCGACGGCACCGAGACGTTCGACAAGCTCGTCGTGGCCAACGGCGTGTTCTGCGAACCCGCGGTGCCCGCCTACCCCGGCTCCGAGGAGTTCGCCGCGGCCGGGGGACGGCTGTGCGCGGGCACCGACTTCCACGACGCCGAAGAGACGCGCGGCAAGGACGTGCTGGTGGTCGGTTACGGCAAGTCGGCGTGCGACGTCACCGTCGCGCTCAGCCCCGTCGCCGCGAGCACGTCGGTCATCGCCCGGCAGATGCTGTGGAAGGTGCCACGCCGCATCGGCGGGTTCCTCAACTTCAAAATGCTGCTGCTGACACGTCTCGGCGAGGCGCTGTTCCGCTACCTGCGGCTGCGTGGCATCGAAAAGTTCCTGCACGGGCCCGGAAACGGGATGCGCCGCGGGATGCTCAACTCCATCGGCTCGGTGTCGGTGAAGCAGTTCGGCCTCGGCAAGCTCGGCCTTGTGCCGGACGGGCACATGGAGGACATCGTCCGCGGCGCGATCGGCCTGGCGACCGAAGGCTTCTTCGAGGGCGTCGCCGACGGCACCATCACCGTGCACCGCGACCGGACCATCACCCGCCTCTTCGCCGAAGGCGACAAACCGTTCGCCGAGCTCAGCGACGGCACCACGCTGCCCGCCGACCTCGTCATCTGCGCGACCGGCTTCACCCAGGGCGTCCCGTTCCTCGGCGACGACGTCCGGCGACGGCTGCTGGACGAACGCGGGAACTTCATGCTGTACCGCCAAATCCTGCCGATCGGTGTGCCCGGCCTGTACTTCAACGGCTACAACTCGTCGTTCTTCAGCCCGCTCAACGCGGAGATGGCGGCCGTCTGGATCGCCGCCGACGTCGCCGGGGCGGTCCCGCTGCCCGACGCCGACACCCTGCGGCAAGCCGTCGTCGACCAGCTGGCGTTCCTCGACACCGCCACCGACCGGCACCACTGCCACGGCACGAAGATCATCCCGTTCTCGATGCACAACGTCGACGAGGTGCTCGGCGACCTCGACCTCAACATCCCCAAGCGGGTCCGGGCGTCCCACTGGCTCAACCCGGTCGACCCGGCCGCCTACCGCGGTGTCACCCCAGCCCTGCTGAACCGCCTCGCCACCCACCCCGATCACACCCCCGCCCCAGGTCTGTCCCGCCTCCGGTGACGTGCTCTGAAGGCCACCATGAGGGCGCTAGATGCCCTCATGGTGGCCTTCAGAGCACGTGAAGCGTGGGCGGGGCGGGGGTCAGTCTCGGGGGTCGATCATGGCGGAGAGGTTGTCGACGACGGGACGCAGCAGGCTGTGCAGGGTCTCGATCTCCTCAGCGGAGAGGCCCGCGGTGGCCTGGCCGTTCGCGTGCGCGAGGAGCGCCAGCGCCTCCGGCATGATCTCCTCGGCGCGGGTGCTGAGGCTGATGCGGACGGCACGGCGGTCGCGCCGGTCCGGCGTCTTTTCGATCAGGCCCGCCTTGTCCATCCGCTGCAGCAGCGCGGCGGCCGTGGGCTGCTCGACGTAGGTGCGCTGGGCGATTTCGGCCTGGGTCAGCGGCCCTTCCTCGGCCAGGCAGACCAGGACCGGGACGTGGGCGACGCCGATGCCCAGCGGGCGCAGCCTCGCCTCGGCGACACGCATGAACGCGCGCGCGGCGCGGGTGACGAAATATCCGGTGTCGAATTCTATATCCATAGCCTGCTATCCTTTCGCATAGCTCGCTATGCATCCGACTCATCCAGGAGTGAAACACCCATGATCCTCGTCACCGGAGCCACCGGACAGCTCGGGTCCGCAGTGGTCCGCCGCCTGCTGGAGCGCGTCGACGCCACGGAGGTCGCCGCCCTCGCGCGCGACAAGAACAAGGCGTCGGACCTCGCGGCGCGCGGCGTTTCCGTCCGCATCGGCGATTACGACGACACCGACGCCCTCGACAAGGCCATGGCCGGTGTCGACCGCGTCCTGCTCATCGCGAGCAACAACCCGGAGCGCCGGATCCAGCAGCACCAGAACGTCATCGACGCCGCCCGGCGCGCCGGTACCGGGCTGATCGGGTTCGCCAGCCGGTCCCTGCGGAACATCCAGGCCTCGGAGAACACGCTCATGGGCGACTACTTCGCGACCGAGGACCGCATCCGGCGCAGCGGCCTCCCCCACATCCTCTTCCGGAACGCCCTGTACCTCGACACCGTCCCGGTGTACGTCGGCGGCGCGCGGGTTTTCGAGACTGGAATCCGGCTGCCGGCGGGCGACGGCAAGGTCGCCTACGCCCTGCGCAGCGAGATGGGCGAGGCACTGGCCAACGGGATGCTCGACCACGACGGCGGCAACCGAACCACCGTCGTCGCCGCACCGCGGGCCTACACGTTCGACGACGTCGCCGCCGCGCTCTCCGAAGTGACGGGCAAGGCCGTCGACTACCAGCAGATCTCCGACGAGGAGTACGTCGCGAACGCGACCCAGTCCGGTCTCCCGGAACACCTCGTCCGCCGGTTCCTCGGCTTCTACAACGACATCCGGGACAACCAGCTGGACGAAACCAGCTCCGATCTGGCAACACTGCTCGGTCGCGAGCCCGCCACCCTCGCCGAAGGGCTGCGGGAGGTGTTCGAACTGTCCTAACCGGACTTACCGATTTGCCTTTCACGGCTGGGAAAGCACTCGGGTGGTACCGTCTCATCCGAGACCGAAGGCGACGGGAGACCGGCCATGCTCGGCGTAGCGCCCCTCCCTGCCGAAGTTTCCGCCGCCGTGCCCGGCGACGACCTGGTGCCCGAAGCCGAGATCGTCATGGATCGTGGCTTCACCCTGCCCGTCCCGCCGGCACGGGCGTGGCCGTGGTTCGCCCAGCTCGGCAAGAACCGTTCCGGCTGGTATCTGCCGCGCTGGATCGAGACGATCATCCCGCCGCGACGGCGCGCGCTGCGGCATCTCGACCCCGCCCTGCAGAACCTCGAGCCGGGCGACGTCATCGACGATTGGGGCGGCCGCGACGCGACGTTCGAGATCGTCACGCACGACGCCCCGCACGTCCTGGTGCACCGCTCGGCGCGAGGTGATCTCCGACTCAGCTGGGCGATCCTGCTGCGGCCCGCGCCGGGCGGCAGCACCCGGGTGCACCTGCGTCTCCGGGTCAGCGGCGTCCGCCGCCGCCGGCTGGCCGAGTACGGCGGCGGCTTCTTCGACCTCTTCACCGTCGCCGGTCTCGCCGCCGGGCTGCGTGAGCGGGTCTGAACACTATCCGGTGACATGGCTCGCATCAGGTGTGAACGGTCCCGGGCCGGGTATGCCTGTCGAACACGACCGACCGGGAAAGGAGACAGCCATGACCGACACGGGCATCGAAGAAGACGTCATCGCTTTCCTGAGCAGGCAGCACCAGGAGATCCGCGCTCTGTTCACCGCTTTGGAAACCGCCAACGGCACCGAACGCCGCGACCTGTTCCGCGCACTGGTCAGGCTGCTCGCCATCCACGAAACGGCCGAAGAAGAGGTCGTCCACCCCGAGGTCCGCAGCCTGACCGGCGGCGAATCGGTCGTGGAGGCCCGAGTCGGTGAGGAGCACCGGGCGAAGGAACTGCTGGTGACGCTCACCGACATCGGCCCCGAAGCCGAAGGCTTCGACACTCTTCTGCTGCAGCTGCGCGACGACGTCCTCGCGCACGCCGCGCACGAGGAGCGCGAAGAGTTCCCCTTGCTGCGCAAGGCACACACCCCCGAACGGCTGCTGGCGATGGCCTCGACGGTCAAGGTCGCCGAAGCCGTCGCGCCCACCAGGCCGCACCCGGGCGTCGAGAGCGCTACGGCGAACCTGCTGCTCGGGCCGCCGGTGGCGATCATGGACCGCGCCCGTGACCTCATCCGCGGCGCCCTGGGCCGCTGACAGCTGAGAACTGCCGCAAACCTTGTGAGCGTTGCGGCCGGTTAGAACCGGCCGCAACGCTCACAAGGTTTTGTCGTGAAACCGGAAACTTCCGGAACCCGGATAGCCGCAGGTAGTCCGGGTTCCGGGCGGCGCCGAAGATCGTCGGCGGCAAACGGCCCTGTACACACCAAGATCGACTCACCACCATCTCCCCTATCCGGCCGCGTGCGGACGGCGGATCTCGACGGTTTTCCGGGGAGTGGGTGGTCATGGCCGAGCAAACGCATGCCGGACTGGGTGCGGTCGTCAGCAGGCACGTCGTCGACAACCAGCCGCGGCGGGTTCTCGCCGGTTGGGGCCTGGTGGTCGGGGTATTGGCCGGTGTCATCGGCATCGCTGCCGTCACCACGGAGTACGACACCCCGTACACACCTTGGCGCGGCTACTTCCAGGGTGCGCTGATCGGGCTGGCGATCGTCGGGCTGGCCATCGGGATCCTCTCCACCGGGCAGGCGAGCCAGCCTCTTCGGCCGCGTTCGACCTGGCGAGGAACTCTTGCTCGACCGGTTGGAGCCGGACTCGCCCGCGCACTGGTTCCAGCCACGAAGTCAGCGCCGCGAGACGCGCCCCGCGGTAGAGGTCGTCGCCCTGCTTGCCCGCCTCCGCCCACACGCGGACGGCGTCGGCGAACCGGCGGTGCTGGATGAGCCCGGCGCGGTCTTCGTCGAGCCAGTCCCGCAGCCGCGGCCACGCCGTCAGCAGCGCCTCGTGGCTGAGCCGCGCGCCGGTGTCGTCGACGGTCACCAGCCGGGCGGCGATCAGCCTGTCCACAATGGCCGCGTGGGCGCCGAATTCGGCGAACTCACGCGGATCCACCCGCCGCCGGGTGACGCCGTCGTCGTCGGAGACGGTGATCAGCCGCAGCAGGATCGTGCGCAGCGCCTGACGGCCCTCTTCGTCGAGCCCGGCGTAGATCTCCTCCGCCGTACGGGCGACAGCACCGTCGATGCCGCCCGCGCGGCGGTACGCGGCGAGGGTCAATTCCCCACCTTCCGCGGAGTTCCACGACTCGCGCAGGGCGTGGGCCAGCCTGGGCAGCGCGCCGGGGTCGTAGCCGATCTCGCCGCGCACGCCGAGGTCGGCGATCAGGCGTTCGGGCAGGCCGGGTTCGACATCGACACCACTGTCGCGGGCGGGACGGACGATCGCCTCCCGCAGTTCGGTGGCGTCCATCGGACCGAGCAGCACCGGGGCGTTCAGGGCGGGGATGAGCGGCGAAAGTTCGATGCACCGCTCGACGAGGTCCGCCCGCACCGCCAGCACGACGAGCGCGGGCCGCGCGTTTGCCAGCGCGGTGGCGAACGCGATCCGGTCCGGCTCCGGGGTGCCGTGGGTGAACAACTCCTCGAACTGGTCCACCACGATCACCAGCCGCGCCGGCGTCCCGTCCGCCGCCCGCGCGTGGCGGGCGCCGAACTCGGCCGGCGCCTCACGGATCGACCGGGCGATTTCCGGTGCGGAGAAAGGAGTCCTGGCGGCGAACGCCGAGGCGAGATTGCCGATGGGGTCGGCGCCCGGGGTAAGCACCACCTGTGGCCACCGGGCCTGTTCGGGCTCCTCACCCGAAGCGAGCGCAGGGAGCAGCCCGGCGTGCAGCAGCGACGACTTGCCCGCGCCGGAAGCCCCGACGAGCACCACCGGCTCGCCGAAGTCGAGCTGTTCGGACAGGCGCACCAGCAGATCGGTGACGACGTGTTCGCGGCCGAAGAACAGGCCCGCGTCCGACTGCTCGAACCCGCTCAACCCCGGATAGGGGCAGGTCGGCGGGCCGTCGTGCGGCAGTACGAGGGTCGCCTTGCGCGTGCCGGTCGACCGCACGATCGCGCGGACCAGCCTGCCCTGGTCGCGTTCCTTCACCGGCCCCGGCATCGTCGGTGTCGCCACCCGCACGGTGTTTCCGGAGTATGCCGCGGATTCCGCCGCGGCCAGCATCTCCCCCGCGGTCGGGAAACGGCGCGCGGGATCCTTCGCCATGCCGCGCAGTACGACCTCGTCGAGCGCCGGGGTGATGGCCGGGTCGAACACCGACGGCGCGGGCGGCGGGTGCAGCAGATGCGCGGCGACCTTCGCGGCAGGGTCGACGGCCGGGTGCGGCAGCCGACCCGTCAGGCACTCGAACAGCACGCACGCCAAGGAATACTGGTCCGCCCGGCCGTCGACCCGCCCGCCCGACAACCGTTCCGGCGCCATGTAGTCCCACGAACCGATCAGGCTTCCCGACGGCGTCAGTGCGGTGGCCTCGGGCGAAGTCTCGCGGGCGATGCCGAAGTCGACGAGGTAGGCGTGCCCGTCACCGTCGACGAGGATGTTCGACGGCTTGACGTCCCGGTGCACCAGCCCCGCGGCGTGCGCGTCGTCCAGTGCCAGCGCGATCTGCGTGAGCACCCGGATCGCGCGTTCCTGGCCTACCGCGCCGGAACCCAGCATCCGCCGCAGGTCGGTCCCGTCGACGAGCTTCATGTCCAGGAACAGGTCGCCGTCGATCTCGCCGAAGTCGTTGACCGGGATGACGTTCGGGTGGTGCAGCCCGGCCACGATCCGCGCCTCGCGCTGGAACCGGGCACGGTACTCGCGATCGGTCACCGACCCGGACAGCCGCTTCAGCGCGACCACCCGGTCGTTCTTGGTGTCGTAGGCGCGGTGCACCACGCCCATGCCACCCTGTCCGAGCAGGTCCTGGATGCGGTACGGCCCGAACTCCGCGGCATCGTGGGGGGCGGCGCCGACAACTCCCGCGACCATCAGGACACCCTTCTTCTTATTGTGGCCATAGCGTACTTCCGCGCGCGTCCGCTTGAGCCGACAATGACCGGATCGGAAAGGGCGGAAACTCGCGGGCGGTGGGCTGATCGGGCTAGCGCCCCGGCCGAAAGGCCCACCAGCGGGGAATGGGGAGAGACGTGAAAAACCTCGGCCAGGAAACGGATGCCCGGCCGCGGCGCGGTGTCGCGCTCGTGGTGATCCTGGCCTTTTACACCCTGGGCGCGATCACCTCCGGCGTGCTGCTCGCGATGGCCTGGGCCGATTACGCCGAGCATGGGCGGCGGATACCGCCAGTGCTGTTGCTGAGCGTGTTTTCCGCGCTGCTGCAACTGATCGCCGTCACCGGGCTCTGGTTCTGGCGGAAGTGGGGCCTGTACCTGATCGGGATTCTGGCCGCGCTCGGCCTGCCGCTCGACCTGGCCTACGGGACTCCCGCCCTGATCGTCTGCCTGAAGATCGTGCTCGTCTGCGCGCTGGCCTTCATCGTCATGCCCTATTGGGACCGGATGGTCGACTGAAAGGAACAATCCATGACGGAAGAAACCGCGGCCCCGCGCATGTTCATGCCGGGCCGCCTCAAAGGCGCGCTGGTGGTCCTCTGGCTCCAAGTCCTCGCGAACGCCTTGGCGGGATTCCTCCTGCTGAACAGCCTCAGCGAAGACGAAAGCCACGGCCGGAGCATGGACGGCACCGGCATCTTCTACTTCCTCGGCTATTTCTCGATCGCCGTCGCGATCGTGCTCGCCGTGTGCGCCGTGCTCGCGCTGCGCGGGCGTCCCTGGGTGCGTCCCACCATCATCTCGATCGAGTCGCTCAGCATCCTGTCCGGCGTGGTCAACGTCTTCTCCGGGGCGATCCTGGGCATAGTCGGTGTCGCCCTCTCGATCGGCGTGATCGTCGTCCTCGTCCGGCCGGAAGTGCGGGAGTGGTTCGAGAACTGAGCCCGCTCACCGCAGGGCGCTCAGCACGAGCGCCCTGATCTGCGGCTCGATCTTCGCCGTGGCGTGGGTCATCACGACAACCCCGAGGTCTTCGGCCGGATCGGCCCACCACGTCGTGCCGCTCGCGCCCGGCCAGGTCACCTCACCGACCGAACCCGGTGTGGGCGCGCCGCCGATCCGGCGCCGGACCGCGAGCCCGATCCCGAAGCCGTACCCCGGATTCCAGCCCGGCCGCTCCAGCAGGCTGGTATCCGTGCCCCGGGGGAGCTGGTCGGCCAGCATGTACTCCATGGTCTTGCGGCCCAGCACCGGATCCCCCTGGTCCAGCAACATCCGGACGAACCGCAGGTAGTCCTCCGCCGTGCTCACCAGGCCGGCCCCGCCGGAGTGGAACCGGGCGATGGACAGGTCGGGCAGCTTCTGCCCCGGCAACGGCTGGGCGAACAGGTCCCGATGCCGCATCGGAATGCCGAAGGTGGTGTCCCGCATGCCGAGCGGCGCGCAGACCTCGTCCCACAGGAAGTCGCCGAGCGACTTGCCCGTCAGCGACTCGATGATCTGGCCGACGAGGTCGAAACCCCAGCCGTAGTGCCACATCGCGCCCGGCTCGTGCAGCAGGGGCAGCTCGCTCAACCGGTCGACGAACTCCGCGCCGGTCAAGGCGGTCATCCCGTCGCCGACGGCGTCCGCGTAGAGCTTGTGGATCGGCGTGTCACCGAGCAGCCCCTCCGGCAGGCCCGCGGTGTGCCTCAGCAGGTCGAGGATCGTGGGCTGCACCTGCCTCTCCGCGAACTCCGGAAGGTAGGTGCCGATGGGCTCGTCCAGGACGAGCCGTCCGCGCTCGACGAGGGAAAGCGCGCCGACCGCGGTGACGGGCTTGGTCATCGACGCGATCCAGAACAGCGAATCCGTTGTCATCGCGACGTTGCAGGCCTTGTCGCGGTAGCCGAACGCCTCGAGGAAGACGACCTGGCCACGATGGGTGATCCCGACGACCGCACCCGGCAGCCGACCGGCCGCGACCTCCGCCTCGATGAACTTCCCCAGCCGATCCATGGTCGACATCTTCGCACTGGGCCGGCCCGGCGGTAGCGCGGTGGTCGACTCGGGGTCGTGAGTGTTTCGCGGGGTTAGAACCCCGCGAAACACTCACGACCCCGACGCAACCCCCTGCAAAAACCCGACCCTCCTTTGCAACTTTCACGTAATTTCATGCATATATTAAGCAACCGCTTGTAGAACCCGGGATCGAGCCTTACAGTCACCACTCCCCGAGAGAATCGAGCGCCCGATGTCACGGAGTTTTGGCGGAAGATCGCGCTGGACGGCGGTGGCGGCAGCAGCGGTGGTCGGCCTGAGCCTGACAACCGTTGGCAGCACGGCATTAGCGGCAGGCGCGAGCGCCGTCGTGACGCGCGCCGGGCTCGACCCGTCGCTGGTCGCGGGCCGGGGTGCCGCTGTCGACTTCGCCGAGCAGGAGGCCGAGAACGCCGTCACCAACGGTAAGACCATCGGACCGGGCCGCTCGGCGTACACACTGCCCGCGGAGGCGTCCGGGCGTAAGGCCGTCGAGCTGACGCCGACGCAGTACGTCGAGTTCACGCTGCCGAGCGCGGCGAACGCGATCACCGTGCGCTACAGCATTCCCGACGCGCCGAACGGTGGCGGCACCACCGCCCCGCTCGACGTCACGGTGAACGGCGCGGCACGCAAAACCATGACACTCACATCGCAGTACGCGTGGCTGTACAACCAATACCCGTTCTCGAACGACCCGAACGGCGGCCTGCTGCACCCGGACTGGTGGATCACCGAGTGCTCCTGCGTGCCCGCCGCGACGACACCGGCTCCGAGCGTCTCGACCCCGTTCCGCCCCAACCACTTCTACGACGAACAGCGCCTGCTGCTCGACCGCACCTACCGCGCGGGCGACAAGGTCCGGCTCACGGTACCGGCCCGGAGCACCGCCGCGCACACGGTCGTCGACCTGCTCGACTCGCAGCTCGTCGACCGGCCGCACGTCGACCTCGTCGCGTCGAACGTCCTGCTGTTCGGCGCCGACCCGACCGGCAGGCGTGACTCCGCGGACGCGATCGACCAGGCGATCGCCTTCGCGAAACGCTTCCACCTCAAGGTTTACCTGCCACCGGGCACCTACCAGGTGAACCGGCACATCATCGTCGACAACGTGACGATCGAGGGCGCCGGCAGCTGGTACACGATCGTCAAGGGCCACGAAGTCGCCCTGAGCACCCCCGCCCCGGACGGGTCCGTGCACACCGGCGTCGGCTTCTACGGCAAGGACGCGTCGGCGGGCGGCAGCACCAACGTCCACCTTTCGGGCTTCGCCATCGAGGGCGACGTCCGCGAGCGCATCGACACCGACCAGGTCAACGGCGTCGGCGGCGCGCTGAGCGACTCGACGATCGACGGCCTCTACGTCCACCACACCAAGGTGGGCATGTGGTTCGACGGTCCGATGACCAACCTGCGGATCACCGGCAACGTCATCACCGACCAGATCGCCGACGGGCTCAACTTCCACACCGGCGTCACGAACTCCAAGGTGTCGAACAACTTCGTCCGCAACAGCGGCGACGACGGGCTCGCCATGTGGTCCGAAAAGACGCCGGACACCGGCGACACCTTCGACCACAACACCGTGCAGACCCCCGTGCTGGCCAACGGCATCGCCCTCTACGGCGGCACCGACAACACGGTGTCGGACAACCTGATCGCCGACCCGATCCGCGAGGGCAGCGGCATCCAGATCGGGTCGCGCTTCGGCGCCGAAGCGTTCACCGGGCATGTCTGGATCACCGGCAACACGACCGTGCGCGCCGGGACCTACGAGCTGAACTGGAACATCGGGCTGGGCGCGATCTGGTTCTACGCGCTGGAGAAGAACATCGACGCGGACATCGAGGTCGTCGACGACAACTTCCTCGACAACACCTACAACGCGATCATGGAGGTCAGCGACTTCCCGGTGAAGGACCTGTACTCCATCACCAACGTCCACTTCGAGGACATCAAGGTGGACGGCACGGGCACCTCCGTCCTCAGTGCCCGCACGGCCGGGTCCGCATCGTTCCGGAACGTGGACGCGCGCAACGTCGGCGCGGTCGGGGTCGACAACTGCGGGTCGTTCCACTTCACGCCCGCGGGCTCGGAGTTCTCCGTGACCGACCTCGGCGGCAACGACGGCGGCTGGCTCGCGCCCTGGGAACTGCCGAACACCATCACCTGCGACGACCGGCCCCCGGTAGTCCCGCCACCCGCCCCGACCACCTGGTAACCCAACCTCGGAGCACGTGCCACACCGAACCCCCTGCACGCCCGCGTGCAGGGTGCGCCCGCGTGCAGGGTGCGCCCGCGTGCAGCCCACGCGCGCGTGTGTGCAATCCATGCACCTGTGCGTGCAGTCCACGCACTTCTGTGTGCAATCCACGAACATGTGCGGGCATTCCATGTACGCGTGTTTCCCTTCTGCGCACGCATGTCCGCCCTTCCCGTACCCGTGTCGGCTTCCCGCGTACGTGTGTCACCCTTCCCGTACCCGTGTCGGCTTTCTGCAAACGCATGCTCTCCCTTCGCCAGCATATGCTTCTCTTCGCGTACACATGTTTCCTTCCGCGTGCATGTGTCATGCTTCCTGCGTACATGGTGTACTCCCGTCGCGTTCTCGCGTTTCCTTTCCGCACGCGCGTGTCTCTTTCCCGTACGCGCGTTGCTTTTTCATTTAGGTGTGTTCCTTCTCCCGTAGGCGTGTCACCGTTTCCTGTAGGTGTGTTTCCCTTCTGCTTGGGCATGTTGCGTGGGTGCAGGGTTGCGCCGGTGGCGGGGTTTCCGGCTGCGCCGGATGGATATTTCCACTCCACCCATCACCCGCCGCTGCTGGGTCGCCAGCGGAAACACCCACCCGGACCGAAAACCTCCCCCACCTTTGTATTCGTTGCTGCATAACGGTTTCCGGGACGTGAAGGACCCGATCGTGTCATGGACGGACCGAATACGCGTTCGATAAACTAGAAAACGTGGACAGCAAGCAGACAGTGCCAGCGTGGCAGCTCTCCGACGGAGAACCCACCGCCGCACTCCTGCACGCCCAAAAAACGCTGAACCAACAATACGGCCACTCGATCGATCTTGTAGAGGAAGCCGAATCACGAGGATTGGCCTCCTGCAAGGGATACCGCACTACCGTCCGATTCCTGACCAGCGCGCTGAACCTCTCGACGCGGGAAGCGAAAGCCCGCGTCGCGTACACCACGCTGCCGATGCCGCTGGCACGTCGGGAGTTGGCGGCGGGGCGGATCACCTGTGAGCACATGGCCGAAATCCACCACGTGCTCTCGGTGGCGCCCGAGCACACGCTCGTCGAATTGGCTCTCCAGGCGCAGCCATTGTCGGTGAAGAAAGCCGGGATCCGACTTACAACCTACTGTGACATCGACACCCCACCGAACGATCCCGAAGACCGGCTGGCGCGGCCCCGGCGGCGACTCAAGTACTGGTTCGCCACCGACGGGCAGATGCACTTCACCGGCCAACTCGACCGCGAAACCGCCCACCTCCTCGAAGGCATCCTCACGCCCGTGCCGAAGCCGCGCCCGGTGGATGAGTTCGGCCAAGAAGACCCCCGCGACGAACACGAACGCAACGGCGACGCACTCGCCGAAGCCCTCAATCTCGTCAACAACGCGCCGGACTTCCCGACCGTGGGCGGGGATCGCGCGGTTGTCACCGTCACCGTCACGCTGGAGGAGTTGGAGCGGCGGGCGGGAAGGGTGTTCCTCGGCGAGCTGGTCTACAGCACCGCCAGCCACCTCCGCCGCCTGTGCTGTGACGCACAGGTGATCCCGGCCGTACTTGGCACCAAGAGCGAGATCCTCGACTTCGGACGGTCACAACGGTTGGCGTCCCGGGGACAATGCCGCGCCCTCGCCGAACGTGACCGGGGATGCCGGAGGCCGCCGAAACACTGCCGCGCACACCACCTCATCCCATGGTCCGAAGGTTGCACCACACCGAGTGGTCGATGCGGATGGTCGACGGGGTTCCGGAATTCATTCCGCCGAAGTACCTGGATCAGGAACAGAAACCGATACGCAATCGCATGCACCACAACCTGCCCCATGAAGTGGGCTGACCTGGTGCTCCCTCGGGGGATGTCCCCGAGGGAGCACGGCGAGGGCAGTCTACGCGACGTTGTCGCCGTGGGTAAGGGTTTCCCAGGAAACGAACAGGTCGTTGGTGTTCTGCGGGCGGTGTCCGGTGGTGAACGACTGGGTGTTGGCCATGGCGACGCCGAGCCGATTGTGGAGGGCGTTGTAGCCGACCTCGGTGATCGGGCCGAGACCGCGCGTGACGCTTCCGCCGCACAGCCAGGACGGCGGCGCGTTCAGTTCGTAGCGGGTCTGGAAGCCGAGGGCTTGGCGCAGGCGTTCGCCGATGTCGGTGCCGTAGAGGTCATTTCCTTGGATACGGGAGGTTTCGGCGACATGGGAGACCGACGAGATGCCGTATCCGGTGTGGACGAAGTCGCGGCACGTCTCCTGGGTGATGCCGTCTTGGAAGGTGGACTGACCTTGCCAGAAGCCGATGATCTGGTCACGGGTATTGAGGTTGTTGCTCGGCACCGTCTTCGGGAGGGATCCGTCGGAACTCAGGTAGATGTAGGCCGGGACGCGGGCGGTGTAGAGCGACATGCCCCGGTCGTAGATCGTCTTGTCTTCAAGGAAGACACCGATGCCGACGATGGCCTCGGCGATGCTCAGCTCCCAGTTGCCGGTGCGGGGGTCACTGCCCTGGATCTTCGCGAAGTAGACGTTGCGGAGCATCGTGCCGAACCGGCCCGAGTTCGGCCAGCTGCCGTAGACGTACTTGATGATCTCCGCCGCGCGCGGCCACGAGGAGGCCGACCAGGCCGTCTGGAGGTGGGCGTTGTCGTTGGTGTGGTCCTTGATGGTCGCGGACCAGGCGTCCATAATCTCGATCGCCTTGGTGGCGTAGCGGGTGTCACGGGTGACGTACCAGGCCAGCGCCTGGGTGTAGGCGGCGATCGCGTCTTGCCGCTCATCGGTACAGCCGAGGTTCGGGTTCGACACCGGGCCACACTCGACGACCGCACGCGGGTGCGGGGTGTACGACAGCGAGGCGTACTTCGACGCCATCATCGCGTCGTAGGCCTGCTTTTGCGGCTGGATGCCGCTGGTGACGCGGCTGCGCATCGTGTCGAGCTGGGCGCGACTGTCCACAATGCCGGGATGGGCGAAGGTGGCTGGCGCGACGAGGATCGCGGGGAGCGGGTCGGACGTCGGGGCGGCTGTGGCCGCCGGGGCGCTCAAGGTTCCGGCGAGCAGGACCGGAAGGAGTGCCGCCAGGGTTTTGCACAAGAGTTTTCGTGACACGGGAATACCCTTCGCCTGCGGATTCTTTGACCTGAATCGGGTGCGAAAATCGGAGTTTACCCCGTATACCCAGAGAGGTCTAGACCTCTTGGAAATCCGGATCGAACATTCACATTTGTGGACGGATAAAGAAGTCTCGCTCACTGGCACATTTCACGGATACAACAGATATCAATTAAAGAATGTGGGCGGAGAATTCAGCCCGCTGAATAGGAGGTGGTGAAAGCGGCGTCGGCCGGGGCGTGCGGTGGCTACGGGCTGGGCGTTCGCGTAGCGTTTTGGCATGGAGTCACCCCTGACGACCGACCGGCTGGTCATCCGCGACTGGTCGATCGACGACGCCGACGCGGCGTACGAGATTTACGGCTCGGAGGCGGTCACGCACTGGCTGACCCCGGCGATGGACCAGGTCGGCGACGTCGCCGCGATGCGCTCGGTGCTGAGCGCGTGGCAGGAGGCGCAGCCGAGCCTGTTGCCGCCACGGGGGCGCTGGGCGGTGGAGGAGCGAGAGACCGGCCGGGTGGTCGGTGGGCTTGGCATCCGCCTGTTGCCGCCGTTCGAGGAGGACCTCGAACTCAGCTGGCAGCTTCACCCGGACGCGTGGGGGCAGGGCTACGCCACCGAGGCGAGCAAGGCGCTCATCGCGTGGGCGTTCACCCAGGACACCGACGAGCTCTTCGCCGTCGCGCGGCCGAACAACGTCCGCGCGGTCGCGACGGCGAAGCGGCTCGGGATGCAATGGGTCGGCGAGACGACCAAGTACTACGACCTCCGCCTCCAGGTCTTCCGCATCCGGCACAGTGACCTGAGCAACAGTGACCTGAGCTAGCGACCTGAGCTAGGACACGGTCCCGACCCGGCACAACCACGTACCCGAGGCGGAGCGCTCGCAGGTGACGTAGTGCGCTTCGTCCGGGCCGGTCGAGCGGGCTTGCCATGGCATGACGGCTTCGCCGGCGAGCAGGGCGTCGAGGGTCTGGACGGCGGGGTCGCGAGGTTCGGGGTGGTGCTCGTACTCCGCCCGGCCCAGCGCCAGCGCGACCGACATGGCCAACAGGTTGACGTCGTTGGGTTGGTCGGGGATCCCCGCGTCGGCGGTGGGTTCGAGGCGGATCCCCTCGCCGGGGACAGCGGCGATCAGCGCGACGTATTTGGCAGCCATGACACCGAGCTTTCCACGCTTTCCGCACCCGCCACAAGGGAATCCACCACAAAGGACAGACCGCCCACAACGGATGACGAGCGCGGCTTTCAGTCAGCGATCGGCGGGGATTTCGGCAAGTATTCGGGTGAACGCGGAACACGACGAAGTGAGGTGCTGTCCGTGTACGAATCCCCCTCGCCGGTCACCGAACGAGTGAACCCATGACCACGACCGCGCTGGCGGCGGCCGCACCCTGGACATCGCACGACACCCGGCTGATCTGGGTGACCGTGCTCGGCATCGCGATCATCGTGGCCCTGATCGTCGCGCTCAAGATGCACCCGTTCCTCGCGCTGGTCCTCGGCTCGGTGTTCGTCGGCTTCGCCTCCGGCGTCGGCTCGGCGAAGGTGATCACGAACTTCGAGACCGGCGTCGGCAGCACGCTGCAGGAGGTCGGCCTGCTGATCGCGCTGGGCGCGATGCTCGGCAAGTTGCTCGCCGACTCCGGCGGAGCCGATCAGGTCATCGACAAGCTGCTGGCGAAGGCCAAGGGCGCCGCGGTGCCGTGGGCGATGACGCTGGTCGCGCTGATCATCGGGCTGCCGATGTTCTTCGAGATCGGCCTTGTGCTGCTCCTGCCGGTGATCGTGCTGGTCACGCAGCGCTCGAAGCTGCCGCTCATGCGCGTGGCGATCCCGGCGCTCGCCGGGCTGTCGGTGCTGCATGGCCTGGTCCCGCCCCATCCCGGTCCCCTGCTCGCGATCAGCGCCGTGCACGCCGACCTCGGCACCACCCTCGCGCTAGGGCTCCTGGTGGCCATCCCGACCGTCGTGATCTGCGGTCCGCTGCTG
>Ga0247768_1000235_pt1 | contig 20341 bp, 21 predicted proteins | sample UWRJL016104C6_FD_179944 | JGI IMG/M metagenome (GOLD analysis project Ga0247768, IMG submission 179944) | Plant litter microbial communities from Arlington Agricultural Research Station in Wisconsin, United States - UWRJ-L016-104C-6 | ecosystem: Environmental > Terrestrial > Plant litter >... | reverse complement strand
CGGCCCCGGCCTGCTGCTCGTGCTGGCGGGCCTGCTCGTGCTGGCTTCGGAGTTCCCCAAGCTGGAGCGCTACGTCGACCCGGTGCGGGACAGGGCGATGAAGGCGGCCGAGGACAGTGTCTCGTCGCCGCTGCGTGTCACCGGCTCCGTGCTCGCGGGGCTCGCGCTGATCGGCGCGGGCATCGTGTGGGGGACGGTCGACGGTCTCTGGCTCGGTGGCTGGAGCACCGGGTCGAGCCTCATCCTGTCCGGGATCATCCTGCTGGCGCTGCTGGTCTGGAGCTACCGCCGGGTCCACAGCCGCCGCCCGGTCAAGTAACGCTCACCAGGCCTACTCTGTGGGCGGGCAGGGCGAATTGCGGGTCCGGTCGGCGTCTCGGCCGGTATCTCGCGCTAGGGTTGTCGCGGTTGAGTCCACAGCCATATCCAGGTCGGTAGTTGGCATGTCGTAACGGAGATGGTGTGGGCGGGACAGCCTCTGAATTCTCTACCCCGGTCAGGGCCGGAGTGCAGCTGAAGTCGGTCGGGGTGCCCAGGATGGCGCCAGGCCACCGGCTGCGGGTGCTGCTGGTCGAAGACGACGACGGTGACGCCTTGCTCGTCGAGGAGATGCTCGTCGACGGCGCCACGCCGGTCCTGCTGGACCGGGTGGAGACGATGGCGGCGGCGCTGAGCGGGCCGATCCACGCCGACTGCATCCTCCTGGACCTTCAGTTGCCCGACGCGGTCGGCCTCGCGGGACTCACCAAGTTGCGTGAGCACGCGCCCAACACCGCGGTGGTCGTGCTGACCGGGCAGCGTGACGAGCTGACCGGGGTGGCGGCGGTGGCCGCCGGCGCCCAGGACTACCTGGTCAAGGACCAGGTGGACGGGCCGCTGCTGGTCAAGGCGCTGCGATATGCCTGGGAGCGCAAGCGCGCCGAGGAGGTCGAGCAGCAGCTGATGCAGCAGCAGCTGCTGGCCAGCGAAAACAGCAGGCTCGAACGGGGGCTGCTGCCGACCCCGCTGCTCACCGACCCCAGCCTGACGCTGGCCACGCGCTACCGGCCCGGCCGCGACGGTTCGCTGCTCGGCGGCGACTTCTACGACGCGGTGGAGCTCCCGGACGGCACGCTTCACGCGATCATCGGCGACGTCTGCGGCCACGGCCCGGACGAGGCCGCCCTCGGGGTGGCGCTCCGCATCGCCTGGCGTTCGCTGGTGCTCTCGGGCCTTCCCGAGGCGGAGATCCTCGCCACGGTCGACAAGGTGCTGGTGCACGAGCGCATCCAGCCCATCTTCGCCACCGCGTGCATGGTCAGCATCCCCGCGGACAGGCGTTCGCTCCGGCTCTGCCTCGCCGGGCATCCACCACCGGTGCTGCTCACCGGCGAGGGCGCCCGCCTGCTGCCCAACGGCAGGCTCGGGGTCCCGCTCGGCCTGTCGGCGAGCCCCCGGTGGGAGCCCGCGGAGGTCGAGCTGGAGCCCGGTTGGTCGCTGCTTCTCTACACCGACGGCGTGTTCGAAGGCCGGATCAACGGCGGCCCCGAGAGGCTCGGCCACGAAGAGATGGCGGCGCTCCTTCCCGGCATCCTGGACGCCCTTCCCGGCTGGCGGGACGATCCCGGAATCGTGCTCGACAAGCTCATCGCCTCGGTGGAGCTCCTCAACAAGGGACCGCTCGACGACGACCTCGCCATAGCCATGCTCACCCACGAAGCCCCAGGCCGGATTACATGAACGAAGCAGCACCTCACGCCGCGAAGCGCTGGTCCGTCCAGCGCTGGGCCGCGGTCCTCGCGCTGGTCGAAGCGATCATGGTGGTCGCCGCGATCTCCGGCGGGATCATCGCGCTGAGCAACCTCGGCGAAGCCCGTTCTCAGCTCATCGACCGCACCGATCCCCAGCTGGTCCAGGCGAGCGAGCTGTCCACGGCCCTGCTCAACCAGGAGACCGGCGCCCGCGGGTACCTGCTCAACCGGCGCCCCGACTTCCTGGAGCCCTTCACCCAGGGCAAGCAGCAAGAGGCCCGGGCGGTGGCGGAGATGCGGCGCCTCGGCGCGACCGAGGGCACCGAAGAGGGCACGGACCTGGACGAAGTCGAAAGCAAGGCCCGGATCTGGCAGCAGACGGCCGACTCCCGGGTCGCGAGCGGCCAGCCGGCCGCGACACCCGCCGAAGCCGATCAGGGCAAGGCGCAGTTCGACGCGGTGCGGGCGGCCCTCGCCACCCAGCGCGCCCACCTCGAACAGGCGCGGGCCACGGCCACGAGCAGCCTGCTGGCCGCCGACAAATTCCTGCGGATCATGCTGGCCATCATCGCGGTGCTGGTGCTGGTGCTGTTCGTCATCCTCTACTGGGGTTTCCGCCGCGCGATCGCGACGCCGATCGCCAAGCTCGCCGCGGAGGTCAGGGCCGTTTCGAGCGACGACATCCACCTGCACGTCCAGGGTGGTGGCCCGCGCGAGCTGGTCGAGCTGGCCACCGACATCGAGGCGATGCGGCAGCGGATCGTCGACGAGGTCAGCCAGCTGCACCACGCGCACGAGCTGCTCGACACCCGCACCCAGGAGCTGCAGCGCTCCAACTCCGACCTGGAGCAGTTCGCCTACGTCGCGTCCCACGACCTGCAGGAGCCGCTGCGTAAGGTGGCGAGCTTCTGCCAGCTGCTGCAGCGCCGCTACCAGGGCCAGCTCGACGAGCGTGGTGACCAGTACATCCAGTTCGCCGTGGACGGCGCCAAGCGGATGCAGGCGCTCATCAACGACCTGCTCTCGTTCTCCCGCGTCGGCCGCCGAGCCGGTGAGCACGTCGTCGTCGACACCGGCCAGCTGTTCGACACCGCGATCGGGAATCTCGAGCCGGTGATCGCCGAAACCGGCGCCCAGGTGACCCACGGTGAGCTGCCGCGGGTGCGGGGCGAGGCGTCGCTGCTGACCGCGGTGCTGCAGAACCTGGTCAACAACGCCATCAAGTTCCGCGGCGAGGCGACCCCGGAGGTCCACGTCGACGCGCGCCGGGACGGTGACGAGTGGATCTTCTCGGTCACCGACAACGGGATCGGCATCGAGCCCGAGTACGCCGAGCGGATTTTCGTGATCTTCCAGCGGCTGCACGCCAAGAGCGCCTACCCGGGCACCGGGATCGGGCTGGCGATGAGCCGCAAGATCATCGAGTACCACGGTGGCCGGATCTGGCTGGACAAGGAGGCACCCGAAGGACGGACCCGCTTCTACTTCACGCTGCCCGCGATCACCGACCCGCCCGAGTCCGAGCCCGCCGCGCCGTCCACTGAGGACACGGTGCGGGCCGGGGAGACCGGGGACACTGTGCAGGTCGGGGACACTGTGCAAACCGGAGAGACTGTGCAGGCCGGGGAGACCGTGCAGGCCGGGGAGACCGTGCAAACCGGGGACACCGTGAAGACCGAGACTGCCCAAATCAAAAAAGAGGACGTGTGAACGAGTTGCTGAGCCCAGTCGACATCCTGCTCGTCGAAGACGACCCCGGCGACGTGCTGATGACCCAGGAGGCTTTCGAGCACCACAAGATCCGCAACTCGCTGCACGTGGTGAGCGACGGCGTCGAGGCCCTGCAGTTCCTTCGTGGTGAGGAGCCCTACGAAGGCATGCCGAGGCCGGGCCTGATCCTGCTGGACCTCAACCTGCCGAAGAAGGACGGCCGTGAGGTGCTGGCCGAGATCAAGGCCGAGCCGTCGCTGCGCACGATCCCGGTGGTCGTGCTCACCACGTCCGAAGCCGAGGAAGACGTCCTGCGCAGCTACGACCTGCACGCGAACGCCTACGTCACCAAGCCGGTGGACTTCGAGCGGTTTGTCGAGGTGGTCCGTCAGATCGACGAATTCTTCGTGACGGTGGTCAAACTCCCGCACTGACGCGGCCGGAGCCCGCGGTGCCGAGAGCGCGCATCGCGGGGCCGGACGTGCCGGCGTCGATCCGCAGGTTGACGCCCAATTGCTGGGCCAGAAGCTGAGCCCTGGAGAGCACTTGCAGCCCGGCGGAGCTCATCGAACTCACCCGGGACAGGTCGATGACCAGTTGTGTCACCGCGCTGCGCAGCCGGCTCGTCACCAGCTCCGCCAGGCGCGGGGCCGAGGCCTTGTCCATCGCGCCGCTGACTTCGATGACAACCGCCCGGGCGTTCGGTCTCCGCACACTCACCTGAAGCTTGTCGGAGGGCGCCGGGGCGGGGCTGGTCACAGTCAAGTTTCTCGCCTCCAAAGGGCGAGGGCGGCGACGGCGACGGACAGCGCTGAAGCAGGCTTGATCGCCGGGCTCGCCCCCGGAAAGTACACGGGGTTTAGACGGCGGCTACGGGGTTGAACCGCCTTATGAACCTATATGGGTGATTCACAGCCCGCAACCATCATAGCGCCATTTGGCCTAATCATAAAGAAAGCTTCTCTGGGCCCGGGGATTTCCCCGAAGGTGAATTGTTTTGCGAAATCCTTGTCGTCTAACGCTTTTCCGGTCTCCGTGTCGAGGTGATCGACGTCGCCTTGCCCGGGCGGTGGCAAAAGTGCCCCGGCGGATCGGCGAGTGGCGGCGGCCACACCCAGTAGCCGCGCCGCGCGGCCATGATCGTGAATTGTTCACCGCGAATATCGCCGGGTGCCGGGCGTCAGGAATCGAAGAGCGCGCTGACCGACTCGCCGTTGTGGATGCGCCGGATGGCTTCGGCGAGGGCGGGCGCGATGGAGAGGACGGTGAGCTTGGCGGTGAGTTCCTCGGCGGGGATGGGCACGGTGTTGGTGCAGACGATCTCGACGACGTCGGGTTGGTCGCCGATCCGCTTGAGGGCGCCGTTGGCGAACAGGCCGTGGGTGCAGGCGACGCGGATCGAGCGGACACCGATCTCCCGCAGCCTGGTGAGCAGCTCGATCACGGTGCTGCCCTTGGCGATCTCGTCGTCGAGGACGATCACGTCCCGGCCGGCGACGTCGCCGATGACGGAGCTGATGGCGACCCGGTCGTCGGCGAACCGCTGTTTCGCCCCGGCGGCGACCCGGACCCCGAGCAGGCGCGCGAAGTGCGAGGCCTCCTTGGCGTTGCCGAGGTCGGGCGAGACGACGGTGGTGTTCGAAAGGTCGTACCGCCGGAAGTGGGCGGCCAGCTCACGAAGCGCGTGGAGATGATCGACGGGGACGCTGAAAAAGCCGTGGACCTGCGGGGAGTGCAGGGTCATGGTCAGCACGCGGTCGGCGCCCGCGGTCGCCATCAGGTCGGCGACGAGCCTGCCGCCGATGGAGATCCGGGGCGCGTCCTTCTTGTCCGACCGGGCGTAGGAGTAGTGCGGCATGACCACGGTGGTGCGGGCGGCCGAGGCGCCGCGCGCGGCGTCGAGCATCAGCAGGAGCTCGACGAGGTTCTCCTGGACGGGCCGGACCAGCGGCTGGATCAGGAAGACGTCGCGTTCCCGGCAGTTGGCCTGGAGCTGGACCTCCAGGCAGTCGTTGGCGAAGCGCGAGACACGGACGGGGAGCAGGGGGACTTCGAGCTGGCCGCAGATCTCGGCGGCCAGCTCGGGGTGGGCACTGCCACTGAAGACCGCGATTCCGCGCACGACGACTCCTGGATCGGGGATTTCTCCTTGATCGGGCGTCAGGTGAATCTACTGCTTCCCGGCGGCGCTGAGGGCGCGGACCGGTGATGACAGCTTGCGTGTCTGCACACCGTCGATCCGCAGCAGGACTGTGCCGTCCGGCGCCTGCGCCACGGCGAAGTGCCCGGGCACGGCGTGCAGGGTCACCGCGGCGCCGAAATGGTCCATGACCCCGATGTCGTTGAGGCCGGTGAACACCTCGATCTCGCGGACCGCGACCGGGACGAGCATCGCCCCGTTCCCGGCCGAGAGCACCGACAGCTGGATCACCGCGTCGAGCAGCAGGGCGGGGAGGCGGAAGTCGGCCAGCCGGTCCGCCCAGCCGCCGAGGTCGGGGGCGAAGTGCGCGGTGCCGCCGCTGCCGCCGATCCGGACGCCCGCCATCGACGCGAACGGGCCGTCGAGGTGCAGGGGAGCGTCCTGCTCGTAGTACACCGGTGTCACCACGCGTCCCGTCGTGTCCGGTGGCGGCAGATGCGGTGCGGGCCGGAATTCGGGCGCCAGGCGCACATTGGTCCTCGCGTGCACCCGATCCTTGCGCAGCAGCCTGCCGTCCGGGGCGATCACGTCGCTGAGGACCTGGACGGCCGAGCCGCCGTTCTCCGCGGCGCGGACCACCAGGCGGTAGCCGGTGGAGGCGAAGACGGGTTCGTAGAAACGGAGGTCGTTCAGGGAGGTGACGACCCGCGAGGTGTCCGCGGCGGCGGCTTCGACGGACAGCTCGGCGACAAACGCGCCGGGCATCGTGGGCATCCCGCGAAGCAGGTGATGGACCAGATAGCCGTTGTCGCCAGAGTCGCCGTGGTCGGCGGGGCCCCAGGTGAGGTCGGTCGTGCCCTGACTCGCGAAGGTCGATCGCGGGAGGAAGGCGCCTTCGGGGCGCGATGGCGGAGAAGCGGCGCCGGCGATGTGGTCGGCGATCTTGCCGAGGTTGGGGAACGCGGCGGCCGCGAGCTGTGCCCGCTCGCCGGCGAGGTGGAAAATCTGGGCGACTTCGGCGAGTAGCGCTGTCTGCTTGAGCGAGTCGACACCGAGATCGGCCTCCAGGTGAGCGGATTCCGCCAGTACGTCAAGCGGGTAGTCCAGGGCTTCGCCGTAAAGGGCGCGCAGCCTCTCCAGCACCTGTGGTCTCGGCGGGTTCTCCCGCTTGACGGTCCGCTGACTCGGCACGATTTTCACCACCGGCAAGGCTTTCCCGGCCGCTACCTCGGGAACGGCGTCCGGCTGGGCGGCGCGGGCGAAATTCACGGCTTCGGCGTCCGGGTCGAGCAGCGGGGCGAAGGTCCGCACCCCGGGCAGGGTGGCCGCGACACAGCGGGTGAGCGCGTCACACGCGCCGGCCTCCACGAACAGCGAAGCGCCCCGCTGGTGCAGGTCCCGCACGCTGCCGAGGAACTGCACGGGCAACTCCATACCCTCGGCGATCTTGCCGCACAGGTCGTCACCGTCGGTGTACTGCCTGCGGTGCACGGCGGAGACGACGGGAATGGCCAGCGGACGTTGTTCCACGCGCGAAGTCCGTTCCAGGAAACCGGGGATGGCGTGCCGCAGTGACGGATGGTGGGCGGCGTACGGCAGGTGGAGGCGCACACACCGGAATCCCAGGGCGTTCGCGGCGTCTTCCACCCTGGTGACGGCCCCGATCGGCCCGCTGAGCACCGTCTGCCGCGGCGCGTTGAGGCAGGCGACCACCACCTCCGGTTCGTCCAGCACCCCGACGAGGTGCCGGGCGATCGGCTCGCTGACCACGATCGCGGCCATGGCCCCGCGGCCTTCCCACTCCCGCAGCGCGGCGGCCCGGGCGAAAACGAGCCGGACACCGTCGGCGAGGCTGAAGGCGCCCGCCGAAACCAGCGCGGCCAGCTCCCCGAAACTGTGGCCCAGCAATACCGAAGGCCGCGCCCCGGAATCGACCAGAATCCGGTGCGTGGTTATCGACGCGCCGAATATCGACAACTGCACGACCTCGGCCGGCCGGGCCAGCATTTCCCGCGCGGACGGCGGCGCGCCGCCGAACAGCAACGGGGAGACCGGCGCGGTCCCGAATTCGGCCGCGACCTCGTCTATCTCCCCGAAAACCCGGTCCACCTGCGGATAGGTGAGCTTGGCCTGGCGAAGGACACCCGCGGAATAGGCACCAAGACCGGGAAACAAGAATACCGAATCAACGGCCACGACTTTCCTCCTGAGAAGATTTCCCCAGTCGTTTTGACGGTAATGCCGTCCGACTCAGCCTAAGGTCGTGGTGCGGGGCACGCAGTACACGTTTGGCTCATGGGAAACCGGCCTCAGCGTGGCCGTCCGGGCGGAAATCACCGGATGGAGTTAGCCCACAAGCCGGATGAGGTACTCCCCGCGATCGCGGAGAGTGTGCCCGCGCGGTTTCCGTCGTGACCGGGCCGCCCGGATAGTGTGGAAGGTCCGGGCGGGTCTGCCCGGAACCCGGCACAGGAAACAAGCGGAAACGAGGGAAATGCGGCGAGGACGAGAGCCGAAGGGGCGCGCGGCCCAGTCGAGCGGCCCGGCGCCGGGGCAGCACCAGGTGCGCTTCGGCATGGCGGAGCTGATGCGCGACCTCGACCGGCCCAACGGCTGGCTGCTCAGCGTCGACGGGGTCGCGCAGTCATACGTCGACCTCGACGACCCCACCCATCTCGAATTCGACTACGTCCGCCGGATCGGCGACGTGATCGACTGCCTGCCGCCGGGGCCGCTGGAAGCCCTGCACGTCGGCGGCGGGGCGTGCACCCTGCCCCGGTATGTCGCCGCGACCCGGCCGGGCTCACGCCAGCTGGTCCTGGACGCCGACGGCGAGCTCATCGACCTCGTCCGCGAGCAGCTCGACCTGCGGAGCGTGCCGTCGCTGCGGGTGCGCATCTCGGACGGGCGCGCCGGGGTCGCCAGCCGGCACGACGCCTCGGCCGACCTCGTCGTGCTGGACGCGTTCGAGCGGGCCGCGATGCCCAGTGGCCTGGCGACCCTGGAGTTCGCCACCGACGTCGCCCGCGTGCTGCGGCCCGCGGGGACGCTCGTGGTCAACATCTCCGACGGCCCCGGCCTGCGGTTCGCCCGGCGGGTCATCGCGACCGTGACGGCGGTGTTCCCCCAGCTGGTGCTGCTCGCCGAGCCCGCCGTGCTGCGGGGGAGGCGGTTCGGCAACCTCGTGCTGGCCGCGTCGGCCGTCGAGCTGCCGTTCGACGCGCTCGTCCGCCGGGCCGCCTCGGCGGTCTTCCCGGCGCGTGTGGTGCCGGCGGCGGAGCTGCGGAAGCTGGCCGGGCAGCTCGACCCGCTCACCGACGCCGCGCCGATGGCCTCGCCGACCCCGCCCGAACACGCCTTCGGCCTGCCGGAACGCCCCTGATCGCGATACGCGTGGGGGGTATGTCACACCACCTGGTTCAAGTTACCCCCTAGGGGTATAAATGAAGTATGAGTGAGGCGACTGACCACGTGACGACGTACACCGTGACCGGGATGACCTGCGAGCACTGCGTCTCCGCGGTGACCGAGGAGGTCTCCAAGATCGATGGGGTGACCAACGTGGCGGTGGACCTGCCCAGCGGCGCCGTCACGGTCACCAGCGGGCAGAAGGTCGGCGACGACGAGATCCGGGCCGCCGTCGACGAGGCCGGGTACACCCTCGCGGACTCGCTATGACCCTCGCGGGCGCCCGTCCCGACGCCGAGATCGAGCTGGCGATCACGGGCATGACCTGCGCGTCCTGCGCGATGCGGATCGAGAAAAAGCTCAACAAGCTCGACGGCGTCAGCGCCACGGTGAACTACGCGACCGAGAAGGCGAAGGTCTTCTACGCCGACACCGTCGACCCGCAGCGTCTCGTCGCGCAGGTCGAGCAGGCCGGTTACTCCGCCGTGCTCCCCGCACCGAAGACCGCGTCACCGAAGACCGCGTCCCCTAAGACAGCCGAGCCGGACCCGTCCGGCGAGGACACCGCGCTGCGTGAGCGGCTGATCGGCGCGGTCGTGCTGTCGGTGCCGGTGATCCTGCTGGCGATGATCCCCGCGCTGCAGTTCACCTATTGGCAGTGGATCTCGCTCACCCTGGCCGCGCCGGTCATCGTCTGGGCGGCGTGGCCGTTCCACCGCGCGGCCTGGACCAACCTGCGGCACGGCGCCGCGACCATGGACACGCTCATTTCGGTCGGCACGCTGGCGGCCTTCGGCTGGTCGCTCTACGCGCTGCTCTTCGGCACAGCAGGCATGCCGGGCATGACCGACGAATTCGAGTTCACCGTCGGGCGGATGAGCGGCGACGCGAACATCTACTTCGAGGTCGCCGCCGGGGTCACCACCTTCATCCTCGCCGGTCGCTATTTCGAAGCACGCTCGAAGCGGCGTGCCGGGGCAGCCCTGCGGGCGCTGCTGGAACTCGGCGCGAAAGAGGTCGCCGTGCTCCGCGGCGGCGTCGAACTACGCATCGGTGCCGACGAACTCCTGGTCGGGGAGCGGTTCGTGGTCCGTCCCGGCGAGAAGATCGCGACGGACGGTGTGGTCGAGGAGGGCAGCTCCGCGGTCGACGCGAGCATGCTCACCGGCGAGTCCGTGCCCGTCGAAGTCGGCCCCGGCGACACCGTGACCGGCGCGACCGTCAACGCGGGCGGGCGGCTGGTCGTGCGGGTCACCCGGGTCGGCGCCGACACCCAGCTGGCGCGGATGGCGAAACTCGTCGAGGACGCCCAGACCGGCAAAGCCGAGATCCAGCGCCTCGCCGACCGGGTTTCGGGTGTTTTCGTGCCCATCGTGATCGTGCTGGCGCTGGGCACCCTGGTGGTCTGGCTCGCGGCGGGCGGGTCGGTCTCGGCCGCGTTCACCGCCGCGGTGGCCGTGCTGATCATCGCCTGCCCGTGCGCGCTCGGCCTCGCGACGCCGACGGCGTTGCTCGTCGGCACCGGCCGCGGCGCGCAGCTCGGGATCCTCATCAAGGGCCCGGAAGTGCTGGAATCCACCCGGCGCATCGACACGGTCGTGCTGGACAAGACCGGCACGATCACCACCGGCCAGATGTCGCTCGTCGACGTCTACACCGCCGAAGGTGTCGACGCGGACGAAGCGGTGCGGCTGGCCGGAGCACTGGAGGACGCGTCGGAGCACCCGATCGCCCGCGCCATCGCTCGCGGAGCGCGCGAAAGAACGGGCGAACTGCCCGTGGCCGAAGGCTTCACCAACGTCGAAGGCCTTGGTGTGCAAGGGATTGTCGACGGTCACTCGGTGCTTGTCGGCCGTACGGCGTTGCTGGACCAGTGGAGTGAGCCGCTTTCCGACACGCTGGCAGCCAAGAAGGCCGAGGCGGAAGCGCTGGGACGAACAGCGGTCGCCGTCGGCTGGGATGGCAGGGCGCGTGCGGTGCTCGTCGTGTCCGACACGGTGAAAACCACGTCGGCACAAGCGATCCGGCAGCTGCGCGACCTCGGCTTGACGCCGGTCCTGCTCACCGGGGACAACACGGCCGCCGCGCGTTCGGTCGCGGCCGAGGTCGGCATCGACGAGGTCATCGCCGAAGTGCTGCCGCAGGACAAGGTCGACGTCGTCAAGCGCTTCCAGGCCGAGGGCCGGGTGGTCGCGATGGTCGGTGACGGCGTGAACGACGCCGCCGCGCTGGCACAGTCCGATCTCGGCCTGGCGATGGGCACCGGCACCGACGTCGCCATCGAAGCGGGCGACATCACGTTGGTGCGCGGGGACCTGCGGGCCGCGGCGGACGCGATCCGGCTGGCGCGCCGGACTTTCGCGATCATCAAGGGAAACCTGTTCTGGGCGTTCGCCTACAACGTCGCCGCGCTGCCGCTGGCCGCCGCCGGCCTGCTCAACCCGATGATCGCCGGCGCCGCGATGGCGATCAGCTCGGCGTTTGTCGTCTCCAACAGCCTCCGGCTCCGCGCGTTCACCCCGACCGGGTAGCTGACCTGCGAAAACGGCCCGATCGGCCTACGATCCGGGGGTGGACCTGCCTGTGATGCCGCCGGTGAAGCCGATGCTCGCCAAAGCCGTGCACGAGGTGCCGCGCGCGCCCGGCCTGACCTACGAGCCGAAGTGGGACGGGTTCCGCTGCATCGTCTTCCGCGACGGTGACGAGCTGGAGCTGGGCTCCCGCAACGACCGGCCGTTGACGCGGTACTTCCCCGAACTGGTCGAGCTGCTGCGCGCCGCGTTGCCCGAGCGCTGTGTGGTGGACGGCGAGATCGTTGTCGTCACCGGCGACGGCCTCGACTTCGACACCCTGCAGAACCGGCTCCACCCCGCGGCGTCGCGGGTGAACAAGCTGGCGGAGGAGACCCCGGCCAGCTTTGTGGCCTTCGACCTGCTCGCCCTCGGCGACCGCGACCTGACGGCCGAGCCGTTCGGCGAACGCCGCCGCCTCCTCGAAAGCATCCTCGCCGGCGCGCTTTCCCGCGTCCACCTCACGCCGGTGACCGACGACCCGGACATCGCGCAGGACTGGTTCACCCGGTTCGAGGGCGCCGGGTTCGACGGGGTGATGGCGAAGCCGTCGGACCTGCCGTACGAGCAGGACAAGCGCGTGATGTGGAAGGTGAAACACGAACGCACCGCGGACTGTGTGGTCGCCGGATTCCGCTGGCACAAGGACGGTGAAGGCGTCGGCTCACTGCTGCTGGGACTCTTCGACGACAAGGGCACGCTCCACCACGTCGGTGTCGCCAGCAGTTTCACCGCCGCGCGCCGCAAGGAACTCGTGACCGAGCTGGCGCCGCTGCGGGAGCACGCGCTCGAAAACCACCCCTGGCGGGATTGGGCCGCGGCGCAGGCCGATCTCGGCGGCCGGATGCCGGGCGGGCTCAGCCGGTGGACCGGGAAGAAGGACCTGTCCTGGGAACCCGTGCGCACCGAACTCGTGGCGGAGGTCCGCTACGAACACGTGCTGTCGGGCCGTTTCCGCCACGGCGGCCGATTGGTGCGCTTCCGGCCGGACCGTCAACCTGCCTCGTGCACCTACGGCCAGCTGGACGAAGTCGCCCCCGCCGAACTGAAAAACCTCTTCGGCAGCTGAGCGGCGTGTGTGCAGTCTGTGCACTGGTGTGTGCAAGTTGTGCGCGTGTGTGTGCAGTCTGTGTACGGGTTGACCCTCAATAGTTGCGGAAGAACTCGACGAGCATGGGAGCGAGGGCTTCCGGCTTCACGAGATGGGTTTGGCCGGGCAGGGTCATGTGCTGCGCGCCGGGGACCACTTCGGCGAGGGCCTCCATGGCGTTCTGCATCCACGTCGGGCTTTTTCCGCCGCCCACCACCAAAGTCGGCATGGTGGTGGCACTCCATCGCCTGGCGGGCAACGGTGTTCCGTGCTGGAACTGCCCGACCACGGCGATGTCGTAGGGCAGGGTGTGCGCGATGCCCTTGAGTTTCGGCCAGGCCGGGGTGAAGCGCATCATCGCGACGGCCGGCGCGGGGACGCGGACGCCTTTTGTCATGAAGAGCCGGATGGCACCGGCCCGATTGCCTTCTTCGATCAGGTTTTCCAGTTGTAGCTGGAAATCCTTGGGCACCGGCGGCCGGGAGTGGTCGACGACGAAGGGTGCTTCGTACAGCGCCAGCTTTTTGATGGCGAGGCCGTTGTTCGCGGCTTCGAGCGCCAGCCCCGCGCCGGAGGAAATGCCGTACACGTAAGCGGATCCGCCCGCTTCGTCGATCATCGCGCCGAGGTCTTCGATTTCCCTTTCGACGGCGTAGGGCGAGGTGTTCCCACTCTCGCCCCGCCCACGCCGATCGTAGGTATAGACGGTGAAATCCTTTTGCAGCAACGAAGCGAGCGGTCCGTTGGGTCCGGAGCCGCGGTAGCAGAGCGCGCCGTCGACGAGGATGAGCGGGCGCCCCGACCCGTAGCGATCGAAGGCGATGGTGGTGCCGTCTTTCGAAACAACGGTGTTCATGGGTGCCGTCTCCAATCGGGTGAGTTCCGGATGCGCCCGTCAAACGCGTCGACGCCGTACCGCCATCACCGTCATCCAACACCGGTCACGGCCCGCCGCAAGCCCGGATCGCGGATTGATCCGAATTTGTTGGCGCGCCGGACAATTCCGTGAAAATGTCCCCCTTGGTCATCGCGGAATAGGTTAGTTATTCTTGAAATTATTCGGAGAGTGGACTCACGTAAACCCACTGGCCGTCGTCACGCACGAAGCGGCTGTTCTCGTGCAGGACGTCGGAGTGCCCCGGCTCGGTGTAGTGCGCGCGGAACTCGACGGTGCCCTCGGCGTGGAGCAGGCCGCCGCCGGTCTTGCCGAGGATCTCCAGCCGGGTCCACCGCTGCGCCGGGTCGAGCCCGAGGTTCGACGGCCGGGTGGCCGGATGCCAGGACCGCAGGAGGTAAGCCTCGTCTCCGACGGCGAAGGCGCTGAAGCGCGAACGCATGAGGAGCTCGGCCGTCGCGGCGGTGGTTTCGCCGCGGTGGAGGCGGCCACAGCATTGGCCGTACGGCTGCGGCAGCCCGCACGGGCAGGGGGAGGCGGCGGTGATCGTCACTCGGTGCCCGCTGTTTTTGGCCATGACGTCATTGTGCCGAGCGGCGCGCTCAACTTTTCCGGGGGCTCGGCCGTACTGGTTCTCGTGATGCGAAGAGTATTGATGGGAATCGGGCTGCTCGTGCTGGCCGCGGGCTGTTCGGCGCCGAGGAGCGGTGACCCGCACCTGGTGGTGGTTTCGTCCGGTCTGCCGACTTCGGCGCCGGTGCTCGTGCCCAGCGAAACGACCGTGAGCACGCCGCCGACGACTACACGGCCGCCGGTGGCGCCGTGCGCGGACGCGGTGGCGTGCGTGAGCTTGTCGACAAAGCAGGCTTGGCTCGTGCGGAGCGGGCAGGTCGTCTACGGACCGGTGAAGATCATGCCCGGCAAAGCCGACGGGCCGACGCCGGTCGGCCGGTTCCGCGTCCAGTGGAAGGACCAGGAGCACTACAGCAGCGAGTTCGACAACGCGCCGATGCCGAACTCGGTCTTCTTCGCGGCCGGTGGGGTGGCCTTCCACGCCGGGAGCCTCGAGACCGCGTCACACGGTTGTGTGCATCTCTCCGACGCCGACTCGCTCGAGTTCTTCCACGAACTCAGGGTCGGCGACGCCGTTCAAGTGCTGGCTTGACTCGTGAGCAGCGCCCACGAACCTAGGACGCTTGCTGTAGCAGTTCCACATCGACGGTGACGGTGCATTCACAGCCGCCGTCGACCAGTCGGCAGTCGATGATCAGTGGGTGCCGCACGCGATCGAAGTCGACGCACCCGGGCTCGGTGCACTCCGCGACGCTGTCGGGGTGCACCACCAGGGTGCCGTGACAGTGGTCGAGATCGCTGATGCAGCTTGCGCACTCCATGCTCACGCCTTCCCGCTCGTCCCAGAAGAATCGGTGTCCCTCAGGTCCTTGGTACCACCGGGGGGCGACAGATTCTGGCATACGCGCGGCGTGTCGCTTCAGGCGCTCTTGCTGGACCGCCGGGTGCGGGGCGTGGGCGACTTCTTCGTCACACTCTTGGGGGCGGCGGGTGCCGAGTCGTCGTCGGCGTCCTTCACCGCGGCGGGTTTCCGGGTCCGCCGGGCGGGGGCCTTCGCCGTCGGCCGGGTCTTCTTGGCCGCGGTCACGCTCGCCTGCAACGCGGCCATCAGGTCGACGACCTCGGCCTTCCCGCCGGGAACCACGGGCGTGGTGGTGTCCTTGCCGTTGATCTTCGCCTGGATCAGGGAGTCCAGGGCTTCCCGGTAGCTGTCCTGGTACTTGTCCGGCTCGAAGACCGGCTCGGCCAGCGAGTCGATGAGCGACCCGGCCATGGTCAGCTCCTGCGGGCGCACCTGCGGCGCCTCCTCGGAGAGGAAGCCGAAGTCCGGCACCCGCACCTCGTCCGGCCACAACATGGTGGTCATCACCAGCACGTCCGAGTGCACCCGCAGCACGGCGAGCGCCTCGCGCTGACGCAGCGCAACCTTGGCTATCGCGACGTGCCCGGACTTGTGCAGTGCGTCACGCAACAGGACATACGGCTTGGTCGCCGCCTTCTGCGGTTCCAGGTAGTACGACTTGTCGAAGTTGATCGGGTCGATCGACTCGAGCGGCACGAACTCGAGCACGTCGATGGCGCGGGAGCTCGACAGCGGGAGCTCGGCGAGGTCGGCGTCGGTGATGACCACCATCTCGCCGTCGGCGAGTTCGTAACCCTTCGCTATCTCGGCGTAGGGGACTTCCTTGCCGTCGACCGTGCAGAACCGCTTGTACTGGATGCGGCCGCCGTCGGCTTCGTGCACCTGGCGCAGCGAGACGTTCTTGTTCTCCGTCGCCGCGTACAGGTTGATCGGGATGGTCACCAGGCCGAACGAGACAGAGCCCTTCCACATCGCACGCATCGCGTTCGACCTCCGTCGTCCTCAGGGGAGTCACCGACTGTCAGTGACGGTACCCCGAGAAGCCGGTCGGCGACACTCCCGAACAGCCCATTCCACCCCCGCTACCAGCGAAAACCGGCCACGGACGGGTGATTACCGGAGTCAAGGGTCAGGTCGTGTGGTCGACGGTGACCAGCAGGTCGTCGTCGGTGCGCACCTCGAATCGCTGGATCTCGGCGGGCGTGAGGCCGGTGGACCCGGAGATCCGCAGCGGCTCCGGCGAGCCGGGCACGCCGTACCCCTTGGCGGGCACCGCCCAGCTCGACATCACCTGGATCTCGCCACCATAGGAGACCGCTATCAGCCGGCAGCGCAACGGCCCGGTGATCCCGCCGAGTTCGAGATCGGCCTGGGTACCCCACTCCTTCGGGGTCACCGACACCATCGCGTTGATGGTGGTGACGTGGTCGATCGAGCTCTGCGCGCTCACTCCGCCGTTCTGGCTCGCGGCGGACCCGGTGTGCACGTCCGACCCGGCCGGGGTCGTGGGCACGACCGGCGAGAGCGCCGGCCCCTGCGCCTGCGACGGCACGTTCGCCTGCCCGGGCATCACGGCGATGGTCACCAGCGGCCCGGCCACGATGAGCACGGCCGCCGCGGCGACCAGCACCCGTGAGCGCCACCGCTGCTTGCGCCGGCTCGACGCGGCCTCGTCGAGCAGCGCGACCAGCGGTTTTCCCGGTGCGGGCCCGGCGGTTTCGCCGGTGACCGGTTCGGCCGCCTGGCTCACCGGACTGGGTACCGGGGGCGCGGGCCAGCGCCGCTTGACCTTGGCCAGCAGCTCCGGCAGGTCACGCAGTTCGAGGAGGTCCAGCTGGCAGTCAGGGCAGGCCTGCAGGTGCTTCTCGAAGGCGATGTTGTCGGGTTCGTCCAATATGCCGAGGACGTAGGCCGCGATGTCGGTATGGCCTGTCTCGGTCATCCGCGCCTCATCCCCGTTCCCGCAGCGCCCGTCGCAGCGCACGGACGGCATGGTGCACCCTCGACTTGACCGTACCCGGAGGCACACCGAGAGATGCGGCGACCTCGTTCACGGTTCGGTCACGCATGTACGTCTGCAGCACTGCTTCGCGCTGATCAGGGGAAAGGCTGCGAAGGGCGTCATAGATGACCATCGAAGCCAGCGTTCGTTCGGACTCGTCGGCCACGTAAACGGAATCGGCGTCGGCCTCCTCGACCTCTTCGGGGCGTGCCTGCTTGCTGCGCCAGCCGTCGATGACGATGCGCCTGGCGACGGTGTACAGCCATGCCTGCAGCATCTCCGGCCTGCGGTCCAGCTTGTCGGCGTTGCGCCAAGCCTTGATCAACGTCTCTTGGACTACGTCCTCGGCCCATTGCCGATCGTTCCCGGTCAAGCTGAGTGCGCGAGCCATCAGCGAGCGGCCGAACTCTAGGTACAGTGCTTTGACCAGCTCATCACGGCCGATCGAATCGGTGCGTTGATCAACTGGTGCGCGAAGTGTTCGACTGTGGCGACCCACGGGGCACATCCTTGTGGCAGAACAGCTTCCCGTCTAGTAGCAACATTGAGATCACGGTGTGTGATTCTTTTCCGATTCGTTATTTTCTTTGAACCACCCCAGCTCCAGCGCCGTATCTACCGGTGAAAGCCCCCGACAACGTCGTTCCCCCGCGACGTCAGTGAGAAGTCTGCCCAGGACCGCAGTGTCCACAGTGGACCTTTCGCGCCCTTTTTCAGTAGTCCCGTGGCACCGGTGCGCGCACCGGGCCTCCCCGACGGGAAGGAAAGACGATGACCGCCCGACGTCGATCGCGGCTACCGCTGGTGCTCAGCGCACTCAGTGGCTGCGCGATCGTCCTAAGCTCCGCCGCCTGCTCCTATGCCGGCGCCGACTACGCCGCCAGCCAGCCCCAGGCCAAAGGCAACGCGGGGACTCCCGCCGCCCCGCCCGCCCTGACCGCCATCCGGGCCTTCGACATCGGCCGGATCGTGGTCGACGGCAAGGGAATGACGCTCTACCGCTATGACGGTGACAAGGCCGCCCCGCCCAAGGCGAACTGCGTGGCCAAGTGCGCACAGGACTGGCCGCCGATGATCTCCGCCGAAGGCCTCAAGATCAGTGGTATAGACCAGGCCCTGGTCGGCTCGGTGACCAGGCCCGACGGTGTCGAGCAGGTCACCCTCGCCGGGTGGCCGGTGTACCACCACGCCACCGACGAAATGCCCGGGGAAACCTCCGCCGGCGGGATGTGGTCCCCCATCGCACCCGACGGCAAGAAGGTGTCGATGACAATCACCCCGCCGGCGTCCGGTGAATTCGGGCTATGACCGATTGATGAGCCAAATGCGACGAACATTAGCCCTTTTAGCCGTAGTGGCCGTAGGCCTTTTGGGCCTGACCGGCTGCAAGCCGGTACAGCCCGACCCTCAGGCGTACGTCCAGACCCCCACGGGACCCATCGGCCCCGGCGACGTCGACCTGCTGGTGAAGGTGCGCCAGGCGAGCCTCTGGGAGATGCCGGCCGGTGACATGGCCAGGCAACGGTCCCAGGACCCGAAGCTGCGGGCAGTCGGCGAGACGATCATGGTCGACCACGGCCGGTTGGACGTCGCCACCCGCAAGCTCGCGGCCCAGCTCGGTGTCGCGACGCCCGAAGAAGCCAGCAACACCCAGCGGATCTGGCTGCAGCAACTGCAGGACGCGAAGGACGGCCCGGAGTTCGACCATCTCTTCGTCGACCTGCTCCGCGGGGCGCACGGCACGGTCTTCGCGGCCATCGCCCAGGTCCGGGCCGGTACCCGCAACACCGACATGCGGGACTACGCGACCGCCGCCAACCAAGTGGTGATGCGGCACATGACGTTGCTCGAGAGCAGTGGGCTGGCCAACTTCAACGCGCTACCCGACCCGATCGTCGGCGGCTCGTCCCTTGACCTCGACCGCGGCGACTTCTTCATGGCCGGCGGTATCGCGCTCGCGGTGGTCCTGCTGACGATGTTCGCGCTCGGGCTGCTCAACCGGGCACCGAAGCGCCCGGCTCGCGGCAAGCCCAGTGGACGGGGACGCCGCCGGGCCGACGACGACGACGTCGAAGCCGACGAAGGAATTCCCGCCGATCCCTTCCTCACCAGAACCTGATCAGGAGCAAACCTTGTCACCGCACAGATTGTCCGGCCGATGCTGACGGCGGACACCGGAGTCCGGCAGATCGCCGCGATGTCCGCGAGACTCGCTTACACCCTGATGTGCCTCACCCTGTGCTGGGGCGTACTCACCGCGACGGGCTGGGTGCGCCGGCTGGGCGAGCGCAAGACCCTGCGCAGCGGGCACATGGTGCTCGCGATGCTGACCGTGGCGTTCGGCCTGGTGCACGCGGTCAGCTTCCTCTTCATCACCAGCGGCACCTTCTCCATCCTGATGCTGGCGGTGCCGATGATGCCGGGCACCTTCCTGCGGCACGCGCTGGGCATCATCGGCCTGGAGCTGATGATCGCCATCGCCATCACCGCGTGCCTGCACCGCTGGACGGCCTACCGGCGCTGGATGTACCTGCACCGCTTGGCCTACCTCGCCATCCCGCTGCTCGCCGTGCACTCGGTGTTCGGCGCGATCGCCAACGGGCACCTCGAACTGCTGTGGCTGGCGGGCATCACCTTGTTCGTGCCGGTGTTCACGCTCAGCTTCCTGCGGTTCCTCCCGGAGCGCGTGCTGCTGCGGATCGGCCTGGTCGAGGAGCGGATATGAGTTTGGGAATGCGCCGGGGCAACGGCCCCGGGCGACGGGTCGTCGTCGACGCCGACCGTTGTGAGCTTTACGGGATCTGCGAGGCGGAAGCCCCCAACGTGTTCGCGCTGGGACCGGACGGCCGCCTCATCTACCGACGCAACAATCTGGGCGCCGAGGACGTCGCCCCGGCCGCTTCGGCGGCCAGGTGTTGCCCCATGCAAGCGATAGCGCTCGAAGGTGGACGTAAATGACCGCGGATGAACGGATTGTCATTGTCGGTGCCGGCCCTGGCGGACTGCGGGCGGCGGAACGCCTGCGCGAGCTGAACTTCGCCGGCGAGGTCGTGATCATCGGGGACGAGCTGCGCCGCCCGTACCACCGGCCCGCCGTCTCGAAGCAGCTGGTCGCCGGGACCATCCGGCCGCCGGAGCTGACCCTCAAGCCGAACATCGACCTCGACGCCCACTGGCGGCTCGGCACCCGGGCCACCCAGCTGGACCTCGACGCCCGGCAGATCCACCTGCCCGGTGGTGAGGAGATGCGCTACGACGGACTGATCATCGCGACCGGTGTCGTGCCGCGGCACCTCATCGGCGCGCCGCGGTACGACCCCCGGGTCCGGGTGCTGCGCACGATCGACGACGCGATCGCGGT